>ERZ890510.923-NODE-923-length-21045-cov-5.468366_pt1 | contig 21045 bp, 17 predicted proteins | sample MGYA00521265_ERZ890510 | MGnify/ENA primary metagenome ERZ890510 (study PRJEB32303, sample SAMEA104408624) | aquatic metagenome | biome: Brackish water; feature: Chemocline; material: water | place: Baltic Sea | collected 2014-10-26T21:54:00 | depth 110 m ...
CACACGAATTGCTGCGCAAACCAATCTGGAACTTCGGTCTAGTCCGTGGCCGCTGCGTCTCTGCAGACGCCACGTCCAGGTGGCAACCGAACCACCCTCGGTACGGCGCAGATCGTCAAGCATGATGTCAATGGTGTCCTGATGCATTGCCTGGAACGACTCGCTTTCGCTTGGTTATGCTATGACCCTCTCGCACCCACAAGGCAACGAAATTGCAGACGCCAATGAAAGGCGCATTATGAGACTCAAGGAGAAGATTTTCCTGGTCTCCGGACTGGTCACCGGACTGATCGCCGCGGCAGGTGTCGGTGTGGCAGATATTGCCGTCGCGCAGAGCGCCCCCATGGTGGTCACGGAGCATACCCGTGCCGACGCTGGGGCGCTGGCACGACTGCAGATGCCCGGCGTGGTGTTCTTTGCCGATGACGCTGAGGCGGCACCAGGCTTCGACGGCTATCTCGAAGTGAGGGGCGTGGATGACGGCCGCGCCCGGCGGGTGGCCGACGTGGCCCGTGCCCATGGTGGCAGCGGTGCCTATCGGTTCGTCGCCCCGGACAACGGCGGCCGCGAGTCGGGCTCGGGGGCGACGCTCTACTTCGGTCCCCAGGGCTACGACACGGTATACTTCCGGCGCTACCTGCGCTTCGCCGCCGACTACGATCAGGGCAATCTGAATCACACCGGTGGCGGCCTGGCCGGGGTCGCCGGTTCTGACCCCTGGGCCGGCATGGGGCAGGCGGGCATCCGTCCCACCGGTGCCGACCGTTTCACTGCCAGCCTTGAACCGTGGAAAGACTGGGGACGATACCCGCCGCCGGGGTATTTCTTCATCTACACCTACTGGATGGACATGCAGCAGGATCCGGACGGCAACTACTGGGGCAATTTCTTTCAGCCACCACCGGAAGGACGCCTCGTACCGGAACGGGACCGATGGTACTGTCTGGAGCACATGATTCGCGTCAACGATCCGGGGCAGGCCAATGGGGAGATGGCGGCGTGGATCGATGGCGTACTATACATCCATGCCACAGGATTCCGTTGGCGCACGACGACTCAGGTGCGGCTGAAACGCGCCACCTTCGGCATCTACATTCACGCGGCAACACGCGACAACGAGGTCTGGTACGACGACATTGTGCTGTCCACCGGTCATATCGGACCGACCGTGAGCAGTGCCGTTCCCACCACCACCTGGGGAAAGCTCAAAACACCATGAAAATCACCGACATCGAAGTCATCCCTTTCCGCGTGCCGCGCCGAACCTTCCACAACGGCAAGCTGGGTGCAGAGACAACGATCATCCAGACCCTCACACGCATTCACACCGACGAGGGGGCCGAAGGGCTCTATCTCGGTGGTGCCGGTCACGGCGACCAGGATGGACTCAACGCGCAGGATCGTGCTGCCCTTCGTGGCGGCATGCGGGCGAGGCTTCTGGGCCAGGATCCTTTTGATCGGGAGAAGTTCTGGCACTGGATGTGGGTGTCGAATACGCAGGAGAATCTGCTCAGCGTCATCGATATGGCCCTGTGGGATCTGCAGGCGAGACACTACAATCTGCCGCTGCACAAACTGCTGGGTGGATGCCGCGACAAGGTCAAAGCCTATGCCAGTACCTATCCGAACATGGGTACACCGGAGGTCTACGCCGAACACGCCGCTGCCTGCAAGGCGCGTGGATATCAGCACTACAAGATCCATCCCTACTACTTCTGGGATCCGCAGACGGGCCAACCCGACCCCGGGCGGCCGTCGCACATCGACTGGGACATCGAATGTTGCCGCGCCGTGCGCGCCGCTGTGGGCAATGACATGGTCCTGAGCTTCGACCCCTGGGGCACGTACCGCACCTATGAAGAGGCGGTGAAGGTCGGACGCGAACTGGAGCGTCTCGACTTCTACTGGTACGAACACCCGATGAATGAGTACCGTGTCGGCACGTACGAAAAACTGTGTGCCGAACTCGATATCCCGATCCTGTCTCCCGAGATCGCCGCCGGCTCCATCTATACCCGGGCGGATTGGATTCGCCGGGGCGCCTCTGATATGAGCCGTATCGACGTGTTGCGGGGTGGTGTTACGGGTGTGCGCAAGATGGCGGCCATTTGCGAGGCTTTCGGCGTCAAGTGTGAGGTGCACATGAGTGGTTTCGCCAACCTGCAATTGCTCGGCGCCAGCAGCGAGGATGTGTGCGAGTACTATGAACGCGGCCTGCTGGCTCCCGGTGTCGATGAGGAAACCCCTCTGCCGTACCTGGAAGCGATCTGTGATCCTCTCGATGCGGACGGCTACGTGACGGTGCCGACGGAACCGGGCATGGGCTACCGGCTGATTTGGGACTACATCGAAGAGAATCGAGTCAAAGAGTGAGCCCGTGCCGAACCCTCAGGGAGACATCAACATGAGTCACGAACCATTCCGCGGCATCTTTCCCGTGCTGATTACCCCGATCAGCGACGACGGGGATGTGCTCTACGACGAACTGGCCAGCCAGGTAGAGTTCTGTATCACCGCCGGCGCGCACGGTCTGGTATTTCCGGTGCTGGGCAGCGAATTCCAGTTCCTTACCGATGTCGAACGACAGCGGGGCATGGAGACCGTCGTTCGTGCCGCCGCCGGTCGTCTGCCCGTTGTGGGTGGTGTCGCTGCACCCAGTCGCCAGGTGGCGGTACAATGTGCGCATGCCGCAGCAATCGCCGGCGTCGATGCCATCATCGCCCTGCCCCCCTACATCTCGGCGGGGACCGCTGACGAGATCCGGCTTTATTACGAGGCTGTTGCCGCCGCGGCGGGTCGGCCGATGTTCATCCAGCACACCCATGGTGGCATGAGTGCCAGTTTCCTGCAGGACCTGCTGCGTGACATCGACAACGTGCGCTACCTGAAGGAGGAGATGCAACCGAGTGCGCATCAGATCAGTGCCGTACTGGCTGGTGGGGCGCCCTGGGAGGGTGTCTTTGGCGGTGGCCATGGTCGCTGGATGCTGTCGGAGATGCAGCGGGGTGCCCACGGCTTCATGCCGGCAACCGAAGCGGTGGACATCCATGTGCAGGTGTGGGATGCCTGGCAGGCCGGAGATGAGGCGAAGGCGCGGCAGATCTACGGTCAGCTGCTGCCGTTGATCAACCTGATCCTGTGTATGGGCCTGCCCGTGTGCAAGACGTTGCTGATGCGACGTGGTGTATTCAGCAGCGCGAACATGCGCACACCTGGAACACCGCCACTGGATGCGGGGGACGAACGCGAACTCGACGCGATCATCGAGGGACTGCGACCCCTGTTCCGCGTTTGATCGGCGCAGTGGAACTGGCGGGATCACACGAGCAAAGGAGAGGGAAATTGACCAGCGAAGAAGCACTGGCGCAGCTCGGTGCGACGCCCGGGCTGCTGACCGACGAGGAGCGCACACACCTCGACGAACAGGGCTACCTGCCCCTGCCGGGCATCCTGAGTCCGGCGCAGGTGCAGACCCTGCGGGCACGGTTCGAGCAACTGGTGGCCGAGGAGGGCGACGAAGCGGGGTCCGAAGTACACCAGGAGGCCGGCACCAACCGGTTGTCTGACCTGGTGAACAAGGGTGCCTGTTTCGAAATCTGTTTCACCCATCCGAAGGTGCTGGCCTGCATCCGCCACGTCCTCGGTGATTCGTTGCGGCTGTCGTCACTCAATGGCCGCGCCGCCTTGCCCGGCGCCGGCCTGCAGGGGCTGCATGCGGACTGGGGCGCAGGTGTTGAACCGGGAGACTACTACGTATGTAACTCGATCTGGCTGCTGACGGATTTCACCGAGGAGAACGGCGCAACACGGGTCGTGCCCGGATCGAACCGGAGCGGACAGCATCCCAAGGACGCGCTGGCCGATGCCACGGCACCCCATCCGGACCAGAAGATCCTGACGGCGCCGGCGGGGACGGTGGTGATCTTCAATTCACACACGTGGCATGGTGGCACGCTGAACCGAACGGCGACGGCGCGGTATGGTCTGCACAGTTACTTCACGCGGCGTGATCAGAAGCAGCAGACGGATCAGCAGAAGTTCATTCGTCCCGAGACCTACAACCGGCTCAGTGAGGCGGCGCGTACGATCCTGGACGTGTCGAGCTGAATTCTACAACCGGTCGATCACTGCCTGGGCAAACTCCAGCGTACCCAGTTCGCCGCCGAGGTCGCGCGTCTTGCAGCCTTCAGCCAGGGTCAGATCGTAGGCGCGGCGAATCTTCTCGCCACATGCCCTGCAGGCTGCATCCCCCCGTGTTTCGGCCAGGTAGTTGAGCATCATCGTTGCCGACATCAGCAGGGCCAGGGGATTGGCTACACCCTTGCCGGCGATGTCGGGCGCCGAACCGTGTACGGCTTCAAAGACAGCATGTGTTTCACCGATGTTGGCACCGGGCACAACACCCAGGCCCCCGACGAGACCGGCACACAGATCGCTGATGACGTCACCGTAGAGATTCTCCATCAGCAGCACGTCGAACTGCGAGGGATCCTGCACCAGGCGCATACACCCGGCGTCGATGATGACTTCCTGATACTCGATGTTGGGGTACTGGCTCCGATGTTCCTCGGCGGCGATGCGGATGAAGAGCCCATCGGTGATCTTCATGATGTTGGCCTTGTGGAACACGGTGATGCGTTTGCGCCGGCGCTGTGTGGCGTAGCGAAATGCCCAGTGGGCAATACGTCGGCACCCCTTTTCCGTGGCAACCTTCATGCTCATGACGACGCCGGGTGTGACTTCGTTCTCGACGCCTGAGTAGAGGCCCTCGGTGTTTTCCCGCACAATGACGAGATCCACATTGTCGTAGCGGGTGGGGACGCCAGGCAGGGAACGCACGGGGCGAACGGCGGCGTAGAGATCGAGCTTCTTGCGCAACTGCACGTTGACGGAGGAAAAGCCCTCGCCCACCGGTGTGGTGCAAGGGCCCTTGAGAGCGACGCCGTGCTGGCGGACGGCGTTGACGGTTGTGTCCGGCAGGACGTCGAGACCACGCTCGAGAGCGGCAAGGCCTGCCGGGTGTTCATCCCACGTGAGCGGCGCGCCAACAGCGGCCAGCACGCGTTGTACACCTTCGGTCACTTCGGGGCCAATGCCGTCGCCGGCAATCAATGCAATGGTATGATTCATACCGAAGATAGTACGGCTCAGACCCACGACGTGCCACGATGCGGCAGGTCTACACGTGGGCGACGGCTACCGTTTCGAGGGCCAACTCGTCCTCTTCGCTCCAGTCCTCAGCAAACATTTCGCGCAGAATTCTGTGCTGTTCGGCAAGGGTGTGTTGCTCAAAGGCTTCCGGACGCAGGTCCTCGTGGGTGATGATGCAGTCCATCCACTGCTCGTCATCAACAGAGTTGTCGGCTGACAGTCCCGCAGTGGCATCGACCCCGACCGGCTCGGTCCTGACGCTTTGCCGGGCTGCGGCTGCGATCGACTGACGTGACTCCCAGTCGACGAAAAACGACTCCACCGTCAGCGCCAGGTCCACACCGGACAGGCAGCCGATAAACGTGCGGGCCACGATGTGGCGGGCGGTAGCCTCCATTGTGGATGACTGCCGCAACGCATCGGTGACTTCGTCGTGCAGCAGCAGCAGCTGCAGCGGCGTCAGACCCGACGGTGTCACGCTGGTGCCACCAGCGCTACAGGTCTGCAGGAAATCCCCGACGCCGGCAACCAGGTGCACGACCCCCGCCTCTCGCCAGCTGATCACGCCTGATTTGATGAAGGCCTGGCGCCCCTCTTCGCCGATCCCGTTCAGCGGGTGATCGACGATGGCCGGGACGGGCCGTCGAGCCAGCAGCCGGGCTGCCTCAGTCGGGCGGTGGATGAGCAGGTCTAGAAAAGAACGCGGTTCCGGGCGCCAGATGGCGGCAAGCGCCGCCGCTTGAGCGGGCAATTCAGCCTCGGTCGCATCACGCACGGCGGCGGTCAATTTCAGCTTCCGGCTCTCCGCAGGCTCTGTCGTCAGAAAACGAAAGGCGCCGAGTTGCCCGAGGATCTTCAGACGCTGCGTCGTGGTCCCCGTGCTCGCCAGCAGCACATCGAGCAGCCGGGTGCGGCGCGCCTCGATCTCGGTGGCAATCAGGGGCAGGGCATTCTTCTGCAGCGCCAGCAGGGCGTCGCGCGTTTCCAGCATGAAAACAGCGTAGTCTCCGGTGCGAGCCTCTGCGTCAAAGAGCGTCTGCGGCTGTGTCGAGCGCAGCAATGCAGTCAGCGAAGGGGGCGGGGCCGTCTCGCCACAACAGGTGGTTCGCGTCTCCGAAGTCTTGCTGTTGGCTTCCATGCTCTGCTTCCGATAGAGGGCTTCGGGCCTGCTGTGGTGCCAGGCTCCAACCTATTTATCGGATGTTTTGTCATTTTCTGGAGCTGTAAATCCAATCCACCTGCCTGCATCCCGGGAACGAATTGTCGTAGTCGTTCCCGGTGCGCACCTCAGCGCCCTGGCCCGTCACTCCCGGCCTGCGGGATGGCACTGGTAACAGGCGGCCGATTCGTAGATATAGTTGCGCACGCCGCGGTGCCGACCGTCGGTCCGCGTGCGTGTGTGCTCGTTGTCATGGCAGTCGGTGCAGGTGAAGATGGCATAGTCCGCTGGCACGAGGTGGCAACTGCCGCAATCGTTGCGGTAGCGGCTATGATTGCCACGACTCAACGGGAACAGCCGCTCGTGGTTGAACGTTGATGGTTCCCACGCCGCCGTCGTATGGCACGCGATGCAGGCGGGACCGAAGTGGTTCACGGGTTCGTCGACCTCGTGGCAGGCGACACAATCTGTCGGCACCTGGCCGAGGACCGACGGCGTGTGGCAGTCGACACAGGCCGTCTCGATGTGGGCCCCGGTGAGGGCAAAGGCTGTCAGGCCATGGTCGAAACTGGCCGGCGCCCACGCCGCCGTATCGTGACACTCCGCACACTCCTGCGACAGTTGCAGCGCCACGTGGCCGGGCAATTCGGACTTGTTGAAGTCGAGTTCGTGGCAGGACCAGCAGTCCGTCGGCACCTCGTCCACGATCGCCGGGGTATGACAGTCGGCGCATGCCGTCTCGATGTGGGCCCCGGTGAGGGCAAACTCCGTCAGGCCATGGTCGAAACTTGACGGTGTCCAGGCCTCCGTATCGTGACACTCCGTACAGTCCTGCGACAGTTGCAGCGCCACGTGGCCGGGCTCGCTGGACTTGTTGAAATCGACTTCGTGGCAGGACCAGCAGTCGGTTGGCGCCTCGGCCAGGACCGCCGGTGTATGACAGTCGACACACGCCGTTTCGATGTGGGCTCCGGTGAGGGCGAACTCCGTTGAGTCGTGCGCGAATGTCGCCGGCGCCCAGGCCTCGGTGTCGTGGCACTCGGCACAGGCAGGGGACAACTGCAGCGCTACGTGGCTGGGATCGAGGGCGGCGTCGAAATCGAGTTCGTGACAGGACCAGCAGTCGGTTGGCGCCGCGGCGAGGACCGCCGGTGTATGGCAGTCAACACACGCAGTCTCTATGTGGGAGCCGGTGAGGGCGAAGTCCGTCGAGTCATGGTCGAAGGTTGCCGGGGTCCACGCCGCCGTGTCATGGCAGTCCGTACACTGATGCGACAATTGCAGGGCCACGTGCCCGGGGTCGGCGACGGCAACGAAGTCCGTCTCGTGACAGGACCAACAGTCCGAGGGCAGGGGCCCGAAGACATTGTCTGCATGGCAACCGGAGCAGAAAACGCGCGCAAGGGCCCCCTCGAGGGCGAAGCCGAGGGTGTCGTGGGCGATGAAGGCCGGCTGCCAGGCGTCGATTTCGTGGCATTCGGCGCACTGCTCCGGGTAACCCAGCAGGGTGTGATCCGGCTGCGTCGTCTGCTCATAGAGCGACAGATGGCAGCCCGCGCAATTGCCGGCAGCCCCCTTGAAGCCGACGCCGGCGTGGCACCCGGCACACTCCAATTGATGGCCGCCGGAGAGGCCGACATCTTTGTGCATACTTTCCACGGTCCAGATGTCGGGGCTCTGCACATGGTCCTGGCAGGCGCCACACAGCAGCAGCGACAACACAAGCAAGGACCGCAGGCGATGGCGAGACGGATCAGTCATCGTCCCCGCCGTCGCCTTCACCCCGTCCCTTGGGATGGCAATCGTAACAGGCGGCGGAGCCGTAGATGTAGTTGCGCACCTCCCGGTGTTGCCGATCGGTCCGGCTCGCCGTGTGCTCATTGTCGTGGCAGTCGGTGCAGGTGAACGTCGTATACGTTGCGGCGTTCAGATGACAGCTGGCGCACGTCGAGCCGTACCGACGATGGGCGCCGGAGCGCAAGGGAAACCAGCGTTCGTGATCAAAGGTGCTGGGGCGCCAAGCGGCGGTCGTGTGGCATGCAGCGCAATCGGGGCCGAAATGACGGTCCGGCTCGTCCTGGGCGTGGCACGCCAGGCAGTCCGTCGGGGTCGCGACATAACCTGCCTCGTGGCAGGAAAGACAGGGGGCCAGCCGGTGGGCCCCGTCCAGCGCGAAGCTGGTCCGGGTGTGGTCGAAGACCGCCGGTGACCAGGCCTCGTCGGCATGGCACGTCTGGCACTCGTGGGAGAAATCCAGCGCCGTATGATCCGGGTCGGTACTGGCGTCGAAGTCGGGGCCATGGCAGGACCAGCAGTCCTCGGGCAGCGATGCGTAGGTCCCGTCTCCATGACAGTCGGCACACAGCAGGCGACCGTGAGCACCCTCCAGGGGAAAGCCGAGCGGCGCATGGTCGATGGACGCCGGGCGCCAGGCGCGCGACGTGTGACACTCTGAGCAGACGGTGCCGTAGCCCAGGGTGACGTGGTCGGGATCCTTGACCCGGCTATGCTGTTCCAGATGGCAGGCAGCACAGTCGACGGGCACACCCGTGTAGCCTGAGCCCTCGTGACAATCGGCACAATCCATCTGCTGGTGTCCCCCAACCAGCCCGACGCTTTTGTGCACCTCCGTCACCGTCCACGGCAGGGGGCCACTGGTCGTGTCCTGGCAGGCGACGGTCAGCGCCAGCGCGACCACGGCAACGGCTGCCAGCCGTCCTCTCACAATCGGTACGTCAGCCCGGCGGTGGCACCGGTGCGCAGGTGGGTGAACTCGTCCAGCGTCTCCTGCAGCTGCAGCTGCAGCACCCATGACGGTGACAACGCCCAGCGGGCCGACAGGTGTGGGCGCGCCCGCAGGCGCCATTCCGGAAGCCGGGACGCACGCCATTCGTGCGCCGTAACTGTCGCGCCCGCAGCCAACGTCCAACGCGACAGGCCCCACCAGGTACACTCCAGGCGCAACTGCTCCAGTTGTCGCCACGGGCTCCAGCTGTCGCTGAGAGCCAGCGCTAGTTCTCCCCGGTCGAGTGGCACGCCGCGCCAGCGCACGGCCAGTTCCTCGAAACGATACTCGCGGGCGCCGGTGTTCGACCGCAGGCGCAGGCTTGTCGTCAGGTCGCGGCCCCAACGCCGTTGCAGGCGCAGGCCCAGTTCATGACTGCGGCCGCCGTACAATAGCGAATCAGCTGCTGTCCCCGCCGGAAAGGCCGAGACTTCACGTTCCGTGGCGTGCACCTGTGCCAGCCAGTTGGCACGGCGCCACGTGAGCGTTGCGCGGCCACTTAACCAGCGCCCCGCGTCGGGGTCGGCGTCGATGCGGGTTCCCACCCGCAGGCCCGCCACAACGGGTGCATGCAGTTGCCAGCCCAGACGCCAGCGGGCACCCGGCGCACGCCCTTCTTCACGCAGCAGGCCGGCGCCGGTCTCCCAGCCACCGGCGCGCCAGCCCAGTTCGCCCCCCGCCTGCAGCCGCGTCGCATCGATCCCTGCATCCGGCTCCCAGTACGGCACGGGCGCACCAGCTGTTGCCGCCAGCCATAGTCGCTTGCCCTGCCGACGCCACGAAAGGCCGTCGGCGTCGAGGGCGGCGACCGTTGTCAGGTGGCTGCGATGGCGGCCGATTTCGAGTGTACCGCCGGCGACCCGGGTGAATTCCACGGAGGCACGACGCACCTGTCGTCGCTGATCGTAGGCAGATCCAACGCCGGACCCCTCGTCGGGCTCAGCGACATGCCCGGCAAAGCTCTGGCGCATCCAGCCTTCGAGGTGCACCCGCGCATTCATGGCGGTCACCGGTGCAGTCAACTGCACGCGCGTGCGCAGGTCCTGATAATCGGGGGAAAGGGCATCGCGATCGGTGAGTCCTTCCCAGCGCAGGCTGACGACACCCTCCAGTCGTGCCCCGGCGTAGACCGGCGAGGTGACCAGGACACACAGCAACAGCCAGATGAAGCGGCCCCGATCAGTCATGGAACCCCCCGCGGCTGTGGCAATCCAGACAGCGGGCGTCATCGACTTCGACGCCGCGGTGCTCGAATTCGTCGAGCGAGAACCGGTGACAGTCGGCGCAGGTATAGCTGGGGTAGTCGGGCAGACGCTTGTGGCACTGCCCGCAGGGCTGATCGTGGTGACCGCCACGGATCTCGAACCACGCCGGATCATGGCCGCCGCGCCACTCGTCGAGGGTGTGGCAGGTCTGGCAATCGGGCCCCGCTGTCAGATGGACGGCCACGGGAGCCCGGCCAAACTCGGCCTCATGGCAGTCCATGCACATCCCCGGCAGTTCGACGAACTGGAAGGTGCGTTCGTCGGCATGACACTGCACGCAGTCGGTGGCGGCATGGGCCCCCCACAGTGGAAAGGCCGTGGCGTCGTGGGTGAAGCGTGGCGCCAGTGCCCAGATGTGCTCGTCGTGACACGCCTCGCAATCGGCGCCCAGCGCCTGCTGATGGGGTTCGACGTGGCACGTGGCGCAGTCGGCAACGGCCTCGTCGAAGCGCCGCACGCGGTGGCAGTCGGTGCACGTCGCCATCGCATGGGCACCGGCCAGCGGCAAGCCCGTCAGGTCGTGGGCGAAGTTCACCAGTTTCCAGCCCGCTGTCGTGTGACAAGTGCTGCATGGCCGGTCGAGCCCCTCATGCGGCGATATCGTATGCGGCCTGGCGCCAGATGTTGGTGACGCTGCCGGTGCAGAGGGCAGTTGCGCCTGGATCGACATTGCCGACAGTGCCAGCGTCAGGAGTATGAACCGGCAGTGACTCAGCGATGACATGCGGCACAATCCGTCGACAGGGGTCGGTAGCGGCGGCGTTGTTCGCCGGCGGGTGTTGTGTACGCCGGGTGGCACCCGGCGCAGGCGACAGCCGTGTGGGCCCCCTCGAGGTGGTAGCTGGCCCGGTCGTGGTCGAAGGCGGACGCCGGTTTCCAGTCGCTGTCCTGGTGACACACGGCGCAGTCAGTGGCGCGCCCCTGGACTACGAACTGGGCGTCGTGGGAATCGGCGTGGCAGTCGTCACAGCGTTCGTGCGGCAATGGCCGGAAGCGCGTGGGCGTGCCCTCGGCAACCCCGGCGTGACATTTGTCGCAGGCCGTCTGGACGTGACGACCGCGCAGCGGAAAACGGGATCGCTCATGATCGAAGTCCGCCGCCGCCTTCCAGCCCGCCACCGTGTGGCAGGCGCCGCAGTCCTGCACGCCGAATTGCCCAGCGTGTACGTCCGCATGGCAGTCAGCGCAGGCGGCGAAGGGCACGGGACGGAAGCGTGCGCCCACAACACCGGCACCGAGCTCCTCCTGGTGGTGACATTTGTCGCAGGGCACCGGTTCGTGGCGACCCTGCAGAGTGAAACGGCTCGTGTCGTGGTCGAGACGTGCCGGCTTCCAGGCCGCGTCTGTATGGCAGTCGGTGCAGTCACGACCCGGGAACTGCCCGCGATGGCTGTCCGCATGGCAGTCGGTGCAACGACCGAAGGCCAGCGGCCGGAACCGCTGCATGCCGGCGCCACCGCTGGTGGTATTGATAGTGGTGGTGTCGACGCTGGCGTCGTCGCGTCGGTGGCAGGCGTCACAGAGGACGCGCGTATGGCCGCCGGTCAACTGGAAGCGGGCCCGCGTATGATCGAAGCCCGCCGCCGGCTTCCAGCCCGTCTCGACATGACATGTTGTGCAGTCCGTGACCGGCGCCGCGTTCCGGTTCTGGGTCTGGTTCCGGGTTTCGGGTGGACCGGAGAACTGCCCGCGGTGGATGTCCTGGTGGCAATCGGTGCAGGCAGCAAATGGGATGTCTCGATAGCGGACAAAGCTGCTGTCAGCGGCGCCGCGGCTGCTGTCCATGACGGCCATTGCCGTCTCCGTCACATGGCATCCGGCGCACTCCACACGGGTGTGCTTGCCGACCAGGGCGAAGCGGGCCCGGCTGTGTTCGAAGGTCACCGGCTTCCACGCAGCCGGGGTGTGGCAGTCCGCACAAGTGGGCCCCAACTGCCCGCGGTGCTCGTCCAGGTGGCAACTGGCACAGTCGGTGGGCAGGCCGATGTAGGATGCTGTCTTGTGGCACTGGTCGCAACGGGCCTCGGCATGTTTGCCCTCGAGCCGGTAGCCGGCTTCGGCGTGATCGAAGGTGTCGCGATCCCAGCGCACCATCTGATAGTCCCGCCCCAGATGGTCGGTGTGGCAGGTGACACACCCGGTTGTCTTGTCCTTGTGGTAGCCCTGGCCGCTGGCGACCCGTGCCGCCAGCGTTTCGTGACAGGCCAGGCAACGCTCGGGTTGTACCTGACTCCCCAGGACGTGGCACTTTGTGCAATTGCTCATGCCCTCCACGTCGACGTGTGGTTGTGCCAGCTGGCCCGGTGACAGCAGCTGCGCTGCCGCCGGCGTAACGTCCGCAGCAAGAAACTGCAGCAGCAGAACGAGCAGGATGGCGGCTGTCACGTATCAGGCCTGACCGAACTTGCGTTCGACGGTGATGCCCAGGGTGGTGAGGAACGGCACGGGCAGTTCGCCGCCGATGCAGACGAAGACCTGATCATTGTCGATCTGGCGCTCGACGCCGGCGGCGTCGGTGAGCCGCACGTGATCGGCCCCGATCTCGCCGATGGCGGTCTGCAGCAGCAGTTCGACGCGTCCCTCCCGCTGCAACTGGGCGAAACGTTCGCGGTTGACCTCGGTCGCGCGCGCCAGCGCCGCCGAACGATGCACGAGGGTGACGCGGGTTTCCGGCCCCACCGCCGCCAGGGCGCAGGCCGTCTCCAGCGCCGTATTGCCGCCGCCGACGACGGTGATTGCCTGACCGCGGTAGCGTTCCGGCTCCAGCAGGAAATAGGCGACCTTGTCCCGCTCTTCCCCAGGGACCCCGAGTCGCCGGGGTGTGCCCCGCCGACCGATGGCCAGTACCAGATGACGGGCGCGGTATTCGGCCTTTGATGTCACGGCGTGGAATACCCCGCCATCGCGACGGGCCCCCTCGAGACGTTCGCCGCTACGCACCTGCAGGCCGGTCCGGGTAAACACATCGTCCCACAAAGACAACAGTTCTTCCTTGCCGGCTTTTGGCAGATCGACACGGCCATAGAGGGGTATGTCCATGGGCTCCGTCATCACCAGCTTCTGCCGCGGGTAGTGGCGCACGGCGCCCCCCGGCAGTTCCTGCTCGACTGTCGCAAAACGCAGCCCCGCCTGCATCGCCGCCAGCGACGCCGAGATCCCCGCCGGCCCGGCGCCGACAATGAGCACATCCAGCGCGTCATCTGTCGCCCGTTCGTGGCGCGCGATGCCCTCGACCGCCTGGCGTCCCTGGCGCAAGGCATTGCGGATCAGGCCCATGCCGCCAAGCTCACCGACGATGTAGATGCCGGGGACGTTGGTCTCGAAGTCACCCTTCACGTGGGGAATGTCGACGCCACGTTGGGCGGTGCCGAAGACCAGAGTGATGGCACTCACCGGGCAGGCGGCGGCGCACTGGCCGTGGCCGACACAGCGGGATGCATGCAACAGCTCGGGACGACTGCGGACCAGTCCCAGGATATCTCCCTCCGGACAGGCGGCGACGCAGGCACCGCTGCCGAGGCAGATCGCCGGATCCACCACCGGATGCAGCGTCGGTGGTTCGTCCAGGCCCGCCTCGACCGAGGCCTGCAACCGGCGCACGTTGGTCTCTTCTCGGTGCCTCAGGCTGCGGACGTAGGGGATGACCGTGATGGCGATCAGCCCGACAGCAATGGCGACAACGATCAGTGTATCCGTACTCGGCGTGCTCATGTCACAGCCCTGCGTAGCCGAACAGCAGCGCCACACCCACGTGTACGGCGGCGATCAGGAACATGATGTAGACGAAGGGCTTGTGCAGGGCATGCCAGTAACGGAAGACTTCGGACAGCGATGCCGACAGGTCGATCCGGCGCAGGATCAGATCACGCCGCTGGACCAGACGTACGGCGGCGCGTGCCTCGCCGCGGGGCAGACCGGCACGGCGCAGTGCCAGGGCCAGGCGCAGGCGGCGCCATGGACGCTTGAGATCGTCGGCCAACAGGACCAGCAAGGCCTGCCATCCCCCGCGGGCGCCGTCGGGCCGGGGCGCCGCGACCAGGTCGCTGGCGCTGCTGACACTTCGTTCGAGTTCGACCTCAATACTGCGGGCTTCTTCGGCGAGGGCCGCAGGGGACTGGCCATCACCAAGCACACTGTTGGGAATCTGCACGTAGATATAGCGCCCGAAGATGCCGCTCACCATGGTCACGATCATGCTCCAGTAGGCGATCGACACGAGGCCGGAAACCTTGAAAGCACTGTGAAAAGTGATCAACAGCGGGCCGAGGAGACCCATCAGGATATGCGAGGAGAGCCAGTGACGCAGCGATCCGAGGCGGCGCATCCAGCGGACCCGCTTGCGCACAGAATAGAGCAGCATCACCGTCATCAGCCCCAGACCGAGCCATCCGAGCAGGTGACCCACCGGGTGGGCGGGCGCCAGCAGCGCGTGCAGGGGCGCGTCGACCCGCTGTTCGACAGACAGCAGGTAGTAGCCACTGCCGCGATACCACAATGCCGCTCCCACGGTGACGGTGACGGCGATCGTGAGAGTGGTGATGATCCGGTCCTTCAGCGCTGCCCCCTTCCTCATCGAGATATTCTGCAATATACCCAAAACCCGCTCTGCTGACGCTCGATGTGACCCTCGGTCGCGGACGTTCGTTCCCCGTTGGGACGCGCCGTCTGGTTGACGCCCCACCCGAAACGGCTGTTATCTGCACCGAACGCTGTTCCCACGTGTGAAACGTTGGAGTCACCAGCGCCGACGGGTCGATCCGGGCAGCCCCTACCGTCCCGCCAGAGACGGCATTACGCTCGGTAAGGGTTCGTGCAATGGGCCCCGGAAGACGCTGACCAGTTCAACTCGGCCCAGATGCGGCGCCGGTTGCCCGTGACGGCTGGCCGTGTGCAGCACGGGGTTGATACCAAGGCGCCGCGTCAGGTACTGGGCCAGTTGCAGACGGCCCACGGTCTGTGTTGCCGCAATGTGCCGAAGCCCTGTCTGCTCACTTTGGGCCAGGTCCATGATGCGGACCGCCAGATCGTCGACCCACATGGCGGAACGGAACTCATCCGTGACAATGGTTATGGGCAACCCCTGCTGGTGCCGGTAGGCGAGCCAGTCACAATGGCCCGAGCGGCCATTGTGACTGGCGCCGATGGCCAGCCCCGGGCGCAGCACCAGGGATCGGTCCCGAGCCAGGATCAATGCTTCGGCTTCGACGCGGGTCCTGCCATAGACGCTGATTGGGCAGGGAGGGGTGTCTTCGTCATAGCTGCCATCGCCGCCAAAGACGTGGTCTGAGGAGACGTATACGAGGCGCGTCGTGTCGGGCAGGCATTCGAGGAGGCGCTCAATGTGGTGGACGTTGATTTGGCGTGCCCAGCCAGGCTCGGCTTCGCATTTGCGGACATTACAGACGGCGTGGCAGTAGATCAGCAGTTCCGGCGCCTTGGCAACAAAGAGGGCCTTGAGCCACGCGGGGTCCTCGAGGTTGAGAACGGGCCAGGTGTTGCGTGCTGTGGGCGGCGCAAAAGCGAGCGTGCCCTGGGGAAAGAGCCGGGTCAGGGCAAAACCCGCCATGGATGTGGCACCAAAAAGCAGGATGGGCGGCGCGCTCTGCGGCGACTCGCATCGATCCCTTACCACGGGGTCGTGGCCACAGTCAGGCAGCTCAAGAGCAGAGCGATCGCGACTTTTGGCATCCGAATCCTGGAGGGAGCGGCAGGAGTGCAGGTGATGGGACGTGACAAGTAACTGGCATGGACCGCCAGTGAGCAATCCCGATTGACAGCCCCCGGTCGGCGCGCAAACTTACGCGGCTCGAAGTACAGCGCTCGGCTGTCGCAGTTGCACACGTGAAATCGGGATAAGTCTTCTTGGCGGAGACGGTCGGCGTGTACCGTGGGGTAGTGGATGGTGTCATGCTGCTGGCGATAGGGGCGTACTGTACTGGTGTCTCGCCGTGGGCATCCCGCTGTGGTTTGCTGTCCTTGTCATCGGCACCTCCGGCTTGCTTGTGCTTCTGGTTACCCGACTGTGGCTGTGTACCTGCTGTGGCGGATCCGGCCCAATCCCTGTGATCGCGCAGGTCGTCATTCCCCTGCTGGCCCTGATCGGTGCGGGCTGGCTTCTGGGCCGCTGGCGACAGCCCGATCCCGGGGCCATAGCCGACGTGGTGCTCTATCTGTTCATGCCCATCCTCATGTTCACCTCGCTGGTTCGCGATCCTCTCACCCTGATCGGGGCAGGCCGCTACTTCGGCTGGTACGCAGGCTTCACCCTGATCACCTGGGGTGCAGCCATCATCGGCGGTCGTGTCCTGCGCTGGCCAGCCCCTGAGCGGGGCGCACTCGGCCTGGTGCTTACCGGAATCAACGTCGGCAGCTTTGGGCTGCCCGTTGTCCTCTTCGTCGTCGGCGAACAGGCATTGGCGGGTGTCATGCTGTTGATGGTCGCCTCCAACGCTGCCGCCGGCACCCTGGGCGTGTATCTGGCGGCAGGGGGACATCTGCCGCCGTTGCAGGCGGCGCTGAGCATCTTCCGTCTGCCCTTGATCTACGGCGTCGCTGCTGCCCTTGTGGTGCAGGTCACGGGTCTGACGATCCCCGATCACTGGCTCATGGCGGCTCACAACATCGGCATGGTGGGCCCGACGATCTCCCTTGTGGTACTGGGGCTGCAGCTGAGTCGCATCGACTGGTCGGGTGCCGGTGTGAGAATCTGGGTCCTCGCCGTCAGCAAACTGGCCCTCGGCACCGTCGCCGGTTTGCTGCTGGCCCGGTGGCTGGGCGCCACCGGTGACGACCTGACAACACTGGCCCTCATCGGCTGTATGCCCACGGCGATCAATTCGGTGCTGCTGGCGGTACACTTCAAGTGCTGTCCGGACCTCGTTGGTGGCGCCTGTCTGACGACGACGCTGCTGAGCCCACTGGCCCTGACGGCGGCTCTCATGTGGCTGGGACAGCCCTGGTAGGTGCGACTCACGCAAGAGATGTCGTGTCGATCACGGCGACGTCGATGTCTTCCTCGGTCAGGCATCGACGGGCCCGGCATACGGCGGCACCTCAAACCGACAGGGCACCTCGACGACGCGTGGATCACGCTGCTGCCTGAGGAGCGCAAAGAGGCGGTCCTTCAACGTCGCCTGCACATCGGCGAACTGCGCCTGTCCGGCGACGTTGTGCAGGTAATCGGGATCCGTTGCCAGATCGTACAACTCCTCCTGAGGGCGCAAGCCGAAGCCCAAAGCAAAGGCTCGTTGCACATCCGCTTCGGCGCGATGATGGATCATCCAGGCCTTGGTGGGACTGGCGTCGAGATCGGCGTAACAGATCATGGTGTCGGTTTCCAGATCCGCAAAGGCCGGCGCCGATGCCTGCGGATCATCGAGACCGCATGGGTCACCGGCAGGCCAACGATCGGGTGCGAAGTTATAGATGTAGAGGTGATCCCGGGTGCGCATGGCGCGCTGGGGATAGGGCAGCATGCCCGCACGCGCCGTGTGCACGTGACGCTCGCGACCGGTGACAACAAAGGTGCGGTCCGTCTCGATCTGGCCCTCGGCTGTGCCTGTCAGCAAGGGCAGCAGAGATCGCGCCGTCATCGATGCCGGTATCGGTACGTCACAGGCGTCGAGAAAGGTCGGCGCCAGGTCCATGAGGTTGACGAAGTCGTCGATGGAACGCCCCGGCGGTATGTGGCCTGGCCAGCGCGCCGCCAGCGCCACCTCACAGCCGATGTCGTAGAGATTGCACTTGGCCCGTGGGAATCCGGGGATGCCGTGATCGCCACTGACGACCACGAGGGTATTGTCGAGTTCACCGATCTGAGCCAGTCGCTGCAGCAGGACGCCCAGGCCGGCGTCGACGGCCATACACTCGCCCAGATAGTCGGCAACGTCCTCGCGCACGTCGGCAACGTCGGGCAGGAACGCCGGCAGTTTGCCCGTCAGGTCATCGGGGTCGATGTCCCAGAGCGCCTTTCCCGAACCCTTCTGCCAACGTCTGTGGGTATTGGTCGGACCCCACCAGTAACAGAAGGGCGCGTCTTCGGGCCGGTCCGCAAGAAAGGCGTCGAAGTTTGCCCGGGTCTCGTCGTAGAGCAACTGTTTGGCGCCGGCGACGCCATGCTGTGCTGCGTGTTGTGTGGCGTAGAACGAGAACTGTCCGTAGTTGTTTCCTGCCGGTTCGTATTGCGTGCGCTTGCCGCCGTAGGGGGCGTTGGCCAGACGACCCGGCGACCAGACCTTGTAGGTGTAGCCGATGTGATACCCCGATTTCTCCAGCTCCAGGGGGTAGGTGGGAATCGACTCGTCCCAGACGGCGCCGACGAGGATCGCACCCAGACCGGTCTGCCAGAAGTACGAGCCGGACAGCACCGAGCTGCGGCAGGGCGTACAGCTGGGGGCCGGCACGAAGGCGTTGTGGAACAGCGCACCCTCGGCGGCGACACGATCGAAGTTGGGCGTGTCGATCAGCGTGTTGAGGGAGTCGTCGCCCTCCACTTGCGCGTAGGCGCTGGCGTAGCGGCCCCAGTCGTCGGCGAAGGCGAAGAGAATGTTCGGCCGTTTTTCCCGTATCGTAGACATGCAGATCTCACCCGATTCCGGTCCGTGGAGAATGAACGTGGCAGAGGATACAAAAATCTCATTCAAATTCAGCAAGGCGCCGAAGGCGCGACAGACCCGAATCTATTCGGACGCAGGGTCCTACAGTGCCTTCCCACACGTCGTGCGCCTCGAAGGGGATGAGCTGCTGCTCGCCTTTCGCCAGGCGCCGCGACATCCGGCAGGTGTGCGCCATACGGATCCGCGTTCCATCATCACCGTGATTCGTTCCCCGGACGGCGGGCAGACTTGGAAGGCAAACGAAGCAGCGCAGCTGGCCGCCGGTGGTGGCCAGGAATTCGGTCTGATCTATCTGGGTAAGGGCCGTGTGGGTGGCGCTCTGGCAGCACACGAAGTCTTTCCCGAGTCCGAGGCGGAGCGCTCCGGTATACCGTGGACGCATCCGCGCGAGTTTCCCTTCCGCAGTGTCGGCGCCGTGTGGTGCTGGAGCGAAAATTACGGACTTACCTGGCGTGTGGATCGCAACATCCTCGTCGGCCCCGGCGTACAGGCCTGTGCAGCAGCGATCCAGACGCGGGATCGTACACTGCTGATCCCAGCCTACGGAGCCCTCGGACGATCGAAGACAGGCTCGTCCGTGCTCTATCGATCCACGGACGGTGGCGCCACCTGGTCCGAGGGCATCGTCATTGCCCAGGGGCGCCCGCAGACCCGGGCCTATCAGGAACCTGTACTCATGGAACTGGCCCGCGGACGTCTGCTGTGTATGATGCGTGTCCACGATGTGAAAAACCCGGGCATCTTCTGGCGCTGCGAGTCCGGGGACGGCGGCAGCACCTGGTCCAAACCGGTATCCACCGGAATTCTCTCGGGTGCCTGCCCGCGATTGCTGCAACTGCGCGATGGTCGATTGCTGCTGACGTATGGTCGCCGCTTCGAGCCCTATGGCATCTACGCCCACATCAGCGACGATGACGGTCAAAGCTGGAGTGACGCCTGGCAGCTGCGCCCGGCACCCGATACCGACCACGGCTACACATCGTCGATAGAGTTCGATGGCGGTCGTATTCTGACGACGACCTACGGCAAGGATGCCAAAGGTGTCACCGGCATTACCGGGACGTTCTGGAATCTGTCATAGGCCGTTTTATAGAGGTGTTCGGCCACTTGCTGCATGATGGATCTTTGAAGTTCTTCCGCTGCCTGCGCGCCACAGGCAGGTCGAATCAACCAGGTGAGGTTTCAGGATGGACGGCATACCCGATCCACACGACGACGATCACAACTGATCATGTCAACGGAAATTGATCCAGCGATCGAGCCCGTTGTCGTGCGGGCAGCGGACCACGAACGCATACGCTCGGACACGGCATCGGTGGTGGAGCGGGCAGATGGCAGCCTTCTGATCGCCTACCACAGCTACTCTCATGGACCCGAGGGTGGGACAGATTTCGGCGCCGCCAAGATCTATCTGGCAGAGTCCGCCGATGGCGGTCGCCGGTGGACGAACGAGCGCATGGTGGCGGACATCCTCCCGGGCGACCTCAATGTCATGAGTCCGTTTCTGTGTCGGGTGGAGGACGAGATTTTGCTCGGCTACGTGCGCAACCATTCTCCTGGGGACACGAGCATGCACCTGCATCGGTCCGTCGATGGAGGCGTTTCTTTTGGCGACTCCGCGCCGATCTGGGAGCATGTTGATGAGTACCGGATCCAGGGCGGCGCATCCAGTCTGGTCCGACTGGACTCAGGTCGCCTGGTGTTGCCGATGCAGAGTTGTGATGAGGTCTGGGTAGCGGATGAGAATCAGTGGATCGGCACCTGTTTCAGTGATGATGGCGGACACACCTGGAACCAGTCGACGAACCGGATCGGCCTGCCCATGCGCGGTGCCATGGAGCCATCCATTGCGCAACGGGCGGATGGGTCGTTGCTGATGAGCATTCGTTCGCAACTCGGTGCGGTCTTTCTGGCCGAATCCGCCGACGAGGGTCAGCACTGGTCGCGGGCGCGAACGAGCGGTCTGCGCTCACCGGAGAGTTGCACCTGTCTGCGACGGCTGCCGGCTTCCGACGACCTGGTACTGTTCTGGAACGACGCCGAGTACATCCACGATCATCACCATCTCGG
>ERZ890510.926-NODE-926-length-20971-cov-8.037579_pt1 | contig 20971 bp, 15 predicted proteins | sample MGYA00521265_ERZ890510 | MGnify/ENA primary metagenome ERZ890510 (study PRJEB32303, sample SAMEA104408624) | aquatic metagenome | biome: Brackish water; feature: Chemocline; material: water | place: Baltic Sea | collected 2014-10-26T21:54:00 | depth 110 m ...
ATGGCTTCGGCGCTAGGACTAAAGGTCGCTAGGCGCTCCGGGGGCCCCGGGCTCGATTCTAGGCAGGTCGTGTAGCTAGTCGGGGCTCGCCCTCGGAACTCATGGACTTCGTCCGCCGGACTAAAGGTCGCTCTGAGCTCCAGGGCCCGGGCTCGTTGGTGGGTTTGGTCGTGGAGAGTGGTTCGGTCGTGGCTGGTGTGGGATGATTGCCCGCGATGGACAAGCTGTTGAGGACGCTGGTATCGATACTGACCTGGGGCGTGGGCGTGATGTTGCCTGCGTTCTTGCTGGTTTCAGGACGTCGGGCGATCGCCGTGGCGGTACTCAGCGTGTTCGCTGTGCTGCTGTTGGTAGGCTGGCGCTGGCGACCCTTCCTGTGGTGGGCAGTCGCTGGTATGACCGGCGGTGTCGCCTTGGGTCTCGCGTCGGGGTGGTTATTTGTATTCAGAGGGCGCAGCGCACCAGACGACCAGTCGGCCGTCATCTTCCTGCTGACGGTACCGGCAGGTATCGGAGTCGGGTTGGTGCTGGCGGGCGCAGCCTTCCGCCGATGGGATCCCCGCGCAGAGTCAATGTGAGGTCCGCTTCTCCCTTTTCCTTTCGCCCATAACCATTGGAGCTATGGACCGAGCGTGCTACCCGCTGCCGACCTAGGCTGCTGGCGGGGGGAGCTTGGCTTTGACGTCGGCCCAGATGCGAGTGAGGAAGAAGCCGATGACGAGGCCGCCAAGGGCGAGGGCCAGCGGCAGGAGCCAGGGGTAGCGTTCGGTGAAGGGTTTCTGGGGGACGGGCGGTAGGCTGAATGCGGGGTTGGCTGATCGGTTGCCAAGCTGGGCGATGGGTAGGTTTTCGGTGACGAGGTAGGGCAGGAGGTGCTCAAGCTCGTAGGAGGGTGTGTGGGCGGCGGGGTTGCCGTAGGCGAGGCGATACGTGCCGCCTGGCTGCGGCTGAAATATGACGTTGTGGGCGGGGCCATAGACGGTGCCGGTGAACGGTTCCAGTGGTGGGTTGTCTGCGTTGAGGACTGAGACGCGGTAGTACCGGAACGTGGAGTCGGCGAATCCGAGGGAGAGCGCGCTGCCACGGAATTGTGGTGTGCTGAACGCGTAGACGTTGGCTGAGGAACGAAGTGCCGTCCACTGCGTGCCGTCGTTGCTGCCCGCGAGGTTGACGTTGCGGTAGAAGTTGATCTGGTCGGTCTGGAGGTCGAGCCGGTCGGCAGGACGTCCTAGGCCACCCAGATCGAAGACGGTGTGGGAGATGCGTCGCTCGGTGTCCTCCGTGCGACTAGTGACGGTGGCTGGCCAGTTGGTTTCGCGAGCGCCGATATCGTCGATGAAGAACCCGGTGGCTCCTCCGATATCGAGCGGGGGCTCGTCGCCGTTGACGATGGTTATCCTGATCTGGGGAGCCGTGGAAACGGGGTAACGGACGTGGGTGTCGCGGGTGGTGACGCCACGGTCAGCGATGGTGAAGTCATAGACCTCGGCGTCGTCTTCCAGCATGGCCCACGTGCTGCCGTCGGTGCTGGCTTCGATGGTCACGCGTCGCTGGAAGTTGCGCGAGTTAGTGAGGATCTCGACTTCGTTGTGCAGGCTGCCGGGATTACTGAGCGTTAGCACGAACTGCGTGTGTTGGCCGGCGACGGAACCCAGATCGCGCATGTTCAGCGACACGGCGCTGCGTCGGCGTTCGGCGCGTTCGATGACGAGCTTGTACTGCGTCTCACCGCCATTGCCCGCATCCACGATCCTGAGGTCAGCGAGACCACGCGAGGAGCCCTCGAACGTCTGGGCGTCGATGGGCACCTCTACGAGACCTTCGCCATCGACTCCAGCGGGGATCTCGATGGTCTTGAAGTAGCGCCAATCAGACCCTGTGTAGTCGGCCGCGACGGGGGCTGCAATCAGTGCCAAGGCGATGGCGGCGCCGAGCGCGGATATCTTGGCGAATCTACTCATCGGTTTTTTCTCCTGCTTGGGCTGGGCTCTCGCTTGGGCTCTCAGGGCCAACTTCGCCGCTCGTTTCGGATCCTGACCCTGACCCGGGCCCGACCTCGACTAGACGATCGCCTTGCTCGGCCATGAAGAAGCCTCTGAAGACTTCACTGTAGCGTTGGTAAGCGAGGCCAAGGGCAAGGAGCAGAACCCCGAGCGAGACGAATGCTGCGACGCGGTATCCCCTGACGAGCAGGAAGACGTCGAAGCCGAATAGCTTGGCGATGGGCAAGAGCATCAGCGCGATGCCCGCAAGCCTCAATGTTCGGGATTTCCTCACGACTCCAACTGCGATGAGGCCGATGGCGTACAGGGTCCACAAGATGGTGAGTGTTAGGTGTTTGGCGCTCTCGAGATCTTCGGTACCGCCTCGTTCGACGCCCGTGAGGAAGCGCCAGGACTCGACGGAGAGGCCCCAGATGGCAACGACGTTGGCGAGTACGACAAGAGCAGTGAATAGTTGACGTTCACCGGGGAGCAGTTGGTCACGATGCCGCGCGGTCATGAATGCGGCAAACATGACCATGGCGAATACCGCTATGGCAGAGACGAAGTAGAAGTTGGCTGCCAGCAGCAACGAAGGCCGTGGACTGCCCGTCACGGCGGTGTCGAAGAGGATGAACTTGGCGACGACCAGGCCGATCAGGGCGATCGACAGCCAGCGCAGGAACATCATGCGTCGTGCGAAGGCGACAGCGACCATGCCCATGGCGTACACCGCCCACGTGACGGTGATGGCCGAGACCTGGGCGTTGTGGGCGTCGTCTCGGTACTCGAAGACAAGCGTTTCCAGGGCACGGCGCTCGTAGAAGCTGAAGACCTCAGCGGTGAGTATCCAGACCGTGAGCAGGTTGGCGCTGACCATGAGGAACCCATCGACATTGCGCTCCCAATCCGATGCCGACGCTCTGTGGTTCCGGTAGAGGAAGGTGGCCACGTAGAAAGCGGCGATGCCAACCACGAACGTGGGGAAGCGCTCGTTGACGAAGATCTCGAAATCGCGGATGTCGAGCCAGAAGGTGTCGAACGCCAAGAGCCGAAAGACGGCGATAGCAAGCACGCCCAGGGCGAACATGCGGGCACGGTCGCTGGCTACGGTAAATCCAACCCAGATGAGGATGGCACCCTCAGCGGCCCAGGCCACGGTGATCCAGTTGCCGCTGAGTTGTAGCGGTGCTGCGATCGTGAGGAATAGCAGCGCGCTTGCCAGCGAGTAGAGCGCGATCTCCGGTGGTGCGCCTGAGCGTTTGATCGAGGCGTAACCCACGGCACCGTAGAAGACTGCGAGCGAGAGCGATATCAGGCCGAACCAGATCTCGTACTCAACCCACAACAACCCGAAGGTCGTGGCGTAGAAGGCGACCGCGTTGATGGTCATAAGCGCCATGTCGAACGGCTGCGGCGGGCGTCGCCAGACGATGTGGAACAGCGTGGTTGCGCCGACGAAGATCAGGAACGCGGCGGAGATACCGGCCTGGGCCAGTAGCAGTTCGTCGACCGGGATGGTGTTGATCCAGACTGCGAACAGTAGGTAGGTGCCGATCATGCCCAGGAGGGTGAACCAGCGCCAGTTCCTGAAGGTGGCGACGCCCAGTATCCCGAGGTCGACAACCAGGAGGTAGCCGAGGAGGACGAAGCGTTGGTCCTCCATGTCGCTCCCTAGCAGCAAAGGCGTGAGGAATGCGCCAGCGATGCCCATGAGGGCGATGGTGATCGACTCGTACCGGATCGCCAGTAGGCCTGCGATGGTTACCACGAGGAGGAGGAAGGCCAGGGCTGCGACAGGTGGGATGAGTTGGTAGAAGCCGAAGGCGGCGTAGATGGAGAGGTACAGGATCGAGATGCCGCCACCGGTGACGGGCTGTGACCAGCGAGGGATGCGCCGAGCGGTGTATTCGCCTACGCCCAGCAGGATGAAGCCGCCGAGGAGGCCCAATAGGACGCGACCGGTCTCGCCGATCCAGTTGTTGTCGAAGGCGAGGCGCAGGAAGAAGGCGGCTCCGAGAGCAAGAGCGATGGCACCGATGATCGCGAACCAGTTGCGCCCCATGACCGTTTCCCAGTCGATGGTGGAAAAACGACTGGGCGGGGGCGCGTAGTGCGTGGGAGGGGCTGTTGATTGGCCGGAACCCTGCGCGCGCCCTGCTTGGGCCTGCATGACGGTTTCGCGTGCTCCGACGATGACGCTTGATGTCTGGCTAGCGGAGGACACGGGTGCCGCTGGAGCCGTGGCCCGCGTAGGTTGCGGAGCAGCAGTCGCCGGGCGGAGGCCCAACCGGGTTTCCAGCGCGCCGACGCGGGTCGAGAGTCGAGTGAATTCGCGTTGGAGCTCGACGATGTCAGTCGGTGGCGCTGGATCTGGTGAGGCGATCGGTGCGGTAGCGGGCGCCAGGGGGGCGCCGCATGAGATGCAGAAGTGCGAGGTGGCAGCGTTCTGGTGCCCGCAGGAGGGGCAGTGAATCGTGTCAGGGTTCTCGGTAGTCATCGAATCCTCTGCCTTATCCCCGCGGTTCGCGGGTTATATCGAAACGGAATGCTACGGATGGATCGGGGCGCGTGATAGGCGCCCCACGCACGGTCACGAGCACATCGTACGAGCACCGGCGACTCGCTGGGAGTGACATTTGTACCCAATCGTTAGGTATGAATGACCTGGTGCCCGAACGAGGAAAGGGGTCAAGTCGGGGTTCTCGGTAGCCGGCGAGTCCTCTTGATCACCGGTTTCATCAGGACGGCCGGGGCAACGACGAGTAACGCGAAGACCATGGAGGCGTAGCGGCTGGAGTCTTCTCCGAGGCTCGTGACGGCGACGAACCCGAGCGCGCCTGCGGCTAGGCCGACCACTACTAGGACTGCGAGCGTGACTCGATGACTGGCGAGAAGCTGTCGCCAGAAAATCAACGGCAAGAGCATGCCGATGCCGACTCCGATCAAACCCATTCCGGTTTGGCCGGCGAAGTTTCCAGAGTAGTAGTAGTACTCATAGAGCATGCTGCCGAGAATGATTAGCGGTACGCCGAAAACCGCTATGCGGCCGGTGTTGAATCGCGGTGGGATCATCGATGCGGCCACCGCGATTCCAGCAACCAGAAGTACGGTGCTAAGGAAGGCACCAATCTCGTAGTTGCCGTACTTCGCGAGATCTACGATCAGGCCCAGGCTAGTGCCGACGATGAGTCCCGCTGGAATGAGCGCGACGGCGGCCGTGCAGGGGGAGACATCGACTCGGATCTCGGCTTCGCTGCGCCCCGCTTCGGGGGGGCTGGGAGGGGCAGGCTGCACCAATGGTGCCCCGCAGTTGGCGCAGAACTTGGCTTCGGAGACGTTGGAGGTTCCACATGTGGGGCAGTACATCAAGCCCTCACAGGAATCGACTGCTTCAAATTCAATGCCTTAGTACTGGCAATAGCTTTGGACTCGGGCTCTACATGTTCATCATCTCGGAGGATGGTGAAGGGAACTTGACTCGAGTGAGCAGAAGCGCGCCGACGACGCAGGGGGCACCCTGCCTACTTGGCGTCGGTGAACGTGCGTTGGAGTTCTTCGAGGAGCTCGCGTTGGCGCTTGGATAGCTTCTCGGGGGTGGCTACGCGGACGGTGACGAGTTCGTCGCCACGGCGGTCTTCGCGGCCCAGGTGGGGAACGCCCTGGCCTTTGATGCGAAAGACCTCGTCGGTTTGCGTGCCGGTGGGGATCTTCAGCGTACGTGAGCCTTGTAGCGTGGGGACTTCTATCTCAGCGCCGAGGGCGGCTTGGGGGAAGCTGATGTCCAGCGTATAGAGGATGTCGTAGTTTTCGCGCTCGAAGAAGGCATGGGGCTGGACATGCATGCCGACGTAGAGGTCGCCTGCGGGGCCGCCCATCTCACCGCCATCGCCTTGGCCACGGAGGTTGAGGTTGGCGCCGTGGGGGACGCCACCAGGAACCTGAACCTTGATCTTGCGTCGGGCTCGCTCTTGTCCGACACCCTTGCATTGTGTGCAGGGGTGACTGACTTCGGATCCGGTGCCGTTGCATACGTTGCATTCGGCCTCGGTCATGAACTGGCCGAACATGCTGCGCTGGGCCCGGCGGACACGGCCGCTGCCTTTGCAGTTGGAGCAGGTCTTGGTGTCGTGACCAGGCTCGCTGCGGGAACCTTCGCACTTGCTGCACTTCTCGGTGCGGTTGATCTCGATCTCTTTGGTGGCGCCGAAGACGGCTTCGTCGAAAGTGATCGTGAGGTTGGTCTGGAGGTCTCGGCCCGGGCGAGCGCGGGTGCGGCCTTGACGTGGCCCCGCACCGAAGAAGGCATCGAAGATGTCTCCGAACCCTCCGAAGACGTCAGCGCCTTCGAATCCGCCAGCGCTTGCTCCACCGCCGTTGGTGGCACCCGCGTGGCCGAAGCGATCATAGCGCTGCCTACGTTCGGGGTCGGTGAGGACTTGATACGCCTCGTTGATCTCTTTGAACTTGTCGGCTGCGTCCGCCGCCTTGTTGCGGTCCGGGTGAAACTCTAGGGCCTTCTTGCGGAAAGCTTTGCGGATGTCCTCTTCGGAGGCGGTGCGGCCAACTTCGAGGATGTCGTAATAATCGCGTTTGGTGGTCATGCAGGCTAGGGTCGTTCTTCGCCCAACGCGGTGAGTAGCTCGCTGAGGAAATTGGCGAGGTAGCGAACGCTGGAGATGGCAGTAGTGTAATCCATGCGGGTGGGCCCGACTGTGCCCACGACGCCTGTCGCTTCACCGGGTATGCCGTAGCGGGCGAGGACGACGGAGTACGGCCGCAGGTTCTCCTGTGGGTTCTCCTCGCCGATGATCACGTCGATGCCCGACTCTTTGCCTGTGTTGATGATGACGCGCTTGAGCGCTACTCCATCCTCCAGAACCTCGACGGCTTCGCGGGCGGAGTGGGTACTCTCAAACTCAGGTTGGTTGAGGATGTGGTGCAGGCCTTGGGTGTACTGACGAACGTCGTGGGCCTGTTCCTCTTCGACAAGGGCCTTCAGGACTTCCACGACGACGATATCGTCAGCGGGGTGAGGCTGGTAGTCGGCGTCCCACGCGGTCTTGATCTGGTCGGTAGTTTTGCCGCTGAGCAGCTTGTTGAGCCGAACGGCTGCGTCGGTCAGCTCTTCCTGGGACAGGGCGACTTCCATGTTGACCATGCGTTGGCGCACGGTGGCGTCCTGGAGAACCATGACGAGGAGGGCCTGAGTCTCTTGCAGGTGCACGAGCTGTAGTTGCTTGAGCTTGGCGGTAGCGATCTGCGGTGGAGTGGCGATAGCCACGTTGCGGACGCTGTTCGACAGGAGCGAGGCAGCACGGCGTGCCCATTCGTCTGGGTCACCGGAATCCGCGAGTAGGGATCCGCGCACGAGGATCTCGAACTGTCGTGAGGGGCGGGCAGTGCGGGCGTGTCGCTCGACGAAGAAGCGGTAAGCGAGGTCGCCGGGGATGCCACCGGCGGAGGTGTGAGGGCGCGTGATGTAGCCCATCTCCTCAAGCTCAGCCATGTCGTTGCGGATAGTTGCCGAGCTAACGCTGAGCTCGTGCTTTCGCGCGATCTGTTGTGACGCGACAGGAGCCGCAGTCTCGATGTAATCGGCGACGATGATCTCCAGCAAGTGCTGGCGTCGCTCGTTGAGAGATGGAACTGAGTCCAAGACGCACCGTGGCTTCGCTGAATTAGCAGTCGAGCAGCGAGAGTGCTAATTCGACTCCTCGAAATGTAGCACATCAGGATGGACGCGAGTCAATGGAGAACGCCGAGTTCTGACGCCCGTCTGCGGCATGTTTGGAGTCGAATGTTGCGAGCGCACCGATGAGGAATCTGGTCATGTTTGGTGGGTGAATGTGACGAAATCCGTCAAAACTCGTTTTTGCTTGCGGGTGCTGGCGAGTGCCCACGGAGCAGTCTACGGCCTGGTAAACGCGTGCGATTTAGTGCTGCTTTGCGGGTTTGACCATCACCCCCGAGCTTTGATACCTTTGTCCTAATAACTACAAAATCTTGGGGGGCAAAGCCATGGTGCTACCGCGCGTTCAGGTTAAGGAACTTCGAAGGACCTACGGGTTTGAAGAGGTCGCCATCGTTCCGGGGGATGTGACTACGAACCCCGAGCTTTCAGTTCCCTCGTTTGAAATAGGGCCCTACCAATTCACCATCCCCATCATGGCGTCCGCAATGGACGCCATCGTTAGTCCTGCCTTCGCTGGCCTGATGGCCAAGGCGGGCGGTATTGGCGTGATGAACCTCGAAGGCGTCTACGGCCGCTACGAGGACCCTCAGTCGGCCATCGAAGAGGTGCGCGCGGCGCCTCGTGAGACAGTGACCGAGGTTCTGCAGAAGGTGTACACGGTTCCGCTCCAGGAGAGACTGGTGCAAGAGCGCGTGAGAGACCTGAAGGCTGCGGGTGGTGTGGTCGCGGTTTCCGTGACTCCCCAGAATGCGAAGCGTCTCGCTCCCCTGGCGGTTGAAGCTGGTGCGCAAATCATCGTCGTGCAATCCACGGTGACGACGGCGCGGCACATCTCCAACAGTTACGCGGGTCTGAGTTTCTCCGACCTCAAGGCAGAGGTGAACGTGCCCGTGTTGATCGGCAACACCGTCACTGCCAGCGCGACGCTGGAGATCATGGAGCAGGGCATCGACGGCATCTTCGTCGGAGTTGGGCCCGGCGCTGCTTGCACGACACGCGATGTGACGGGCATGGGCGTTCCGCAGGTGTCGGCGACGATGGAGTGCGCGGCTGCACGTGACGAGTTCTTCGCTCGCACAGGCAAGTACGTTCAGATCATCACGGACGGTGGCATCCGGACGGGTGGCGATGTGAACAAGGCGTTGGCCGCTGGCGCTGACGCGGTGATGATCGGCACGCCGTTCGCGCAGACGTTCGAGGCACCTGGCCAGGGCTTCAACTGGGGCATGGCCAGCCCGCACCCGGCGCTGCCTCGTGGGACACGCCTCAACGTTGGTGCTTCCGCGAGCTTGGAGCAGGTGTTGTTTGGCCCCAGCCGTCGCACCGACGGTACCCACAACCTGGTGGGCGCCATCAAGGTGAGCATGAGCATGGTGGGCGCACAGACGATCAAGGAGTTCCACGAGAAGGCGGAACTGGTGTCAGCGCCGACGATCGCGACGGAAGGCAAGATCTTCCAGCGCGCCGGCCAGATCTAGGCAGGGCGCGCCCTGCACCTGCGTGCCTACCCTGTCGTTGGTTTGACGGTAGGCGTGGGACGATTCCTGGCCTTGGCGTTGGGATGAACTTGGCGGGAGACACGACAGAGATAGGTAAGTAAGAAGAGGCGAGCCGAGAGGTTCGCCTCTTCTTTGTTAACGCGCAACTAGAACGCGCGACTAAGCGCGCTGTGGGGGGCGGGCCATGGCGATGCAGAGCATGGCCGCGAGGTTGATCCCGATGAAGATGGTGAAGATGACCTGGTAGCTGTTGGTGGCGTCGTAGACGGCGGCCGCGACCAAGGGCCCAGCCGCTTGGGCGATGTTCTGGATGGCGCGCGACACGCCTTCGATCGAGCCGAGGTGCCGCCTGCCGAAGTAGTCGGCGAAGATCAGCCGCTGGAGTGGGTTGGCCGCACCCTGAACGGTGCCGTAGAAGATGGCCCAGATCATGACGAGCAGGGTGGTGTCGGCGAAGAGCACGAGAACGAATGCGACCGCGTTCAGGGCGTAGTCTCCCGCCATGACCCATCGAATGCTGAATCGGTCGCGCAGGTACCCAGCCATGAAGGCGCCGGGAATCGCGAAGAGGGAGTGGACGACGAGGGCCGCGACGGCGACTTGGGCGCTAAGGCCTTGGTCGGTGAAGTAGGGGATGGCGTGGAGGCCGACGCCGGTGCGCCCGAACCACCACAGCGATCCGGCGGCTTGGATGAAGTAGAACGTGGGTAGCCGCATGGCGGAGCCCAGCCTGACCGTGGGTTCTTCGGGGCCTCGACGCATGTCATTGGTTGGCGGTGCCGTTGGGTCGTCTTCCTGAACGGGCTGTGCGCCGTCGGGCAGGAGTCCGACGTCTTCGGGCCTGCGCCTGAGCAGCAGAGATGACGGGATGAGGGAGATAACCCAGATGAGCAGTCCAGCGCCGACCGTGGCGGCGCGCCACCCCCATAGGCTGGTGAGGCCTTGGACGTACAGGGGCATGACCGCAGCGCCGAGGGGGAAGCCCATGGCGCCGAGGGATAGGGCTTTCCCACGTTTGACGATGAACCAGTTGGGGATGATGACGGCTGTTGCAACGGCGAGCACGCCGGTGTTCATGCTGCGGGCGACGATCTGGATCGCGTAGTACTGCCAGAGGCTGCCCATGAGGGACATGAGGATGAACGACAGGCCAAGCAGGCCAAACGCGATGCTCAGCGCCCAGCGCGAGCCGTAGCGGTCGACCAACGGGCCGAGGAGTAGCGCGAGCACGCCACCGAGCAGGCCGCCGATGGACAACGGTGCAATGAAAGCAGCACGAGACCAATTGAGGTCGTCGGTGATGGGTTTGAGGAATACGCCGAGGACGGGAAAGCTCTCGGTGCTGGCGCTGAATCCGCCCGCCGCTACGACAGCGACGACGACCCAGCCGTAAAAGAAACGAGGTTTGCGCTGACGGGGTGGTGTGCTCAAGGGCCGTCCAGGATGCGCCAAGGTAGTGCGGATTGAGGGCGCGTGGATGATAGCGTACGTTCGGTTATGCGATTGACCACGTCTTGGGCTGCGCCTATTCTGTAGCGAGCAACCCATTCCCTACGCGGGGAAGGGTGAGCCGTTCGGACAATTTAGAGACGCCCGTAGTTGCTCGGATCCAAGGCGACCGAGATAGCGTAGGGCAGTGCCGTTCTTCTCATTAGTGATGCCCGCCTTGTGCGGGCATCTGTCGTCTGAGCACCGAGAGTCAGCGAGACCGAGAGAGCGTGGGGGATCGACCATCAACGGAACGCTTACAGATGTTATGGGCCTTGAGGTTGGCCACCACACGGATCTGGTCGCTGCGACCGGGTGCACGGTGGTGGTTGCCCGCGAGGGCGCCGTGGGTGGCGTGGATGTTCGTGGCGCCGCTCCTGGGACCCGTGAGACGGATCTGCTGCGCGCCGAGAATATGGTTGAGCACGTGCATGCGGTGACGCTTGCTGGCGGCTCAGCCTATGGACTTGCAGCGGCTACAGGTGTGATGCGATACCTGGAAAGCCAGGGCATCGGCCATAAGGTGCGCGACTGGGTCGTGCCGATAGTTCCTGCGGCGATCATCTTCGACTTGGGGATCGGCGACAGTTCGGTTCGTCCGACGGACGCCGATGGTTACGCGGCGGCTGAGGCTGCGACTGATGAACCCGTTCAGCAGGGAACCGTTGGCGCGGGCACCGGGGCGACCGTGGGGAAGACGATGGGAGCGGGGCTGTCCATGAAGGGCGGCGTTGGCTCTGCGAGCATGGATCTGGGCGACGGCTTGGTGCTGGCGGCGTTGGCGGTGGTCAATGCGGTGGGTGGCGTGCATGAGCCCGACACGGGAGAACTCCTGGCAGGGCCGCTCATGGATGGCAAGCCCGTGGACAGTGTGAGTATCTATGCGAACCCTGACTTCGGGCGTACTCCGAAGATGCCCGTCCCCGAGCCCTTGAGCAATACGACGATCGCGGTGATCGGGACGTCGCTGAAGCTGTCGAAGGCGCAAGCGAATCGCTTGGCGACGGTCGCTCACGACGGCCTGGCGCTGGCAGTGCGGCCGACGCACACGTTGCATGACGGCGATACGGTTTTCACGCTCGCAACCGGATTCGTGGACTCCATCGACGAATACCCGCGCCTCTGCGGGCTGGCACCGACGGTGATGGCTAGGGCTATCGTGAATGCGATACGCAACGCGACGAGCCTGTATGGGCATGCGTCGTATTCGGAGGTGATGGGTGGCTGATCGATCGACGATCGGGATCATCGGCGCAGGGCGCGCGGCACACGTGTTGGGCATCGCGCTGGCGAGGGCTGGCTACGAGATCGTGGCGGTGGCCAGCCGAACCCAGGCGTCCGCAGAGTCGGCGGCGAGTGCCATCAACGATGCGGGCCAACAGGGCGGTGCAGGGGCATGCGCGGTGACATCCGCTCAAGGCGCGGCCGATGCGGCGGATCTGGTGCTGATAACGACCAACGATGGCGCTATCGCTGAAGTGGCAGGCCAGGTGAACTGGAAGCCAGGGCAGGCGGTCGTGCACGTGAGTGGAGCGCTCGGCGCAGATGTGCTGGCCCCCGCAGCAGCTGGCGGTGCGCGGGTCGCATCGTGGCACCCGTTCCAGACGCTGGCGGGCTCTGCCAAGTTGGACGGCGTGACGTTTGGGATAGAGGCCGATGATGATATCTACGGCGAACTTGCGGAGATGGCCAAGGCTGTCGGCGGTGAGCCGCTGCCGGTGCCGTCCGAAGCACGGGCGCTATATCATGCGGCGTCGGTGTTGGCGTGCGGCTACCTGACAACGTTGCTACGTGAGGCTCGCCGCGTCTGGGAGGCTGCTGGACTGCCTGAAGAGGCGGGCCGCAGGGCCATAGGCGCGGTCGCGGCGGCGACGCTTGAAAACGCGCGCTCGTTAGGCGAAGGTGCAACGGTGACCGGGCCGGTGTCGCGCGGCGACGTGGGCACGGTGCGGTTGCACTTGGAAGAGATTGATCGTGTGGCGCCGGAACTCATCCCGCTCTACACCGCAATAAGCAGAAGGTCGGCAGTGCTCGCCGCTGAGGCGGGGCGGCCGACGGGACCATTGGATACCTGGGACGCACTCTATGGCGAGTTTCTAGAGCCAACTTCCGGGTTACTGACGGCAGATAAGGAATAGCGATGCCTGTACGGATCACCAAGTTCCGAGAGATGAAGCGGGCAGGGGAACCTATCCCTTGCATCACTGCATACGATTACCCAACCGCCAAGCTGGCCGACGCTGCGGGGATCCCGTTGATCCTCGTGGGGGATAGCTTGGGCAACGTGGTGCTGGGGTTTGGGTCGACCGTCCATGTGACGATGGACGACATGGTTCGCCACACGCAGGCCGTGGTTCGCGGTGCTAGTGAGGCGCTCATAGTGGCGGACATGCCGTTCATGAGCTACCAGGCCAGCATCGAAGATGCGGTTCGCAACGCGGGGAGGTTGGTCCAAGAGGCTGGCGCCCACGCGGTGAAGCTGGAGGGCGGCAAGTCCGTCGCGGACGCCGTTGAGCGGATCACGGAGGCGGGTATCCCCGTTCTCGGGCACCTGGGACTGACGCCGCAGTCGGTCAACCAGCTCGGCGGATATCGCATCCAGGGGCGAACGTTGCCGCAGGCGCAGGAGATGCTGGAGGACGCAGAGGCGCTGGAGGCTGCTGGTGCGTTCGGCATCGTGCTGGAGTCGGTGCCTGGGCCGCTGGCGCAGGTCGTGACGAAGTGCCTCCGGGTGCCGACGATCGGGATCGGTGCGGGTGCAGGCTGCGATGGCCAGATCCAGGTTCTGCACGACGTGCTGGGCCTGAGCGATAGGCTTCCTAAGCACGGGAAGCAGTACGCGAACTTGAAGCAAATCATCGAAGAGGCGCTCGCTGCCTATGCGGGCGACGTTCGTGATCGGAACTTCCCAACGGCTGAGCACACCACTGAGATCGACGACGCGGTGCTACGCGAGCTCATGGGCGACGTGCCCATCGATCGCTGATGCTTCAGGTTTCAACGGTTCCTGAACTAAGAGCCGCTCTGCAAAGCTTGCCGCGGTCGGTGGGATTGGTGCCGACGATGGGTGCCGTGCACGAGGGGCATCTGAGCCTCGTCAGACAGGCAAGGGCTGATTGCGCCACGGTGGTCGCGACGATCTTCGTGAACCCTACGCAGTTTGGCGAGGCAGCAGACCTGGTGCGCTACCCACGTCCCATCGAGAAGGATCTCGCGCTGCTCGAAGGCGAAGGGGTGGATCTAGTGTTCACGCCATCCGTCGATGAGATGTACAAGCCAGGTTTTACCACTGTGGTTCACCTAGACGGCCCAGCGCTGGGCTTTGAGGGCGAAGCGCGCCCTGGGCATTTCGACGGAGTCGCGACGGTGGTGGCAAAGCTGCTGTTGCAGTCACTGCCGGACAGTGCGTACTTCGGTCGCAAGGACGCTCAGCAAGTGGCGGTGGTTCGTCGGCTCGTGATTGACCTGGATATCCCTGTGACGATCGCCGTCATGCCGACGGTTCGAGAACACGATGGCCTTGCCATCAGCAGTCGCAACGCGGCGTTGAGCGAAGAGCAGCGACGGGCGGCGCCTGCGTTCTTCCTTGCGCTATCAGCGATGCGTGATCGTTACCGATCAGGGATGCAGGACGCGGCGAAGCTCGAAGAGGGCTGCAGGGCCCTTCTGGCTCGGGAGCCGCTTTTCGAAGCAGTCGACTATCTGGCTGTGGTAGACGAGCAGACATTCGCTCCCTGGACGGGTGGGGGGCCCTGCTTGTTGGTCGCGGCCGTCCGCATGGGGGACGTGCGGCTGATCGATAACGCCGTCCTCGACTAGCAGAGGCCTGGTGCCCCTGAGTGGTACACTAGGCAGGTCTTACGACCTGCGCTGGACGAGTGATTCGATGGCATTTCTGACCTACAACAACCCACCGACGGATCTTCGTGATCCGACGTTGCTGTTCGCGTTCGCTGGCTGGGCGGACGCTGCGGATTCGGCTACGCATGCTCTGCGCTACGTGGTGAAGCAGCTTAAGGGCGAGAAGTTCGCGGAGGTGGACCCCGAGGAGTTCTACAACTTCACACGGGTGCGCCCTAAGACGAAATTCGATGACGATGGTGAGCGCTTTATCGAGTGGCCTGCCAACGAGTTCTTCGCGATCCGTCGCGAGGACGCGGAGACCGACCTTGTCGTGCTGGTGGGGGTCGAGCCCAACGTGAAGTGGCGGACGTTCTGCCAGTCGATGTTGGAAGAGATCCAATCTCTTGGCGTTAGCAAGGTGATCCAGGTTGGAGCGCTGCTGGACGCGGTTCCCCACACGCGGGACGTTCGCATCACTGGCACGGCGACGAGTCCTGAACTGCGGGGGATGCTGAAGGGCATCCACGTGCGGCGATCGCGCTACACGGGCCCGACGGGCATCGCGGGAGTGATGACGGACACGCTCCGCCGCGCAGGAATACCGGCCGTGAGCTTGTGGGGCCATGCGCCGCACTACTTGCAAGTCACGCCGAATCCGAAGGTCAGCCTGAGTTTGGTGCGCGGGCTGGAGGAGCTGGTGGACATCAGCGTACCGGTCGAGGCACTAGAGTCACAGGGGCTGAACTTCGAGCGCCGTGTCGAGCAGGCGTTGGACGGTGAGTCCGACGTGGTGGAGTACGTTGAGAAGCTTGAAGCGCAGTGGGATGCCCGCAGAAACCGAAGGGCGACAGAATCGGTGGATGAGCCTGAGCCCGCCGGAAGCGGTGCGGAGCCAGGTGAGATTCCCGACGCTGATCAGGCGGTCGCGAGCATCGAAGAATTCTTACGTCAGGAGAGACGAGGGGATGGGGGCAGTGACGGCTCGCAAGATTAGACCGGGATACGGTTCTTTCAGCCTTGACACTCTTTAAATATCCTCTCTAGAATCGCCTAGATGTTGGGGACGCACCGCTCGAAACACCGGGAACGGATTCGGCGGGGAAGTGTCCCCTTTTTTTATGGCCCTTTCAGCCTGCTGGCTGTTGATCCGAAGGCCGTTCGATCCTCCGCGTCCAGCGTGACACCAGAAAACGAATCCTTGAAGGGACCGGCGGCTCAAGTTGACTAAATATGTATTCGTAACAGGCGGGGTGGTTAGCTCCGTGGGTAAGGGAATCAGCGCGGCCTCCATCGGCCGGATCCTGAAGAGCCGTGGCTTGTCCGTGGCCATCCAGAAGCTTGACCCGTATCTGAACGTTGACCCGGGCACGATGTCGCCGTACCAGCACGGTGAGGTGTTCGTGACCAAGGACGGTTGCGAGACCGATCTCGATCTGGGCCACTACGAGCGCTTCATTGACATCGAGCTCACGAAGAGCTCGAACATCACGGCTGGTCAGATCTACACGCAGGTGATCGCTAAGGAACGCCGCGGCGATTACCTGGGCGGGACTATCCAGACGGTTCCTCATGTGACGAACGCTATCAAAGAGTTCATGCTGAACGCTGCGGCGGACCAGCAGCCTGATGTCATGCTCGTCGAGGTTGGCGGAACTGTGGGCGACATCGAGGGCCAGCCGTTCCTTGAGGCTATCCGCCAGATGCGGACGGCCGTGGGACGCGACAACACCTACTACATCCACGTCACCTTGCTGCCGCACATCGGCGCGACGGGTGAACTGAAGACCAAGCCGACTCAGCACAGCGTGCGAGAGTTGCGGGCCATCGGCATCCAGCCTGACGCCATCGTGTGCCGCTCAGACTTCGCTATCGCCGAGGACATAAAGGACAAGATCGCCTTGTTCTGCGACGTGCAGCGCGATGCGGTGATCCCGATGTTGACGGTGAGCAACATCTACGAGGTTCCTCTGGTACTGGAGGAAAGCGGCATCGGTGATCTGATCATTGATGGACTGCACCTAGACGCGAATCCCCGTAACCTCGGGGAATGGCGCGCGATGGTGGATCGCATGGCCAACACGCGTAAGGTTTTGCCCATCGCGGTCGTCGGCAAGTACGCCGACCTGCCAGATGCGTACCTCTCTGTTAAGGAAGCGCTACGCCACGCGGGCGTATTCCATGAGCGGGATGTGGATATCACGTGGGTGCAGTCTGAGGACATCGAGCGGGACGGTGCGGCAGAGTGGTTGGATCATGCGGCGGGAATCGTGGTGCCTGGTGGCTTCGGCGCTCGTGGCGTCGAGGGCATGGTGGACGCCGTTGCATACGCACGCGACCAAGGCATCCCCTACCTGGGCCTCTGCCTGGGCATGCAGGTTATGGTGATGGAATCGGCACGCAGCCTGCTCGGCCTGACGGACGCGAACTCCACGGAGTTCGATCCGGAGACGCCGAATCCTGTGATCGACCTGATGCCCGACCAGCGCGACGTGAGCGAGATGGGGGGCACGATGCGGCTGGGTAATTACCCTTGCCAGTTGATGCCTGGATCCAGAGCCGCCAAGTCGTACGGGAGCGAGACGATCACCGAGCGCCACCGGCATCGGTTCGAGTTCAACAACAAGTACCGGGAGACGTTGCAGGAGGCTGGCGTGCTTGCTACGGGGCTGTCCCCCGACGGTCGGCTCGTGGAGATCGTGGAGAACGTCGACCATCCGTTCATGGTTGGGGTGCAATTCCACCCTGAGTTCCGGTCGCGTCCGCAGGAGCCGCATCCGCTGTTCCGCGATTTCGTCGAGGCGGCATCGGTGGTGCTGCGTCCTGGCGCGCAGCCTGAGCTCCCGCTCGTTGAGGAAGCTCAGCGCTGAGGCTAGTTGCGTCCTCGGACGACGGAGTGCTGCCGCTCGGCAATGGCGGGCGTGCCGGTGCCGCACCGTCTCTGATCCCTTCCGCAACCCCTAGCCATCCCGGAGCGTCGAGCGATCTTTAGTCTTGCTGCGAAGCCAAGGGATCTCCTAGGGCGAGCCCCGACTGGCGTCACCGACTGCCTACCGGTGAGCCTGGGATTATCGCAAGTTTTCGTTCGTAGAACGGATCTGAGTTTTGCTCTGCACGGGGTGAACACCTTCCACACAGCAAATAGGGGGGTTGCGGAGATCAAAAAGGCATGGTATGATACCTCCGCAGCGTCCAAACAGTTGCTTCCCCTTTCTTTTCACCACTTGTTCTCTTGTTCGCACGAATTGGCTGTTGTCATGCCCCTCATGACTTTCCATACCGGCCAACCCCTCTTTCTTTATTTACGACTACGAATGGCTACTGAAGAGTATTGAGCGCTATAGGCCTCCCTCTGACTGTCAACCTATCTACTCACCGCGACGGCGTTCTGCCGGCGCTACCCATCACCATCATCTTTTGCAGTTGCACCAAAGACGCGTAAGCCGCCAGCACGGCGCAGCCCCGGAGACCTTATGAACCTTAGCGAGCTTGAGCCGAAGACCACTGAAGACTTGGTCGAGATCCTTCGGGAGATCGAGCAGAGCGACGTCCCGATCCCTGCGAACATCATGCGAGACGATGCGTTGTATCGAGTGCTGACAGCGCTTGCCGCCAACCAGGGCTACCTGCTGGCGTCCGGGGTACTCGAGCTGATGCCGGACGGTTACGGCTTCCTTCGCCACAACGGACGACGTCGTGGGCAGACTGATGTCTACGTCGCGCAGTCGCAGGTACGCAGGTTCAATCTGCGCACTGGGGACATGGTGTTGGGGCAGGTGGGGCCGGCTAAAGAAAGCGAACGCTACCAAGGCTTGACCCGCGTCGAGGCCGTGAATGGTGCGGATCCGGGCAACCGGCCGCATCGCAGGGCGTTCGAGCACGTGACACCGATCTTCCCGGAAGAGCAGATCAAGCTGGAGACCGACACCAAAGAGATGGCGACGCGGATGATCGATCTGCTGTCGCCGATAGGTCGGGGCCAGCGTGGGCTCATCGTGGCACCGCCGAAAGCGGGCAAGACGACGCTGCTGAAGCAGATAGCCACCGGCATAACGGCGAACTATAAAGACCTGCATCTCATGGTTGCGCTCATCGGTGAGCGCCCCGAGGAGGTCACGGACGTCAAGCGGTCGGTGCGAGGCGAGGTGTACAGCTCCACGTTCGATGAACCAGTGGAGGACCACTGCCGTGTCGCCGAGCTTTGCCTGGAGCGCGCTAAGCGGTTGGTCGAGGAAGGGCGCGATGTGGTCATCCTGCTGGACTCGATCACGCGTCTCACGCGTGCGTACAACTTAGCTGTGCCTAGTTCGGGCCGGACGTTGTCCGGTGGTATGGACCCGGTCGCGTTGTACCCGCCGAAGCGTTTCTTCGGTGCCGCGCGCAACGTGGAAGAAGGCGGAAGCCTGACGATCCTGGCGGCGTGCTTGGTGGACACCGGCAGCCGCATGGATGACGTGGTGTACGAAGAGTTCAAGGGCACGGGCAACATGGAGTTGCACCTTGACCGCAAGCTGGCTGAGCGACGGACCTTCCCGTCCATCGACATCCAGCGGTCGGGCACGCGCCGCGAGGAGTTGCTGTTGGACGAGCTGACGCTGCGCCAGGTGTTCCTGCTGCGGCGCATGAGCACGATGATCGCAACAGACGCCATGAACCCGTTCGAGGCGACAGAGCGATTGATCGATCGGCTGAGTCGTACGAAGAACAACGACGAGTTTCTGTCGACGCTCACGAAGGAGATGTAGGCGACCCGTACTAGTGGTCGACCGCATCGTTCCTGACGTTTCGTACTTACGTACGTTATCCCTGACGACAGAGAGTGATATTCCTAGTAGTCGAGCCCGGAGATGGCGTGTTTCTGACAGATATCGCTATTACCGGGCAAAGTGGTCCAAAGAGGCTTGGAATAAGTCATTGACAGGTACTCGTACTAACCCTATATTCGCTCCTGCCCCGCGCACGCAATGTGTGGTTGGCCGAAATCTCAGCAGCGCTGCAGCGCCTATGGGGTCAGGCTCGTGGGGTAACAGGGCTGTCCAGGCTGGCAACGGGCCGGTGGGCAAGCCTACGCGAGGTAGGGCGAGTCGTGAAAAATGACCGTTCATCGTCTTGGTCGTTGGTTGACAGCGACCTCGGAAAACTGATAAAAAGCTTCGCGGACTCAGGGCCGAGGGATTTTGCGTGTATTGCATAATGGACATGGAAACAACCCACGACCCAACACAATATCCTAGTCTGCCGGGTCACCCATGAGGGGGCGCGGCATGTAAGGAAGTCGGACCGATTCTGTTCCGTTAGAACACCCAGACTCCACTAAGGGGGTAAGAAGTGAAACTCTCCAGGTACTCGATCATAGGAATCATGGTGGCGCTGCTGTTATCAGCAATTGCGATCATGCCGGTATTCGGTGCGGTGACCGGCACCGTATCCGTCAATAAGTCGTTCGTGAGCGCGAACGGCGACGCGACCATCACGGTCGACGACGCTGACCTCAACCTGCCCACCACAGCCACGCAAGGTGTGGCATACGGAACTGCGGCGTCCGCGTTCTTCAACCTGAAGGACACTATCGGTAACTTTGGCGCGTCGTTCGCGACCGCCACTGGAGCGGCCGATGGTGACGAGATTTCCGGCACCCCAACCATTACGGCCGTTACTGGAGGCACTCCTGTAACGACCCCTGCTAACTACAACGTCAGTGTCTTCAATAAGACGACGGGTAGCATCCAGGTCTTCACGAACGTGACGTTGTCGGGTTCGCCGACGTTGACGGTCTCGTACAAGCTGGCGACCGTGAATACGACGACGGCTGACGTAAGCAGCCCGTCGAGTACGAGTGTGGTCACTGTCGAACTCAAGGAATCGGGCGCGGACACGGGCAAGTTCGAAGGCCGGTTCGCAGTGGGTACCGTAAGCATTGACGTCGCGGGAGTTCCTGCCAAGAATGCGGCTACCTCAGCCTTGGACAGGATCTTGGCCGTGGCCGGACAGGACCTCACCATCAAGTACACGGACGCGAGTCCGGTAATCACACTGCAGACCAGCGTGCGCGTGGAGAGCACGAGGCCTGCGGGCTCCTTGGTTTCCCCATCTGATGGGTCTTACACAACGTCCTTAGCTCCCGTGTTGACGGTTGAGTTCACCGACGTGGATTCCACCGTTGACAATGGCACGTTCGTATTCAATATCACTGCGGCTACGGTAGCTGGCGACACAGACATCTCTGGGTCGATTGTTATCGGTACGCCGACAGTCACTACGATCACCAATGGGTACAGGGCTGCGGTGACGCTCGATGCGTCTGCGGCCAAGGACAAGACCGTTGGCATCCGCTGGAACGCGACCGTGTCGGATAAGGCTGGCAACGTGGGTCAGACCGACGCAAGTGCCAGCTTGAGCGGTAGTCAGGACTACGCTCTGGTGATTGACCAGCAGGGCCCGGGCAACCCCAACTTCTCAGGCTCAAC
>ERZ890510.927-NODE-927-length-20964-cov-6.750538_pt1 | contig 20964 bp, 20 predicted proteins | sample MGYA00521265_ERZ890510 | MGnify/ENA primary metagenome ERZ890510 (study PRJEB32303, sample SAMEA104408624) | aquatic metagenome | biome: Brackish water; feature: Chemocline; material: water | place: Baltic Sea | collected 2014-10-26T21:54:00 | depth 110 m ...
GGCGGCCGTGTCGGCCGGCATATGGTCCTCGGTCCAGACCGAGCCGTCGCTCTCGTGCACCCGCCAGCGCGGTGCGTCGATGGCGGCTTGCGGATTCTGGCCGTAGTCGACGATGCGCGAGAACACCTGCATGTGGCCCTGAGGCTGCATCGCGCCGCCCATCAGGCCGAAGGTCGCAACCGGCCTGCCGTCCTTGGTGATGAAAGCCGGGATGATGGTGTGGAATGGCCGCTTGTTCGGGCCGACCTCGTTGGCGTGGCCCTTTGTCGTGACGAACCCGGTGGCGCGATTCTGCAGCGCAATGCCGGTGCCCGGCACGACGACGCCGGAGCCGAAGCCGGTGTAGTTCGACTGGATCAGCGACACCATCATACCGGATTCGTCGGCGGTGCCGAGATAGATCGTGCCGCCGTCCTTGGGCGTGCCGGGGCCGAAGTCCTTGGCCTTTCGCGGATCGATCAGTTTGGCGCGGCTCTTGAGGTAGCCCTTGTCGAGCATCTGCTTGGGCGTCACTTCCATGAATCGCGGATCGGCCACGTAGCGGTGGATGTCGGCGAAGGCGAGCTTCATCGCCTCGATCTTGAGGTGTGCGATCTCGGGGCCATCGACGTCATGGCCCGCGATGTCGAAATTCTCGAGGATACCCAGCGCCATGCAGGCCGCGATCCCCTGACCCGACGGCGGGATCTCGTGCAGGGTCGTGCCGCGGTAGCTGAGGCCGATCGGATCTACCCAGTCGGGCTTGTGCGCCGCGAGATCTTCCTTGCGCAGCGCGCCGCCGGTCTCCGTGGCGTACTTGCCCATCGCCTCGGCGAGTTCGCCGCGATAGAAGGCCTCGCCCTTGCTCTCGGCGATCTTGGTCAGCGTCCGGGCCTGATCGGGGAACTTCCACAGCTCGCCCGGCTTGGGCGCGCGGCCGCTGGGCAGGAAAGCCTTCACCCAGCTCTCCTGGCCCTTCAGCCGGTCGATCGCCCGCTCCCATTGGCGCGAGACCATGTAGGAGACGCGAAAGCCGTCGCTGGCATACTTGATGCCCGGCTCGAACAGATCGGCGAACGGCAGCTTGCCGTAGCGACTGTGCAGTTCCATCCACAGCGACACCGCGCCCGGCGTGGTCACGCTTCCCCAACCGACATGGGGCATTGCCGCCTGGCCCTTGTATTGGTCGGGCGTCATCAGCGCCGGCGAATGGCCCGAGGCGTTGAGGCCGACCAGCTTCTGGCCGTCCCACAGGATGCAAAAGGCGTCGGCGCCGATGCCGTTCATGGTCGGCTCGACCACGGTGATGGCGATGGCGCTGGCGATCGCCGCATCCACCGCGTTGCCGCCTCTGGCCATCATGCGCAGGCCCGCCGTCGCGGCGAGATGCTGCGAGGAGGCCACGACATTCGAAGCAAAGACCGGGAGTTTCTTGGTGGAGTAGGGGAAGTCGTAGTTGAAAGACGGCACTCGGAGTCCTTTCCAGGTCTTCTTCTCTAACTCTTCGTCGAGGCTGCGAGGGCCTCGACGCGCGCCACGAAGCGTGGCGTCTGCAGGAACTGGCGGTGCTCCTCGACGCTCTTGCCGAACAGGCGGGAGAGATCGAACACGCCGGAGCCCGCGATCTCGCCCAACCGTCCGGAGAGCGTCACGCGTTCACCGAGCCGGAGCGTTTTTAGCGCCGCGATGGCGGCTTCGGAAAGGCCCGGCGGCGGCGTTTGACGCGATCGTGTGGAGAAGAGGTCGGTCACCGAGCCGGCGAAGGCCAGGGCCCAGTCGTTGAACGCGTACAGCGAAACGTGAGGGCCGACCTCGATGGTGACGGCGGCGGTCTGGGCGTTGCCCTCGATCTTCCGGACGGTGCCGCACCAGCCGGAAAAGGCGCCGACCTTGTCGGCCAGCGCCACGCTCCGGCGCGCCGCTTCCTCGACGGCGAGCGGGTTGTTCGAGGCCAGCGCCGGCTTGGCGAGCGCCTGCAGCCCCTCGAGGAACGCTTTCTGCGCCGGAATGCGCTCATGGCAGGGCCGGTCGAAGCAGCCGCCGAGGATGAAGCCGGCACCGCCGAGAAGAAAAACGCGTCGGCCTGCCATGCTTGCGTTACGCCGCCTTGGCTTTCGCCTTGGCGCGCTCTTCCTCCTTGAGTTCCTTCTTGGAAAGCTTGCCGACCGGGGTCTTAGGCAGTTCGGTGCGGATCTCGAGCGCCACCGGCATCTCATGTTTGCCGATCTTGCCCTCCAGATGCGCCTTCAACTCGTCGAAGGTGAGCGCAGTGCCGGGCTTCAGCTTCACGAACACCTTGGGCGCTTCCTGGCGGTAGGGGTCAGGGATGCCGATCACGATGCATTCGTCGACCGAGGGATGCTCGTAGACCGCCTCCTCGATCATGCGTGGATAGACGTTGTAGCCCGAGGAGATGATGAGGTCCTTGGAGCGGTCGACGAGATAGAGCCAGCCATCCTCGTCCATGTAGCCCATGTCGCCGGTGCGCAGCCCTTTCCAGTTGCTGGCGGGGTGGCTGAACAGCACCTGTTCGGTGTCCTCCGGCTTCTTCCAGTAGCCCTTCATGACCTGCGGGCCGATGATGCAGACCTCGCCGACATTGTCCTTGCCGGCCGGCAGCACGCGGTCCTTGTTCTCCATGTCGCGGATCTCGATGATCGTGCCCGGCATCGGCACGCCGCACGAACCGACCCGGCGCACCGTCTTGTCGACCGGGCAGATCGCGCCGGTCGGCGACGTCTCGGTGAGACCGTAGCCCTCGATCAGGGTGGCGCCTGTCAGCTTCTCGAAACTCTGCTGGACCTCGACCGGCAGCGGCGCGCCGCCCGACATGCAGATTTTCAGCGACTTCAGGTCGAGCCCCTGCGCCTTGGGATGCTTCAGGATCGCGGTGTAGAGCGTCGGCACGCCGGGCAGGAAGGTGGGCTTCTTGGTCGAGAGATCGGCCACGACCATGTCGATGTCGGGTCGCGGGTAGAGGATGAGCTGGTTGCCGTTGGCCACCGCACCCAGCATGATTCCCGACAGCGCATAGATATGGAACAGCGGCAGCACGCACACGACCTTTTCGGTGCCGGGCGTCGTGTAGGGCCGGGTCCAGGCCATGCCCTGGCTCATCGCCGCCATGACGCAGCCGTGCGTCAGCATGGCGGCCTTGGGCAGGCCGGTGGTGCCGCCGGTGTATTGCAGGATGGCGACCTCGTCCCAAAGGTTCTCGTCCGAGGAATGGGGCGCGTACTTGCCGTCGTTGGCCAGCAGGTCCTTGAACGACATGTGCCAGTCGTCGCGCGGCCAGGTCGAGATCTCTTTCTTCTTGGCGATCGGATAGAGCCAGTTCTTGGGCCACGGCAGGTAATCGGCGATCGAGCCCACGATCAGCTTCTTCAGCCGTGTCTTGCCGCGCATTGCTGCCATCTTGGGGTAGAGCGCATTGACGTCGAGCGTCACCAGGATGTCGGTCTCGGAATCGCCGATCTTGTGTTCGAGTTCGCGGGCGGCATCGAGCGGGCTGTAATTGACGACGATGCCGCCGGCCTTGAGCACGCCGAAGAAGGCGACAATGTAGTGAGGCGTGTTGGGCAGGTAGAGGCCGACATGCACGCCGGGCTTCACCCCCAGCTTCTGGAAGCCGGCGGCAGCCCTGTCGGAGGCGGCCTTGTAGTCGCGGAAGGTCATCACCTTGTCGAGGAAGTCGGTGAAGGGCCGGTCGCCATGTCGGGCGCAGCTATCCTCGAAGGTCTGATGAATGGTCTTCTTCGGAACCTCGAGCTCCCACTTCACGCCCGGCGGATAGCTCTTCTCCCACGGATAGTTCGGCATTTTTTGTTCCTCCCGGGTCGACTATGTGAGGCCGGGCGCCGGGGGGTCAAGCCGCCGGCCTTCAGGGTGAGGGCGGGACGCGATACTCGTAGGCGTAGGCGGTGCGGAAGCCTTGGGCGGCGTAGAGTGGTCGTGCGGCGGCGTTGGTCGCCACGACCTGGAGGTAGGCGACGCGTGCGCCGTGGGCCCAGGCCCAGGCATAGAGGCTTTCCGTGACGCGCCGCGCCAGCCCGCGCCGGCGAGCCTCCGGCATTACCAACACGTCGAACAGGCCCATGTGGTCACCCTCGACCGCGCCGATCGCCATGGCCATGGGCCGGCCGGCCGTCGAGACCAGGGCGAAGCCCGCCGGGGCGGCGATCGCGACCAGCATGCGTTGCATGGTCTCGCGATGCCGCGGCGGTACCGGACTGTAGGTGCAGAAGGCTTCTATCCAGGCCGGCGTCGGATGGGGATATATTTGTACTTCGGCGTCCGCGGCGAAGCCGCTGTCGAGGGGGCAGACCTGCAAAAGGCTGCGCTCGATGGCCTGGTAACCCCGCGCCTCCAGAAGTTCGGCGATGCCGCGCGGCGCCAGCGGCGTCAGCCGCCAGATCGGCGCCTGGCCGCGGGCAAGATAGGGCGCCTCAAGGGCCGAAACAATCTCCGGGTCGAATCGAGAGTCTGGCGATAAAGAGTTGATAGAATTAGCTCTTTTGGTGTAGCCGCCGGCAAATCTCTGGCGCCAGCCGGCGAAATCCCGGGTCTCCAAAGCGGGCCAACCCCGGAAGGCCCGCTCCTCCAGACGGAGGATCATGTCGAGACTATCGATGGGTGACATCGGGCATCCTAGGTGATATGATAAACACAATAATAACAATAGTTTATATTAATTACTGCAAGTCACACATGAAGATCGACTATCCCTTCGTCGACACTCGTGTTTGCTGGCAGCCGCCCGTCGCACCCTCCTCCCGTGTGTCCGGTCTACGGCTGCCAGCCTTCCTTCTGCTCGCCCTTTTTCTGGTACTCGCCCTTTTCCTCACCGGCTGCGGCAGCAGTACCCATCATGGCGGCAGCTACAGCGAGCGGCCGCCCAGCGACCGGGTCGCCAACACGGCGTGGCAGGAGTGGACCAAATTCGGCCGCTCGACGGTCGTCTATGGCGGGCAGGCCAACGGTTACACCAACCGCACCGGCGTCAGCGAACGCAGCGAGCCGCTGGCCAGCCGGGTCGGTGATTATTGGGGTGCCTGCGGCAAGCCGGAATGGAACGGCCGCACTTCCAGTAAGCCGTGGTCGGGTGCCTTCGTTGCCTGGGTGATGACCCGCTCGGGCTACAGCGCCGGCGATTTCCCGCGCAATGGCCGCCACGGTGGTTATCTCGCCGCGCTTTACGACCGCCAGAAGAGCGGCGGTCGCGCCCCGTTCGTGCTTCATGCGCCCAACGAGTATTCGCCCAAGCAGGGGGACCTGGTGTGTACCGGCAGCAGTGGCCCGACCTGGCGCTACGCCGACCCGCGCACGGCGCACCGGCGGATCGACAACACGGCAAACCACTGCGATGTCGTCACCGACGTGCGCGGCGGCTTCCTGCACGCGGTCGGCGGCAACGTGAAGAACAGCGTGTCGATGAGCCTCTACCCGGTCGACTCGCGGGGCCGGCTGAAGCCGGTCGGCGGCCGGCCGTGGCTGCTGGTCGTCGAGAAGCGCGGCTGAGTCTCAGGAGCGCGGTGGCGCGATGGCCAGTGCGCTTGCCGCGCCGATCGCAGCGATCGCCAGCAGCAGCACCGGCGCCAGCGACCACCCCGCCCATCCGACCCACAGCGCCAGGAGAGGCGGACCCGCCAGCGATCCGAGACTGCCGGCCTGCGCGACCAGGCCGTTGATCGGGCCGATCGCGCTCGCGTCTGCGGCGAGGCGCGGCACCGATGCGAAGGTCGCGGCCGGCACCAGCCCGCCCAGAGCAAACGAAAGAGTGAAGCCCGCGACCGCGAGCGGCAGCGGCGCTGCCGCGCTGAAAGCGAAGGCGGCAATCGTCGTGGAGGCCATCAAGCCGGCTGCGGTCAGCCGCCCGGGTGACACGCCGCGCGGCATCATCCAGGCTGCGAGAAGGCTGCCGGCGATTCCGAAGGCGGTGGCGACGGCGACGATTCGTCCAGCTTCCGCGGCGGTGAGGCCAGGGTGTCCGACGAGATAGGCCGGCAGCAGGCCGGCGAGCGCCAGGAAGAGCAGCGCGAAGCAGAAGAACGCGATCGACAGCCGAATCGACGGACCGAGTCGTTGTAGCGGGATGGTGCTTGAACCCGACTGGGACGCGCGAATATCCGGAACGGCCGCCAGAGCGACCAGCAGGGCGAGCGCCAGGACAGCGGCGTCGACGGCGAAGAGGCTCCGCCAGCCCGCGCCATTCGCGACGCTCGCCACCAGGAGGCCGGCGAGCGCGATGCCGGCCGGCACGAAGGTTCCCCATAGCGCCAGCGTGATGGGCTGATGCCTCGGCTCCGAGGTGCTTGCCATCAACGAGGGACCTGCGACGACGACCAGCAGGTAGCCGATACCCGCCAGGCCGCGCGCGGCAAGCAGGGCGGTGGCGTCATCTGCCGCGGCGCAGAGCGCGGCCGCCGATGCCATGACCAGTATGCCGATGCGAAGGGCCCGCGCATGGCCAATTCTTTCGGACCAGCCGCCGGCGAGCAGGCCGAACACCGCGCCCACCAGGGCGACGATCGACACGCTCGTGCCGGCCATGGCGAGCGACAGGCCGAGGTCGCGCTGCAGCGCCGGCACCAGCGGTGGCACGACACCGAGCTGGCCGGCCGCCAGCACGCCGATTCCGTAGAGCAGGGCGATCCGTCCCCAGGATGTCGTCATGGCGGCGACTGTAGGAACGCGCAGCGGGCCGGCCCACGAATAAAGTATTCGCTTGGTGCCCGATCCTAGTCCGCGGTCGAGGTTACCAGACGGGCCAGTGTCCCGTCGCTGAGCTGCAGCCGCTCCCACACCAGGACTCCGGCGCCGATCGGCACGACCTCGCTGCGGTTGGACTCGGTCCAGAAGGTCAAAGACGGAGCGGCCTCGTCGTACCAGCCGAGGTCGGCGAGGCAGTCTTCGACAGCGCGGATCTCATCGGTCGCGAAGCGCCACAACGACACGCCGCGAAGCTCGTTGGCGCTACCGCGCCAGTCCGCGACGCGTGCCGGCGACGCCGCCAGCAGCCGGTGCGTCAGATCGCAGATGAGATGGGTCGGAAGCCTAGAACTCTCGACGAGCCGGCGCAATCCGGCGTCGCCGGCCGAATCCAGCGGCGCGGCCAGGAGCTTCGACAACTTGTCGGCAATCTTCTGCGAGGCGCGATGATGCCCGCGCTCCCAGCGCGACAATGTCGCCTGGGTGACGCCGAACAACTCCGCGGCATGGCTCTGCTTGACGCCGCGCAGGCGGCGCCAACGTTTGAGGGCGCGCCCGAACTCGTTCACAGCGCCCCTTGCTCAGTTCGTGAGGCCCGCCGCATGCATGATGGCGGCAGTGCGCTCGGCGATCATGATGGTGGGGGCGTTGGTGTTGCCGCCGACCAGGGTCGGCATGATCGAGGCGTCGACCACGCGCAGGCCCTCGACGCCGTGCACCAGAAGCTTGTCGTCGACGACGGCCATGCTGTCGGTGCTCGGGCCCATCTTGCAGGTGCCGACCGGGTGATAGATCGTCTCGCACTTGGCGCGGATCCAATGTTCGAGCTCGGCGTCGGTCTTTGCCGCGGCACCGGGCTGCAGTTCCTCGGCGCGATAGGGATCGAAGCCCGACTGGGCGAAGATCTCGCGGCCCATCTTGACGCCGGCGATCAGCGTGTCGAGGTCGCGTCTCTCGGCCAGGTAGTTGGCGTCGATCAGCGGCGTGTCCTTGGGGTCGCTGCTGCGCAGCCGGATGGTGCCGGTGCTCTCGGGCCGCAGCGCGCAGACGTGCAGGCTATAGCCGTTCTTGTTCAGCTTGGTGCGGCCGTGATCCATCACCAGCACGGGCAGGAAATGAAGCTGGACGTCGGGCGCCGCCAGACCCGGACGGGTGCGCAGGAAGCCACCCGACTCGGCGATCGGCGAGGTGCCCGGACCCTTCTTGCTCATCACGTACTGGAGCAGCGAAACCAGTTTGTTGGCGGTGTCGTAGGTGTCGCGCGTCTTGCAGAACTGCAGCAGCGCCGCGTCGAGATGGTCCTGGAGGTTGTGGCCGACGCCGGGAAGGTCGTGCACCGGCGTGATGCCGAGTGACTTCAGGTGGTCGGCCGGACCGACGCCGGAGAGCAGCAGCAGCTGCGGCGAATTCACGGCACCGCCGCACAGGATGACTTCGCGGTTGGCGCGCGCCACCTCGTCGCGGCCGTCGATGACATAGCGCACGCCCATGGCGCGGTTGCCGTCGAAGATGATGCGCTCGACCAGCGCGTTGGTGATGATCTCGACGTGGGCGTTGCCGCGCGCCACCGCCGGCCGCAGATAGGCGCTGGCCGTGCTCCAGCGCTGCTTGTCCTTCTGTGTCACCTGGTAGTAGCCGACGCCGTCCTGTTCGGCGCCGTTGAAGTCGGTGACGCGTTTGTGGCCAGCCTGTTCGCCGGCCTTGAGGAAGGCCTCGTTGAGTTTGCTGGGGTCGATCTGGTCGGCGACGTTGAGCGGACCGCCGGCGCCGTGGAAATCGTCGGCACCGCGCTCGTTGTTCTCGGCCTTCTTGAAGTAGGGCAGGACGTCGTTGTAGCTCCAGCCCTCGTTGCCGAACTGGCGCCACTGGTCGTAGTCCCAGGCATTGCCGCGGACATAGAGCATGGCGTTGATCGAAGAAGAGCCGCCCAGTGTCTTGCCGCGCGGCCAGTACATGCGCCGGTCGTTGCAGTGTTTCTGCGGCGTGGTCTCGTAGTGCCAGTTGAACGGCGATTTCTCGCCGAGGCTGGCAAAGCCCGCCGGCATCTTGAGCAGGAAGGACTTGTCGGGGCCGCCTGCCTCGAGGATCAGGATCCGCAGTCCATCCTTTTCGGCGAGACGGTTGGCGATGGTGCAGCCGGCCGATCCGGCACCGATGATGACGTAGTCATATAGCGATAGCGCGGACATTGACGTTCCCTAGGGCAGACGATTTTCGATCACGGTGAACACTGGACGGGCGGAAATGGGCGACAAAAACCCGTCGCCGTCCAGTGGAAAGACACTGCGTGTGACGGAGTCGCCCACGTTGCCGCCAATGGCATGCGCCTCGCGGGGCCGGATTTCGACCACGATGTCGCAGTGCCCGGCGCCGCGGTTGAGATTGTCCAGCGCCGCGCCGCTGGCGTTGCGCGAGGCGCAGATCAGGTCGCCGACCTGCGGCGCCCGGTCGGCGGGCGGATGCGGGATGAAGATCGCGCCGGGCTGGCGCGCCCGCGTGACCATGCGTTCGACATAGATCGTGTGGGTCTGGCTGGGGCAGAACAGGCTGCGCGGCACGCCGGCACTGGCGATGTCCCAGGAGATGAACGCGGCCGACCAGGGAATGTCGGTGAGGCCGCTGCGGCCGGGCTTGTCGACCGCGCGCCAGTAGTCGGCGATGCGCTCCGGCGCGTCGCGCTCCTTGACGCCGAGCTGTTCGGTGCGGGGCGGTGCGGTGGTCGAATAGGTGACGACCTGGCGGCCGAAGCGCGCCCATTCGCCGACGGCGAGCAGCACCATCGACGTCTTGGCGCTGGCCGTCGGCGGCGACGCTTCCGGCTTCCACGACGATTGCGGGCAGGGGCCGAGCGGCACCAGGCCGGCGGCCGACTTCGGTGATGGCGATGGTGCGCAGGCGGCAATCGACAGAAGGACGAGGATCGCCAGCCGTCTCATCGCGGTGATTACCAGCGGCCCACGCCGCCGATCACCAGGGTGGGGACACCCCCGGTGTGGCTTTTCACGGTGAAGACCTGGCTGCCCGGACGGCGGCCGTCGCGCGCCGCGGTGACCTCGACGCCGGCGGCCTTGAGGCGCGCGTTGGCCTTGGCGACGTCGGGCACGCGCCAGGCCAGCCCCCACAGCCGGTCGGGACCATTGGACACGCCCTTCTTCAGGTCGTGGGAGATCTCGACCACGAGGTCGCCGCAGCGGAAGAACAGCAGTCGCGCACCCCAAAGGGGATTGCTGCGGTCGAGCCGCAGGTCGAGCCCCAGCCGCCCGGCATAGAAGGCGACGGCGCGCTCGGGATCGGGTGTGTGGATCACGACATGGTCGAGCGACGAGACGCAGGCCGCTTCGTCGGCCGCGAGCGGCGAGGGCGACACGCTGCCTTTCGTGGTGAGCCCGATCGCCACGCCATGTCCGGCGAAGGCCAGCGTGCCGCCCTCGCGCGTCGCCGTCACGGCCCGTCGCTCCAGCAGCTTCGCCGCCTCGTCGAGATCGGCGGTTGCGAATACCATCGACTGCAGCCCCGCGGCGCCATCTGCGAAGGCCAGGCCGACATTGCCGGTGCGCAGACCTCCATTCGTCGCGCGGCGGCCGAGCAGCAACTCGTAGTCCGCCGCCGGTCCGCCGATCACGAGATGGTCGAGCGCGTCGATCACGGCGTCAGCCGATGCGTTTGAGGTTCGCCTTGTAGTTCTGGCCACGCACGACGTAGCTCTCGGCGCTCATGCGCAGCCGCGTGGCGTTCTCCTCGTTGAGCTCGCGCACCACCTTGGCCGGCGAGCCGAAGATCACCGAGCGGTCGGGGAAGCTCTTGCCCTCGGTCACCACCGCGCCGGCACCGACCAGGCAATCCTTGCCGATCACCGCGCGGTTCAGCACCACAGCCTGGATGCCGATCAGCGCGCCGTCGCCCACGGTGCAACCGTGCAGCATCACCTGATGGCCTATCGTCACGCCCTTGCCGATGGTCAGCGGTGCGCCGGGGTCGGTGTGCAGCACGCAGCCTTCCTGAATGTTGCTGTCGTCGCCGATCACGATCGGCTCGTTGTCGCCGCGCAGCACCGCGCCGAACCAGATATTCACGCGCTCGCCCAGGATCACCGAGCCGATGATCGTGGCCTCCTCGGCGATGTAGCAGGACGCCGGGATGACCGGCTTGCGGTCGTTCAGCTGATAGATCGCCATTTTCGCTCCCTTCCGTTTACGTAAACCCACATTGACGTTTACGTAAACGTTAACTATAAAACCGGCATCATGTCCGTCGCCGCCCCGCCGGCCGCTTCCACGGCCAAGAGCCCTGCCATTCGCGACTCTCAGCGCATCTATAGCATCGCCGAGCTGGCGCGCGAGTTCGCGGTGACGCCGCGCACCATCCGCTTCTACGAGGACGAGGGGCTGATCAAGCCGCGCCGCCAGGGACTGCAGCGGCTCTATAGCGCCGGTGACCGCGCCCGGCTGAGCTGGATCCTGCGCGGCAAGCGTCTGGGCTTTGCCCTGGCCGAGATCAAGCAGCTGCTCGATCTCTACCAGGTCGACCGCACCGGACTTCAGCAGATGCGCGAACTGCTGCGCCGCAGCCGGCTCCATATTGAGGACCTCGAGCGCCGGCGGCGCGACCTCGACGCCCAGATCGGCGAATTCAAGGACGTCGAGACGCATGTCGCGGCCGAGCTGCGCCAGCGCGGCGCAGACCCCGATGGCGACGAGTCGAAATAGAGACTGAGGAGAAATTCCATGGCCGTCTACAAAGCCCCGCTGAAGGACATCCAGTTCGTGCTGAACGAGGTGCTCGACGTCTCGCAACTCGCCAAGCTGCCGGGCTACGAGGACGCCACGCCCGACACCATCCACGCCATCATCGAGGAAGCGGCCAAGCTGTGCGAGAACGTGCTGTTCCCGCTCAACCGCAGCGGCGACGAGGAAGGCTGCACCTACGAGAACGGTGTCGTACGCACGCCCAAGGGCTTCAAGCAGGCCTACGACATGTTCCGCGAGGGCGGCTGGACCTCCGTCACCTGCGATCCCGCCTACGGCGGCCAGGGCCTGCCGGCCACCGTGGGCTTTGCGCTCACCGAAATGTTCACCGCCTCGAACCAGGCCTTCGCGATGTATCCCGGCCTCAGCCACGGCGCCTACGAGGCGCTGTCGCGGCACGGCTCGGACGAGCTGAAGAAGCGCTACCTGCCCAAGCTCACCGACGGCACCTGGTCGGGCACCATGTGTCTCACCGAGCCTCAGTGCGGCACCGATCTCGGCCTGATCCGCACCAAGGCCGAGCCGCAGGCCGACGGCAGCTATTCGATCACCGGCACCAAGATCTTCATCTCGGCCGGCGAGCACGATCTCACCGAGAACATCCTCCATCTCGTGCTGGCACGCCTGCCGGATGCGCCCGGCGGCACCAAGGGCATCTCGCTGTTCCTGGTCCCGAAGTTCGTGCCCAAGGCGGACGGCAGCATCGGCGAGCGCAACGGCATCCGCTGCGGTGCCCTCGAACACAAGATGGGCATCAAGGCCAACGCCACTTGCGTCATGAACCTCGACGGCGCCCGGGGTTGGCTGGTCGGTGAGTTGAACAAGGGCATGCCCGCCATGTTCGTGATGATGAACGCCGCCCGCCTCGGCGTCGGCATGCAGGGCCTCGGCATCGCCGAGACCTCGTACCAGAGCGCTGTTGCCTATGCTCGCGACCGCCTGCAGGGCCGTTCGCTGACCGGCCCGAAGAACGCCAAGGGCCCGGCCGATTCGATCATCGTCCATCCCGACGTGCGGCGCATGCTGATGACGCAGAAATCCTTCACCGAGGCGGCCCGCGCGCTGGCGCTGTGGGTCGGCCTGCTGATCGACGAGGCGCACAGCCATCCCGACAAGGACAGGCGCGAAGCCGCCGACGACCTGATCCAGATGCTGACGCCGATCATCAAGGCGTACTTCACCGACATGGGCAGCGAATGCGCCAACCTCGCGGTGCAGACCTATGGCGGCCACGGCTTCATCCGCGAGAACGGTGTCGAGCAGTTCGTCCGCGACGCCCGCATCACCCAGCTCTACGAGGGCACCAACGGCATCCAGGCGCTCGATCTGGTCGGTCGCAAGTTGCCGATGAAGGGCGGCGCTGCCGCCCAGCGCCTGCTGGGCGAGATCGCGGGCTTCGTCGCCAAGCACAAGGCCGACGACAAGATGAAGGAGTTCGTCGAGCCGCTGGAGAAGGCGCTGGGTCGCGTCCAGGACGCCGCGCTCTTTCTGATGCAGAACGCCATGAAGAATCCCGACGAGGCCGGCGCTGCCGCCACCGACCTGCTGCGCCTGATGGCGCTCACCGCCATGGCCTTCATGTGGAACCGCATCGTCGTGGCCGCCCACAAGGGTCTGGCCGCCGGCAACGACAATGCCTTCTACGAGGCCAAGCTCACGACCGCCCGGTTCTACATGGCGCGCGTGCTGCCGCAGACCACGTCGCTCAACCACCAGATCAAGGCGGGTGCGGCGACCGTGATGGCGCTGCCGGCCGAGGCGTTCTGAGTCTTCCGGGACGCTCGCCGCCCGGAAGAAGATAGAATGTCCGACCTGACCTCCCGCAGCCTGCTGGCGCTGCAGGCCTTCGAACTCGCCATCCGCACCGGCTCCTTCAAGGCGGCGGCGGAACAACTGCACATCACCTCCTCGGCGGTCAGCCATCGCATTGCCGGGCTCGAAAGGCTGCTCGGCGAAAAACTGTTCGAGCGCGGGCCGCGCGGCGTCGTGCCGTCACCGGCCGGCCGATTGCTGGCCGCCACCACCGGCCGCGCCTTCGGCGATCTGTCACGCGCGCTGGCGCAGCAGTCGGCAGGCAGCCAGAGGCTGCGCGTCTCTGCGGTGCCGATCTTCGCCTCGCACTGGCTGCTGCCGCGGCTCGGCCAGTTCCTCAGCCTCCATCCCGATATCGAACTGCAGGTCGAGGCCAGCCCGCGCATGGCCGACATGGAAGCCGGCCTCGTCGACGTGGCACTGCGCTACGGCGACGGCCAATGGCCGGGCATCACCGCCGAACATGTCATGTCTCTTTATTATGTTCCGGTCGCCTCGCCGGCGTTGGCCCGCCGTCTGCGGTTGCGCACGCCGGCCGACCTGCAGCGTGCACCGCTCGTCCGCGTCGCCCCGTTCGGCACCTCGTGGACCGATTGGGCGAGTGGCGCCGGCCTCGATCCGGCGGCCTTCGCGCCGCGATCCGGCCGGCAGAAGAGCCTGCAGGTCGACGGCATGGGCGCCTCGCTGCGCGCCGCCGCGCACGGCCTCGGCGTGGCGCTGGTCTTCGATCCCCTGGTCGAGAGCGAAATCGCCGCCGGCACGCTGCTGCGGGTCGGGCCCGCGGTGCCGGCGCGGGGCCAGATCTGGTTCGCCCGCCGGTCGCGTGAACGTGGCCTGCCGGCGATCCGGGCGCTGTGGCGCTGGCTGCAGGCGGAGCTCGCCGCGGGCTGAATGCCATTCACGGTGCGTGCCGCGTCTTGCGTTTGTCGCGGCGGCAGCATCCGCCGTTAGATCGGTGCCATGGATCTCACGCTCGCCGCCCGCGACGGCACGATGCTCGCGGCCACCCTGTTCGAGCCGTCCGCGCCCAACGGTGGCGCCGTGCTGCTGAACAGCGGCACCGGCATTGCCCGCCAGTTCTATGGCGCCTTCGCCGCCCATCTCGCCTCGCGCGGCTTTGCCGTGCTGACCTATGACTATCGCGGCATCGGTGGATCCGCGTCGCCCGCCGGGGCCACCATGGAGGACTGGGGCGCCGTCGATCAGGCCTCGATGCTCGACCATCTGGCGCGGCTCGCGCCGGGCGCATCGCCGGCGGTGATCGGCCATTCCTTCGGCGGCCAGGTGCTGGGTCTCGCCGACAACATCGGCGGTGTGCGCGCCGCCGTCCTGATCTGCAGCCAGAGCGGCCACTGGCGGCACTGGCCGCGTGGCCGGCGGCGGCTGCGCATGCTGGCGCTGTGGTGGCTGCTGATTCCCGGCCTGACCGCGCTCACCGGACGCTTTCCCGGATCGTGGATCGGCACCGCCAACCTGCCCGCCGGCGTCGCCCGAAGCTGGGCACGCTGGGGCCGCTCGCCGCATTATGTCTGCGACGCGCGCGGCCGGCCGCTGCGTCCGCACAACGACGACGTGACGTGTTCCGTCCGGTGGCTGAGTTTCAGCGACGATCCCATCGCTCCGTACGGGGCGGTCGAGGCCCTGCGGTCCTACTACCCCAAAGCCGCCGTCGAACGCCTTCATCTGGCGCCTGCCGATCTCGACGTTGAGGCGGTCGGCCATTTCGGCTTCTTCCGCAAGTCGATGCCGCGCCGGCCATGGGATGAAATTGGCGATTGGCTCCGCAGTCAGATGCGGCAGACTGGCCCCCAACAGGAGTTGGAGGAAACGCCCGCATGTCTGCCCCCCACGTTCTCGCCGAGGTCAAAGACGGCATCGGCTGGCTGACGCTCAACCGGCCGGAGCAGCTCAACGCACTCTCGATGGAGATGCGCGATCTGCTGATCGAGCACTCCGCCAAATTCGAGAAGGATCCGGCGGTACGCTGCGTGGTGATCCGCGGCGCCGGCACGCATTTCATGGCCGGCGGCGACATCCGCGGCTTCCACAAGTCGCTGACGACCGAGAAGGCAGCCCATCTCGCCGGCTTCGAGATGCGCGTGGTGAAGGCGCACCAGGCGATCTACCAGATCCGCCGCATGCAGAAGCCGGTGCTGGCCTCGGTGCAGGGCGCCGCCGCCGGCTTCGGCCTGTCGCTGATCCTGAACTGCGACCTGGCCATCGCCAGCGACGATTCGTTCTTCACGCTCGCCTACCGCCACATCGGCCTCTCGGCCGACGGCGGCGCGACCTATTTCCTGCCGCGCGTCGTGGGCGAGCGCAAGGCGCTCGAGATCGCGCTGCTGGGCGAGCGCTTCGGCGCCGCCGAAGCCAAGACCAACAACATCCTGAACTGGGTGGTGCCCAAGGATCAGTTGGTTGCCGAGACCGCGAAGATGGCGCGCAGGCTCGCCGATGGGCCGACGTTTGCGCTCGGCGTCGCCAAGAGCCTGATCCGCAACTCGTTCGACAACAGCTGGGATGAGCATTCGCACCGCGAGGCCGAGGGCCTCGCCGCCTGCGCCGCGACCGAGGATCATTTCGAGGGCCTCAACGCCTTCCTCGAGAAGCGCCAGGCGGCGTTCAAAGGGAGATAGCCATGCAAGACCGTCACATCGGCGACGTCCGCGTCACCCGCATCGAGGAGCAGATGGGGCCGGGGTTTCCGGCCAAGGATTTCTTCCCGGAGTTCGAGGCCGATACCTTCGCGGCCGAAGGCCATTGGCTGGCGCCGAACTATTTCCAGCCCGAGAGTGGCCGGCTGGTCGCCTCGATCCATTCGTGGCTGCTGCGCACGGCTGAGCACACCATCCTGGTCGATGCCTGCAGCGGCAACCACAAGCCGCGCCCCGGCATGCCGCGCTTCAACATGCTCGACACGCAATACCTCGATCGCCTGCGCGAGGCCGGTGTGCAGCCGGAGGAGATCGACTACGTGATGTGCACCCATCTGCATGTCGATCACGTCGGCTGGAACACGCAACTGAAGAACGGCAAGTGGGTGCCGACCTTCCCCAACGCCAAATACGTGATGTCGCGCACCGACCACGATCATTGGGCGGCACTGGCGAAGAAGGCCGACACCGAGGCCTATCAGGTGAACACCTATAACGATTCTGTGCTGCCCATCGTCGAGGCAAGGAAGGCCGAGTTCGTGTCGGGCGAGCATGCCATGTGCGGCTGCCTCACCCTGAAGCCGGCACCGGGCCACACGCCGGGCCAGATCCGCGTCGATCTCGACTCGAGGGGCAAACGCGCGATCTTCTCCGGCGATGTCCTGCATAACCCGGTGCAGGTGCCGCTGTGGAAATGGAACAGTTGCTTCTGCGAGGACCGCGATCTGGCGCGCCAGTCGCGGCAGAAGCTGCTGGCGGATTGCGTGGAGCAGGGGGCGCTGCTGATGCCGGCCCACTTCGCACCGCCGCATGCCGCCTACATCAAGGCCAAGGGCGACCGCTTCGAGCTCGACTGGGACCACGACAACAAACGCGGGCGTTAGCCGACGGCGCCCTCGCCCGTCGTCGAGCGGCGCTCGACCAGAAGCCAGGCCGCCAGCACGGTCGCAACCGTCAGGCCGCGCTTTCCTTCAGCTGTTCGCGCGCGAAGGGTCGAACCGTCGCGACCAGGAGGTCGATGGTCTCTTCGCGTTCGGTCATGGTGGTCCTCTTGCTGCCTACTGGGTCGTGATCTTCGCCGACTCGACCAGGCCCTTCCACTTCGGAACCTCGGCGCCGATCAGGGTGGCAAATTCCTGCGGCGTGCTGGCGGTGGCAATGCTGCCGTAGTTTACGAACTTGCGCTGGATTTCCGGATCGGCGAGCACCGTCCGGATCGCCGCGTTCAGCTTGGCGATCACCGGCGCAGGCGTTCCGGCCGGCGCCAGGATGCCAAACCAGACATTCACCTCGAAGCCCGGCAGCGACTGGGCGATGGTCGGCGCGCCAGGCATCAGCGACGAGGGCTTGGCCGTCGAAACTCCCAGCAGCTTCAGCTTGCCGTTCTTGACCGCCGAACCCATCGTGTCCGAGGAAGTGGTGAGCAGCATCTTCACCTCGCCGTTCAGCACCGCCATGGTCGACGGTGCCTGGCCCTTGTAGGGCACGTGGACGAGCTTGAGACCGGCATCCCTGGCGAATAGCTCGGTGGCGAGATGACCGAGTGAGCCCGCGCCTGCGGTCGCGTACTCGACCCCGTCCGGCTGGGTCTTGGCCCAGGCGATCAGCTCCTTCACGTTGCCGGCGGGCACGCTGGGATTGAGCACAAGCACCAGCGGCGCGATCGAGACCAGAGAAACCGGCGCGAAATCCTTGACCGGGTCGTAGCCCACATCCTTCTGCAGCAGCGGCACGATGGCGCTGGGTCCGTTGTTGCCGAACACCAGTGTGTAGCCGTCGGGGGCGGCCGTCGCGACCTGCTTGGTGCCGATGGCGCCGGCCGCGCCGCCCTTGTTGTCCACGATCACCGGCTGGCCCAGCGCTTTCGACAACGGCTCCTGCAGGGTACGGGCCATGATGTCCGTCGTGCCGCCCGGCGGATAGGGCACGAGCAGCCGGATCGGCTTGTCGGGATATTGTCCCTGTGCGGCGGCCGGCAGGGCGGCGAGTGCCAGGGCAAGAGCGAGCAAGCCCATCCGTCTTTTCATCATGGTTTCCTCCCGTGGGTTGTTCCGGCGATTGATCCCAGCATTGCGTCGTTGTCGGCGCCCAGCGCCGGTACATCCGGACCGACGCCGACCGAGCCGTCGCCGAAACGGAAGGGCGGATTGGGCACCAGGAAGCTGCCGGCGCCGTCGGCCACCGTGGCCAGTGAACCGCGCGCGGCGAGCTGCGAATCGGCCATGGCCTCGGCCACGCTGAGGTAGCGCGAGCAGGGGACACCTGCCTTCATGAGAGTATCCTCGCAGTCGCGGGCCGGATGCAGGACGGTCCACGCCTCGACAGCCGCCATCAGCGCGTCCCAGTTCGTCGTGCGCGCTGCGACGGTGGCGAAGCGCGGCTCTGCCTTCCATTCGGGATGACCGACCGCGTCGGCGAGTTGCTCGAAGTTGCGCTGGTTGACCGGCGCCACGATCACGAAGCCGTCGCGTGCCCGCATCGGCACATAGAGCGGCCGGCGTTGCTTCGACGGGAACTGCGCCTCCTGGCACTCGAAGACCAGCAGGTTGATCATCGAATCCATCAACGCCACGTCGATGAACTGGCCGTTGCCGTGGCGCAGCCGGCCGATCAGGGCGGTCTGGATGGCGCCGAAAGCATAGACCGCGGCCAGCACGTCGGCCACGAAGATGCCGGTCTTGGCCGGGCGCTCCTGCCCATCCTGATAGGTGAACTGCGTGTGATCGAACCCGCTGGCGGCGTGCACCACCGGCGCGTAGGCCGGCTGTTCGGCGCGCGGGCCGGTCTGGCCGAAACCCGAGATCGAGCAGTAGACGAGATCGGGCTTTGCTGACGACAGAGCTGCATAGTCGAGGCCGAGACGCTTCATGACGCCGGGCCGGAAGTTCTCGACCACCACGTCGCTGGAGGCCACGAGGTGCCGTGCCGCCTCGCGGCCTTCGGCGCTCTTGAGATCGAGGCTGAGGCTCTTCTTGCCGGCGTTGAGATGGCCGAAGTAGGTGCTGTGGCCATCGCGCAACGGTGGACGCGTTCGCATGTGGTCGCCGTGCGGCTCCTCGATCTTGATCACCTCGGCACCGCAATCGGCGAGAAGGCGCGTGCAGTAGGGGCCGGCGATCATGCTGGTGAAATCGACGATGCGAATGCCCGCCAGCGGCCTGGCCATGGCGGCTAGTTCGTCTTCGCCGCGCGGATGCGGTCGCGATAGCGCACCCGCAGGCTTTCGAGGTGCTCGGTCATGGCCGAAACCGCGGCATCGGCATCGCGCTCGACCAGGGCGGCCAGGAAGCGGCGGCGCGCCTTGATGGTGAGGTCGTTGCGCTCACCGCCGGCAGCGCGGGCGAAATCGCGCATCACCTCCATCAACGCGCCCATCAGCATGATCATGACGGCGTTATGCGTGCACTGCGCCAACAGATTGTGGAATTCGATATGGACATCGATCTTGGCGTCGTAGCGCCTGGCCAGAAGCAGGCGTTCGGCCTCGTCGACATTGGCCGCCAGGGCCGCGAGATCGGCGTTGGTCGCGCATGCGCAGGCGATGCGCACGACTGTCGATTCGAGCCACAGCCGCGCTTCCGTGAGTTCGTCCAGCGACACGCTGCCGAGCTGGTAGAGGTTGCGGAAGCTGTCGCCGATCAGGCCGGGATCACCCTGGCCGATGAAGGCGCCGCCGCGCGACCCCGCCTGCAGAGAAACGAGGCCGGTGCGCTCGAGAGTGCGCAACGCCTCGCGCACCGCGCCGCGGCTGACGCCGAAGCTTTCCGCCAGCTCGCGCTCGGGTGGCAGCTTGTCGCCGGAGCGCAGTTCGCCGGCGGCGATGCGCACCTGGATCTGTGCCGAAACCTGGTCGGAGAGCCGCCGGCGCTTGATCGGGGCAAAGGCCTGGGTCATGGCGCGGTTCCCGACGTGAGGCCGGCCAGTGCCCTGGCGCCGATGCGATCGCGATAGACATCCTCGCCGCCGCCGCGCACATGGTCGGCGAGGTAGGCATCGAACGCGGCCTGGTCGCGGCTGGCGGTGACGTAGGCCTTCAAGTGGCGTTCGTCCTGGTCGTAGAGGCCGGGGCTGCCGCCCGGATGGGCGCCGAACGGCGCCACGACCACGGCATCGACGAAGGCTGAGGGAATCTTGGTCAGTCGCGCCTGGTGGCGTATCGTGCTCGACGGCACGAGGCGATCGACCGAGCAGATGACATGCTTGGCCGCCTGCGCCATCAGCAGGTCGAAGTAACCCGCGCCGAAATACTGCACATTGCCTTCCTCGTCGGCCTGCTGGCCGTGCAGGAACACGACGTCCGGTTTGATCGCCGGTACCTCGAGCAGGGGCCGGCCGCCTTCCTGGATGCGGGCCTTGCGGTAGCCTTCGGGGTTCACTCTCGGCAGGTCGGTGCCGAGGTCAGGGATCAGTCCGTAGGGCAGATCGCAGGCGCCGGCGCGCAGACCGCCCGCGATGCCCGGGCCGTCCATCTCCAGCACCTTGATCGCGCCCGCCTGGGCGACGCGGCGGAAATTGGGCGCAAGGCCCAGATGCTCGAAGCTGATGAAGACGCAGGCCGTTTCGCGCACGCAACCCGCGCCGATCAGCATGTCGGGCGCCACGCTGCCGGGCGCCGGCACCAGCGTGAGGTCGCGCACGCCCCTGCGGACGAGGCCGCGCACCAGCGCCATCGGCTGGCCATGGAATATCCAGCCGCCGATGCCCAGTGTCATGCCGTCCTTGACGGCGGAAAGAGCGGTGTCGAGATCGACGAGTTTCTTCGATGCGGCCATGGCCCTACCTCCGCAGCATGTCGCGGGCGATCACCAGGCGCTGGATCTGGTTGGTGCCCTCGAAGATCTGGTTGATCTTGGCGTCGCGCATGAAGCGCTCGACCGGGAAGTCGCGCATGTAGCCGGCGCCGCCGAAGATCTGCACCGCGTCGGTCGTGACCTTCATGGCGGTGTCGCTGCAGAAGCATTTCACCATCGAGGCCTTGGCCGAGAAGCTGTCCCACTCCTCGCGGTCGGCCATGCGCGCGCAGTCGTAGAGCAGGCAGCGCGCCGCCTCGGTCTGCATCTGCATGT
>ERZ890510.930-NODE-930-length-20944-cov-4.779884_pt1 | contig 20944 bp, 14 predicted proteins | sample MGYA00521265_ERZ890510 | MGnify/ENA primary metagenome ERZ890510 (study PRJEB32303, sample SAMEA104408624) | aquatic metagenome | biome: Brackish water; feature: Chemocline; material: water | place: Baltic Sea | collected 2014-10-26T21:54:00 | depth 110 m ...
TAATCAATTCACGCACTTTAGCTTTTTCATAAGCGCTGGCCGGCATCAATGCTTGCCCCTGACCCAAATCTTCCAGGTAATCGAAAATGACGTCAGTTTCACTGATAAAGCCCTCACTGGTCTCCAGACAAGGCACTTTACCCATGGGGCTTTTCGCTAAGTAGTCGCCTTCCTGAGTCGGCTTGGTATCCACAAACTCGAAGTCGATGCCTTTTTCCAGCAGCGCCATTTTAACCATATTGAAATAATTACTAACGGTAAAACCATAGAGTTTGAGCACGTTTCATCTGCCTTATTAATCAATTGAGACGCTATATTACCGTGAGCAGCCTGACATACAAGTGATTCGCTATAATAGTGCGCGTCGCACCAAAAGCCCGCCTTAAGCGCCTTAGAAGCACCGCTCTGAACAAGTGCGCTTCAGGAAAAATCCGGCGCGCGCTTTTCCAGAAATGCAGCAATGGCCTCACGATTCGCCGGCCCGCCACTAAGCCGCGCCAGGCCCTCACCTTCCTCTATCACCGCCTGCTTGAGTGCTGCTCGGCGTGGCGCCATCAATAGCGCCTTGGTTTGCATTAAAGACTCCAAGGGCAAAGCCGCCAGAGTCGCGGCTTTGCTCATCACCTCAGACATAAAGACCTCTGTGGGAAAGCTTGCCATCGCCAGACCAAACTCCACACACTCGGCGGCCGTCAGCCATTCAGAAGACAGCAGCACCCAAGCCGCTCGTTGATAGCCCATCAAGCGCGGAAAGGTATAGGTGCTGCCGGCCTCTGCCGTCAGCCCCAGCGCAGAAAAGGGGCAACGAAACCTCGCGCCTTGCGCCACAAAGCTCATATCACCGAGACCCAGAATCGTGGTGCCGATACCGGCACCCAGACCATTGGCCGCCATAATGACCGGCTTCGGACAATCGATGATGGCGTTTAACAGGCCGTTCAACCCATGTCGAGCCGGCGTGGTCACCGTGCCCATTGCCTTCAAATCGGCGCCGGCGGAAAATGCGCGACCGGCACCGGTGAGCACCACTACGCGAACCTGGTCATCGATGGTCGCCGCCAGAAATGCCTCGCATAGCTCATCCATCATGTCGTTGTTGAAAGCATTCAACGCCTCGGCACGATCCATGGTGATGACATGTACAAATTCTTTGGTTTCGGTTTTAACTACAGCCATGTTGACGCCTCCTGGCAAGTAAAGCGCTGCGTTCACAGCGCTCGAACGCAGCTGGTATTCATTGTGAGCTAAACTGTCTTATCAGTCTTAGCCTCTGTGCGCAAAAATACAAAGAAGCAAACCGTCGCTGCCGCTGACAATAGATGCCAGATACCATGCGCCTGCACTAAAGAGTCAGGGTTGCACCAAGGATGGTCCGGTTTGCCCGTCTGCCAGATCGCAAAGGCGAGCATATAGCTTGCCATACCAAGGGCAAACCAGGGTAGATATTGGCGGCGTCCTGCTGGCGGCCCCACAGCCAAAATGCCAGGCACCCAAAACAACAGCACCCACCAATAACGGGCCGGCTCAGCCCACATCTCCATCGGGGTGATGCCAAAGAGACCCGCCACGGCAAAACCCACCAGCCCCGACGCCCAGCGCAACGGCTGAGAATGGAAGCGATACAACACTTCAGAGATCACCCAGAACGCGATCGACAAGCCAAAGAAATCCAGATTAATCCCAAGACCCCAGCCGTTCAGCGCTCGAAGCGCGCCGTAGATCACCACCAAACCCCCATAGATGGTCAGCAAGCGCCTATTGCTCCAACGTCCCATGGCCCCCACATTCACCAGCCATGGAATCAAAATATACATCACCATACTCAGGTTATCCGCCCAGCCACCCCAGCCCGTATGCGTGCCGTGCATCAATAAAGACCCGGGACCCAACCAGATCGCAGCGCCGGCATACAGTAACGCAACCGGACTATGGCCATACATCAAACCTTCCCTTCCAGCGCTGACATCGCGGCCCAGAATCCAAAGCATCCAGAGCCCCCCTACCATAAACCCCAGGTTACTGAGTGCATTGACCGGCTCCGCCCAGAGCCCTGGCTGTATCCGTTCACACCATCTTGAGACCTCGCCCACCGCCTGCTCAACGGCCGCCGACTCGCCCCAGCCTTGCGCGCCCACCAAGGCATAGCCAACGAAAAATAGCAGACTGGCCAACAGCCCAAGTTGTAATGGCCTATAGGCACTTGCGGGGGTATTCATAACTTGATTCCTTGACGCTGAATTGTGCTTCTCGTGCCTGCCAGTAATCACTGACTAACCACAGCAGCCAAGGATAGTAACCGCAGCTGCACAGCTTCACCAGCCTGTTCGCCGAACTGCTCATCGATCCTTAGAGACTCACGCCTCGGCGCCCCTTGACGCTGTCTCGCAGTTTCAAGACACAATACGAAGTATCACCCCAACACTGGCAGAGAACATAAGCCTTGACGACGTCCGGTAACTGCCCCGACCTGGTTTGGGATTGAATCCGGCATAATTTAGAACGCCACCACACGCTCAACTACCCAGAACATGGCCAAGCCACCTATGCTGTAAGCAGGCACAAGCCGCAGATTGCACTGCAGGTGTTGAGGTTCACGCCCTCATGGAATACGCGGAACGTTGTTACTTTCCATCAGGACTACAGTTGCCAACTCTTCGTCAGCGGGGGTTGCGCACACGTCTTAAGACCCTGGCTACTATTGTCTTACATTGCGCTTTAACTCGACTTACGCTGTCGGAGATTACCCCGTGCGTAACAGCGACAAATCAACGGCGTTGCCGGGCACTGACGCGCTCGGCAAAAGTCATACTAGACTTTAGTTCATGATGAACTTTATCTATTTAGTGCTGAACTCGGGGCGTCAGTTGAATTGGCACCCCACTGGCATCAGATGGGTGAACAATGATGTGTGGCGGTTGGTCGATGAGTCGGGCACCCACGACAGAAACAGCGGCAACTGTTGCATCAATGTCGTGGGCGATAAGTGCAAGTGCCAAAGGCCCTGGGCCGAAGCGGTCAAGTCGTGTACGAAGTGGTGAGACCAGATCAGGCAAGGGAGCAAGCAATTCAATCATTTTATCGCCAAGCAGAAAGCGTGCTGCGATGGATGTACCTAGCGGGTGAACGCCGCTATGTGCAGATGGACCACCGGTGATCACGGCCCAACGATGCGCCATCGCTGTGACGTCATCGACGAGGATAGCCACATGATCGAGTACGACATCAACTGCGCTAAATCCATTGTCGTCACCGATCATCCGAGGCCGCACTTCGATCATTACGCCAGCCCATTGCCGACTAATCAGCAGTATATTTTCGTAGCGCTCGATGTTTGCCCCTGCACTGTCAAGTGCCTGCGCCGTAACCTCAAGATCAGCAACCTCGATAACCAGGCGTTCGATACCACGCTGCACGGCGTGCTCTCCCTCAGTGCTTCCTGCTATGGACAGGCGCGCATCACCGATCAGGAACACAGACGCCTCTGGAACCCCAGGATTTCGGTGCGTCATTAACTGCGATGTTGCACCCGTAATCGCTGAGAAAACACCGATGTCATGGTCCAAGTCTGAGCTACAGATGACGACACCCGCTAGACGAGTCGAATCTCCCTTGTCGAAGACCAGGCGTTCAAAGACAAGCTGATCAGAGCTCAAGGTAGGGCACCTCGCCAATGGCTGTTGCTCGATAGCCGTGGCGCACTTGCGGAAAGTAGTCCCATGCGGCATGGTGTTGAACACAGCGATTATCCCAAAACACCACGGTGTTCGGCTGCCATTGAACCCGGATCTGGAAACTAATTCCCGTCGCTATGTGTTGATACAACATGTCGAGCAGGGCACGACTTTCGGCCTTACTAAGCTCTTTGATTTTGCCCGTAAACGCCGAATTGACGTATAGCGCCTTACGCCCCGTGAGCGGGTGCGTACGCACCACCGGATGCACCTGAGATGGCAGTTCTCGCAACGATTTCTCGCCACTGAGGTAGAGGTAATGACCCGTCGGGTCATGCCGGGCGGTAAGACGCAGCAGAATAAGCTGCATCTCGGCGGACAGAGACGCAAATGCCTGATACATGTCGGCAAACAGCGTGTCACCGCCCGAGTCGGGGACAATCTCCATGCGCAGCATTGACAATGCGGGTGGCCGCAGCTCACTTGAAATGTCAGTATGCCACCCCTCGCCGGCGACGTGTTTCGAATTCTCGTCGGCGTGGATCGTGAGCATTTCGGGTAGCCCTCCCGGTTGCTTCACCGGATAGGTAGTGAGCTCGCCCAGGCGGTGGGCAAATTCGGCCTGCTGCGCCATCGTCATGACTTGATCACGCACGACCAGGACGCCGCGCTCGGCGCCAAGTTGCTTGAGCGCCGCCACCGCCTCATCGGTCATGTCGAGCAGGGTGACCCCTTGAACCTCAGAGCCGAAGCGAGGTGAGATCGGGCTGTGGGGAAGATCCTTATGTTCGGCGATAGGTTTTATTTCGGTTGGCATGACACTAGTACCCAAAGTTCTGGTGATTGTTGAATTGATCTCGGTATCCTTCAATCCTTGCGCTGGCAGAATATTATTTAGCAGAAGACCGCCGTGATCAATATCTTGCTGGCCAAAATGACTCTACTTTAAAACATGATACCAACCAGCAGTACTGCTGCCGAGTAGCGCCTGGCCAGGTATGCTCGACGCAATAGTTAGCGCCTAAAATCGGTTAGGGCTACCGCCACGGGCTCGGGTATTTACCCAAGTTTTCACTTACTTACTGCCGTTGGCGCCGCAACGATACTCTGCCGGCGCAGCGATAAGTACGGCGCCATTATCAGACATCTAGATGACAATAGTGTTTGCTTCGATGCCGGCGTTGTCGATCGCATCATGAATCTTGCCTACCGCATGGCCTTGTTGCAACAGTGAATCTCCGCAGGGTCCGGTACGAATTTTGTTCGTGAACTCAAGGAGTTCTCATCTAACAACACCCGCCATGTCCATCGAAGCATTCATCGAACTCGACAGCCCCCGCTTTCTAGAGCATTACTTCGCTACCCTTGCTGAGCCGCAACGGTGTGTGCCTATGACCACCTAAAGCGCTGGCCCTGATTTTATCGCAGTTAATGCCACGCTGAGGTGGTAAAACCAAATCGTCTCGATAATACTCTCCTTAGGCACATTTGGCGCGCAGCAACACAGCCGACAGAAATCATGGCCTAACAACTCTACTCAGGCGTCAACAGGAGAATTACGTGACTCAGGATACACTGGTTACAGAGACCAACGTGGACGACCTCATGAGGGGACTCGGCTTGAAGCGCATCGTGGCGATGGAAGAAACCGGGCGGGCAGTCATGGAATTTACTGCCCAGACGCAACACTGCCACGCCGTTGTGCAGGGTGGCTACGTGGCGGCCTGGATCGACGCGGCAATGGCGCGAGCAGTGAGTGCCGTCACAAAAGGGGAATTTGGCTGCAACACACTAGAGATGAAAGTCGCCTATTACGGCCCGGCAAGGCTTGGTCAGACCCTCACCGCTGAGGGCTGGGTAGAGCGCCTCGGACGCAGCACCGTGTTCCTTGAAGGTTCGCTGACGGATGAAGCGGGTAATGTTGTCGCGAAGGCATCCTCCACCGCCAAATTATCGAGATTCGGCGGGCGCACGGTACTTGGCTGACGAGAACCCATGAGTTCCCTTGATATCGACGTTGAGTTATGGCGTCGATGCACGTACGATCGCTCCCAGAGGGGACTTGCGGGTCCGCGGAACATCATATTGCACATTATATTGCACATTAACTGAGGGGATCCTGTGAAAACAATAAGACCAATCGGCTTGCTATTGGGCGCAGTTACCGCCTTTTCTGCCGTCGCAGAAACCGCGCTGGAAGAGATCGTGGTCACGGCCCAGCGTCGTGAACAGTCGCTGCAGGAAGTGCCGGTCAGCGTGACAGCGTTCACAGGGGATGCCATTGAGCGCAGGAACATCAAGGGGGCTGCTGACTATCTGGCCATGACACCGAATGTCAGCTTTACCGAGGATGGTCAGGCCGGTAGCCGCGGATTGGGGATCTCAGTGCGCGGGGTTAACAACCTGGTGTCAGGGGAGAATGCCGTCGTCAATTCCATCGGCGTCTATCTCGACGGCTTCAGCGTTGCGTCAGTGCCCACCCAGGTTTCCAACCCGTTCCTGCCGGACATGGAGCGGCTCGAAGTTCTGCGTGGCCCTCAAGGTACTTACTTTGGTCGCAATGCTGTTGGCGGCGCGCTCAACATGGCCACGCGCAACCCCACCGATGAGTTTGGCTGGAAGGTTCTCACCGGCGGTGAATCCTACAAGGGCGCCAATCAGCAGTACAACGTGATGGCGATCGTCAATCTTCCCGTGTCCGATACATTCGGGCTCCGCGGCCTTGCCTATTACGAAGAGAGTGGCGGCCTGGTAGATAACATCTGCGGCCAAGGCGCCAACGCGGCCAGCTGCCCCACGGCTGGGGTCAATGGGTTCACGCCGAATGGCGCTAAGGACAGCGGTCATGAGCACCTCAACCTAAGGCTCAAAGGTTTGTGGGATATGAGCGCCGACACCCAGGTTGCACTCACGCTGATCTATGCCGATGAGGACCAGGGACACGACGAAAATGTCCCCTCAGGCATCATGGATCTGGATACTGTCGACTCGTTTGGTATTCAGACCGCTATCGATCCGGGCACAGGCTTCTGGCCTAACAATCGCAACAAGTTGAGTCACGACCTGGAAGAAAGCAACTCGAATGAAACCACCGTTGCGATTCTCAACATCTCCCATCAACTGAATGAAACGTGGGTGTTGAAATCGACCACCGGCATCGTCAAAGCCACCCAGAAGCGACGCTTCGACAATGATGGCGTCGGCGGGCTCGACGGCCTTGGACGGATCAACCAATATGAGGGTTCCTCTTGGAGCACCGAACTGCGCGCCGAGGGATCTCTCGATTCCATGGACCTGGTCCTGGGCGCCATCTACTCAAGAGATCGTCAGGAACAGCAGAACAATGTGCACGTCTCAACTGGCGCTGAACTGGGACACGTGTCCGTGGGCGGGGTCGGCATACTACCGCCATTTCCCGACGGACTCGGGCTGTTGTTGAACAGTAAAAATCATGAGATCACGGGCCTTGCGCTGTTTGGTGATGTCACCTATCACCTCACCGACAGCCTGGATCTCATCGCTGGCGGCCGATTGAGCCGCGACGATGTAGAAAATGATCTCCACGCCTTTGGCATCGGGCCGACTTGCTGTTTCCCCGGTTCACCGGGCTTTCCGGGAGGTCCAGGATTTGACTTCTTCAATAGCTTTGCGAACTCAGCGCGACCGCTCACCGCAGCGGAGCAACAGTCCACCGATTTCGCTCCACGGGTTGGCGCACGGTATCAGGTCAATCCTGATGTGAGCGTGTACGGCATCGTCTCGAAGGGATACAAGGCAGGGGGTGCCAGCGTTGGCAACAACACCAACGCCGATGGGTCGCCCGCATTCAACGTGGCTTTCGACAAGGAGCAGTTGTGGAACTACGAACTGGGCTTCAAGACAGAATTGGCTGATCGGCGCGTGCGCGTCAACGGCTCTGTCTTTCGCCTGGCATGGAGCGATCTGCAGTTTGAGTCGTTCCGCTTCCTGACTCCGGGGGATTTATCCACCAACTTCGAACAAACTGTCAACATCGACAAGGCTAAGGCAACCGGTTTCGAGGTGGAGGTCTTGGCCATACCCGCTAACGATCTCACCCTCAGTGCGTCTCTCGGTTGGCTTGATACCGAGATTACCCAGGCAGACCTGGTGGAGTTGACGGGTGGATTCCAGGTCGACCTCAAGGGTCTTGAGCTGCCGAAGGCACCCAAGCTGACCGCGAGTCTCGCCGGCGAATACCGCTGGACGTTGGCAGACAACGATGCCTGGGTTCGACTCGAGTATATTCGGCGCGATGGTCAATACTCCGATATCGAAGGGCTAACCAACACACAGACCCGCGGCCCGTCGCCCAACCAGGGACTCGTAAGGCCAGTAGGACCGGGCGAGTTTCCCTATCTGAGTCCTGACTATAGCGTGATCAACCTGCGAGCCGGCTACGATACCGAAAACATCCAGGTGGTCCTCTACGTGCAGAATCTTGCCGATGAAGAGTACTACACCGGTACCCAGGAGAACTTCGGTGCCAGCGGCATTCGCCTGCGACCCCATCCCCGCACTATCGGGATTAGCGTCGGCTACATGGTAGGTGGTGCCCGTTAGGTTCGCTGAAAACGGTGGCGTAAGTTTCGCGCCACCGTTTTCGTCGCTCTGAACTACCAGAAGCTCTGAATTAGAAGCTCTGCATTAGAAGCTCTGCATTAGAAGCTCTGAACTAAAAGCGGCGCGCTGAACACCTGATTTTCCTTTAGTCCGAAGAACCTCCAAGCACCGCGTCCGAATAACCTCATCGTGCAAAAGTAAACGCTTCACGGGGCCGGTAGACGGTGAACATAGCCATCGCAACGTACAATACTTAAAAAGTAAACCAGAAAAAGCAACCCAGGACATCCATAAAAAGACAGAGCCTAGGACCTCCCTATATACAGTAGGACTAGGGAAGTACCAAGGCACTCTGCTATGAGGCGTGCATTGGCGAACTCGTTTTGAATCAGTTACCCCGCCCATGGGGTACGGCGCTTCTGCTACAAGGAACCTCTAACAGTATCTTCTGCTGCGGGCGCCAACAGCGTATATTGCTATCCTGACTTCAATATCTAACGGCTGAACGCTATGCAACCGAACTTTATGCCACTGATAATCACCCTCTGCCTGCTGCTCGTCACCCAGACAGCCGGCGCCGCTGCCCTCGGTGAGGAATTCCCGGGCGTTGAAGCCCTGATGTCGCAGGATGAACAGGACCAAACCGGCGTCTCAGAGCTATCAACGGCGCAAGTTAGAGCGCTGAATGATTGGTTGATACGCTACACCGCAGAAGATGCGCCGAAGCTGATCGACAACAACCCAGAGGTTCAGAGGGTTAGGGATGAACCTATCCGCTCGCGCATCACCGGCAGCTTCCAAGGCTGGCGCGGCAAAACCCGAGTCACCCTCGAGAACGGCCAAGTCTGGCAACAGCGGCTCGCGAATAAATGGTATATCAAACTTGAGAATCCAGAAGTCGAAATCAGGAAAACTTTTTTTGGCTATTATGAAATGACTTTTATAGCCCATGGCAGGACCATGGGCGTCGCTCGCGTGGAATAGAGCCTAATCGTGAATTTACTTCACCTCCAAACCCGCCGACACCCTGCTTTTAGATGAAGAATTCAAAACAAATGCCCGCCTGACCCCACGTGTGACGCTCCGGATTATCGCGGATTATCACGGACTATCACGGATTATCACGGATTATCGCGGATCATCGCGGACTTTCATGAAAAATCCGGTTTTTTCTTTCATATTTTCTCCAGTTTTTATGGGATATCCTGATTCATTAAGATAATATGCTGAGGCGAAAATGTCTCTGCGATTAGCAGAGGCCTTTTTAATAACAATTCATTGCTAGAATAATTTCTTGGGGGTTTTATAGATGTTGAGAAAAACTCGATTAGCGAGGGTAATCAATTCTACAACGATCGCAAGTACTTTGGCCGCAACCACTGCAGCCATCCCAGTATTTTCGATTGCTGAAGATGAGGTGCTCGAAGAAGTAGTAGTAACTGGTTCACGTATCAAGCGGGCCGACTTGGAGAGCGCCAGCCCAGTCACCGTGATTAGCCGTGAAGAACTGATCATTACTGGTAACACTGACGTAGGTGCGTTTCTGCAAAGCATGCCTTCTGCATCAGGTTCGCCAATTGGAACAACCACCAACAACGGTGGTGACGGTTCTGTACGTATCGACCTGCGTGGCATGGGCTCAGCTCGTACGCTGAGTCTGGTTAACGGCCGACGCACAGTTGACAGCGGTGACTACCAAACAATCCCCACCAATATGATTGAACGTGTTGAAATCCTTAAGGATGGCGCATCGGCAGTCTATGGTGCTGATGCCGTAGCCGGCGTGGTAAACATCATCACCCGTTCAACCTTTGACGGCATCGAGATTTCCGCTCAATCATCTAAGTGGGCAGATACAGCCAACGGTAACCAGGACTCAATCAACTTGATCCTGGGCAAGCAAGTAGACGAGGGCCACTTCGTGTTTGGCGCTGAGTACGTCAAGCAAGAAGAAATCTACCAGCGCGATACGCCCTGGGATTTCATGCAGGACAGCTACTACATTTATCCAGAAGGCTGTGAAAATCAGGTTGCCGCTCCCTATGATGGCACTGCCACTGGTGGTTGTTATCCAATCGGTTCGTCACGTATTCCTGAAAGTCGCCTGAGCTTCCTTAACCAGGGTACCTTCCTGATCGATACGCCAGCGTCTGAAGCCTATGAAGTCGGCGCTATGATTCCACATGATGGTCGTAACTATAACTACGCACCCGTTAACTTCATGCAGACCCCCTACGAGCGAACCAACCTGTTTGCTGAAGGCGCCTTTGATCTCACAGACAATGTGCAATTCAATGGTACCTTCCGGGCCAGCAATCGTACCTCCAAGCAGGAACTCGCACCATTGCCGTTTACTGGCGGTGACCCCATGTACGAAGGCAACTTCAATGGTACTGCTTATACTGGTGTGTCTGACCAAAACTACTACTTGCGCCGCGCCGTCGATTCTTTCAACGCGACAAACGCTGCTGCTATCACTGCAGGCACTACGGATGCGCTGGTTTATGAACCACTCAGCAATCCGCGTCGTCGTATGATTGAGACTGCACGTTTCTTCACGCAGGACGTTCTGCAATACGAAGGTCTGATTGAACTCAGTGGCGAGTTCCGGGATACCGTGGACTGGAATGTCTACGTCAACAAAGGCTACCGCAGCATAACAGCTAAAGACTTCGGTCAGTTTTCTGGTCGCCGCCTGTTCAATGCCCTCGGGCCATCAGCAGATCTAGACGGTAACGGTCAGCCCGAGTGCTACACCGACGTTGCCGATGCAACTACTATTATTGCAGGCTGTGTTCCGCTGAACCTGTTTGGTGGTGGCTCTGTTGAACGTGCTACTGGTAATATCACCGCCTCCACCCTGACTCAGGATATGATCGACTACGTGTCCCTGGACACAGTAGATACCATAACCAGTGAGCAGACTTTGGCTGGCTTCAGTTTTGCTGGCGAGTCATTTGAATTGCCAGGTGGCAAATTAGCATGGGCTGCAGGCTACGATTACTGGCTGCAGGAATTTGACTATACCCCTGACTCAGCCAAAACTATCGGTGCCGTCACAGGTAACGTAGGAGCTGGCACAAACGGTTCCTTGAAAAACGACAGCGTCTTCGCTGAAGTTCTGGCTCCCGTGTTTGACAACGGCGTTCAATCGCTCGTGTTGAAAGCTGGCTGGCGTTACGATGATTGGGACGCTTTTTCGGGCGACAGTACCTGGCAAGCGGGCGCTGAATTCCAAATCATTCAAGACCTGAAACTGCGGGCAACGGCAGGCACCATCTTCCGTGTACCGGGTATCGGTGATCTCTACGGTGGTCTGGTTGACAGCTTCCCAACTTATACTGACCCATGCTCCCTTTCAGCCGGCGAAGTACTGCCAGCTGGTTGTGCACAGGAAAGTAATCAAATTGACACCCAGGTCAACGCCCAAGTCGGCGGCAACCCCAATCTGACTCCTGAGACCGGTGATACGATGACAGCGGGCCTCGTCTGGACACCCACCTTTGGTGACCATGGCGTGAGCGTAACAGTGGACTACTGGTCAATTGAACTGGAAAACGGTATCAGCTCACTGGGCGTGCAGACTACGCTGAACAACTGCTACCTCGAGGAAAGTGCAGGCGCCTGCGCATTGGTTACACGGGCTGCTGATTATTCAATCGTTAGTGTACGCGATACTCAGCTAAACGTTGCCGAACTGACTGCCAAGGGTATTGATTCCGAAGCACGCTGGGACTATGACTCAAGTATCGGCAAGCTGGAAGCGTCTTTCCTGTGGGCACATATGCTTGAGCGCACCAACATTGCATTCGCTGGCGAAGAGAAGAGTGATTTCGCTGGTCGATATGTTGGTTCAGCCTTTGCTGAGGACAAGATCAGCTATAGCCTCGGTTGGGGTTGGAATGATCTGAATGTCACTTACCGCGGTGAGTACATCAGCGCACTGGATGCAGACACCTTCTGTAACTGTGGCGCTGGCAACAATCCTGATGGCAGCTATACTCAAAAGATTGACTCACAGCTGTATCATGATCTGAGCGCCACCTACGCTGCACCTTACAATGTAAGGGTTACAGCTGGTGTGACTAACGTGACCAACGAAGCACCTCCGTACTTGGATACGGGCTTCAATGCGAACACCGATCCAGCGACTTATCGTGAGTTTGGTCGTGGATATTTTGTTCGTCTTGCTTGGGCTCAATAATTGGCTTCATTGTCCAATTGAGAAAAAGGCCGCGTAAGCGGCCTTTTTTTTGCCTGATGTTTTTTTAGCTCAGAAGATAAGCTGGTTTTATGTGAAAGCCAGTGCGCCACGAATAGTCACCGAGCCACTGTCAGGGGTCTTAGGGGGCTTGTCAGGGGTCTTAGGGGTCTTAGGGGTCTTAGGGGTCTTAGGGGTCTTAGGGGTCTTAGGGGTCTTGTCAGGCAGCTAAATGAGCACTGTACTTACTTTACAGATAATCTACTTATTCACAGACAATAACGGGCACAATTCATCGAGACCAAAGCCGATCATCTTCCGAAAGTGCGTAGAGCAATTGCGCCGCCTCGACCAGAGGGCTCTTGTGAATATCGTCAATATGCTCTGCATCAAGCTGCCATTTGTAGGCGAAGTAACGCGCCGCCGACCGAGGGGTGGTCGCAGCAGCGGCACTAATATAATCAACCGGCCCAAGCTGGCCGCCGATAAACCAGCCTGCATCATCAGTGCTTTGTGGCTTTCTCAGTCGTCCGATCAAGCATTCGAATGGAAGAATCCAGACGACAGTAGCTTCAAAAAACAACTCCTTTACCTTACCTGTAGCGGTGAGCTCATTAATGGTCGCGTCTTTCGTCGTGTCGACCCAACTCTGCACTTGTGCGCGGCTGGCAGACGGATCCGCTGATTCTGGCGCGATCGAAGACGGCTTTATCAGTTCGTCCGCGACCTTTTGAAGCGACGCTGTGATCTGGCCTTTTTTGGCGATTAACAGCCAACTAAGGGGTCTGCTGTCAACCTCCCTCAGCAGCGCGTCAGCCTTCACAATCTCAAAGCCCAGCCGTCTATATTGCTGACAAAGTTCCTCTAATCGAGCTTGGCTGATGGCTGACTCGCACATGGACACCAAACGCTGTCCGTAGGACTCAATCTCCAGCCTCATCCGCTCCAACCAATCACAGACTTCATCTGAATCATAACGCAGGAGATTCTCGTGAATGTGAGCAACCCGATCATACAAGTGCATCACTATATCGTCAGCCGCGTGTTGGCCATACTGCAGCATAATCTGCTCCATTTCGCCAACTGCTACGCTCAAAATCTTGGCCGCAGATTCATAGGGCTGGCGATCACCGCCTTGGGCAGCAGCAAAGCCCAGACGCAGCATCTTGCTTGCTGCATCGATAAACTCTGAGCGCTTAAGCAGTCGAAGTGCCTCAAGTTTCTGCACTGACTCCTCAAAAACGACGCCTTTGTCATGATGCAAAACCAGCACCAGTTCACCGTCGGTTGCCACCAACCGCGCTGCTTCTGCAAAGGCCTCGGGCCCCGCATACTCAATTCCAAACTGACTGGTTACCAGGTCATAGGCGCCGGAGACAAGTGATGTCCTTCGACCGTCGGCAACCGTGCCTGTGACACCGGGAAATCGCTCATGGATGATAGAGATGGCAGCGGCCGAGACATCAACACAATTGAAATCTGCGCCCTCCGCGCCAAACACTGAGCGCGCGCTGGACAGCAAGGCACCATCACCGGTGGCTATATCGAGTAAGGCCGGCTTCTTAAACCGTTGCTGAGCGCCGCTGAAAAACCGAGACCAAACGGCTTCTAGCTCAAGAAAATTCCCGCCCAAGCTAGCCGGCATATTGGCGCCGGCGGTTTCCTGCCAGTATGCGTCCCAGCTATTACCTGCCAAGGCCTGAGGTGCGTCTGAATCTGTCATATGGCGAGGGTCACCAGGGTCGATGCGAAGCCGTGAGTATAGCAGCGCCACTTCTATAACAGTAGATGGATCTGCTACACTCCCCGTTCCTTTGACCGCTCGCAACGATGACTGACATTGACTCTATAAGCCGTGCAGCGCGACATGCTGTGCATCATCAAGACTGGGCCAGGGTGGCGCAGCTAGCCGCAGAAATACTGCGCCTGACACCGAACAATCCCGAAGGTCACTTTCTTTTCGGCTTGGTATGCAAAGCCTCTCGCCAAACCAATAAGGCGATCGAGTCGCTCGAGCGGGCGTTGGCGTTGGATGAACACCGATATGATGCGGCGGTAGAGCTGGCAAACCAGTTTTGCATTGCCCGCCGTAACGGCGAGGCAGAGGCCCTGCTGGAGGTCTACACAGATAAGTTGAACAATAGTCCTCGTTACCTCGATATGGCCGGTAGTATCTATAATGATATTGGCTTAGTACATAAGTCCTGGCCCTTGTACAAGAAAGCCAATGAGCTACAGCCAGACATAGACCTGTTTCAAGCCAACCTAGCGGCAGCGAGCGTCTACCTAGGCAAGATCGACGAGGCCCAAGAGATATTCACATCGCTGCTTGAGCGATTTCCGGGCCATCGTCGCAATCATTATCAGCTTTCAAGACTAGCCAAGGCGCGGGACGATTCGCATATCAGGCAGATGCAAGAGGTGTTGCGCACCTCAACCGAGACGCCTGACAAAAACATCTTCATGTACTACGCTCTTGGCAAAGAATTGGAAGATCTCGGTCGTTTTGACGAAGCCTTTGAGTACTTCAAAACGGGTGGCGATGCCGTCACCAGCATTGCTCGATACGAGGTGGCGAACGACATCCAGCTGATTGACACGATCATTGAGACCTGCAGCGAGAGCTGGCTGGGGACGAGCAAAAAGGTAACAACCCAAGAAGCTGACGCCAAGACACCCATTTTCATTGTTGGTCTGCCTCGTACAGGCACCACTCTCACCGAACGCATCATTTCTAGCCACTCTCAGGTTGAAAGTTTGGGAGAGACCCTTTTCCTACAGATGGTGCTGCGTCGAGAAAGCGGAGTGGAAAGCGTCGAGAATATGAATTCATCAATGATCCGGGCTCTTGCTGACATTGACACCGACGTGGTCGCCAAGGGTTATATGGACTCAGTTGCTTATCGTCATGGCGATACTCCGATGTTCATTGATAAATTGCCGTTCAATTTCCAATACTTGGGGTTTATCGCCAAGGCCTGGCCCGATGCGCGCATCGTCTATTTACACCGTAACCCCATGGACGCCTGTTTCTCGATGTACAAGCAGATCTTCACCTGGGCTTATAAGTACTCTTACTCACTTGAGAATCTGGGGCAGTACTACGTCGCTTACGAGCGCCTGAGGCAGCACTGGCACATGGTGCTAAAGGACCGCCTAATCGAGGTCGACTATGAGACTCTGGTTGGCGATCAGGAGCAGCAGACGCGATCGTTGCTCGAACGGCTCGGGTTGCCCTTCGAACAACAGTGCATTGACTTCGATCAGAATACAGCGCCGAGTGCCACGGCCAGCTCGGTACAGGTCAGAGAGAAAATATATAAAGGCTCAGTCAAAAACTGGCGCCACTACGAGGCGCAGCTTGCACCGCTGAAAGACTATCTTGAGCAAGCCGGCATTGCCGTTGATTAGCGCCGAAGCTCATTTAACCCGGCACGCGAGGCTCGCGTGAATGATCAGCAGCACCAGTTGAGCACCATGGCCAGGCGCGCGGTTGGAGCTGGCAACTGGCCATTGGTAGACAAATGCGCCGCGGCCTTGATCCAGCTTAATCGTAGTAGTCCTGAAGGCTACTTCCTGCAAGGCCTGGCGCATAAAGCAGCCTCGCGGCCCGACAAGGCAGCCAGCGCCTTCAAAAAAACGCTGGCGGTTGATGCAATGCGCTATGATGCTGCGGTCGAATTGGCCTACCAGTATATGCTTTCAGCGCGCAATAGTGAGGCGCTGAACCTGCTTCGCGACTACGCCACATCACTCGACAACAGCCCTCTGTACCTCGACATGAGCGCTAGTATCTACAGCCGTCTGGGCTTGTTTATCGATGCCCAACTGCTGCTGGAACGCGCCCATCAACTGCAACCGCGCGTCGATATATTCAAGGCGAAGCTGGCGGCAAACAGCGTGATTGTCGGTCAGTCAGGCAAAGCCAAGGCCCTGTATACCGAACTGCTGACCCGCCAACCGCAACACCAGCGGAATCACTATCAGCTCGCCAGACTGCAAACAGCTCACGATTCAAACCACCTGACCCAAATGCTCAATATCATCGAGCATAACGGCCTTATGCCGGACAAGAACATCTTTCTGTATTACGCCATCGGCAAGGAACTCGAGGACCTGCAGCGCTGGCAGGAAGCCTTCAATTACTACCAGCGGGCAGGCGATGCAGTCACCAGCGTCGCTGAGTATGACGTCGGCGACGATCTGGCGCTGATCAATTGCATCATTGAGACCTGCAACGCTGACTGGCTACAAGAGCATCAGGAGAACGTCAGCCAGGCCAGCGAAAAGACACCCGTGTTTGTCGTTGGCCTGCCCAGGTCGGGAACCACACTGACGGAGAGAATCATTTCGAGCCATTCCCACGTGGAAAGCGCCGACGAAACCTTCTTCCTGCAAGCAGCGGTTCGTAAAGCCAGCGGCAGTAATGCGCAGGGCGCTATCAGCCCCAGCATGATTCGCGCCGCGGCCCGCAAGAAATCGATAGTGATCGCCAATAGTTACCGGGATGCGATTAACTACAAGCTCGGCAAAGCGCCGTTATTTTTGGATAAACTGCCGGAAAATTTCTTGTACCTGGGCTTTATTGCCCGATCATTTCCTCATGCCCGCATCGTCCACCTGCGCCGACATCCCATGGACGTGTGCTTTGCCATGTATAAGCAACCCTTTTTCCGCTACGCCTATTCTCTGGCCGATCTCGGCACCTACTACCTGGCGTATGAGCGTCTATTCAAACATTGGCAAGCGGTACTGGGTGAGCGACTGGTAGTGGTTGACTATGAAACGCTGGTCGCCGACCAGGTCAACCAGACTCGGCGCTTGCTGGAGCAACTACAGCTGCCATTTGAGCAGGCCTGTGTTGACTTTGACCAGAATACGGCACCCAGCGCGACTGCCAGCTCAGTGCAGGTCAGGGAAAAAATCCACCAACGCTCGGTGGCTAACTGGCGGCATTTCAGTCGCGAGCTCGAACCCTTATATAACCAGCTTAAGGTCGGCGGCATTCAGCTTTAGGTTTTACTTTCGCTCACGGCCAGTTTGCCAGCTAGGCCTAAAACCTCGCCTCAGGACAAGACTATTACAGGCAATATTATCGGTGCTGAGGCTAGATAGCCTCCGTAGAATTTTGGTCGCAGCATACGTGAATACACCCTAACGCCTTTATACAGACGGGTTTATTCCTTTAATATTCAGCAACTTAACATCGATAAGTGGTGGGCCCGGAAGGACTCGAACCTTCGACCAATGGATTATGAGTCCAGTGCTCTAACCAACTGAGCTACAGGCCCGTGTCTTAGCAAGTCCTTGGAATGGACCCAGCGTCTATCAGGATCGTCTTAGGCCGTTAGTAGCCAGCCCTGACGCCCTCAATGACTGATTCACGAGAGCGGCAATTCTAACAGAATTATGAGCTAAATCTAGCACTCACAACGCTTGCCCCTTAACCCTCTCCTTCCAGGAAGCTTCGCAGATGATCAGAGCGCGCGGGATGGCGCAACTTGCGCAAGGCCTTCGCCTCGATCTGTCGAATTCGCTCTCGAGTGACATCAAATTGTTTGCCCACTTCTTCCAAGGTGTGGTCGGTGTTCATGTCGATGCCGAAACGCATTCTCAGCACCTTGGCTTCCCTTGCGGTCAATCCCGATAAGATACTCCGAGTCGCTTCTCTCAAGCCTTCTGCAGTGGCAGTCTCCATTGGCGACCCCACGGCGGCACCTTCACCGAGATTATTCGCAGAATCCAAAAAGTCGCCCAGGTGCGAGTCTTCATCATCACCAATCGGCGTCTCCATCGAAATGGGCTCCTTAGCAATTTTCAGAACCCGAAGGACTTTTTCTTCCGGCATCTCCATGCGCACGCCCAACTCTTCCGGCGTGGGTTCACGACCCATTTCCTGCAACATTTGGCGGGATATGCGCGAAAGTTTATAATGGTCTCAATCATGTGCACAGGTATTCGAATGGTTCGTGCTTGGTCCGCGATTGAGCGCGTGATGGCTTGACGAATCCACCAGGTCGCATAGGTTGAGAACTTGTAACCTCGACGGTACTCAAACTTATCCACCGCCTTCATTAAGCCGATATTACCTTCTTGAATGAGGTCGAGAAATTGCAGGCCGCGATTGGTGTATTTTTTAGCGATGGATATCACCAAACGTAAGTTTGCTTCAACCATATCCTTTTTAGCCCGACGGGCTTTTGCCTCACCAATCGACATACGCCGGTTGATATCTTTAATTTCCAACACCGACAAGCCCGTCGCGGCGCTCACCTGACGAATACGTTTCTGCGCTCGCTGAATATCTTCGGCAAAGGCTTCGAGGCCTTTATGGCCCGCTTTAATTTGATTCTCTACCCAACTCGCATCGTCTTCATGGCCACTGAACTGTTCAATAAAGGTCTTGCGGGGCATCTTTCCACGCCGCACGCTGGCGGTCAAAATCAGCCGTTCCTGCCGGCGCACTCGCGCATGTGACTTTCGAGCCAACTCTACAGCAGCATCAAAATGTTTCGGTACCAGTTTGAAAAATTGGAACCGTTCGCCCAGCAGGTTCAACTCTTTGGTCGTTGATTCGCTGGCGCGACCATCTTTGTTCTGAATCCGCTCGGTCTTCTTTAACTGCTTACGCAGCGCTTCGAAACGCTCGGCGGCTAATACCGCATCAGGACCCTTGTCCTCCTCTTCCGCACCATCGTCGTCTTTTGCCTGTCCCGGCACAACTTGAGCCGCCGGCGTCACAAACTCTACGGGATCGAGAAAACCGACCAGCAAATCGGCAAGTTTGCCCTCTTCCGTTTGAGATTCGTCGTAAGCACTCAAGATTAAGTCGACGGCACCGGGGAAGCCTGCGAGTGCATGCAGCGTATCGCTGATGCCTTCTTCGATTCGTTTGGCGATAACAATTTCGCCTTCTCGAGTGAGCAGGTCGACGGTACCCATTTCGCGCATATACATGCGCACTGGGTCGGTGGTTCGACCCGCCTCGTTTTCTACCGCAACCAACACCGCTGCAGCCTCTGCCGCTGCCACCTCGTCCGTTGAATCGCCTTCCGACATTAGTTCGTCACGTTCGGGCGCGACCTCATAGACATTGATGCCCATATCGTTGATCGTGCCGATGATATCTTCGATCTGCTCGGGGTCTGAAATATCGTCCGGCAGGTGGTCGTTGACATCGGAGTAAGTCAGATATCCCTGCTCTCGCCCACGACTGATCAGTTCTTTTAGTCGTGATTGTTGTTGCTTAAGTCCACTTGCCATATACCGCCTTCAGTGAAAAAGTCAAAAACCGGGCCATGGAGTATAGCGAGTGACGCGCAAGGATTCCACTTCAACCTAGCTCCCTCAAACCAACTCACGACCCTCGACTCACGCTCATTTAAAGTCGTAATGCTCAACCACCGAGTCATCCTTACCAGCGCGCCATCAGCGAGCCGAAAGTTAGCGCTCACTTACGTTTTTGACCGCTTTTAACAAGGTTTCGCAACATTTCTCGCTCAGACTCGCTCATTTCATCGAACGGCTTGGACAGCAAATCAGCTCGCAATAACTGACCGGATTGGGCGTCAGTGAGCCGTAACAACGTATTGATGACCCCCGTGAATTCTTCCGGCAACTCGCTAACGTCTAATAGCTGCTCTTGCTCGATCAAGTCTCGCAGATAGTCAAATTCCGGCCGATCCTGCCAGGTGGCTAACAACATCAAGGGCGAGGAAATTTCACGGGCGACAATGGCGTGAATCAGCTCCAGCAGCAGCTCACTGCCCGGGCTCGCCTCGAGCCTGCCGTAGATCTTTGCATCAAATTGCTGACTCAGCTCCGGCTGTCGCAACAGCATGGCGATCGCCATCGTCACCAACTTCGCGAATTCAATGTTCTCACGACTGCTATTCGCCGGGCTGGTCACGTCTTGCCGGCTCATGCCCTGCTGGAAGGTTTCTTGAGCACCCTGCTGGACAGACTCAGCCTTTGTCGGCTTGGACTTGGGGGCCGATGGCACATACCGGGCCGCCACCGATGCGGAGGCGGCCACTAATTTGTCCGCTGCCAAACCGGTTAGAATCGATAGCTGCTCAATCATCAATTGCTTAAAAACCCCACTGGGAATCTCGTTGATCATAGGCATCGCCAGGTTACTCAGATGGGCTTTGCCATCCAGAGACTTGATATCAATATCTGCCTGCAGTTTATTGAAGAAAAAGTCGGGTAACGGTTGGGCCTGATCTAGACGCCACTCAAACTTATCCTTGCCTTCCTTGCGCACCAGAGAATCGGGATCTTCGCCGTCGGGCAGAAACAAAAACCGGGCGCTGCGACCATCGCGCATCAAGGGCAATGCCACCGTCAGCGCCTTCCAGGCAGCATTGCGTCCGGCGTTGTCGCCATCGAAGCAGAACACCAGCCTCGAAACCAGGCGAAACATTCGCTCAAGGTGCTCACCACTGGTGGCAGTGCCCAGGGTCGCTACCGCATAATTGATGTCGTTTTG
>ERZ890510.931-NODE-931-length-20942-cov-4.700819_pt1 | contig 20942 bp, 17 predicted proteins | sample MGYA00521265_ERZ890510 | MGnify/ENA primary metagenome ERZ890510 (study PRJEB32303, sample SAMEA104408624) | aquatic metagenome | biome: Brackish water; feature: Chemocline; material: water | place: Baltic Sea | collected 2014-10-26T21:54:00 | depth 110 m ...
TTTTTCCGGTTGGCTCGATGAGCACCAGGACGACTTGTCCGTGCCCCGCGCGGCAATTCAAGAGTTACTGAAGGAACGCACCTGGTAGTATCTCTTGCCATAGTCCACACTTTCGTGGTTCACTTCACTCGAGAGTTGCCTGTGGCAGGATGGCCCATTCAAGGGATATGGAGGAGACCATGGAAGCAACAGACAGTATGCAGGCGGGCGTCGGCCTCGTGGGCCGTATCATCCGAGTCTTCTACGCCCCCGCCGAGACCTTTGAGGCGGTGCAACGGGGCCATTCCCGCATGGATTGGGTCATTCCGATCCTGCTTGTCGCCATCGTCGGCTTGGGCTCAACGTATATGACCCAGCCCCTTGTGCAGAAGATGCAGACGAAAGCCATGTCGGAGATGGCGGCGGCGCAGGACATGACGCCAGAGCAGGTGGCGCAGCAGCGGGAGATGATGAAGAAGGTGTCGGGCGTCACGCAGACAGCAACGCTGGTCATGGTTCCCGTCATGACCTTCGTCATGGCCTTCATTTTTGCCGGGGTATTGTTGCTGATCGGCCGTTTCGGCCTCGGTGGCAGCATCTCCTACGGCCAGATGCTGTCGCTCCAGGCCTATACGATGCTCATCACGGTGCCGCAGAACATCGTGCTCACACCGATCCGTCAGGCGCGGGAATCGATATTGATCACTCTAGGTCCCGGGCTGTTGCTCGACAAGGACATGCTGGCCACATATACGGGACGTGTAATCAACGGCATCGACGTCTTCATGATCTGGCAGGTTGTGGTTACTGGCATTGGCCTGGCGATCCTTTCCCGTGCCGGGCTTGGCAAAACCCTGGGCATTCTGTTCGCCATCTGGGTCCTGTACCTTGCCGCCGCCGGCGCCATGGCCGGTCTCATGCCGGGGATGTGATCTTGACCGAAGCAGCACCACGACGGCGGCGAAAACGAGGCTGGGGCTTCAAACTTCTCATCTTCCTCGTTCTTGGCGGCAGCATCGGGGGTTTTTCCTGGCTCGCTCTGAAGAAGGAGGAGCCGGCGGAGACCTTCGCCGCAATCGAGGTGGGGCGCGGCAACCTCGTCGACAAGCTTGCCGATACCGGGACGATCGAACTCGTCCGCACTGTCGAGGTGAAATCGACCATCGCCGGTGAGGTCCGCCAACTGCCCATCGAGGCTGGTGATCACGTGGTGGCAGGTCAGTTGCTTGCCATCATCGAGCCCGACCCGAACCAATCGCTGCAACTGTACCAGAAACGCTCCGCCGTCGAGCGCGGCCAACTATCGGTGCAGGAGCAGGAACGCGACCTGGCGCGGCAGAAGGCCTTGTACGACAGCAAGATGCTGCCGACCTCACAGTACGAAGATGCGCAGATGCGCCTCACGCGGGCCCATAACGATCTGCGCCTGGCCCATCTGGAACTGGAAATCCTTGAGACCAAGGCCAACCTGAACCCACGTGCGGGCCAAGGCAGAAATTCCTCTTCGGCGGGCCCGTTGCAGATGGATGAGATCCGGGTGCAGGCACCGATCAGTGGCATCGTCATCCGACGTGGTGTCGAGATGGGTGAGGTCGTCGCCTCGGGACTCTCTGGTCTTTCCGGGGGCACGGTCATGTTCGAGATCGGCGATCCCAGTCAGATGATCGTGCGTGGCGACATTGCCGAGATCGATATTGCCAAGCTCGAACTCCATCAGGATGTCGACATCGTCGTCGATGCCTACCCCGATACGACGTACGCAGGACGCGTGCGCTGGATCGCGCCGGTCGGCCTCAAGCGACAGGGCAGCCCCATCGTCACGTTTGATACCGAGATCGAAGTCGTCGACCACGATCCGCGCTTGCGCCAGGGCATGTCCTGCGACATCGACATCATCTTCAGCCGACGAGACAGTGTGCTGTTCCTGCCCATTGAAGCCGTCATCGAACGCTTCGATGGCGAAGAGGATGGTGAAACGCAGAACAAGGGGCGGCGGGGACGCTTCATTACCTACGTTGTACACCCCGACAGCGCGGCAGTCGACAGCGCCGCCAGCGACACAACACAGGGTGACTCCATGCTCGTGATGGCCGCTGCAGCGGACACGGTTGCAGTTGACACAACGGCTCTCGCTGCCGCCGCCGCCAAAAAAGCGCCAGCGGAAGAGTTCGTCCTCGAGCGCTTCGAGGAGGTCGCCCTGGAGATCGGCCTCGAGACATCGACACGTATTGAGATACTCTCCGGACTGGTGGCGGGTGATCGCATCGCCGCCGATCCCGAAATGATTGCCAGCAAGATCAAAGAGAAGCAGACCCTCGCCGAGGCCGAGAGCAGCGGGGACGACGAGTAACAGGGTCCAGCCATCATGGTCCTTTTCGAAACGATCTTTGTCGGTCTGACCCAACTGCGCGCCAACAAGCTGCGCTCCGTACTCACGCTTCTCGGCATCGTCATCGGTGTCGCCTCCGTCATCGGTATTGTCTCCATCGGTGAGGGTTTGCGACGCACTGTCGTCGGTGAATTCGCGCGCTCCGGCGGTGCCGGTACGGTGATGGTCCGGCCCCCGGAAGAATGGGTTCGGCGCGGGGGACGCTCGGTGCAGCGCCCCTGGGTGGAGCGCCTCACCAGCGGCGATCTCAAAGCCTTCTACGAAGAGACCACCGAGATCGATGCCGCCGTGCCAGGTCTCTGGGGCGGTGCCGAGTTGCGTTTCGGCAAAACGACGATGAGTGCCCGTTACACCGGTACGTCGGAGTCCTTCAACGAGGGCTACTCCTGGCCCGTCGTCGAGGGGCGCCCGCTCACTGCGGAGGACGTGCTGTTCTCGCGCAAAGTGTGCATGATCGGCCAGAAGGTGAAAATTGACCTGTTTGGTGGTACAGCCCCTGTAGGTCTGGACCTCAAGCTGAACGGCGAGCGTTACACCGTCGTCGGTGTCCTGGAGGAGCGGGTTCGTTTTGGCCGGGACGAAGGGGATCAGGTCTATATCCCCTACACGACGGTACAGCGGCGCCTGCTTGGCAGCCGCCACCTTTTCGGCATCACACTGTTCCTCAACGACCTCGACGAGGTGGCCAACGTCGCCGACGCTGTGCGCCGCGTCCTGCGCCGACGCCACGAGCACGGCGATGAGTTCTGGGTCGAGACCAGCGCCAATCAGCTTGAGCAGGTGGGACAGACAATTGCCATCATGAAGGGTGTCGCCGGCGGCATTGCCGGCATTTCATTGCTCGTGGGCGGCATCGGTATCATGAACATCATGCTTGTATCGGTCACGGAGCGCACGCGAGAGATCGGTGTGCGCAAAGCCCTGGGGGCCAAACCGCACCATATCATGATGCAATTTGTCGCCGAGGCGACAGTGTTGAGCCTGATCGGTGGTCTCATCGGCATCGGGCTCGGCATCGGCTTTGGCCTTGGCATTGAGCAACTGATCCATCATTTCGATGCCGACGCACCCTTCAGCAGCGTCGTGTCTGTGGAAGCCGTGCTGGCGGCCCTGCTCTTTTCGAGTTGTGTGGGTCTGTTCTTTGGCGTCTACCCCGCGGCCCGGGCGGCACGTATGGACCCGGTGGAAGCGTTGCGTCACGAATGATTCTGCTCGAGTCCATCGGCATCGCCTTCAGTCAGCTGTGGGCCAACAAGATCCGTTCCACGCTGACACTGTTGGGTATGCTCATAGGTGTGGGATCCGTCGTCGGCATCGTCTCTATCAGCGAGGGTATGCGACGTATGGTCTACGAGGAGTTCGGCAAACTCGGTGGGGCCAATTTCATCTACGTCGTGCCCCGCGAGTGGGTGAATCGGGATGGCCGCTGGGTTCGCCTGGCCCACTTTGAGCCCCTCACCATGGAGGATGTAGAGCTCGTGAAACTGGCCTCCGACCGCATTGACGTCATCCTGCCCTTGTTGCCCATGAGCGCCGATGTACGCGTCGGCAAGTCCTCATACAAAGCACAGATCGAAGGCACGATCCCCGCGTACGCCAAAGCCTACGACTGGAAGGTGGAACAGGGCCGCTTTCTCCTCGATACCGATATTTCGGCGAATCGGCGGGTTGCCGTCATCGGCCAGAAGGTCGTTGAGGAAGTCTTCGGCTCACGCCTCGCGGTGGGGCGCGAGATGAAGATCCAGGGACAGCGATATGATGTCATCGGCGTTATGGCGGAGCGCAAGATCTTCGGCCAGGATTGGGGCGACCGCGTCCTGCTGCCGGTGACAACGACACAGAAACGACTCCTGGGGGTAAAACGGATCGCGGGCCTGTTTCTCTATACCAAGTCACCGGATGATGCGCCCACAGTGCAGCCCCTCGTGCTGCAGGAACTGCGCCAGCGGCATGGTCGCGAAGCCGAATACGAGATCCAGAGTGGCAAGGGCATCCTCGATCAGGTGGAAAAGACCATCATGGTGATGAAGATGGTGACGGGGGGCATCGCCGGCATTTCGCTGCTGGTCGGTGGCATCGGTATCATGAACATCATGCTCGTCTCCGTCACCGAACGCACGCGCGAAATCGGCATCCGCAAAGCCCTTGGGGCGCGCCCGCTGACGTTGCTGGCACAGTTCATCGTCGAAGCCGTCGTCCTCAGCCTCTTCGGCGGGGCCCTCGGTGTCGGTCTGGGAGTGAGTCTTGGCCTGGGGATCTCGGCGGCGATCGAACACTTCGCTGAGTTTCCCTTTCCCAGCGTCGTGTCCTCATCCTCCGTCGTTCTGGCCTTGGCGATCTCCACCGCCATCGGCCTGTTCTTCGGAATTTTCCCCGCCGCCCGTGCTGCACGCCTCGACCCGGTGGAGGCTCTCAGCTTTGAGTGAGCATGGCGTTGCCAAGGATCAGGCCCTTATCGATCTGGTCGAGGTCCGCAAGATCTATCAGCGTGGCAACGAAGAGGTACACGCCCTGAGTGGCTTGGATCTTCGCCTGGAACGGGGCGAATACGTCGCGATCATGGGTCCATCGGGCTCCGGCAAGTCGACCCTCATGAACATTGTCGGCTGCCTGGATACGCCCACCAGTGGCATCTATCGCCTGGACGGTGTCGACGTATCAGACATGAACGCCAACAATCTGGCTGATGTACGCAACCGGCAGATCGGCTTCGTCTTCCAGACGTTTAATCTGCTGGCGCGCTCAACGGCGTTGCACAACGTCGAGTTGCCCCTGCTCTACGGCGGCACGCGCAGGCGCCTGCGCCGCGAGCGTGCGGAGGACGCCCTCACGCGTTGCGGCCTGGCAGATCGCATGGATCATCGCCCCAACGAACTCTCCGGTGGGCAGCGTCAGCGAGTGGCCATTGCCCGGGCTCTGGCCAACAGCCCGTCCCTGCTGCTGGCCGACGAACCCACGGGCAACCTCGACAGCCGCACCGGCGACGAGATCATGGCCCTCTTCGATGCACTGCACGCCGAGGGCAATACGGTGATTCTCGTCACCCACGAAGAAAGCGTAGCGCAGCACGCAAATCGTCTCGTACGCATCCGGGACGGCGTCGTCGCCACCGATGAGAGGATCTAAGCCCCTGGACGAATGGCGGCAGCCCTGAGAAAGTCATCTGTCGTCGTCGTCCACCCGTATTTCGTCTCGATCTCGCGGATCGTGATCTGTGTCGCCGTCTCCGCCTCGACACTGTCGTGAAACTCGACACCTGTTGTCGCATCCCGCGCCAGGATGATGTTGTAGCCCCTGCCGTTCATCTCAATGATGCCGTAGTCGCGACCGATGACACACCAGTTGGTGGCAAATCCGGCGTAGACCAGATGCAGGATACCCCGGGCCTTGAGCAACGCATGCAACTGCACCCCATCGGCGATGATGCTGTCCCCTGACTGCGGTGCGGCGATCTCTGCGATCTTCAACTCGGTCTCGTAGCGTTTCTGCGCCGCCGACAGGCGCGGCTCCGGCTGCCGGCCGAAGGGAGCGTGCTCACCGGATCGATAGATGCCACGGAAACCTGCCGGCGGCCAGTCGTCCGTTGACGGCGTCGACGGCGAGGATGGCATGGACTCGGGGTGGTGGCGCTGCACGACGAATGGAGATGGCGCGTGCACGACCAATACCCCAGCCTGCCGGGCTGCCGCCATGAGCGGCACGATCTTTTCCCGCGTGATATCGGCGGCCCTGGCGAGCCAGCTGTCGATGTAGTGTGTTGCCCAGACATCGACCAGCACCAGCGCCGTCTGCGCCGCCGGCAACGCCAGTCTCTGCTCGACAAAACTGAAGTTCTCTTCCCGGCACGGTACATCCTCGTCGGTGTAGACCCGGTAGTAACGGCACGACAGATCGAGTGTCTTCGCCAGGCCCGTCAAAAAAACAGGCCTTCCGCGAGAATCGCGCAGCGATTCTCCAGGACGCGCCGGAAGCACCGACATCTCAGAGTTCTCGTTGGGCGCGTCAAGCGTCAATCGCCTCCAAAGGCACGTCCCCCGTCAGATAATCCCAGACCTGTCGACGGATGCCGCGCTCCTTGTAGTGATCACTCTGCGACACACCGATGGGATTGCCGAAAGTGAGGATGTTGCGTGGATCACCGGCACCATCGCGGTCGTTCCAGTCCGTGGCGCTGTTGAGGGCGGCTGGATCGTGGTTCCACGTGGGTGCCTGGTTCTGTTTCGTGCGACGGAAGAGAAACTTGATCATATGCCGCTTGTACTTCGATCGATTGGCCGCAGTGCCGTGCCACAGATCGTAGTGCGTGAAGGCGACGGTCCCGGCCTTCACGACAAGAGGCACCTGACCACGGATGTTGGTGTACGTCGCCATGCGGTCTGTCGGGGCGTTGCGGTACTGGGTACCCGGTACGATGACGGTGGGGCCCATGTCGGGGGTCACGTCCGTCGGGTAGTAGAGGCCAAGAAAACGATTCAGCCGCAGATCCCGACTGTTGGTGCTGTCCTGATGCCATTGCATAAAGCCGGAATCCGGTTGCTTGCAGTGCCAGTGGCGATGCCCCTGCACCTCGTAGTCGGGGCCCAGCAGGCTCACCAGCGTGCCGCGCACGGCGGGGTGGTCGAGAACCTGCCACAGATCCGGCACGGCATCCGTGATGGCGTCGCCCGGGTTGCTTTGCAGACTCTCCAGCTTTGCAGCGATCCCATCATTGAGACCCGCCGGCAGGTCGGGCTCGACCAGGTGGTAACCCGTTACAACGAACTGCGCCACCTGGGCATCGGTCAGCAGGTAATCTGTCACGGTGCTCATCTATCAAACTCCTCCATCTTCTGCAGGATGAACTCATACCCCACAACGTCCAGACCGCTGTCGTCAAATGGCGCCTGCAGTTGGGGAAACTGTACTACCTGCCAGCCATCAACGATGGCGTCGTGGACCGTGTGATACGGCCAATCCTGTTCCTCCGCGCTGATTTCGACGCGATACCCATCGATGGGCTCGATCGGTGTGTAGCCGAGGATATCAGAAAATACGCTCGGCGAGCGCCCGTGGAGATACAGCAACCGCTGCCGCTTTTCCTTGAATTTCGCCTTCTTGTTCTTCTTCTTCGCCACGTTCTCTCCTGGTTCCTCGCCAACGACCGGTTACGGCCATGCGCCTGATTGTTTGCCTGCTACCACTTCTGCTGACTGCCTGCTCGACCACGATTTCGCCTGCCGGTCACCGGCGTCAGCGACGTCCGGAGACGCCTCTGTCGGGTCTGGTGTTGGATCAAATCGACAGCTGCTGCTTCCAGAAGCTGATTTTCGGCGACATCAAGATAAACCTGTATGGCCTTGCGAACGAAATCATCGACAAACGGTTCGCCGATCCGCCGGCGGGTTCGTGCAGAATTTCATGTAGCGGTCCACCGTCGTGCCCATTATCCTTCCCCGGCGCCGCTGGAGGCGACGGGAGAGAGTTCGGGAGAAAAAATGCCAAGGGTTGCACACTTCGAAATCTGCGCTGATGATGTGGCGCGCGCCGTGTCTTTTTACCAGCACGTCTTCGGCTGGGAAATTCGCAAGTGGGATGGCCCGCACGACTACTGGGTTGTCATCACCGGGGATGACACCGAGGTACCGGGCATCAATGGCGGCATTGTCGATCGCCGCGACAGTTTCTCCGGCTCAATAAACCTGATCGACGTGCCCGCCCTCGACAATGCCCTGCTGCGCGTCGTCGAGGCCAATGGCACCATCATCCATTCGCGCAGCACCTTCCCCGGCGTTGGCTACATCGCCTACTGCCGCGACTCCGAGGGCAATCCCTTCGGCCTGATCGAACGGGACGACATGGCCGCCTGAGAACGGATATTGACCTGCCGCCGGCAATTGCGGTTGACTGTGTACAGCGACTTCGTACGGAGAGTACGCCATGTCCGCTGCAATCACGGCCCTGCTGGTCTGCCTTGTCACCGTCGCCGGGACATCTGCGAGCGGCCCAGCACCCACGCCACTTACCGGGAATGACGCGATGCCTGTCGTGCTCGAAAACTCACAACTGCGCTACCTGATCAGCCCTCAGGGGCTCAACACCTCCTTCGTCGATCGGGCCACGGGGATCGACTACTGCCAGCCAGACCCACTGCTGCCGGCGGCGCGTATCAGAATCGGCGACGGCTGGCATGATGCTTGCGCCGCCTCGGCCGAGAATGGTGAGGTGCTGCTTGGCTTCGCTGACACCAAAGCCCGCGCCCAGCTCACCGCCCGCGTGCAGGAGGGCTACCTGGTGCTGACCGTGACGGCCGCCAGCGACGAGATCGACGAACTCCAGTTCGTCAATTTGCAGCTGACACTGAAGGGCGATTTCGCGGAGTCCTTCGCCGCCTGTGCCGTGGCACTGAACCTGAGCACCAACGTCCCGGAGTTGCCAGGCCTCAACAGCCGCCTGCGCGCCCACAGTGTGCGCCGCTTTGGCATCGTTGGCGCCGCCGCCGCCCTCGTCGGCTGTCCGACAGCGCAGATGCGGGACGTGCTCAAGGATGTCGTCTCCGCCGCGCCCGACTTGCCCAAGTCAGCTGTGGGTGGCCCATGGGCGATGGATTCCACCATCGGTCGCTCCTCCTATCTCTTCGCCAATCCCACCGAGGAGAATGTCGAGGAGATGATCCGCACCTTGAAGAGCATCGGCTTCAACCAGGTGCAGATCCACGGCGGGAGCGGCACCTACCGCTTCGGTGATTGCGAGCCCAATCGGGATCTCTATCCACGCGGCATCGCCAGTATCAAGGCCGTCATCGACCGGCTCCATGAGGAAGGGATCTACGTGGGGATGCATCCCTATGCCTTCTTCATCGACAAGGCCAGCCGCTGGGTCACGCCGGTGCCCGATCCACGTCTGGCCAATGACGCTTCCTTCACACTCGCCACCGATCTCACTGCTGCGACGACGGCGGTTCCCGTTGTTGAGAGCACCTCCGGTATGTCGCTGATCACCGGGTTCTTCGTGCGCAACAGCGTCACGCTCCAGGTGGACGACGAGTTGATCGTCTACCGCGAGTTGTCCGACCAGCCACCCTATGCCTTCACCAGATGCGAGCGGGGCGCCCTCGGCACGACGGCTGCCGCGCACGAGGCAGGCGCCAGAGTCCACCACCTCAAGGAGTGCTTCGGGCTCTTTGTCCCCGATCCGGAAACGACGCTCCTGCAGGAGGTGGCCGCAGCGAACGCGGCATTCTACAACGCCTGTGGCTTCGATGCGCTCTACCTCGACGCGCTGGATGGCGAGGATATCCTCGGTGGCAGCGACAACTCCTGGCACTACGGGTCCCAGTACGTCTGGGAGCTGTGGAAGGGTCTCGAGCGACCGGCGGCCATGGAATACAGCACCTTCCATCACCACCTGTGGTTCCTGCGCTCGCGGCACGGCGCCTGGGACCATCCGACCCGCTCGCACAAGCAGTTCATCGATCAGCACGTCGCCGGCAACCGTGGCAACGACCGCATCTTCCTGCCCAGTAACCTCGGCTGGTGGGGCTTCAAGGACTGGCAGCCCGCGCAGGTGGAACCCACCTATCCGGACGACATCGAGTATTGGGTCGCCAAGGCCCTGGGGACGGATTCGGGCCTGTCGCTGCAGGGGTACGATCCGGACCGGCCGGGCCACCAGCGCCTGGCAGCTATCGTCAAGCAGTACGAGGCCCTGCGCCACTCGGGCTACTTCCCCGAGTCGGTCAAGGCGCGTCTGCGCCAGCCGCGCGCCGAATTCACCCTCGACTCGCTCGGGTCGGACGAATGGGCGATGCGACCCCTCGTCGTCGCCAAACACACGGCCCAGGCCAACGACGAGTTGAGCCAACGCTGGACGGTCGACAATCCGTACGCGGCGCAGCCTCCCAGGATACGCCTGGAAGCGTTGATGGCGGCGGCGCCCTACGACAGCCCCGGACACGTCGGCCTGGCACAGTTCGATCGGGCCGATGAGTTTGCCCCAGCGGCGACTGCCGCCGGGGTCCGTGCCCGTCTCGAACCGGTGACCGAGGGGAAGTCAAAGCTGGGACGCCTGACGGCGACCAACGAGAATGCCGAAGGGCTCGGCGCCTGGGCGCAGTTTACCAAAGTCTTCGATCCGCCCCTGGACCTGAGCGGGCAGCAGGGCCTTGGCGTCTGGGTGCGCGGCGATGGCAAGGGGGAGGTGCTGAACTTTCAGATGCAGAGCCCCGACCACATCTCCGGCGCTGTTGGCGAGCACTACGTCGTCGTCGACTTTGAGGGCTGGCGCTACTTCGAACTCATCGAGCACGATTCCGACCGTTACGCCGACTACGCCTGGCCCTATCCGGGCGGCTACTCCGTGTACCGCGAGACCGTGCACTACCCGGTCGTCGAGTCGCTGACCATCTGGTGCAACAACCTGCCACCGGGCGATGCCATCACCTGCGATCTGCGTGCCGTGCACGCCCTGCCACTGGAGCAGGCCAGCCTGAGCCAACCCCAGCTGCGGATCGGCGACGATGACGTGACGCTGCCGGTCGAGGTGACCAGCGGCACCTATGTCGAGATCGGTGTCGATGGTGATTGCCGGCTGTACAGTGCCACTGGGGAGCTTTTGCAGCAGCGCCAGCTGGAAGCGATGCCGCAGTTGAAGGCTGGTACGAACGCTTTGCAGTTGACCTTCCCGGCGTCAGCTGAGACCTCCCCCCGGGCCCGCGTCACCCTCATGGCGCGAGGAGAGCCGCTGCAGTAAATCCGGCGAACGGGTCAGGCTGGGGCTCACCGGAACGCCGGCGCGAGGCAAAGCCGTCGACGCCCTCGACGGGACATATTCTGGTGGCAGACGTCGTCGTCCCATTCATGGCGGCCTGAGACGGCGATACGGGCCACGCTGTATGTTGTGGCATGCCCGATTTCGATCCATCTACTGCCGATGCACGCCGCCTGCGCCGTGGTGTCCTGACCACGGGAGGGCTGGCCGACTTCATAGGTGATGGCTTTACCGACTGTCTCTATCTCTTGCTGCCACTGTGGGCGGCGGCATGAGCCTCCTTGCATTGGTCCTTGTCCTGGCGTCGGCGCTCCTGCATGCGGGCTGGAATCTCCTGGGCAAGAGGAGGACACTGACGGCATCCTTCTTCTTGCTGGCGAATCTGTCAGGCGTCGCCCTCTTGAGCCCATTGCTTTTGACAGATGCGTACGTGGTACACACCTGGCCGGGGTCGATGTGGGGTTGGCTCCTGCTGACCGGTTTTTTCCAGGCCCTCTACTGCACAGCCCTGGCTGGCGCCTATCGCGCCGGCGACCTGTCGATTGCCTACCCCTTGGCTCGGTCCGCACCGATCCTGGTCGTTATGGCGACGAGTTTCTTTCTGGGCCGCGGCGACCAGCTTTCGAGGTGGTGTGCCTTGGGGGCTTGCCTGATTGTGGCGGGCTGCTTTCTCATTCCGATGCACCGCTTCCGAGACTTGAGCTGGAAGAACTACCTGAATAGGAGTTGTCTGCTCGCGCTTCTGGCAGCGGTCGGCACGGCAGGTTATTCGCTCGTCGACGACGAAGCACTGCGCTTTCTGCGCGGCGTCGACAACTGGGACGCATCCGTCGTGGAGCGAACCCTGGTGTTTGCCGGATGGCAGGCGATCTCATCTTCGGTCTGGCTTCTGCTGTTTATTCTGCCCAGATCTACCAGTCGTCAGACCATGCGGCATGTGCTGCGCCTCGACTGCGCAGCGGCCATCACCGCCGGGGTGGCGATGTACGTGACCTACGGTCTCGTACTCATCGCCATGGCCTACGCGAAAAACGTGAGTTATGTCGTTGCCTTCCGGCAGGTCAGCATCCCCATCGGTGTCGGTATGGGAGTCCTGTTCTTAGGGGAATCGTTGCCGGCTCCCAAAATACTTGGTGTGCTGGTGCTTCTTGTGGGGCTGGTGTTCGTCGCTTTCGGTTGATCGATCACCAGGCTCGCTGTAGGGTCACTCTTCCTCCAGGCGGCTGAAATCCTCACTTCGCTTCCGTGCCCCGGTGATCTCAAAGTCAAGCGACTGAACGTCGAGCGCCTGCAGGATGCTCGCCTCCAGGGCTGTGGATTCGGCCTCCGGCCGGTTGAACTGCATTGGCTCCCGCAGAGAAACTACCTTGTTGTTCATGAACCGAATTCGTCCCGACGGATTCTGCGACGCCGCATGCAGCATAAAGGGATGCAGAAGCAGAATGTCCCCCGTTCCTGCAGTGATCTCGCGGAAGTCCTTGCAATCATGGATCCACTGCGCCCAATTGTGCGTATGTGGTAGACCCTCGGGGTGGGCGAGCAATTCCCTGCAGATGAGGGGAACCGAGTCCGGCGCGTAGAATGTGCCGCCGCTTTGCGGCTGGATGTCACGCCAGATGACCAGGCAAAGCAGAGCTTGTTCCGGGCTGTCGAGAAAGTGACGGAAAAACCATCCGTCCTTGTGCCAGCCTGGCGAGTCCGGCGCGGGTCCCTTCCACGGCTGATCGGCGCCACGATTGATGTTGATGTTGAAGTTGTTGGCGAAATCGCGTGTACGATCGTCAATGTTCTCTTCACCCCCCAATAGCTCGCAGATGACCTGCCAGGCTGCGGGGGCAACGTCACGGATGGGGATGGTGCGGGTCCGGTCTGAGAATGTGTTGGCGTTGTCAGGAAAGCTCTTTGGGTCCGACTCATCAATCCCTGTGCGTTGGAAGTACTCAGCCACCCAATCTTCACACAGTTGTCTCGGTAGCGCCTCAGGCAGGTGTACAACGTAGTTCGACAGAAATTCCTCCCGCACATTCATCATCCATACTCTCTATGGTTGGGGAAGCGTTGGGCCGCCTGAGCAGCCTCACTCGTGCTGCCTGCGGTAGTCCTGCTCCAGCGACACGGCGATGGCATACGGCCGCGCCACTTTCGCAGCGACGACGCCGTATATGCGACGACAACGTGACTCACTGTTCCCAGGTCATCGCTTCGCCCCGCACCAGGCGCGCCCGCAGTTCGTAGGCACCGGGCCACTCCACCGGCAGGTCACCGTCGTCCACCATCCGCGTCAGTGGATTGATCTTCGTCTTCAGCGGCAGATAGACGCGCTGCTTCTTCCGGGCGGACTCGAAGAGAGCCATCATGACTTCCTGCACGGCACGACCGCGATCGGCGCCGCTGATGGGCTTGTCAATCTTGCCCTCGACCCAGTCGACTGCTTCCTGACACTGGTGGGCCCAGCTGTCGTGCCATTCGGCCTCGACCTGCTGCCAGCCGTTGGTGCTCGAACTGATGTAACGCGCCGTGCCCATCTCGCAATTGTAGTTGGCGGACTTACCCTCGGGCATGTGCATCGGCGCGTCAGATGGCACCTCCCTGTCCGGATCTCGTCCCGTGGTCAACTCCATGACACCTTCGGTACCGATGACACGGCAGCCCTGTCCGAGGCCGCCCACCAGGCTGCCGGCAATCAACAGGCTGGCGCCATTGTCACATCCTGCCAGCCCAAGGCTGGCATCCTCAGCGGCCAGGCCACGTTCGCGCCGATCGGTGGTGCGCTCCACGGCACCCATGACCCACTCCACCTTCGGTTCGTCCATGAGAAACAGGGCGAGCCGAATGTTGTGGGAGTTGGTGTTGAGAATATTGCCACCACACTCCAGCTGTATCTGCGTGATCTGCCCGATCACGCCCTGGCCAATCAGCTCGCGCGCCTGCAACCACACGGCGTGGTGCGGGCGCTGGTAGGCGATAATCAGTTTGACGTTGTTACGCTCGCAGGCGGTGAGCATGGCGTCCGCTTCGGCCAGATCGACGGCCATGGGCTTCTGGCAGAGGATCGCCTTCGGACCCCTGGCGGCGGCAGCGATAACCATTTCAGCATGTTGTTGATGCCAGGAGCAGACGTCGACAAAGTCGGGTTTCTCTTTGTCGAGCATCTCGCGGTAGTCGGCATAGCGGCTCTCTTGGGGCACCCCAAAGAAGTTGCCGAACTCACTGCGCGCATCGGGGTTGGTGTCGGCAAGGGCGCTGATGCTGGTGGGTTGGCCGGACACACCGAGCCAGCCGCGGGCGTGGACTCGGGCGATGATACCACAGGCAATGACGGCGGTCCGGTACCGGGCCATGACAAGACTCGCAGGTTTGGGGAAAAGCGGACGCGCAGGAAAGTAGGTCAGGCATGACGGGGACGGAAGATGGGACATCCGTATCCCACTCACGGACATCAAAAGTAGATGTGGCGTGCCTTGGTACCGTGCTCAAAGTCGGCGGTTGGCGTATGCGGTCACCTGATTGGGGTCGGGCGCAAAGTAGGTCACTGGCCTGCACCTGCGTCATTGACTACGATCCCGACCTGTTTGTTCGTCCCATCCTGTCGAAGCCGAGGCTTACCAAATGAACACCGATTCTCTCCGACTGCTCGTCATCGGCGCCCACCCGGATGACTGCGAGGTCAAGGCCGGGGGCCTGGCCTCTCTCTATCGTCAGGCCGGTCATGTCGTCCGCTTTCTAACTCTGACCAACGGTGCCACGGGACACCATGAGATCGGTGGCATCGAACTGGCTCTACGGCGCCAACAGGAAGCCGCTGCCGTGGCAGGTCTCTCCGGCGTCGAGTATGTAGTGCTCGACAACCACACGGGCGAACTGGAACCTTCGGTGGCCAACCGCAGGCAGCTGATCCGTCTGATCCGTGAATTTGCCCCGGATCTCGTGCTCACCCACCGCCCATGGGACTATCACCCGGATCACCGCTACACGGGCATGCTCGTGCAGGACGCTTCCTACATTCTGACCGTGCCGAACATGGTTCCCCTGACCCCGCACCTGCAACACATGCCGGTGATCATGTATCTGGGCGACAACTTCCAGAAGCCGTTACCCCTCGAACCGGATGTCGTCGTCGACATCGATGCCGTGATCGACGCCAAGCTCGACATGCTGCACTGTCATGAATCGCAGATGTACGAGTGGCTGCCCTACAACCGCGGCGACCTCGATCAGGTCCCCACCGACGAGGCCGGGCGACGCCAGTATCTGCGACAGTGGCGCACCAGGTGCGACGCGACCGTCGCTGAGACCTACCGTTCCCGACTCGTTGAACTGTATGGCGAATCCAGGGGCAAAGGGGTCGTCCATGCCGAGGTCTTCGAAACCTGCGAGTATGGCCGACCCCTCACCGAAGAAACACGGCAGCGACTGTTTTCGTTCGTGCGAGAGGGTTGAGTTTCAATCCACCCGGTTCGCCTGCACCCAGTCCCAGTTGATATCCCAGCCCAGACCGGGCTCATCCGAGATCGTGACGTTGCCATCTGCGTCCAGAGGATCGGCGATGGCATGCAGATGGGGTGGAGGCTCTTCGTAGTCGATGAAGGGGTGCAGCAAGCCACGCTCGTAGAACTCGCCCTGGATGTTCATCGCACACAGCGCCGCCAGATTGCCCGGTCCGCCCCCGTGAATCTCGCAGGCGACGCCGTGTGCTTCGCACAGGTGGATCGTCTTCATCAATGGCGTCAGGCCACCGACGTCGCCGACACCGGCGCGGCTGATGTCGCTGGCGCCGTGAACGATCCACTCGGCGCGGGTGAACATCTTGCCCTCCATGGTCTCCGGACCAACGACGGCGATGTCGAGTTCGTCCGTCAGCCATTTGTAGGAGCCCATGGACTGTTCATCCATGGGCTCCTCGATCCAGTGGTAGTCGAGTTTTTCCAGTTCGCGGCCCAGGTATCGTGCCTGTTCGCGGCTGTAGAAGTGAAAGGGATCGAGCATCAGCTTGATATCCGGTCCGACGGCTTCGCGCACGGCGGCGCAGGCGGCGATGTCCATCTTTGGATTCGGCGCCCAGGAAATGGGCGGCTGCCAGGTATGCAGCTTGAACCCCGGGTACCCCCGCTCTTTGCAGGTCACGGCGAAGGCGGCGAACTCTGCCGGCGTCGAGAGCCCGCCCGGCAGTTCGTCGCCGCACATCGTCGAGGCATAGGCTGGGACTTTCGTACGAGTCGCGCCGAGCAGTTTGTACACCGGCATATGCAGCGCTTTGCCGGCAAGATCCCACAGGGCCATGTCGACCGTTGCCAGGACCCGGTCCGACAACGTGCCCTTGTGCAGCCGCTGCCGTTCGTTCATTGCGTGCCAGATGGCCTCGCGAAAAAACGGATCGCGCCCCACCAGCAGTGGTTTGACGATGCTCTCAATGGCGGCAGCGCTACCGCCGATGCAGATGCCCTCGACGCCCTCGTCGGTGTGTATTCTCGTCAGGGATGACGTCGTCGCGTAGGGCTCGGGCGCCGGGTGGCCGTGACCGTCGGCGTCGGCGACGGTGCGCCCTGTTGTCCTGAAACGCTCGACGGTGATATCCGTGATCTTCATATCTCATGCCCCTGTGCCTCAAGACCCATCTCGCGACGGCCCTTGCTGGTCATGTCAGCCTGCGTCCATTCGGGTTCCCGCACATGCCTCACCAACACCTCGCCCACGCCCACCACGAGTCCCTGGACCTGGCTCTGTATGTTCTCAATGAACCGAGTCAGTGAAGCCTCACGTCCGGCATAGGGCAAGACAAGATCGATGTGCACATCGACACCCTCGATGCGCACGTCCCGAATCCAGCCGAGGTCGAGATAACTGAGCCGCCGGCGATTGAAAGGTGATCCCTTGATATAGATCTCGGTATCAAAGCAGCACCGCAGCGCGTCGCGCACGTTCGCCACCGACAGAGGTCGGGTCTGAGGCGTCGCTGGTTCCTCCTGCTTTGGACTGCTTTTCAGCGCTTCGGTGTAGCCCGTGAGCATATCGAATCCATGTCCGTTGTGCGGCTCGAAACGATGCAGCAGGTAGGCGTTCTTCTCGTGTACGTAGTCCCCTGCCCGCATGAGCGCATTGCGCAATGGGTAGCGCACCCAGAGCCCGCCCCATTGATCATTGATTGCCACAGTGTCCGGCTCGTGCCAGTCGGGATGGGTGCATTCGTATGCGAGTCGAATCGAAGCGAAGCCGTCGCCCGTGGCGCCGCTGTAGACCGTGAGCCACGCCGGGTCCTGCCCGGACCAGTGCATTTCCCCGTGGCCGATCTGCTCGTTGTCCATGGACCACGCCACCTCAGGCAGATCGCGACCGATGCCGACCCACTCGTCATTGCGACAATCGCTCCAGCGGACATCTTCCAGCACCTCGAGGCGCGACTCGAGGGTGAAATAGGGCTGGTGCGCCCAGAAGGTGTATGTGCTTCGGGCGACAACCTTGCGCGTCTGCCCGACACCGGGCCCCAGCGCCAGAATGGGATGTCCCCAGCGGGTTGTCCGGACGCAGACAGGACCGCGGATGACCTCGTGGTTTGGCGGTTTCGTCCAGCTTGTCAGGCGGTACCGTCCGGTGAACTCGTCGCTCCAGTCGGGATTGTGGTGAATGCTGCCTTCCACACCGTGACCACCATAGGCACCTTCCGCACTGCGCCCCTTGCCAAGCAGGAGGCCGCTATTCTTGTATTCGATGCTTTTGAGTTGCCCCATGCTCCGCGCCAGCTCGATGCGGTAGTACTGGTTTTCGATATCCAGCGCCCAGGCTTCACCGGACACCTGCAGGTCCGTGGTCCACGTCGGCGCCGTCGGCGCGGGATTGCCGTAGAGAATGCGGAAGGCCTTTGTTGCCTGCGGGTCAAGGTCAGCCAGGAAGAACAACCGGCATCGGCGTACGTCGTCCTCGGCGTGATCACCGTGTACCTGGCTGGGCACCTCGCGCAGCGAACCGTCTGGCTCGACGGCAGCGACACGAACCTCGTCAGCCAGATCGGTCACCTGGTCGGCACGGAAGTCGACGTCAACTTCAATGGGGGTGTATTTTCGAGCGACTGCAAGAGGATTGGTCAGATCGATCCCCTTGGTGAAACGCCAACCTTCCCATGCCGGTCCCGGGGATTTGAGAAAGTCCCACTCGTTGGCCGGAATGTAGTACTCAGCATCCTGCATGACGGATCCTCCCATGGAATACTCCTATGACTGAATGCAAACGAATTGCGGCAGTGGTCACCACTTTTTTTCCCAACAGCCACGCCGGTGTGCTCGTCAGCAAGTTTCTCACCGGTTTTGCCACGGACGAGGGTCTGCTGCCGCCGCGCACGCAGATCGTGTCCCTGTATATGGATCAGGTACATGACCGCGATGTCGGCCTGCAGTTGGCACACGCCTATGACGTACCCGTATTCTCGAGCGTTCGCGCTGCCATGACCCTTGGCGGCACGGAACTCGACGTCGACGCCGTACTCATCATCGGCGAACACGGCGACTATCCGTTGACGCCGCTGGGTCAGGAAATGCTGCCCCGTCGCTGGTTCTTCGAGCAGGTCTGCGGTGTCATCGGCGAGTTCGGTCGCGCCATTCCCGTGTTCACCGACAAGCACCTGTCCTATCGGTGGTCCGACGCCCGCTGGATGTACGACACCGCCACCGAACTGCGGGTACCGTTGTTTGCCGGCTCCTCCCTGCCCGTCTGCTGGCGCCAGCCAGACTATGAACACCCCCTCGATGAACCCCTGGATGAAGGTCTCGCCATCGGCTTCCACATGCTGGAACGTTACGGCTTCCACGCCCTGGAGACCTTGCAGTGTCAGGCAGAGCGCCGTCGTGGCGGTGAGACCGGGGTGCGAGCCGTGACCTGCCTCTCCGGTGCCGACGTCTGGCGCGCCGCCGACGCGGGACGCTGGTCTGTCGACCTGGCCAATGCCGCCCTCGCGGCGATCGAATCGGGTCCCGGTCGACTCGACAGGGACCAGGTGGAGGATCCGCACGTGTTTCTGCTGGAGTACATCGATGGCACGCGTGGCACCGTGCTCATGCTCGGGGATACGGGCTACGTCAGCAAGTTCGCCTATGCCGGCAGACGTGGCGATACCATCAACGCCTGTGAGTTGCATACCGACACCGGTCCCAACCACGCGCACTTCAGTTACTTCGGACGCAACATCGAGGATTTCTTCCTCACCGGCACGGCACCGAGCCCGGTGGAACGCACGCTCCTGACGACGGGTATGCTCGAGGCTGTCATGATCTCCCATCACCAGGGCGGCGCCCGTATCGATACGCCCCACCTCGATGTGACGTACACAGCGTCCCACACACCGACGCCTCGGCCGTCTACAGCCCGGCCACACGGCGCCAGCCTCGAGCCCGTGTTGTTGCCGGAGCCTGGAACAACACCTGCCGCAGTGATGATCCCCAGCGGCCGTGATGGCACCGTGCGCAAGAAATCCTGATGCAGCAACGAGCCGCCGTGCCATCCATCTCACGACCCGTTTCGCACCGCTCCATCCTGCTTCTGCTGCTCGTGGCAACGGCAACCCGCGGACTGTCCTATTCGCGGGGTAACGTCAACGAAGTGGGCCTGACGTGTTTCAGCCTCGTTCTCGTCGGCCTGCTTGTTGTGCTTTTCGTGCGTGGGCCCTGGCAGGGATCCAGCGATACCCTGGGCGGGATATCCCCGTGGACCGTGGCACTCCCCTGTGCCTATTTCTACGTCTTTGCCGCCAATGGGGGTCGCTATCTGTTCGCCGACCTGGAGGCGGACTGGCAGCTGCCGCTGCAATGGCTGTCCACCGCCGCCGTCGTTCTGGCGCTGCCCGTGCTGCTGCTCACCATGCAGCGGTTTCGGGACCTGCTCGGCACCCGCGGGCAGATCACCATCCTGGTTTTGCCCCTGTTACCGGTGCTTGCATTCTACCTGCTGACGCCGATCGCCTCACCAACCCCGGGAATCGACGTCTACTACTTCCAGTTGCAGGCTGCCCAGGCCCTGCTCACCGGCTGGAATCCGTACGAATTCACCTTCGTCAACATCTACGGAAGTGGCACCGAGTTGTACCCCACAGGTGATGCCGTCAGTTATCCCTATCCGCCCATGTCCTTCGTCTTCGCTCTTGTGGGTCATCTGCTGGGGGATGTGCGCTGGTCCCTCATCACCTGCCACCTGGCAGCGGCGGGTCTGCTCTGTGCGACCGCCCGGCAGCGTGGGCTGCCAACAGCGGAGACCATCGTTTTCGGTGGCCTGTTTCTCTATCTGCCGTACGGCCCCTTTGTCAGCGAGCAGGCCTGGACCGATCCCACCGTCACCCTCAGCCTTGGGCTGATGTCCCTGTTTCTGGCACGTCGACAACCGACGGCAGCCCTGTGGGCGGCGGGCCTGGCCATCGCCTGCAAACAGACGATGATTCTGCTTGTGCCCTTGCTCTGGGCCCTGTGGCGACGAATGCGCGGGGCGCACCTGCTGCCGCTGTTCGCCATTGCCGCCGTCACCTATGGTGCCTTTCTGCTGTGGAACGCCGGCGCCCTGTGGGACGACGTCGTCACTTTTCACCTGCTGACACCCTTTCGTGCCAGGGCGCTGACCTACTCGGCCTACGTCAACTACCTGACGGATTCACCCCTGCCTGCATGGCTGGGCCTGGTGGCCCTTGTTACGGGAGTCACGACCGCGGTCGTTGGACTGCGATCCGGCAGCGCCGCCGACACGCCCTGCGATGGGGCTCGTGTGTGGCGGTTTTTTGCCGGACTCTGCTTCGTCTACCTGTTGACGGCACTGTGCAGCAAACACGCTTTCATGAACTACTACTACGTCGTCTACT
>ERZ890510.932-NODE-932-length-20928-cov-6.012983_pt1 | contig 20928 bp, 22 predicted proteins | sample MGYA00521265_ERZ890510 | MGnify/ENA primary metagenome ERZ890510 (study PRJEB32303, sample SAMEA104408624) | aquatic metagenome | biome: Brackish water; feature: Chemocline; material: water | place: Baltic Sea | collected 2014-10-26T21:54:00 | depth 110 m ...
CGTATATCAGTTTGAGGCCGAGATTCTGTTCGAAGACCTCACGTACGCGTTCCGGCTCTTCACGACGCAGCAGCCCATTGTTCACGAAGATGCAGGTGAGCTGGTCGCCGATAGCCTCGTGAACCAGCTTGGCGGTGACGGCTGAGTCGACACCACCGGACAGCGCGCAGATGACTTTGCCGGTACCCACTTGCTCGCGGATCCGCGCTATGGACTCAGAGACGAAGTTGTTGGGCGTCCAAGAACCGTCCAGCCCGCAGACCTTGTACGCGAAGTTGCGGAGCATCTCTACGCCCTGGGGGGTGTGCGCGACCTCCGGGTGGAACTGGATGCCGTATATCCCGTCGTCATTGGCCATCGCGGCGATAGGGGAATTCTCACTGAACGCGATGGCCCGGAAACCCTGAGGCATCACGTCGATCCGATCGCCATGGCTCATCCAAACGGGTAGCTCATCCTCTAGGCCATCCAACAAAACCGACTGGTCGTTCCGGTGCAGCACGGCGAACCCGTACTCCCGCTCAGCCGCCTGGGCGACGTGGCCGCCAAGCTGGTGAGCGATGAGCTGCATGCCGTAGCAGATGCCCAGGACTGGCACCCCTGCATCGAAAACCCAAGCGGGGGCCGTCGGCGCGCCTTCTTCATACACGCTGGAAGGGCCACCAGACAGAATGATGCCTGCCAGGTTCATGTCACGAACGGCATCGCGAGTCGCGTCTGGCGGCACGATCTCGCAGTAGACGTTCAGTTCGCGGACTCGCCGGGCGATCAGCCGACTGTACTGTGAACCGAAGTCGATGATGGCGATGGCGTCACGTTTGGGTGGGACATCTGAGTCAACGGTCGCTTGGCCAGCCGTGCCAGCGGTGCGCCGAACCTCTTCGCTGGCGATCTCAAGGTACGTAGAAACCTCGACGTCGCCTGTCGTCGACACTCGGTGGGTCGGATCGGCGGGCGTCGTTTCCTGTTCGTCGGGCATCGTTCATCCTGTTGATTGGGGTCGCCGGAGTGTAGCCCAGCGAGGGACGCCTCTCAAGCAGCAGTATTCGCCTCAACGGTATTCAGGAAGTCCAGGAGCACCTGGTTGAACGCAGACGAGTCCTCGAAGTGAGGCCAATGACCCGCGCCAGCGAATACGTGAAGCTCGGCGCGCTGCAGCGTGGCCGCAGCGCGTTCAGGATGAGATGCCGGAAAGAGAGGGTCACGCTCGCCTGCAGTAACCAATGACGGAATGTCGATCTTTGCCAAGCCCTCAAGGAACATCACCGAGGCTTTCACGCCCCGTAACGACACTCCTGCACGTAGCGCGGCCAGCATCTGCTTAGTTACGCCTGGTTGGAGACTGGCCTCGTAAAGAGCCTGAACGAGTTCTTCGGGGATGTCGTCGTTCTTGATCAAGAGCTTGAGCATGGAGCGAACCCGGCGCTCCGTTGGTCTGAAAAAGAATTCGCCGACTCCTGGCAGAGTCAGTAGGCGTTGCGACCATGCGATCTCCCGACCGAGCCCTGCGCTACCCACGAACGTGAGCGAGCGTACGCGGCTTGGATGTGCGACCGCGAAGTGGCCAGCGATCAGCCCACCGAGCGAGTTCCCGACCACATGCGCCGCCTCTAGCCCGACGGCGTCCATGAACGCGCTCAGGAAACGCACACCTGCCGCAGGCGTGGTTCGATTCGATCGTCCGTTGCCTTGAGGGCTCCATAGGTCAGGCGCAAAGACCGGGCGCGACTGGGCTAACGCGTCCATGTTGCGGGTCCAAACGATCGATGACCCCCCAAGTCCGTGAAGCAGCACGACAGGAGTTTGCGATCGGGATGGGTGCGACGCAGCGTACCGGTAGGAAACCAAGCCCTGCGTGGTCTGAACGGTGCGCGGCTCTGCGGGCGTGAATGCCATGGAGTGATTGTACGGGTGTACACAGGCCCAATGCCGGGGTGCTGAAGGGGCCAGTGCTATACTTCGCGAGCCGTATTCCGCTCTCAAATCTGCCGCTAGATCGGCTTCATCATGCCGCTCGTGACTGACAATCCCAACAACCGCTCCATCGCCTCGATCCTTCTGCGCGAGAGCGGCGTGATCGCGTATCCAACCGACACGCTATACGGGCTGGGCGCGATCGTGTTCAACCGCAGTGCGGTGTCAACCGTCTTCGTCATCAAGGGCAGGCAACGCGACCAAGGGCTTCCAGTGCTCGTCGCGTCTGAGAGTCAATTACGTGAGGTCGCGGCTGACGTCTCCGATGAGGCGATGGCGTTGGCCAAGAAGTTCTGGCCAGGTGCGCTCACGTTGGTCATGAAGCGCCATCCCGATCTGCCATTGAACGTTACGGGCGGCGGCGACACCGTCGCCGTGCGGTTGCCAGACCACCCATGCCCACAATCCTTGATCTCCGCGTGCGGATCACCCATCACGGGTACCAGCGCCAACAAGCACGGTGGCCTCGATCCCACCAGCGCAGCCGAGGTCCAGCGCCAACTTGGCAGCAGGCTCAGCCTTGTGCTGGATGGCGGCCCATCGCCGTTGGGCGTGGCATCAACCGTCATCGATGTCACGATGTCGCTGCCGCGCGTCCTGCGTCAAGGCGCAATCAGCATCGAAGAGCTGCGTACCGTATGCCCGATCGCGGAACCCGACCCGATGCCCACCAGCCCCGAAGCGAGAGGTAGCTAACGACAATGGCCGACGTTTGGGATCCGATAACGCCTCTGACTGAGCGTCGCGCTCCGGTGGAGGAAGCTCTCCGAGAGCACGTCGAGCGCGCGTCAGTGAGTGGTTTGCCGCTCTACCGGATTATGCAGTACCAACTTGGCTGGGTTGACCGCGACGGCCTCGAGGTACCGCATGAACCGTCGCAACGCACGCTTGGCAGCCTCTGCGTAGAGGCCGCGTCGCTGTCAGCATCCGCTCCTTCCGACGCAGCTTACGCAGGTGCGGCCATCGAGTTGTTCAGCGAGTCGGTGGAAGTCCACGAGCAGATGCAAACAGGTGAGGCGGGAAGTGACGAACTCCCTGCGGTGTGGTGGGTTTGGGGCCCTGCGCAGGCGATCAACGTGGGCGACGGATTGCACGCTCTCGCCAGATTGGCGCTGCTGCAACTCCAGGAGAAGGGGCAATCCCCCGAATCCACGCTTGCGACCATGAGCGTTCTGGATGATCTGGCACTGAAATACTACGAGGGCCAGTACATCGAACTGACCTACCAGGAGCGCGTGGACATAACCACCGCTCAATACTCGACCATGGTTCGCTCGAAGCGGGGTGCGCTGTTGGGCGGCACGCTAGCCCTAGGTGCGCGTGTTGCCGGGATCGACGACTCGACCGTCAAGTCGCTCTGGGACCTAGGTGCGAGTGTCGGAGAAGCGGCCCAGGTGCGCGCGGACGTAGCGACGCTCTGGGATAGAAGCGCGAAACCTGAGGGTAGGGTGCTCAACAAGAGCAAGCTGCATCCCGTGGTGCAGGTGCTGGAGTCGGGGACATTAGCCCTGAAGCGCGAGATCGGCGGCATCTATTTCAAGCGTGTCATGGAAGCGGCTGATGTCGAGCACCTTGCCGACGTACTTGCGAACGCAGGTGCCCGCGAGCGGTCCGAGGAGCGCATAACGGAGTTGATGGCTGAGGTGGAAGGCAAGATCGAACTGATCTCTGCCTCGCCCGAAGCGAGAGATCGTTGGACCGAGGTAGTGGAAGGGCTTATCAACAGCCAGCGCTAAGCACACCCGAGAATAGCTGATAGAGGACACCATGGCGAAGCAGACCGTGAGAGACATCGACTGGGCGGGCAAGCGTGCTCTGGTGCGCGTAGATTTCAACGTTCCGTTCGAGCGTGGCACGAACCACATCTCGGACGACATCCGCATCAGAGAGGCCATCCCGACGATCAATCACCTCCGCGAGGCCGGTGCCAGCGTCGTGCTTTGCACGCACCTCGGTCGCCCCGGAGGCAAGCCCGACGCTGAGCTTCAGCTTGCGCCCATCGCCGAACGACTCGCGTCGCTACTCGCAACGACCGTCGACTACGTGCACGACGCTCCTGGTGATGATGCGCTGGCTAAGGCGAACGCGTTGCAGGCAGGGCAGGTGCTGCTCGTGGAGAACATCCGATTCTGGGAAGGCGAAGAGGCGAACGATCCCGCGTTCGCGCAAGCAATCGGTAGGTTGGGTGATGTTTACGTCAACGACGCCTTCGGTACCGCACACCGCGCCCACGCCTCCACAGAAGGGGTCGCCCATGTGCTACCGGGCGTAGCAGGGCTGCTCATGGAGAAAGAGATCACGTTCCTCGGGGGCGTGCTTCAGGAGCCGAGGCGTCCTCTGGCGGCACTACTGGGCGGTGCAAAGGTCAGCGACAAGATCAAGGTGCTTGAGCGGCTCATCGACCACGCAGACGCGTTGTTCGTTGGCGGTGGCATGGCCGCAACGTTCCTGAAAGCTAAAGGGTTCGGCATCGGCAAGTCGTTGTTGGAGCCAGACCTGGTGGACTTCTGCGCTGACGTTTTGATCCGCTGCGAGGCCGCAGGAACCACGCTTACGTTGCCCACCGATGTGGTCATCGCACAAACGCTGGAGGCGGATGTCCCCACCCGCACCGTCGCGGCTGATGCCGTGCCAGACGACTGGATGATCCTAGACATCGGCCCCGAATCGGCTGATCTGTTCGCTAAACAACTGAGCGCCATGGGCACGGTCGTCTGGAATGGACCGATGGGCGTTTTCGAGGTTCCACCGTTCCACACGGGAACTCGCATCGTCGCTGAGGGCCTAGCCGCTGGCACCGCAGTCACCGTCATCGGGGGAGGGTCGACCGCAGAAGCGGTCGACGCGCTGGGGCTAGCCGACGAGATGACCCACGTATCCACCGGTGGTGGTGCGTCGCTGGAGTTTTTGGAAGGCAAGGTTCTCCCGGGTGTCGCCGCACTGCAGGACAAGCCGTGATCGATTCCCCCATCCTGCCCGGAATCGTTCGGAAGAACGACCGGAAGATCGTCATGGTGGTGCTCGGTGGCATCGGCAGCGCGCCTGATCCCGTGTTGGGGCGGACCGCGCTAGAAGCAGCACGCGTCCCGAATCTCGACCACATCGCTCGCCAAAGTTCCGGAGGGCTCGTTATCCCCGTTGCGCCCGGCATCTCGCCAGGAAGCGCAACCGGTAACCTAGCTCTCCTAGGCTACGACCCGCTCACCTATCTGTTTGGCCGCGGTGCGCTGGAGGCATTAGGGGCAGGATTAGCCGTGGAGGCTGGTGACATCGCTGTCCGTGGCAACCTCGCAATGGTTGACGGCAAAGGGGTCGTTACCGACCGACGTGCGGACGGGATACCCACAGCAGCGGCCGCTCCCCTCGTCGAAAAGCTGAAGACGATCAAGGTCAAAGGAGTCGAGGTCGAGGTCGCGCAAAGCGCTGGCCATCGGTTCGTGTTGCGCCTGCGAGGGAATGGGCTAAGCGCGGAAGTGACTGACACTGACCCACTCGAAGTGGGATTGCCCGTCATCACGTCTTCTGCTACCGGCACGAATGGTGCGCTAACCGCGACGCTGATCAACGATTTCACGGCACAGGCCAACGCACTGCTAAGCGACGAGCCTGTAGCGAACGCTGTGCTTCTGCGCGGGGCGACCGGTAAGCCCGATCTGAAATCGTTCAACGAGTCATACCAGTTGAGCGCTGCAGGTATCTCCTCGTTCCCCCTTCACCTCGGCATCGCAGCGGCGACAGGGATGGCCGTTTATCCAGTAGAGGACACCTTCGCCGCGCACTTGGCTGCCGTGCGTGAACATTGGGACGAACACGATTTCTTCTGGATCCACTATCAGGAGCCGACATCGACTGCAGGCGTAGGCGATTTCAACGAGAAGAGACGTGCGCTCGAGAAGGTTGACGTGCATGTTCGTGAACTGCTCGACCTGAACCCCGATGTGCTGGTAGTGGCAGGCGACATGGCTAACCCCACGGGCCACGATGGCCACTCCTGGCACGCTGTACCGTTCGTGATACGCTCAGCCGGTACGCTCGGGGACAGCGGTGTTGAACGCTTCAACGAGCGGGATCTACGGGCCGGGTCGTTGGGGCAGTTCGAAGCCAAGCACGCGATGATGCTGACCCTTGCCCACGCAGGAAAACTCAGACAATTTGGGGCTTGATCCATGGCGAAACCTTTCGTAGCTGGTAACTGGAAGATGAACACCTCCATCTCGGAGGCGATCAAGCTCGCAAGAGCGTTGCGCCCGGCGCTATCGGGGATCGACGGAGTGACGCGGGTCATCTGCCCTCCGTTCATCTCGTTGGCCGGCGTATCTGCGGAGTTCGTTGGCTCAGATATCAAGGTCGGCGCGCAGAACATGCACTCCGAACCGAAAGGCGCCTTCACTGGAGAGATCGCCGGGGCCATGCTCAAGGACGTCTGCGACTACGTGATCCTCGGTCACTCCGAGCGACGCCAGCTTCTGGGTGAGCAAGATGATTTCATCAACGCCAAGGTTCGCGCTGCGTTGGAGATCGGCCTAACACCGATTCTGTGCGTGGGTGAAACGCTAGATCAGCGGGAGGCGGGCAACGCCGGAACCGTGGTTGAGGGACAACTCCAGGGTGGACTCCGTGATGTCAGCGCTGAGGACATCGGCCGTTCAGTGGTGGCCTATGAGCCTGTATGGGCTATCGGCACTGGACGGGCAGCGACCCCGGAGATGGCGCAGGAGATGATGGGGCTTATCCGGTACGAAGTCGCGCGCTTATCGCACATCGAGATCGCCGGTAACGTGCCGCTTCTGTACGGCGGTAGCGTTAATGCGGAGAATGCTGCCGAGCTCGCGGAACAGCAAGACCTCGACGGCGCTCTCGTCGGCGGTGCAAGCCTCAAGGCCGACGATTTCGCCGCGATCGCCAAAGCCTTCGCCACGCGCGCCTAGCTCGACACCACGGATGAGCGCTCCTAGCAAGCCCGTCGTGCTATTCGTCGTCGGCCCAACGGCGTCGGGCAAGACAGACGCCGCATTGGCGATCGTCGACGCATTGCGGGGATGCGGTCGTCCTGCGGAGATCGTCAACGCAGACTCACGCCAGGTCTACCGGGGCATGTCCATTGGCACCGCCAAGCCCTCGTCAGACGAACTAGCGCGCGCTCCACACCACCTGGTCGACGTAGTTGACCCGTCCGACGGATTCAGCCTCGCGGAGTTCCTACGCCTCGCTCGTGCCGCCATAGCGGAGATCCTCGCGCGTGGCGCGACGCCGATCGTCGTGGGGGGCACCGGGCAATACGCGTGGGGACTCGCTGAAGGCTGGCAGGCGCCTGAGGTGGCGCCGAACCCTGAGATTCGTGCTCGACTGGAAGCCGAGGCCACTGCGTTAGGCGTAGACGTGCTCTTTCAGAGGCTGCAAGCCGCAGACCCGGAAGCCGCGACGTTGATGGACCCTCGAAACGTGCGCAGGCTGGTCAGGGCGCTTGAGGTCATCGAGATCACGGGACGACCGTTCTCAGAGCAGCGCACGAAAGAAGAGCCTCCGTTTGAGCCTCGCATGCTCGCTCTCAGCTTCTCGCGGGCTGACCTCTACGAGCGCATCGACGCGCGAGTCGACAGTATGTTGGCCGGTGGCTGGGTTCACGAAGTCGAGTCACTACTCACGGCTGGCTACACGTCGGACCTGCCCGCGTTTTCGAGCGCTGGATATCGTGAGGTCGCGCAATTCTTGGCTGGAGTTCTCTCGATGGAACAAGTGGCGGAGAAGGCGAAGACGGCGACCCACCGCTTGGCACGCTCACAGGCCAACTGGTTTCGCGCAGGCGATGAGCGAATCTCCTGGCACCGCACCAGCGAGGAGCTCGTGCAGGAGGCTGTTCAGGCATGCTGCTCTTGACTGTGCGGAGGCGCTCGTGCACCCTTTCGAATGACTTCCCTGCCTCGCTAAGCCAGCGCAGGGCGCGACCGTCGGCGGACGACGGGAACACAAATCCTGAGGTAGGTGAGCATGGCAGGTTATCTCGATCCCAATGATGAAATGGTTCAGGCGTTCTCGAAGCTAGGCACGACGCCTGTTAGTGACGCTCTAGACCGACTTGGCCTCGGCGGTCAGGTCTTCGGCGTGAAGCCGGTCGACCGCGATTTCACCCTCTGCGGCCGGGCATTCACGGTGCGCAACGAGCCCATGACAGCGGGTCACAAGGGCGAGAGCGTCGGTGACTACATCGACGAGGTTCCCGTTGGGGGCGTCGTGGTGATTGACAACGCAGCAAGGTTGGACGCCACGGTCTGGGGCGACATCCTCACGATCATGGCCGACCGCAACAAGCTGGGCGGAACCGTGATCAACGGAGTGTGCCGGGACTCCCAGCGCGCATTGATCCTCGATTACCCCATCTTTTCGCGTGGCACGTACATGCGCACCGGCAAGGACCGCGTCCGCGCCGACGCCTACAACGAGCCTGTCTCACTTGGTGAGGTTCGCGTGCTGCCGGGCGACCTGATCCTTGGCGACGGGGACGGTATCGTGGTCATCGCCAAGGAGCACGAGGAAGCCGTGCTCAAGGCCGCGCAAGAGATCGACGTGGCCGAAGAGCGCATCCGCGAAGAGATCGCCAAGGGCGGTCGACTCGACGAGGCCCGCGAGAAGTTCAAGTACCACCAGCTCCAGAGCCGCCAGTAGGCTCTGGCCCAAAGTCTGACATGCAAAAAGGGGTGTTCCATTCGGGGCGCCCTTTTTTGCATACCCTACGGCTGAGCGACACTACGAGTGCGCGCCGCTATGGTTAGTCGATACCGGGAAGGAATCGTGTGTTGCGACAGCTGACTCTCCCAAAGGCAATCAGTTGGGGCATCCTCACGCTAGTCATCGTGAGTTTGCTCCTGGGTTTGCCCAATACCATCAACGTGTTTCGATTCGCCAGCGATAGCGGGCAGATATCGGAATTCGCCTCAGCGGCAGCGATCAGATTGCTGGGGGCGGCCTCCGTTGCTGTTGGATTCGCCATAACGCTCAAAATGCCTCGCAACGCAGTGGGATGGCTCTTCCTCGCCTCCGGGCTCGGATTCACCGCCTATTCAATGGTCATCGACGGGGCTGTCGTTGCCGTCATGGTTGACATTCGCGATGATTCCGTGTGGCAGTCGCTCCTCGGTTCCACATCATTCGTATCGATGGGCGCTCTTGTACTGGTGTTGGTGACACTTCAGTTGTTTCCAGACGGCCGGCTCCCAAGCGCGAGCAGGACGTGGGTTGGCCTGCTCGCGTTCACGGTGTTCGCGGGTGCGGCCTCCGCGATGGACTTCGGATCCCGCGAAACCATCGATGTTGCGCTCCTTGGTCATTACCAGAACGGGTGGCAATTTTTCACCCTTAGCGACGGAGCTCAATCTGCTCTACAGGGAGGGGTTGCAGTGCTATCAGTCGTCGCATTCGCCGCGACAACTACCTCCGTTGTAGTGCGATATAGGCGAGGAACAAGCGAGTTGAAGCAGCAGATCAAGTGGGTCGCACTTGCAGCCGGGCTCGTAGCCATCGCTGTCACAATCGATACGCTGTCTCCGCCTCATGCACTGATTACCACTGCGGACGGGCTGGCCGTAGCGTTGGTACCCATCGCCGCAGGTGTAGCGATCCTCAAATACCGACTCTACGATGTGGATCTCATCATCAGCAGAACTCTGGTTTACGCGCCGCTCACAGCGACCCTAGCAGGCGCCTACACCGCCGCGATCGTGTTCTTCAGGCTCGTCTTCGTCGACGTCTTCGACTTCGACTCTGACGCGGCTGTCGCGACGACGACGCTAGCGGTAGCGGCGATGTTCGTCCCGGTGAAGAATCGATTCCAGCGTTGGGTCGACCGCTTCTTCAAGGACGATGAGCGTCGCAAGTTGACCGCACTGGGTGCAGAGCTTTCCAAAGCCGCTGACATGCTGGATGTTCCAACGCTCGTTGCCCGCTTTGAGGCGAGGGTGTCCGCCATGAGCGATGGCCCGGTTCGCGTTGCGCTGGCCAATGGTGTTGCGGGGGTCGGCATCGTGGACGTAGCCGCGTCGATTCCTATGGTCGTGGGCGGCACTCAAGTCGGCAGAGTAGAAGTTGGGAGCCCCGTCAATCGGGCGCCACTGAGGGCGACCGAGCTTGCTGCCATCGAGGACGCCGCGCAATCTTTGGCGCGCTTGATCAAGCTGCGCCGGGCGGGTATCTAGCCGCCTAGCAACGCCGTCAAGTCTCCTGGTCCCTCGGGAGTCGACGCCTCGTAGGTGGTTCGCATATGCGCTTCGAAACGCTCATCGGCCAAGAATGGAACCAAGAAGTTGCCCGGCGGCAATATCGCGGCGATGGGTTCATCCACCTCGGCGTCGCCTGCATACATGATCTCTTCAGGCAGCCAGCCGCGACGCTCGATGAACTCCCGCCGGAAATCTCCCGATTTATCGTCCCGGTACTTGGCGGTGAATCCGATAGCTCTACCGTCCGCGTTCTCCAAGGTGTTCGAGACGATGTCGTCGATGTCCACGTTCGCGGCCTTCAAGATCGCACGTATGCCTCCGTCGAATGCAGCCGAGAAGATCGTCAGTGTGGCTCCGCCGTCCCGCGCTGCCAGCGCGGGCACAAGTAAGCGTTGGTCTATGAGGTGCGCGTGCTCGCGCCCATGCGCGGGGGCCACGCGCTCAACCAGATGGATCGGAGCTCCTTCGAGCATGTCGTGGTTGAACGGCTCGTACAAGCTAGCGATTCCGATCTCTCCTGAGTAGAAGCGCTTCTTCGCCCGACTAAGTGCCACCCGTCCTCGAGCGAATCGAGCGACTGCGCCCACGCGGTCGATACGACCACTGAGAATCGCCTTGAAGTGCCCCTTGAGAATCGCTACAGCGATCCGGCGCATGACAGAGGTGTCGTCGACCATGTCGCACAACGTGCCGTTCCAGTCGAGGACAACGTGTTTGATAGCCATTCTCGCTACAAGACCTCGCAATACGCGAAAGCATTGCCGGCGGGCGACGCGAAGACAGGCACGTAATCCACGATGGTCGTCGGGCGTCCCTCGCTGACTGCGGCGGCCGCCACCCACGCACACGTCTCGCGCGTGCCTAGCGCTGGACCACCAGGCGACGGCATCCCCGTGATCGCGCGAGCCCGCAGGCTCGTGTCCTGGCTCGTGTCGTCGTCAGGGATCACGTAATTGTCGAAGTACTCGGCCATTCCCCTGGCGTCCCCATGCTTCAGCATATCGAGCATCGTCTCATCGAACTCCGTGTTCAGCCATGCCCCAGGCATCCCTGGCGTGTGCCAGAGCCCACCAGACGCCGCAACCGCGACCCGCAGATCCCCGGGGAATGCGTCGATAGCCTCTCGCACGGCCTTCCCGAATTGGTAACACCGCATCGCCGTGGGCTGCGGTGCGAAGTAAAGATTCATCATTATTGGAACGATGGGCAGTGTGAAGTCAGTCAGTTCCTCGGCTGTCCGAACCACACCGCCAGCAAGTCCACGATCTTCTTTGGGCATGTCCATGCAAAACGCGGGATCAAAGCCCCGCTGCATCACGCCTGACAGCAACGACACCGCCAACTCGCGGTGTCCGTTGAACCAAGCGCCCCCCTCGGCATTTCGCCCAACGCGATTCTGGTAGAGCTCACGCCCAGGGTGCGGCCACCCCTTGCGGAAGCGATCGCCTACGAAGATGGCGAACGCTGGGTAGTTATTGAAATCGAAACACTCAAGCTGGTCATCGCTGAACACGACCAGAACATCGGCCTTGACCTCGGTGAGCTTCTCGCGGAGCACGCGGAAGCTGTCGTGGATACGAGCGCCCTTAGCGAGGTTCGTCTCCTGGTCATCGATCTGCACGTCACTGCGGATCGGCCTGTTGGCGCGCACCTCTTCCCACCTGGCGGGATCCAGCGAAGTGGTTCCCCCGTGAGAGTGGAAGAAAGTACCAACGAGCTTGGCCATGCGTTCTCTTCTCCAGCGCGTGCAGCGTGTGCCCGCGCAGCGTGAGCCATTGATAGCCGAGCGACGGCGTTAGCGCAAGCGAACCCCCTGTCTCGCCAGTGAACGCGCCCGCGCACCCAATCGCTATCCCGCGATCACGTACAAAACGATTTGTAGATTGGGTGTGCGCACCGATGCCACGCGACGACGGCTGTCCGACGATGTGGATGTCCGGCTCGCTTCCCCGAATCCGAGCACCTGACAAGTGAGGTCAGTTGATGAACAACGCACCTGCCGCCGAACGATTCGTCCAAGCCGTCCCCATCGATGTCAGCAACCTGGAGGCGGCAACGGCCTTCTGGGCGGCTGTCACTGGAGGCACCTTCGAGGCGTCCCTCAACGCCGATTGCAGAGAATCGGTACTCCGCTGCGGTACCTATCTCATGTTGCGCCAAGTCTCAGTGGACGCTCCTGCGAAGAAGCCCGTACACGTAGACATCTCTGTCCCCAACGTTAGTCATGCTCTTATCAGTGTCCGTTCGCTAGGTGGACACAAGGTTGGCAAGAGCAAGTGCGGTGAACATGACAGTGTGTTTTGCCTCGATCCCGATGGCAACGACTTCTGCCTAGTGGCTGCCTAGGATTCCCCCGTTATGATGGCCCCTCACCATGTTCGAGGGAGGCCTACCTTGCTGAAGGATCGAACCGCAGTCGTCACGGGCGGAAGTCGTGGCATCGGATTCCAGATCGCTAAGATTTTCATCGAGCAGGGCGCTCGCGTGCTGGCGGTCTCTCGCTCAGCTGACAAGTTGGCAGGGGCGAAGGTGGCCCTCCCGTCGCTGGAGACGATCGCTGCCGACGCAGCAGCCCCAGATCAGATCGATTCACTAGTGGCCTGGGTACAGGAGCGCTGGGGATCCCTGGATATCTTGGTCAACAACGCCGGGATAATGGACACCGACGAAGCAGATCTCACAACAGGAGACGACTCCGCATTCGTTGACACCGTGCACACCAATCTGTTCGGTCCCTACTTCTGCACGAAGCGATTCCTACCTCTCCTGTTGCAAGGCACAGACCCGCGTGTCATCAACGTTGGATCACGCTCGGGGATCCTCACGCCGAACCTCCGGAGCGCGTACGGCATATCCAAGGTCGGCCTGCATGGGCTGACGATCGCGACCGCTCGCGAGTTGGAGGGTAGGGTAGCGGTGAACGCGCTATCTCCGGGCCATGTACTCACTGATCTCGCCCCTGACGGCCCTGGCGATCCACGCTCATCAGCTGAAGCAGCCCTGGAGATGGTGACGATGCCATCGAGCATCGTAGGCATGTTGTTCCACGCCACGCCCGGTGATGGGGCAGCGCCCGCCGCCGCAGTTGAGCGAGCCTGGAGTGAGTTTTAGCTCACCGCCACATGGCTTCCGAATGCTTGACCCTTCCGAGGCAGACCGGTACCTTTTACCGAACGTGATTCGTCCTCTGAGTCTTCGCATAGGAGAGAGACCGCCATGCAAACTGCCATCCCTTGTGTTCTGATGCGAGGAGGGACCTCCAAAGGTCCATTCTTCCTTGCCTCTGACTTGCCGTCTGATCCCGCCGTCAGGGATCGGGTGCTGCTCGCAGCCATGGGCTCACCTGACAATCGCCAGATCGACGGTGTCGGAGGGGCCGACCCGCTCACCAGCAAAGTCGCCATCGTTGGTCCTCCCACGCGAGCGGATTGCGACGTTGACTACCTGTTCGCGCAGGTGGTCGTCGACGAGGCTGTCGTGGACGTCTCGCCAAACTGCGGCAACATGCTCGCAGGCATCGGCGGATTCGCCATTGAGCACGGCTTCATTGCGGCCGAGGATGGCGAGACTGTCGTTCGCATCCACATGGTCAACTCCGGCGACAGAGCTATCGCCCGCATACCGACGCCCGGCAGAGAGGTCGAGTATGAAGGCGACGCTCGGATCGACGGCGTCCCGGGCACGTCTGCCCCGATCATGATCGACGTTGAGGACACCGCAGGGTCGTTCTGCGGGGCACTCCTGCCCACAGGCAACCCGGTGGACGTCATCGACGGAATCGAGTGCACGCTGATGGACAACGGCATGCCCGTGGTCGCCATGCGTGCCGCCGATCTCGACCGCACGGGCTACGAGACGCGCGACGAACTCAACGCTGACACTGAACTCAAGGAACGCATAGAGTCCATCCGCCTCAAAGCGGGCCACCTGATGAACCTAGGCGACGTTACCGATATGGTCACGCCCAAGATGTTCCTCCTCGCCAAGCCCAAAGACGGCGGTGCGCTCTGCACGCGTTCGTTCATCCCGAAGGTCGCCCACGCCTCCGTGGGTGTACTCGCCGCAGTCACGATCGCGACGGCGTGCGTCATCCCCGGTACGACGGCGGACGGCCTGGCCACGGTTCCTGAAGGCAGCCGCAAGATGATCAAACTAGAGCACCCGACCGGCGACTTCGCCGTCGAGATCGAGATATCCGGCCCCGTCGATGACCCGAAGATCGAGCGCGCCGCGCTTCTGCGGACGGCACGCAAACTGTTCGAAGGCAAGATTCTCATCCCCGGTCGCGTGTGGGACGGCAAAGGCGCTGTCCTGGAATCCGCGACGGCATAGGCAACTGAAACATGACAACACCCAAGATGATCGCTGGACCGGATCAGAACCCGGTCAAACCATCACTCGTGCTGCCTGAAGGAGCATGTGATTCCCACTGTCACATCTTCGGGCCAGGGAATATCTTCCCGTACCACCCGAACCGATCCTACACGCCCCCTGACGCCGGTAAGGAGACCCTCAAAGCGCTCCACGACCACCTCGGCATCTCCCGCGCCGTGATCGTCCACGCGTCCTGTCACGGCACGTTCATGGACGCCACGCTGGATGCTATCGCGAGCTCCAACGGCAATTACCGTGGCACCGCGATGGTGGAGAAGGATGTTTCGGACGCGGAACTCCGCAGGCTCCATGAAGGCGGGATCCGCGCCGTTCGGTTCAACTTCGTGAAGCACTTAGAGAGTGTGCCAGACCCGGAAGAGGTCAGGCGTATGGCGGATCGCGTGAAAGAGATGGGCTGGCACCTCGTTGTGCACCTCGACGCAGTCGACATCGACGAGCTTTCTCCTTTGCTCCTCGACCTCCCCGTGCCGTTCCTGATCGACCACATGGCCCGGGTGAAGGCTTCGGAGGGCATTGACCAACCTGCCTTCAAAACGTTGCTGGACCTGATGGGGCACGAAAACGCTTGGGTGAAGATCTGCGGCGGTGAGCGAGTCTCGTCGCAAGACGCGCCGTTCCACGACGCCATACCGTTCGCTCAAGCGCTCATCGCTGCGGCCCCGACGAGGGTGTTGTGGGGGACGGACTTCCCACACCCGAACGTGCGGATCATGCCCAACGATGGCGAGTTAGTGAATCTGTTTGGGGAGTACACGTCAGACCCGGCTGTACAGAAGCAGATACTCGTCGATAATCCCAGCACTCTCTATTTTGACGTCAATTAGCGTAAGTTTAGCTTTCATAGAGCTGTTAGTGAACGGCTGGAGCGATTATCGATCCAGCCGTTCTTTCGCGTTTGACATATAACGCTCAACCCGCGATGCTCCCTCCACGATGACTCCGCTGACGCTGTCCGCCAGTTCCGTATCGCGTATTTCCCGCCTGCACGCAGTACTGTGGGGGTCGCTCATCGTTCTTGGGATAGCAGTGGGCGTTCTCGGCCTAGCGATCCCCGCTCGCGCCGCGTCCGACACGGTGGTGGTGATCGAGCTGGATACCATCATCCATCCCATCGCAGAGCGGTACTTGGAGCGCGCGCTCCAGCAGGCAGCCGATGACGGCGCAGCAGCTATCGTGATCAAGATCGACACTCCTGGCGGACTGCTCACATCCACCCGTGAGATCGTCACCCATCTGTTCGAATCGCCCGTGCCAGTCATCGTCTATGTGTCGCCGGCAGGAGCCCGCGCTGCATCCGCAGGCACGTTCATCACGGCAGCCGGGCATATCGCGGCGATGGCGCCTGGCACCAACATCGGCGCCGCTAGTCCCATCTCAGGCGACGGCAGCGATATCCCGGACACGCTCAAGGACAAGATTTTCGAGGACACCGCTGCCGAGATACGCGCGATCGCGCAGCGGCGTGGTCGCCCCGTGGAACCACTAGAGGCAACGGTGCTCAAAGCCAAGGCTTACACCGCACAGGAGGCTCTAGAGCTAGGCATCATCGACCACATCGCAGAGAGCGTGTCTCACCTGTTGCAGTTGGTAGATGGCACCGAGGTGCGTGTGCAGGGAGTCAAGGGCGAGGAACCCGTTGTACTCCACACCGCTGGCAAAGCTCTCGTGAACGTCCACCTGGGGTTCTTCGACAAACTTTTGTCCTTGATCGCCGATCCGAACATCGCGTTTTTGTTGATCTCGCTGGGCGGACTCGGCATCTACTTTGAGCTCATGAGCCCAGGCAGCATCTTCCCCGGCGTGGCGGGCCTGCTAGCGCTAGGACTTGGCTTCGTGGCCCTCGGGAACCTGCCTGGGAACTGGGTCGGCGCAGCGCTGATCCTTCTGGCGTTTGCACTCGGCGTCGCGGAGGTGAATGTCGATGGATTCGGAGTCCTGGGGATGATGGGGGTCGTTAGCTTTGTAGCGGGCGGAGTGCTCCTGTTCGGTCACTTTGGTACGCCCGCGCCGCTGTTCCCTGACATCTCCGTAAGTTTCAAGGTGCTCGGGCCGGCGGCGGTCATCGTCACTGGCGCTAGCGCGGCATTGGCCGTCGCGTCGTATAGAGGACGGCGACGGATGAAAGCCGGTGGGCGCCCAACGACGACGCTGCTCATCGGTGCGCAGGGGATCGTGGAGGCGGCTCTCAACCCGATAGGTACGGCACACGTCCATGGTGAGACCTGGAGCGCGCGCACGGCCTCAGGCGAGCACGTTGGTATTGGTTCCCCCGTAGTAGTCACCCGAGAGGACGGCGCGATGCTCACAGTTCGCGTCGCGAGTGAGAAGGGATCGGCGTCGGTCCCAGACGAAGGCCCAGCACCTAGTCCGGAAGAACATGCAGAAGGCGGCATCGCCTAGGAGGAACTCATGGCAGTTTGGGGACTCAATGTCATCAAGCAGTACGAACGACTTGTTCTGTTCACGTTCGGGAGCTTCACGGAAGTTCGGCAGCCGGGTATCCGTTGGATATGGCCCTTCATCAACAACGGTTCCACCACGGTCGACCTCCGCGAGGTACCGGTAGCTATTCCGAGCCAGACGAGCATCACGCGCGACAACGCGCCGATCAATATCGACTTCTTCGTCTACATGCGCGTGATGGAAGATCGGCCTGAGGACACGATCCTGAACATCAGCGATTACCGCAGCGCAGCGCAGGCCCTCGCAATGACCACGCTACGTGCGGTGGTCGGTGAGATGGACCTGGACGATGTGCTCTCGAAGCGTGAGCGCATCAACGGCGCCCTCCAAACGAAGCTTGATGAAGTCACCGCCAACTGGGGTGTCAAGGTCACGCGCGTTGAGATTAAAGAGGTCGAGCCGCCTCGGGATGTCCAGGATGCTATGAACCGTCAACTCTCGGCCGAACGCACCCGACGTGCTGCTGTGACCGAAGCCGAGGGTCAGCGTGACGCTGAGATCAACAGGGCTGAGGGTGAGCGACGCTCCTCCATCTTGCGCGCAGAAGGAACCAAGCAGGCCGCTATCCTGGAAGCTGAAGGCGAACAGCAGGCTCAGATCCTGCGCGCCGACGGCTTCAGCGACGCCATGACTAGGATCAACGCTGTGGCATCCCAGGCCGATCCACGCACCATGAGCCTTCAATACTTCGAGACGCTCAAAGAAATGGGTGCGGGCGCTTCTACGAAGTTCATATTCCCTCTGGAGTTCACTTCACTCCTACAGCCGTTCATGAATAACATGGCATCATCGACCGACGGAGGCTCCGACAGCAACTCGTGACCCGATCCTTGCTAAGTTTCGTTTCTATCCGCATGCCGCGGCCCTTCGGGGTCGCGGTGTTTGGGTTACTCCTGCTCGTCTTTGCAGCATGTAACAGCGAACCAGCGACTCAGGCGCCCCCTTCGGCAGAGGTGCTACGCGACCAAACAGTCGAAACGCTCCGAGGGCTTAGCAGCGTTAGCTTTGAGATCACTCATCCCAATGGGGGGACGGATATGGGCGGCGGCCTGATGCTGAACACGGTGGAAGGGGTCGCACTATTCCCTAGCAGCGCGCGCATGAGCGCTAAGGGTGTGGTTCAGCGGATCGCCGTCAGCTTCGGCATCGTGCAGACGAATAGCACCACCTACTTTAGTGGGCCCATCGGTGACACGTGGCGCGTTGTCCCACCGGAGTCGTTGCCCTTCGACTTCATAGGTATGAACACCAGCGTGGCCACGGCCCTCGCGAATGCCTCTGACATAACGGTCGCTCTAGGCGGACAGGTGAACGGGAAGCAAACGTTTCTACTCTCAGGCGCGATCGTGTCTGATGACCTGCAGGGGCTCGTGCCTGCGGCCGATTCAGGTTTACCGTTGACGATCGAAGCTTGGATAGGCCAAGAAGACGGCCTGCCTTGGAAAGTGGTCTTGACCGGTACCCTCATCGGCTCTGACCCGGAGACCATGGTTCGGCAGCTTGATCTTGGCGACTTCGACGAGCCAGTAACGGTCGAAGCGCCGATCTAGCTGCGGCTCCTCTTCGAGTGGTCTACGGCGGCCATGGATCATCTTTCGGCTGCTCATTCCGTTTCGGGCAATATATGTATGACAAATAACTGTCGCATAATCGCCATGCTCGCCGTATCCTGTTCTCTAGCTCCAATGACTCCATCTGATTCCCGGGCATGCCCGGGAATGCATCATGCACTCAGGAGCGGATGGGCAGAAATGGGCAGAAGTGGTCAACATCAAGACGCGCGACCACCAGAGCAGCGCCCTTCCCGGAGCGGCTAAGCGATCTTTAGTCCAAGCGGCGAAGCCAAGTGACCAAAACATCAAGGGAGCGAGCCTCGACCACCTCCACGATAGAACCCACCAACGAGCCCAAAATCCCAGAGCGGCCGAGCGACCTTTAGTCCCCAGCGGCGAAGCCAAGAGATCCGAGGGCGAGCCCCGACCACCTTCACGATCGACCACACCAACGAGCCCGGGAATGCAACAAAATGTTACAAAATGCAACACATCAAGACGCAGCGCTGCCTGCGGCACACAGCCGTCCTAGGCTGCACCAACGACTGTCCAACTGCCTAGTGGGTCAACGCCCGTAGAATGACTGTCATGCCCCGTCTCTCAGCAACAGGTGTACTCGTAACGGTCTGTCTCGGTGTTTTCCTGGCATCGCTAGACCAGACATCGGTAGTGACCGCGCTGCCCGAGATCATGCTGGACATGGGCATCTCCATCGACCGCCTAGACGACATGGCGTGGGTGGTGACCGCGTATCTGCTCGGCTTCACCGTCGCCATGCCCCTGTTGGGCAGAGCAGGGGATGTTTTCGGCTACCGGCGCCTCTACCTGAGCGCTGTGCTCCTCTTCGGAGTGGGTTCCACGCTGGTCGCGCTGGCGGACGGCCTTGGCTGGCTCATCGCGGCACGAGTAGTGCAGGCCATAGGCGGAGGCGCGTTGATCCCAGGCGCGATCGCCCTCGCCAGCGAACGACTACCCGGTGCGCGGAGGGCGATGGTATTCGGCATCGTCGGCGCCGCCGCCGAGACCGGCGCCGTCCTTGGCCCTCTGTACGGTGGCGTCCTCATCGAACTTCTGGGGTGGCGCTGGATATTCTGGACGAACCTGCCGGTGGTCGGTCTGCTGTTGCTCGCGATGCTCGCCGTCCCGGAGATCAAGGGTACCGGTGGGCGGCTCGACCTCAAGGGAGGTTTGCTCCTGGCAGGAAGCCTCGCGCTAGTAACGGGAGCGCTCTCGCAGCGTTCGCTGTTCACCTTAGATGCAGTCCTACCTTTCGCCATCGCTATTGGCGCGGTAGCTGCTATCGCCTTGCTGGTCTACGTGGAGGCGCGGGCAGAGGCTCCGGTGATCGCGAAAGCCCTGTTCGCATCGCGCCGTTTCGCTGCCGCTATGTCGGCCCAGTTGCTCGTGGGGGCCGCCCTCATATTGGCGTTGGTCACCGTGCCCCTGATGACGGACACTGTTCTAGGGCAAAACCCGTTAGAAGGCGGCCTGCGCCTGATGCGATTCACCGGCGCAATCCCCTTCGGTGCGCTCCTGGGCGGGTTCGTGGTTCGCTGGGTTGGCGTTCGAACGCCAACTGTGATCGGGCTGCTGTTAGGCGCGCTGGGGTTCGTCCTCATGGGCACCTGGGACGAAAATATCGCCGACCCCGCGCTCACGATCCATCTGGCAACCGGCGGTTTCGGGTTCGGACTGGTTATCGCCCCGCTGGTCCTGTCTGTGGTCGAATCGGCATCGGAGAGCTACCGAGGCACGGCAGCCGCGTGGGTGACGGTCTCGCGCATGCTTGGGATGACCCTAGGGCTTGCCGCGCTGTCCGCGTGGGGGATGGGTGAGTTTCAGGTGCTGACTTCCGCCCTCGAGTTCCCGCTACGCTTCGCCGGAGAAGCGTCTGACGCCTACCAGGCCCGCATCACCGCGTACCAGGACGGCGTGACGGGCGCGTCGTTCGATGTATTCAAAGCTTTCTTCCGCATCGGAGCAGCGCTCACGCTAGCGGCCATCGTGCCGTCGCTGTTCATCCACGATCGCCACGTCTCTAGCGAAGCTTGACGATGTCCGATTCGGCGAACGGCGAGCGCACGCGGATACCGATGCTCGGCTTCGCGTAGAGTTCAGGAGGGATGCCTATATCAGCCAAGTAGAGTTCACCGATGGCTGCGTGGGCGTCAGGGTTGCGGAGGCCCGTTTTCGGCAACCCGAGGGTCAGCGTCGCATCCGCAATGATCGCAGGGTCGTAGACCGCGCCGGAGCCCGCATCCACGCCACTGGGCACATCTAGCGCCAGCACAGGGCACTCCTCGTCGTTAGCCGAGCGAATAAGCGACGCG
>ERZ890510.933-NODE-933-length-20921-cov-6.774561_pt1 | contig 20921 bp, 23 predicted proteins | sample MGYA00521265_ERZ890510 | MGnify/ENA primary metagenome ERZ890510 (study PRJEB32303, sample SAMEA104408624) | aquatic metagenome | biome: Brackish water; feature: Chemocline; material: water | place: Baltic Sea | collected 2014-10-26T21:54:00 | depth 110 m ...
CGAAGGTGCCCAATCGAAGTTTCGGCCCTTGAAGGTCCATCAGGATGGCGATGGGGTGGCCGTACTTCTTTTCCAGGGCCCGCAACTGCTTGACCCGCAGGCGATGATCGTCGTGCGTGCCGTGGCTGAAATTGAGGCGAAAGACGTCGGTGCCGGCCTCGAACAGTTCGCGCAGACGCTCCGGCGTCGAACTGGCCGGCCCCAGGGTGGCGACGATTTTGGTGAAACGCTGACGACGCATGAATCCAGTCTACTTCCTCGGTGACGACACTTTGAAGTCACCTGCCTGTTCGTAGACCTTTACGACGGCAGCGTCATCCAATCCGCCCCAGCCGGCACCTGCCGCGGCGAGAAAGAGCTGGTGTGCCGCCGCGGCCATCGGCAGCGGCAGGCGATGCTCATGTCCTGTGTTCAGCACCAGTCCGAGGTCCTTTACGAAAATCTCGACGGCCGAGAGCGGCGAGAAATCGTCGTCGAGCATGTGCGGCACGCGATTGCCGAACATCCATGAGTTGCCGGCGCTGGCCGAGATCACCTCGTAGACGGCGCGCGTGTCGGCACCGGCCTTGGCGGCGAGCGCCATGGCTTCCGCCGCGGTGGCGATATGCACGCCGGCGAGAAGCTGGTTCACCGTCTTCACCAGCGAGCCGATACCCGGCGCGTCGCCGAGGCGGAAGACCTTGGCCGAGGTCGATGAAAGGATTGATTCGGCGTTTGCGAAAGCCTGTGGCGCGCCGGAGGCCATGAAGGTCAGCTCTCCGCTCTCGGCGCGGGCACGGCCGCCCGACATCGGTGCGTCGAGCAGACTGTGGCCCGAAACGGCGAGCCGCTCGCCCAGCGCTCGCGCGAAGGCGGGCGGGACAGTGGCGCACTGCATGACCAGGCCATCCTTGCGCAGCGCGGCGACCGCGCCGCCATCGCCAAAAAGTACAGCCTCGACCTGCTGGGCATTGACGACGGCCACGACGACGGCGTCGGCACTGGCCGCGGCCGCGGCCGGCGTTGCCGCGGTCGTGCCGCCGGCCGCAGTAAAGGCCTCACGGGCGACAGCGCTCGGGTCGACACCGATCACCTTGTGGCCGCCTTTCAGCAGGTTCTTCGCCATGCCGAGACCCATCGAACCCAATCCGATGAACGCGACGACCGGTGTGTTCCTGTCAGCCATCGATCAGGCCTTGATGCCATACTTGGCCGCCCAGCCGAGGCCAGCGCCGGTTGTCGTCCTGGGCTTGTACTCGAGGCCGACGTAGCCCTGGTAGCCGAGGCGATCGAGCACATCGAGCAGGTAAAGGTGGTTGGCCTCGCCGACGTCGGGCTCGTTGCGGTCGGGATTGCCGGCGATCTGGACGTGGGCGGTGATCGGGAACAGACGCTCCGTGCGCTTCTGCAGATCCCCTTCGGTCACCTGCATATGATAGAGGTCGAGCTGTAGCTTGAGATGTGGTGCGCCCACTTCCTCGACGATCTGCTTCACCTGATCGGTGGTGTTGGTGAAATAGCCGGGAATGTCGCGGTGGTTGATCGGCTCCAGCACGATCGTGATCCCGCTCTTGGCGGTGCGGTCGCAGACTTTCTTGAGATTTGAAACGAACGTGCGATGCATGGCCTTGGTGTCGGCGCCCGGCGCGATCATGCCCGACATGACGTGCAAGGTCCGGCATTCGAGAACCTTGGCATAGTCCAGCGCCTTCTCGAGTGCGGCGGCAAACTCGGCCTCGCGGCCGGGCAGGGCGGCGAGCCCGCGCTCGCCCTTGCTCCAGTCGCCCGGCGGCAGGTTGAACAGTGCCTGCGTAAGCTTGTGCTTCCTGAGTTCGGCGGCGATTTCAGCCGCTGGCGCCTCGTAGGGGAACAGGATTTCGACCGCCTTGAAGCCGTGGGCGGCCGCGGCGCCGAAGCGCTGCAGGAACGGCACCTCCTGGTAGATCCACGAAAGATTGGCGGCGAGCTTGGGCATTTTGGATCCAATCAGGAAGAAAAGGTTTCCTCGACATCGCGCACCTGGAGGTCGGTCAGGGTACGGGTCTTGAGGCCTTGCAGGAGAAGATGGAGCTTGGCGGTTTCCTCGAGCTCCTCGATCGAGGCGGAGGCGGCGGACAGCGATGTGCCGGCAACCACCGGCCCGTGATTGGCCAGTAGCACGGCGCGATGGCCCGCTGCGTACTCACGGATCGCATCGGCGAGTTTGGGATCGCCCGGCTTGAAGTAAGGCACCAGCGGCAGCTTGCCGACCCGCATCACGAAGTAGGGCGTGATCGGCGGCAGCGTGCTTTCGGCATTGTGGTGGCACGACGGGTCGAGGCAGGAGATCGCCACGGCATGGGTGCAATGAAGATGCACGATGGCGCCGTCCTTGGGTCTGACGTCATAGACAGAGCGATGCAGCAGCGCTTCCTTGGTCGGCGGATCGCCCCCCACATGTTTGCCCGAGAGATCGAGCTTCGAGAGCTGGCTGGGTTCGAGCTCGCCCAACGAGGAATTGGTCGGCGTCATCAGCCAGCCATCGGCGACACGCGCGCTGATGTTGCCGGAGGTACCCGGGCAGAGGCCGCGGGCGGCGAGCTTGGCGCCCAGCACGCAAATCGCATCGCGCATCTTGGTTTCGGTGGTGCTCATAAGTGCTTGAATGCCTTGGTAAAGAAGTCAGGAGCACCGAAATTGCCGGATTTCAGTGCCAGTAACAGTGGCCTGGCGCCGACCGACGCGGTCCAGGGCACGCCGGGATCGATCTCGGGCCCGATTCGCAGCGCCGTCACGTCGAGGGCGCCCACAACCGCGCCCGAGGTCTCGCCACCGGCCACGACCAGGCGGCCGACTCCAGCGGCGACAAGGCCACGCGCGAGAGCAGCCATGGTCGCCTCGATGGCTTGGCTGGACTTTTCGACGCCATACTTCGATTGCAAAGCCTTCACGGCATCGGGTTCATTGCTGGCGGAGAGCAGTATCGGTCCGTTGCCGAGCTTGTCCCGCGCCCAGGCCAGTGCCTTCTCTGTCTCGGCTTCGCCGCGACAGATCGCGTCGGTATCGAGCGCGCGGTGCGGGCCCTTGAAAGCCGCGATCTGGCCGAGCGTTGCCGCCGAGCACGAGCCGGCGAGGATCGCCGCCGCACCGGCAATCTCTGGCAGCACGTCGGCATCCGACTTGTGTGTGAGCAAACCGCGGCGGCGATAGGCGGCCGGCAGGCCCAGCGCCACGCCGGAACCGCCGGTGACCAGGACGTCATCGCCAATGGCTTCGCCGATGATCCCAAGATCGGTATCTGCCACGGCATCGACGACAACATGGCGGACACTCTCGGTGGCGAGCTTGTCGAGCGCGGCCCGCAACGCTGCCGATCCCGCCTGCACCTGTCGGAGCGGGACCAGCCCCACTTTGTGCTTCGTCTGGGGTGCCAGCACGCGCACCAGGCTCGCGTCGGTCATCGGCGTCAGCGGATGGTGCCGCATATGCGAGTCCGACAACAGTACGTCGCCTACGAACAGATGACCGAAGAAGATCGTGCGACCATTCACTGGAAAAGCGGGACAATAGATCGCCTGGTTGGACTTGAGCGCGTCGAGCAACGCATCGCCCACCGGGCCGATGTTGCCGGCGTCGGTTGAGTCGAAGGTCGAACAATACTTGAAGAAAAAGCGAACGCAGCCCGCTTCGTGGAGCGTCTTCAGCGCCTTGAGCGATTGGGCAACCGCCTCCTTGGCCGGGATCGAGCGCGTCTTGAGCGCAACGACGATGGCGTCGACATCGCCGGGGATCGTCCCGGGTGGCGGCACGCCGATGGTCTGGATCGTGCGCATGCCGCCCTTGACCAGCATGCCAGCGATGTCGGTCGCGCCGGTAAAATCGTCGGCGATTACTCCAAGTACAGTCATGGCAGGACGTTAGGCGATGATGGTCGGGTGCATCCAGAACTTTCGCCGCCGCCCGTGTCGGGTACGGCGCGCCGCACGTCTGGATGATGAATTTGGCGGCAGGACATTTCAGACCTGCTTCAGTCCGAGCCGGTCCAGCAGGTCGACCAGCATCTCGCCCGCCTTGGTGCGGTGGTCGTGATGTATCTTGCGGGCTCCCTCGGCGTCGCGTCGGGCGATTGCGGCAACGAGCCGGGCGTGATCGCGAATGGAGTTCGTGGGCTTCGGGCGCAGCCGAAGCGTCAACACGCGTGCGCGATGCGCCTGCTCGCCCAGTTGCGAGACCGTCTGCTGAAGGCGTTCGTTGCCTGCCAGGGTGACCAGCAACCAATGAAAGCGTTTGTCGGCGGCGGCCCAGCCGTCCAAATCGTCTCGACCAAGTGCTTCTTCCATGTCAGCCACCGCGGCGCGCAGGTTTGCAAGTTCGGTTGGCGAGGCGCCACGTCGCGCCACCATCTCGGCAGCTGCCGACTCCAGTGCGGTCAGGACCTCGTAGATCTCGCGCATGTCGGCGGACGACACCGGCAGCACACGCATGCCGTGGCGCGGCCTGATTTCGACCATGCCGTCTTCTTTAAGCCGAACCATCGCTTCGCGCACCGGCGTGCGGCTCATGCCCAGGCGCTCGGCGGCCTCCTGCTCAAGGAGCTGGCTGCCGGCTGGCAATTCGTTGCCTAGAATGAGGTTCTTGAGCGACCGATAGGCGCGCTCGGCATTGGACGGCCGGCCGGCATCGCCCTCGGCTTCAGAGGGCAATGTAGCGACGTTCGGCATGGGAGGCATAGATGGCTTCTTCAACTTGAACATTCCGGAGATAGTCTTCGCCGGTATTCTCCACGGTCAGATGCGCAAGTCGACTGTCGATCACGTGCCGTTGCAGCGCATGCACGCAGTCGCCGCCAAAATCCAGGCCTGTCCAGGCATAGTCGATCGTGCGGGCCGTGTTCGTACCGTGCGCACGAAACTGAATGACACCATCGCCGTCGAGGCTCAACACGCCGTTCGCGCCCTCGACCAGCATTTCGCCCATCGTCAGGCGGCGGTTGCCGGCCTTGTGATCCGACAGGCGGTTGCCGTCGAACAGGCAGCAGATGCCATCCTGCATGTTCAGAATGACGAGCCCGGCGTCCTCCCCGGCAATGGCGGGATTGAGCTTGCGCAAGGAACCGAACACGCCCTCGACCTCGCCAAAGAGGAATCGGAACGTGTCGATCAGGTGGATCGCGGTTTCATGGACCAGAAAGCGCGGCATCCTCTGGAAGTAGGGCTGCCGCTCCAGGTAGGCGTGTGGGCCCTGGCCGTCGCCAGGGCGGAGCCGGAAGGTGGCCTGATAGACCTGGCCCAGCAGTCCGGAAGCAAGCAGCCGCTTCACTTCGCGATGCCAAGGCTGGAACCTGAAGTTCTCGTGGATCACAACCTTGATACCGGCGCTGTCGGCGATGCGCACGGCGTCGTGGGCTTCGGCCAGGGTTTGGCAGAACGGCTTCTGGCAGATCACATCGATCCCGCGTGCGGCGGCCTGCCGGATGGCATCGAGGTGCGTTTCGGGTGGTGTGATGATGTCCAGCAGGTCGGGCTTCACGTTATCCAGCATCGCGCCGAGATCGTTGAAGGCCGACGGAATTCCGAACTCTGACGCAACGGCTTCCGCCGCGGCCAATGTGCGGTTGCAGACGCCAACGAGCGCGACTTCGGCAATCCGCGCCCACGCACGGTACTGGAAGCGGCTGAAGTAGCCGGTGCCGACCGTTGCGACTCGGATGAAGGGCATGGTGCAGGCTGTTTCAGGTGGCGACGGGTTCGACGGTCTGCAGCGCCTCGATGACCCGGCGAGCGATGTCGGTTGTGCCGTGGCGGCCTCCGATCTCATAAGGTCGGATGCCAGCGCTGAAGGCGTTGTCAACGGCGGCTCGGATGAGCTGACCGGCCGTTACTGCCTGAGGCCTGTCATGCCTGACGCCAAGCCACTCGAGCATCATCGCGGCGGACAGGATCATGGCGGTCGGATTGGCCTTGTCCTGGCCGGCGATGTCGGGCGCCGTGCCGTGGCAGGGCTGGAAGACGGCATGCCTGTCGCCGATGTCGGCCGAGGGGGCGAAGCCCATGCCACCGATCAGGCCGGCGCCGAGATCGGACAGGATGTCGCCGAACATGTTCTCGGTGACCAGGACGTCGAACTCCCATGGGCGGCGCACCATGAATAGCGCCGTTGCATCGATGTAGGCGTGCGTGGCCCGTATATCTGGATTGAGCGCCGCGCGTTCGTCGAAGATCTTTCGGAAGAAGGCGAAGCTGGAGAAGACATTCGCCTTGTCGACGCAGGTAACAATTCCCTTGCCACCATTCGCCTTGCGATCGCGCGCCAGTTGGAACGAGAAGTCGAACAGGCGTTCGCAGACGTGGCGGGTGATGACCATGGTATCGCGTGCTTCACGATCGTCGACGATCGAACCCTTGCCACGAGACGCGAAGAGACCTTCGGTCGACTCCCTGATGACGACAAAATCCAGGGCACCGGCGCGGTCGTCGGAGAGAACCGGTTTCATGCTGGGCAGGGTCTTGACCGGACGGACTCCGGCATAGAGACCGAACTCGATCCGCAAGTCGATCTGCGGTGAAATTTCGGTGCCGTCGACATAGCGAATTTCGGGCCAGCCCATGGCACCGAGCAGGATCGCGTCGGCGCCGCGCGCCGCCTCCAGCGATGCCTTGGGCAGGGCGACACCCGTGTCGCGATAGCACAAGGCGCCGGCCTCACGCTGGTCGAAGGCCAGGCGAAAACCGCCGATACGATGGGCCGCGACCTCGAGCACGGCGAGACAGGGGCTCATGACCTCAATGCCGATGCCGTCGCCTGGCATGACCGCGATGTGGAAGGTGTCGTTGGTCTGCATTCTTGCTTCAGTCATCTATTTATGTATACATTAATTCATACATAAAAGAAATCGGCCGAAGATGCAACGGCGATTGGGCGGCTGCCGCGTCAGGAAGCATCAGGCGACCACGGCCACCTTCATCCAGAATTTCCGGCGGCGCGCCCTCCGGCCGGTCTCGTCCTCGCCGTCGTAATGGTGCAGCGGCGGAGCGGCGTCGAAGACGTCGCGAATGTCGAGGGAATTGACGTTCACGATGCCGATCGGACCGTTTTCGTCGTCCATGACGGCGCCGACATAGGCGCCGCATTTTGCACACAACAAGTAGTCGGTGATCCCGAGCCCGAAGCGGTAGCGTGAGAGACTGCCGGGCTTGCAGCGGAATTCGACGGATCCCGCGGGATCGCCCATGGTGCGCGCGCCATGGCGGCGGCAGAAGCTGCAGCCGCAACGGCCGACCCGCATTTCGTCGGGCTGCTTGTCTGAGTCGAAACGGATGGCAATACCGCCACAGTGGCAGGAGCCGGTGTAGGTCGTCATGTCTTCGGTACGATCAGGATGGCGCGGAAATCGTTGACGTTGGTCCGGGTCGGCCCCGTGACCAGGCTGTCGCCGATGAGTTCGAAGAAGCTGTGGCCGTCGTTGTCCTGCAACATCGCCTTGGGATCGCGGCCCTTGGCAACGGCGCGCGCCAGGGAGTCGGGCGTGAAAATCGCACCGGCGATTTCCTCGGCACCGTCGACGCCGTCGGTGTCGGCGGCGAGGCCCCAGATCTGCGGTGCACCGTTCGCCTCGATCGTCTGGCCGAGCAGATATTCGACGTTGCGGCCGCCGCGGCCCTTGCCGCGCACCGTCACCGTCGTTTCGCCGCCGGACAGAATAACCGTCGGCTTCATGGTGCGTCCCACGAGATCGAGGGCGCGACGGGCGTGCGCGGCGCCCAGTTCGCGCGCCTCGCCCTCGAGATTGTCGCCCAGCATCACGACGACGCAACCGCGCGAACGCGCCACTGCCGCGGCGGCCTCGAGCGATCGCTTGGGCGTGGCCACGATAATCGTCTCGACGCGCTTCAGCCTGGGTTCGGCGGGCTTGGGTGTCTCCTCGATCCTGCCAGCCGCGCCGGCTTCGAGATGGGCGCGTACCGGTGCGGGAGGATCGATCCGGTACTTGGCGAGCACCGCCAGCGCTTCTGCGAACGTCGTGCGGTCGGGCACGGTCGGCCCCGAGCCGATCACGCCGGGATCGTCGTTGGGCACGTCGGAGATCAGCCAAGACAGGACGCGTGCCGGCTGCGCGGCGATGGCGAGCCTCCCGCCCTTGATGGCCGAGAGATGTTTGCGCACGGTGTTCATCTCGCCGATGTTGGCGCCCGATTTCAGCAGTGCGCGGTTGACCTCCTGCTTGTCGGCCAGCGACAGGCCGGGGGCGGGCAGGGCGAGCAGCGAGGAGGCGCCACCTGAAATGAGACAGAGCACGAGATCGTCGGCCGCGAGGCCTTTCACCTTGTCGAGAATACGGCCCGCCGCGGCACGGCCCGTCTCGTCGGGCACGGGGTGTGCCGCCTCGACGATTTCGATGCGCTTGCATGCCTCGCCGTATCCGTAGCGGGTGACGACAAGGCCTTCGAGCGGATGAGCCCACTGATCTTCTACTGCGCGCGCCATGGCAGCACTTGCCTTGCCGGCACCGATCACGATCGTGCGGCCCCTCGGAGGCTGCAGCCGGGCGATGTAGGGCGCGAGGCAGGTCGCGGGGCGGGCGGCGGCCAGCGCCGCATCGAACAGATCGCGCAGCAGCGCGCGGGCATCGGCATCTTTCATTTGGGCAATCTTCACACTATAGGGGCGCGATGCAACAACTCCTCGGGTCGGGCGATCCGCCGCCGTTCTCGGTCTTCAACGAAAAGGGTACGGCGCCGCTTCTGTTGCTCTGCGACCATGCCAGCAAGGCCGTCCCGAAGGCATTGGGCGGGCTCGGCATTCCCGAAATAGAGCTGGCGCGCCACATTGGCTGGGATATCGGCGGGCTCGATACGGCGATCGAGCTGGCTTCGCGGCTCGACGCACCGCTCGTCGCCTCGGGATATTCCCGGTTGGTGATCGACTGCAACCGCTGGCCAGGGGGCGAGGGGTCGATTCCCGAAATCAGTGACGGCACCCCAGTGCCGGCCAACCGCAACCTGACGAAGGCGCAGATCGACGCGCGCGTCGAGGCATGCTTCTGGCCCTACCACCACGAGGTCGATCGCCAGCTCGACCGGATGACCGCGGGCGGGCGGTCCGTGGCCCTGCTGGTCATGCACAGCTTCACGCCCGAGATGAAAGACTTCAAGCGCCCCTGGCATGTCGGCGTGCTGTGGAACGACGATCCGCGCCTGCCGGAGCCGCTGCTCGCCGAACTGCGGCGCGACCCGTCGCTGGTGGTGGGCGACAACGAGCCCTATTCGGCGCGCGCCTCCTATGAATACACGCTCAATGCACACGCAGGAGCACGCCGATTGCCGTACTGTTCGCTGGAAGTGCGCCAGGATCTGATCGATACGCTCCACGAGGCTCGGGCCTGGGGGCGGCGGCTGGCCCCCGCGATCCAGGCTGCCGTTGCGACGGCACTGGCCTGAGCCTATATCCCAGCATCAGGCTCCAAGGCCCCAGGAGATTGCCATGGACGACAAGACCCGCACCGATCTCGAAGCTGCCGCCTTCCGCCGGCTGGTCGCGCACCTGCAGGAACGCACCGACGTTCAGAATATCGACATGATGAATCTGGCCGGCTTTTGCCGCAACTGCCTGTCGCGCTGGTATCGCGAGGAGGCGGGCAAACAGGGCATCGAAATTCCCGACCCCAAGGCACGCGAGATCGTCTACGGCATGTCCTACGACGAGTGGAAGGCCAAGCACCAGACGGAGGCCTCGGGCGACCAGAAGAAGGCCTTCGACAAGGGCCAACACAAGCACGGCTGAGCCGCCCTGTTGTCCTCGCGCTGCTCATGGGTTTCACCGAAGAAAATTTGGAAAGGGGCCTTCAAGGGGCGTTGCTTCGTCCCGAGTGGCGAGGCGGCGCGGGCGTAGTTGTGCTTGGCGGGTCGAGTGGCAGAGTCGACGTTGTGCGGGCGGGGCTGTTCGCGGAGTGCGGTGTCCTCGCCATAGCGCTTCGGTGGTTCGGCGGAGAAGGACAAAGCCCTGGAATATGCGAGATCCCGATCGAGATTTTTTCGCAGGCAATTGACCGCTTGTGCGAAGAGGGCTGCGACAGGATCGGCTTTGTTGGGACATCCAAGGGCGCCGAAGCTGCCTTGCTTGTTGCTTCATATGATCTTCGGGTCGATATCGTGATCGCGATCAGTCCTTCGTCGGTCGTATGGGCGAACGTTGGTCCGGGGAAGGACGGCTTCGAATGGCCGCTGCGCTCGAGCTTTACCCGTGGTGGAACGCCCTTCCCTTTTGTTCCGCATCCAGCAGAAGCCCTGCTTTCCGTCAACCGCGTGCCCCCAGTTCGCTATCTCGAACTGTTCCAGGAAAGCCTGCGCGCTTTTCCAGGGCAAGTGTCCCGGGCCAGCATTCCTATCGAACTTAGTCGTGCCGAAGTCGTCCTTGTTGTTGGTGGTGACGATGCCCTTTGGCCCTCGGCGATCTTTGCCGAGGCATTGTCCGCCCGATTGAAGGCTAGTGGGAAGGCCGCATCTCTCGTCCTTCGCCCAGGCGCCGGTCATCGCGTGCTGTTGCCCGGTGAAACGACGCCCAAGTCGATTTTAAATGCCCATGGCGGCACGGATGAGGACGATCGTGAACTCGGCAAGGCCGCCTGGCTGGAAATTGCACGTCTTTTCCACTTTGAAAATTGAGGTCCTGGGGCTTTTCCGGACGCCGTCCCCGTTATCCCCGTCTTTCATCGCATCGGCGTCATTGAGCCAACACCGTGCGCGCTTCTATGGTCCGTCCGACTGGACCCTAGGAGTTGAGGACATGCCGGACGGAAGCGCCGTTTCCAAGAAGACCAAGGCCGGGCCGATTTCGGCCGACCGTCTGAAGAGCTTCGTCGAGCGAATCGAGAAGCTCGAAGAGGAGCGCAAGGCGATCGGCGGCGATATCAAGGATGTCTATTCCGAGGCTAAGGGTGTCGGCTACGACGTCAAGACCATGCGCAAGGTCGTTTCGCTCCGCCAGATGGATGCCGCCGACCGGGCCGAACAGGAGACCCTGCTCGATGTCTACAAGCACGCACTTGGGATGGTCTGATGGAAGTTTGCAATTCCCGCAGGTTTGAGTTGACCTTTGCCCCCTGATGGCGGTGCGCATGCATGTGCCGCCACGAAACGCCCGATGGACCGTTCCATCGGGCGTTTTTCATTGGCGAACGGCAGATCAATACCAGATGTTCATCGGCAGGCCGTGACGGTCGCGTTTCCTTGCTGGGCCGAGGCGCGCTGCCTTGCCCTCAGTGATTAGCGCCGCCGTGCGGCAGACCGCCATGGCATCGAGCACGTCGTCGCGCGCTGCGCCGGCAAGCGGCTCCGGCTTCCATTTGAAGCCGTGCCCGGCGAGCAGCTTGTGACGCTCCGCGAAGCCCTCGGGTTTTCGCTTCTTGCTGAGAACGGGCTTGCCGCCGTTCATGCGCGTGAAGGCGAGCTCGGGATGGGCCTCGTAGACGATGCGCCGGAGTCTGGCGCTGGAGCGCAGAAGAGCGTCGATCTCGCGCATCTTGGGAAATAGATGAAAGGTCTGCTGGTTGAGGCCAAGGCCGAGCTTTCGGCTTGCCGCATTGGCTTCGGCGTGGGTCGTGCAGGCCAGCGCAGGGCGACAGGGCGTCGGGAAGACCGAGCTTGCCTTACCCGGCATCAGGGCGCGCGCCTCGCCCTCGCAGGCGCGGCCGGGGCGTGGGGTGTCGGTGAGGCCGATCGGCATGTCGACGGCCAAAATGGAAAGACCCTCGCAGGCTTCTGCGAAGGTCTTCACAACACTTATGTCCAGGGAACCGTCGGCATCACGCCGGCAGACAACCCAGCCGGTACGGCAGCCGTCAACTCCCGCGACGATCAATGGGCGGCTCCACCTGGCGCCGCATCAAAGAGCGGCGAGTGCCGCGTTCAATGTCGCGCTCGGCCGCATCGCTGCCGATGTCTTGCTCCGATCGGGGAGATAGTAGCCGCCCGTATTCACCGGCTTACCCTGCGCGGCGATCAGCTCGGCGTCAATTTTGGCCTCGTTGGCCGCCAGCGTTTCCGCCAGCGGTTTGAAGCGGGCCGACAGGCCCGTGCTGTTATCCCGTCGGGCCAGCGCCTCTGCCCAATACTTCGCCAGGTAGAAATGGCTGCCGCGATTATCCAGTTCGCCGACCTTGCGCGCTGGCGAACGGTTGTCCTCGAGGATCTTGCCGTTGGCCTCATCGAGTGTCTCGGCCAAAACCTTGACGTCCTCATTCCCGGTTGTCTGCGCCAGATGTTCCAGCGAAGCGCCAAGCGCCAGGAATTCGCCGAGCGAATCCCAGCGCAGATACCCCTCGTGCTGGAACTGCTCCACATGCTTGGGCGCCGAACCGCCGGCGCCGGTCTCGAACAACCCGCCGCCCGCCAGCAGCGGAACGATCGACAGCATCTTGGCCGACGTGCCCAGCTCCATGATCGGGAAAAGATCGGTCAGGTAGTCGCGCAGCACGTTGCCTGTGACGGAGATGGTGTCGAGCCCCTTGCGAATGCGATCGAGCGAGAACTTGATGGCCTCGACCGGCGCCAAGATGCGGATGTCCAGACCCTTCGTGTCCTCGTTCTTGAGGTACTTCTCGACCTTGGCGATCAACTGCGCATCGTGCGCGCGTTTGGCGTCGAGCCAGAACACCGCCGGGGTGTTGCTGAGGCGCGCGCGGCGCACCCCGAGCTTGACCCAGTCCCGGATCGGCTCGTCCTTGACCTGGCACATCCGGAAGACGTCGCCGGTCTCGACCGGCTGTGACAGCAGCACCGTGCCGTCATCGGCAACTACGCGCACTGTTCCAGCCGTGGCGACCTCGAAGGTCTTGTCGTGCGAGCCATACTCCTCGGCTTGCTGCGCCATCAACCCCACGTTCGGCACGGAGCCCATCGTCTTCGGGTCGAAGGCACCATGCGCCTTGCAGTCCTCGATGACGGCCTGGAACAGCGTCGAGTAGCAGCGATCGGGGATCGCGGCGAGGACGTCGTGCAGCTTGCCGTCAGGGCCCCACATCTTCCCCGACTCGCGGATCATCGCCGGCATCGAGGCATCGATGATCACATCGCTCGGCACGTGGAGATTGGTGATTCCCTTGTCGGAATTGACCATGGCGAGGCCGGGCCGCTTCGCGTACTCGGCCTGGATATCGGCCTTGATGACGGCCTTCTCGGCTTCCGGCAGCGTCTCGATGCGGGTGAGCAGGTCGCCCAGGCCGTTGTCGGGATCGATGCCGAGCTTCTTGAATGTGGCGCCATGCTTCTCGAACACGTCAGCGAAGAACACTGAAACGCAATGGCCGAACAGGATGGGATCGGAGATCTTCATCATGGTCGTCTTGACATGCAGCGAAAACAGGATGCCTTCCTTCTTCGCGGCGTCGATCTGCGCGGCGAAAAAGGCGCGCAATGCCTTACGGTTCATCACCGACGAATCGATTATCTCGCCGGCCTTGAGCGGCGTCTTCGCCTTCAGCACCGTGACCGCGCCATCACTGCCGACCAACTCGATACGGGCATTGGTCGGCGCCGCAATCGTCGTCGCGACCTCCGAACCGTAGAAATCGCCGCCCGACATGGTCGCCACGTGCGTCTTCGAGTCCTTGCTCCAGGCGCCCATTTTGTGCGGATGCTTGCGCGCGTACTGCTTCACGGCACCGGCGGCGCGGCGGTCGGAATTGCCCTCGCGCAGCACCGGATTGACGGCGCTGCCGAGCACTTTCCCGTAGCGGGCGCGGATTTCCTTGTCCGCCGGCGTCGCGTCGCTGTCCGGATAGTTCGGCACGTCGTAGCCCTTGCTCTGCAACTCCTTGATCGCGGCCTTCAGCTGCGGGATCGACGCAGAAATATTGGGCAGCTTGATGATGTTGGCCTCGGGGCGCATCGCAAGTTTACCGAGTTCGGCGAGCTCGTCGTTGATCTTTTGTGCGGGCGTCAGTTTGTCGGGGAAGTTGGCGATGATGCGGCCGGTCAGCGAAATGTCCTTCAGCTTCATCTTCACGCCGGCTGTCCCGACAAAGGCTTCGACGATCGGCAGCAGGGAAAACGTAGCGAGCCCAGGTGCTTCATCAACCTTCGTCCAGACGATTTCGAGATCTGACATACCTGCGCCTCCGTGCGCCGCTTTGGTTTCGGCTGGGTTGATCTATTGCTGATTATGGCCTGTCTTGTTGCACCACCGTGAGGGTAAAGGCAATCTTCGGCACGGCGATGTCACCAGGGCACGCGGCCAATCTTTTTCAGGCGTCGAGCTTGGAAGCTTTGCCGGTGACAATGGGGCCTTTTGAGGACCGACATGGCCCTGTCGCGGCACGGGCGGGCCTGCGCATATTTCGGTACGTTGTCGTGAGCGCGCGATCGCGCAGGTCGGAAAAGGCAAGGCGGCCTGCCGGCACAGTCACATCCGGTCGAGAGTCTTTTCCGGGGCGGCGCCCGCCGGCATCGCCGCAATTGTCGGTAACAGTTGCTCGAGGTCGCTGATGAAAGCCACGTGATCGAGATGGGCCCGATCGGCAAAACCGTTGTCCACGACGCCGCGGAGGAGGTCCGCGAGGGGCTTCCAATAGCCTCCCTGGTCGACGATCACGATCGGCTTGCTGTGCAGGCCGAGCGTACGCCAGGACAGGACCTCGAAGAACTCCTCCAGAGTGCCGAGACCGCCAGGCAACACGACGAAGGCATCGGAACGCTCGAACATCTGCAGCTTTCGCTCATGCATGGTCTGCACGACGACGGTCTCGGTCAGGTCCGGGTGGCCGGCTTCGCGCTGCAGCAGGAAGTCGGGGATGACACCGACGACCTTCGCGCCACCCGCCAGGGCGGCATTCGCGACCAGGCCCATCAGGCCGACGCCACCGCCACCATAAATGAGGCGTATGCCCTCGCGCGCCATCAAGGCACCGAGCTGGATGGCCGTGTCACGGGTGGCCGGGTCGGCGCCGAAGCGGGAACCGCAGAAGACGCATAGGGCGGGAGGGTTGTTTTTGGGCACGGAAGCTTCTTATTTTAAGGGCGATCCGATGTCGTTCCGGACCGGGGAGGCATGGTATCATTTCGCCAAGCAGGGTTGCGATGCCGGCGGCGGTCGGTCGTCGCACCGTTGGGAGGGCGATGTCACGCACTGTTTTTGGATTGCTGCTGGGCGGGGTGATTGTCATCGCCGTGGCCCTTGCAGTTGCCTGGCGCAGCGAACTGACCGAGCAGGCATTCATCGACCGGGTGGTCAAGCCCGCCGCGGTGGCGACGCCCGCGCCTGCGCCCGCAGCTGAAACGTCTCAGGTTCCGCCAATGGTGCCGCCGCCGGCCCCGCCAGCGGCGGCCGCGAAGCCAAGCTTCGACATCGCCCGGGTCGGGCCGGACGGGCGGGCCGTGGTTGCCGGCCGGGCCGCTCCGGGAGCCAAGGTTTTGTTGCTCGATGGCGGCAAGGAGATCGCCAGCAGCACGGCAGATGCCAACGGCGAATGGGTTGTCGTTACCCAGGATACCCCTCTCGGCCCAGGCCAACACGAACTGCGGGTGATCGAGCATATCGATGGCCGTGCGCCCGTTACCTCCGACCAGGTTGTGGTCGTCGTCGTGCCGGATCCGCCGGTGGCGGGTGCGGCGTCCAAGGAGCCACTGGCGGTGGCAGGCGCGCCCCCCAGGGATCAGACGCTGGTCATGATCACACCGCCAGCGGGGCCGACGACGCTCGTCCAGCCGCCGACATCGGCCGGTGTGCCAAAGTCGGGCGACCTCGTGCTGTCGACACTGGACTACGACGACCGTGGCCATGTCACGGTCACCGGGCAGGCGACGCCGGGAACGGCGGTGCGGGTCTATGTCGACGACAAGGCCGTCGCCGAAGGCGTCGCCGGCGCCGATGGCCGGTGGCGTCTGACGCCGTCCGAGCCCCTCGCCCATGGCAAGCACAAGCTGCGACTCGATCGATTGGCCAAGGACGGCAAGCCCGTTGGCCGCCTCGAGCTGCCGTTCGAGCGGGCCGTCGTGCCGCCGGGCACGGCCGGCGACGGCCGGCGCTTGTATGTGGTGCGCGGCGACAATCTTTGGAATATAGCCCGCGCTCATTATGGTCAGGGATGGCATCACACGAAGATATACAATGCCAACAAGGATCAGATCCGAGACCCTGACCTGATATATCCGGGCCAGGTCTTCAGCCTGCCAAAGGCCAACTGACGGCCCCAAGCGACAATAGAGTACGTTCATGCTGGCAAATTTTCTTGTGCCCATTCTTGCCGACGGCTGGCGGTTCATCGCCGCTTTTGCGGGCGCGGCCTTTCTTGCGGCGTTGACAGGGGCAGCGTGGCTGTTCTGGCCGCTGATGGTCCTGACCCTGTGGTCGATCTATTTCTTCCGCGACCCGCCGCGTGGCGTGCCGCAGGACGACGGGGTACTGATCGCACCGGCCGACGGCCTCGTGCAGATGGTCGTCGATGCGGTTCCGCCGCCGGAACTCGGGTTGGGAAATGAAGCCCTGACCCGCGTCTCGATCTTTCTCAGCGTCTTCGATGTTCACATTAATCGCGCGCCCTGTGCGGCGTCCGTTGAGGTCGTGGCCTATCGTCCCGGCAAGTTCCTGAACGCCGCCGCCGACAAGGCGAGCGACGATAACGAGCGTACGGCGATTGCCTTGCGCCGTTCCGATGGCCGCGTGATCGGCTGCGTACAGATCGCGGGCTGGGTGGCGCGCCGGATTATCTGCTACGTCAAGCCTGGCCAGGTCGTCGCGGCCGGCGAGCGTTTCGGCCATATTCGGTTTGGCAGCCGTACCGATCTCTATCTGCCGCATGGCGCGCGTCTGCTGGTCGCGCCGGGGCAGCGCATGATCGGAGGTGAGACGGTCATGGCCGAACTCGATCCGGTCGCGTCGGGGCGGCGCGTGGCGATCGAATTCTAGGAGGCCACCATGGACAGCGATCACGGCACGCATCGGCGCCGGCTGATGGGCTTCTCTATCAACCGGCTGATCCCCAATGTTCTCACGCTCGCGGCGTTGTGTTCGGGCTTGACCGCGATCCGCTTCGCCCTTCGGGGCGAGATGCGTCTTGCCGTTATTGCCATCATCGTTGCCGCGATCTTCGATGCCCTCGATGGGCGGGTTGCGCGCCGGCTCGGTGTCACCAGCCGTTTCGGCGCGGAACTGGATTCGCTGTCGGATTTCTTGTGCTTCGGCGTCGCGCCGGCGCTCGTGCTCTATCTGGCGTCATTGAGCGACGCAGGCTCGCTCGGTTGGGTGGTAACCTTGATGTTTCCCATCTGCTCGGCCCTGAGATTGGCGCGCTTCAATACCGCGCTGGTGGCCGACAGCCCGCCACCTGCCTGGACAGGTTCGTATTTCACCGGTGTGCCGGCGCCGGCAGGTGCGTTGCTGGCGTTGATTCCGCTGATGGTAAGTTTCGAAATCGAAGCGGCATGGCCGCGCCACGCACTGGTCGTGGGCGCAGTATTGATTGTCGTCGGAGGACTGATGGTGAGCAGCCTGCCCACCTATTCCTTCAAGAAGGGACGAATCCCGCGCCACCTCGTGTTGCCGTCTCTGCTCGGCGCTGCACTGGTGATGGGCATGCTGGCGAGTTCTCCCTGGATTGCCTTGTCCCTGATTGGCTTGGTCTATGTGTCGCTGATCCCGTTCAGTTGGACCGCCTATCGCCGCCAGACGTCGAAGGACCGGCAGGCCGAGGCCAGGCCGGCGGAGGTCGTATCGCTGCGCGCCGTCGATTCCGGGCCGCCGCCGCGCGATTGAGGCGGTCGCGCGTCAATGTTCGACCCCGTCCTGCGGCGCTTGATCGATCCGCCGCTCAACCGCGGCGGGGCTTGGCTGGCGGGGCAGGGCGTATCGGCCAATGCCGCAAGTCTGGTTGGATTGGCTGTCGGACTGCTTTCGGTTCCGCTGCTGGCCTTCGGCTTGTTCGGTTTTGCCTTGCTGGCCATCCTGCTCAATCGTCTGATCGACGGGCTGGATGGGCCGATCGCACGGCAGGGCAAACCTACGCCCTTTGGCGGTTATCTCGATATCGTCTGCGACATGGCGTTCTATGCTGCCGTTCCCGTCGGCTTCGCGCTGGCGAGCCAGACCAATGCGGTGTGGGCTGCCGTCCTCCTGGCGGCATTCGTTTGCACCGGAGCGTCGTTCCTCGGGCGAGCTGTCATGGCCGCTCAGCGCGGCGAAACCGACGACGGCAGGCGCGGTCGAAAGTCGTTTTTTTACGCCGCAGGGTTGATCGAGGGGACCGAGACGATAGTGGCGTTCGTGTTGTTCTGTGTCTTTCCGGAGGCCTTTCCCTGGTTGGCTGGCCTGTTCGCAGGCTTGTGCTTGTGGACGGCGGTGGCGCGTCTTGCCGAAGCCCGCCAGATCACGGCAGCCGGTTCTTGACGATTCGAGGTGTAGGCATGAAGAATTTCAATATATTCAATATATTGTACCATATTCTTCATATTTTTGTCTAATTTCAATTGACCGAAGAATCGGTGTTAAGTACGCTCCCCAAAGGCATGCTATCCAAAGTAAATTGGCTAACCGTCGCCTGCGTCTTGGGTTCTGGAGATGAAGTATGTTGTCGATGTTCCGTCGGATGATGAAAAACGACCAAGGTGCGACGGCGGTTGAGTATACGTTGATCGCCTCGCTGATTGCTGTGGCGGCGATCGCATCCATGCGCACCGTCGGCGACAAGATTTCGAACGTCCTGGGCAATGTTTCAAATACAGTGACCTGACAATGCAGTCCCATATGACGGGCGCGATCCACCAATAGGCCGCTGACTGCGACTGCCTTCTATTGGAAATTCTTGGGAATTTTCCATTTAATAATAACGCTATAGTAAAGTATCTTGATGTAGTGCTGAAATATCGTTCGTAACGATATTGTCTAGTGTCTTTTCGTCTGTGTATTCGTCTTGAAGTTTTCTACTTCAAGTTATTTCCAAGGCCACATTACGCAGTCAGGCGGCGCGAAGGTGACCGGATCATCGGAATGGCCCCTGAAGGTGCTTGGCGGCACTGATGGGGTAGAGGGTATCGGATGTCACTGCTAGTCCCTCTCCAGTCCGTTTGCCTGATTGTCTTCGTGCTGCTTCTGTTGGCGGCCGCCCGGCAGGACTTGCGCTCTATGCGGATTGCCGACGGGTTCTCGGTGGCCGTCGTCGCAACGTTCGGTGTCTGGACACTCTGCGGTTTCGCGGGCGACGGCCCCTCGCTTGCCCGGATCGGTCTGGCGGTGGGCTGCGCGGCGGCCGTGTTCGCCCTCGGGGCGCTCGCCTTTGCCCTCGGTGGCCTGGGAGGTGGCGACGTCAAGCTACTTGCCGCATCCAGTCTGTTCGCCGGTTCCGATCTGCTCGTCGAATTCCTTACAGTTACGGCTCTGGCTGGCGGCGTATTGGGGCTCGCTGTCCTGGCAGGCGCGCCAATCGGGCCTACCGCGACGGCGGGTGGCACATCGGTGCAAACCCGTCTGCGTGGTGGCTTACCGTATGGCCCGGCGATCGCCGTCGGCGGCCTGTGGATTGCAGCCGCGTCGGCGATGTCGTGAAGCCGGCGAAGCTTTCATCGTGAACAGCAAGTGCGTGGTTGCAAGCCGAACGCGGCGGGGATTGGCGGCGGCATTGATCTCGATGGGGCGGTCCGATCTTTTACTGTGTCAGTTCGAGGCCGCGCTGTAATCGGCCCCCCGCGATTGCTGTGTGCTGAATGCCTTGGGCGTCGTGCTCGACATGCGGGGATGCCATGCCGATGCCCAGGCGCGGCATCGCCAGGGCATGGAGGTGCCGCCGACGGGTGCATCCGGCAGAATCTCGCCTTCGCCTACGCCATGGCGGGCGACATGGAAGATGCATTGCAGGTCAGTCGAAAGGATCTGGACGAGAAGAGCGCATAGAGGCAACTTTCGCACTTCAATGCAGCTCGGGAGCCTGCCGCCGGAGGCCCGCAGCGCCGAATTGTGGCGTTTCTTTCCGCAAGCCGACAGTGGCGCCTGACGGTCGAATCGAGGAGGATGCTAGCGATGTACAGATCGTATGGATCGGGCCTGACGGCCCTTGTGTGTCTGGTCGGACTCACGATCGCGCCGGCCGCGCTTGGGCAAGCCCCACGCAGCAGCGTCGACACGCCGGCATCGGCGGGCGTGCCCGAGTTTCGTGACCCCAAGACCGGCCAGATCTGGACGCCGGAAAATGTCGGCCTGGTTCCAGGGCCGAATACGCCGAGCGACCGTGCCTTCGATCCTTTGGCGCAAGCGGTTCACGTCGACGGCGTGGTCGTGCAGCGACCGAGGATCACGCCGCTTGGCAGCGTGCCAATCACGGCCGGGCCAACGGTGCCGATCGTCAATATCGACGACGCCACTCTCCGCGCCGTCCCGTCGCAGCGCTGGCAAGTCGTGCTTTATCTGAACAATAACAGCGCCAAGACGGTCGTCCCATTGCTCCATTGCGGTTTCACCAACAACGGCAAGCCGGTCGAAGAGACGCGTGTGCTTGTCCCGGCGGTGGGAAGCGGCATGCGCGTCGGCTTGACCGTCTATGGGCCCAAGACGGGGCTCTTCGTCGATCGCGCGACGTGCCGGGTCCAATCGCCGTAGTGGATATTGCCGGTCACCCCTGTACGGAATAGCCGCCGTCGACGGTGATTGCGGCACCTGTCACGTAATCGGATGCGGCTGCAGCCAGAAACACCGCGATGCCGGCGAAGTCGTCGGGGGTGCCCCAGCGGCCGGCCGGCGTGCGCTTCAGAACCGAGTCGTGCAGCGTCGGGACTTCCTGTCTCGCACGCTGGGTCAGCGCCGTATCAATCCACCCCGGCAGGATCGCATTCACCTGGATGTTGTCCTTGGCCCATGCGGTGGCCATCGCCTTGGTCATCTGCACCATGCCGCCCTTGCTCGCGGCATAGGCGGTGGCAAACGACGCACCGAAGATCGACATCATCGAGCCGATGTTGATCATCTTGCCGGCGCCGGCTTTCTTC
>ERZ890510.934-NODE-934-length-20889-cov-5.377268_pt1 | contig 20889 bp, 15 predicted proteins | sample MGYA00521265_ERZ890510 | MGnify/ENA primary metagenome ERZ890510 (study PRJEB32303, sample SAMEA104408624) | aquatic metagenome | biome: Brackish water; feature: Chemocline; material: water | place: Baltic Sea | collected 2014-10-26T21:54:00 | depth 110 m ...
TGTCGGTCATACTCGTTGGTGAGTTTCTGCGCCCGGTCGAAGGCGTCAGCCAATTCGACGTAATCGCCTTGCACGCCGCAAACTCGGCCGAGATGGTAGTAGGCCTCCGAATTCTCTGGTTCCAGATGCACAGCGGCTTCCAGCTGCTCACGGGCGACAACGAATTTCTGTTGTTTCATGTAGAGCTTGCCCGCTGTCAAAGCCGAACTCTGGCAGCCAAACACGAAAGGGCCACCCCCCAGAAGGAGAGTGGCCCCTATCGTTGCTGCGACCTGACTCAGCCGCATGCGCTCAGAAGCCCACCTGGAAGGTGAACGTGTTGAGCGCATCGAACAGATCGACTGATGTGTAGGCGTAATCGACTCGCACGTCCTTCAGAGTGCCGATGTCTCTCTTGATGCCAAAGCCGAAGCTTGTGCCGTAGAGGTAATCGTCGTCAGAACTGGAGGCCAGATCGAAGCCTCCGCGCAAGGTAAACATCTCACTGACCACGTACTCAATACCACTGCGGTACTGATCATACGTGTAGTTGTTGTGGCGAAACACCGACGTAAGGTTGATCTCGCCGAGTCCGGACTGATTGTAACGGTAGCCAACGCCAATCTCGAACAATGATGGCAAATCGGATGACGCAGCCTGCACCTTGTAGTCAGAGGCTGGTCGGCGCAGATCATCGAGAGTACCACGATTCAACAGTCCGGAACCATCGTACTCCATACGTTGACCGATATGCTTCACTGCTACACCCAGATCGAGCCCATCGATGTCGGCCAGATTTCTGTACTGTAGACCGGCACTGAAGGATAGTGCCGTGGCGTCGACGCGTTCGATCCGATTGACGATGTAGTTCGTCGTGCCGCCAACGGAAATGCGATCCGTGAGCGCCTTGGAATAGTGCACCCCCAGGGTGAAGAACGTCGGCGAAAAGGTTCCACCCGTCCCATCCGGCTGCTCCTCGGTGGTAATCGGGATATCGCCGTAGTCCAGGGCTTTGATATCAAAAGCGAACATGCCGATGGAACCGAAACGCGCTCCGGCAGCAATGTAGTTGACGCGAATATCGGCCAGGTACGACATCGTTGACACCATCACTTCGGTGCTATTTGTCGCTTGCGACAAACCTGCCGGGTTCCAGTGCAGGGCCTCCAGACCGGAGGTCGTGGCGATGGAAGCGCCACCCATCGCCATGGACCTGCCGCCCACCGGGATCAACAACTCTGTGGCGCTCGCGGTGCCAGCTCTGTTCTGACCTGCAGCATCGAGCCTGCCTGCGCTCGACACTACCAGGGCCAGCGCCAGCGCCGCGGAGGCGATCTTACAAGTGCTTGTCATCCTTTGATCTCCTTCTGACGTGGTGCTGGCTTAGAAATTCTCGAGGAACTGCTGTTCACCGACAACGGCCAGTTTCAGGATCTTGGTCTTGTTCTCGTCTGGCATGTCGATGTGCACGATATACATGCCACTGGCGACAGGCAGACCGTTCTCATTGTCCAGACTCCAGCGCATATACTGGTCGCTGTCATCCTTCTCCAGGACTCGTACCAGAGTACCGGACGCGTCGAAGATCCGCACCTTCACCCGGGACGGCAGATGACTGAAGGTAACGAAGTGACTATACCGACTCGTCTCTGCCGAGTTTACCGCATAGTACGGGTTGGGGAAGGCGTTGACCTTTGCCAGATCCTGTTTCAGATACGCGTCGCTGACCTCTGATCCGAGGGCAACGAAGGAGAACATGTCATTGGCCGTGTTCACGCGGAACGGCGTCAGCCGGAGGATCTGCCCCTCTGCCAACAGATCCATCTCACGAGTGCCACGCAACAATGGCCAGATTGCCACCTGGGTATCGAGGGTCTCGGCGTCACCGGCGACATTGATCGAAGTGTACCGGGGCAGCGGCGCATCGCTGTAGTCGCTGTCCATTACGAAGATGTACTCACGGCCACCAACAGACCGATCCGCTTCATCCGAGGCCAGGTCCCATCTGCCATTTTCTGACGTGGCGCCCGCGTTTTCGGTGAACAGGACATTCACCTGGCGCGGAGGGTCACTGTCTACTTCCCACGCGGTGAAGGGAACATCAGCAAAGTCCTGATACCCGTAGCTTGGATCACCGCCACGGAGGTATCGATAGCCCTTTTGTCCCACTGTCGGGCTGAAGCGGAGTTCGATCGTCTTCAGGTCGGCGCCCGTAAGGGCGGAGCCGAAGAAATTGGGTCCCACACCCGCACCGCCAAAGAGACCACTGCCGCCCCAATCGACGCCACTGATCCAACGTTCCGGGCCCTCCCATTCCCAGTTGCTGAGGGCCAGGGGCGGTCCGAGGACCATGATCTCGAAGCCGTGGTCGGACACATAGATCGGCACACGCTCATCGCTGGGGCCGATTTCGGTCTGGCCGGAAAGTATCGTGGTTCCTGTGGTAGCGTCCTGCAGGCTCCAGATCGTGCTGCCTTCGTCATTGGCACCGAAGGTGACCTCATAGGAGTTACCGGTGGTCATCGTTGGATTGATGACCGTAACCTCCACGCCACCCTCACTGGCGCCCTGATGATTGGTCACCAGAGACTCGAAGGGCGTGGTACCGTAGCGGGTGCCCGGTGGCGGATCTTGCGGCTTGACGATCAGCAACTGTGCTGAGCTTTCCAGCGTCGTGATCGCGGCGCCTTCGCTCTCGGCACGGTTGTAGGCGGTCACGGCAAAGTAGTACTCCTGCCCGTTGACCAGCGGTCCACCACGCACGGCATCAGCGCTCAGCTTCAGATTGCGCTTGACACCTACGTCGATACCGATCTGCTGTGGCACATCGAGGATGATGCCGGAATCCTCATCCAACGAGATCCCGAGAATCGTAGTCACACCGTTCACCAGATCGAAGGTGCCGATCAGGATGCCCTGATCCACACTGGACTCAGGGGTGGGTAACTGATAGACGTTGTAGCCCTCAAATGCGAAGCCCGCAGAACCGACGGTTTCGGTCTGCTCGATGGCATCACGATTCCAGCCCCAGTCGAGGACGATGGAGTTACTCAACTGCACAACATTTACGTTGGGCGACGCCGGTGGCGAAGCGACCTGGAAGAAGTTGTTGTAGGCATCCTGCACAAACTGGTCGGTGAACTTCAGCTTGGCGACGCTGCGCAGACGATCGGAAGAAACCGCGCCGAGTAATGCGACAACGACTTCCTGCGTATCACCCAGGGCCATGGTGAAGGGACCCGTGTTGAGCACGATGCGTCGATCGCCCGCTGGCAACGGCGTGCCATCGTTCCACCCGGTGGCGCGCGTCGGATCACCGTCGAGGGTGAACTTGGTTTCCTCGCCGGTCAGCGGATTGACGTACGGCACGGGGCTGTTGATGTCGGGCTGCGGCTGGTAGCCGCGTAGCAGGTTGTACCACTCTTCCGTGCCAACGTACTCTCCGAGTTCCGGATCACCGATGGCACTGCCGGCGGCAAAATACACGTACGACGTCATGGGCAGGTTCTTGAATCCCGGACGTCTGCCGAAGTTGAAGATCGCCTCGGCATTGGTGTCGAGAATTGGATTGCCGTCATCATCAACGGCATCATCGCCGTTGTCATCCTTCAGGTAGACAGGGATAACTGGTCCCTGAAGGAAATCGTACCCCGCTGCCGGCGGCGCCAGATTGAAGGCCGTGTAATGTGAGTCTTCCTGCTGGCCGTTGTATACGTAGCCGAGGCTGAGATCCACATCGGAACCGGCAAAATCATCACCGTAGTCACCGAGGTCAGGGTCTGACCATTGCGCGAAATACATGTCGTTGATGACGGCATCGTCTGGCGTGTTCGCCGTGCCCTCGTAAACGACCTGATATTTCTTGAAGATGGCATCACCCAGTTCATCGGCGCGATCGTAGCCCCAGATCGTGATCTGAACCTCGAGCCCGATCGGCTTGGAACCGTAAAGCCCGGTGGCAGCACCAATGTCGAGATCGTTGATCACGAACCAGGCCACCATGCTGGCCTGTGCTACACCCGGCTCGTCGGCGGAACCGTCGAGAACCGGGTTACCGGCTGCATCAAATGCCGGTGTGTAGACTCCATCTCCATCATTGTCGTAGAACGGGGCACCCTTTGCAGCGGGCCACTCCCGCCAGTTCTTCTCGTACTGTGCCCGCAGGGCAGCCAGGTCGGCCTCGGTTACTTCCTGCAAGCCTATGTTGAATAACTCCGAGGCATCCCGCCGCAGGTCGCCCTTGGCATAATCTCTGCGAATGCGATAAATGCGCACACTCGGGTCGTCCGGATTCTCTGCGACTCCCTTCGAGATGATCGCCCCAGGAACGGTACCAACAGCGTATGTCTGACCACCGACGCGCAGCGTCTGCGGATCTCCATCATTGACGATGCCGCCCCAGATCACGCCGTCCTGATAGATGACCTGATCTGTCGACTTCGGGAAGGTAACGCCCGAGTTGCCGTTGGCGGGGTTATTGGCAGAATTTCCGTCCCGCTGAAACCAGAGGGACATGTTGTTGATATTCATCAGCGAGCGCTGGCCGAAAGCTCGCGCTTCCTGGGCCACCTTGGCAGCCGGCGCCGGACGCACGTCGCGAGCGGCGGCGGGCCCCGCCAGGGACACAGCCCCAACTGCCAGCGCCACTGCTGCAGCGGTGATCATCCTCATGGTTGTTTTCCTTCCATCGGACAGAATCATTTTTGAATCAAGGGGATGCGACGGTCTCATGCCCTATATCCCCAATTCGATGCCGAAGCGAATCTGCCTCGGCTCGTCCAGGAGATCACCACCTTCGTTGAACCAGTAATGCTGGCGGTTGGCCAAGTTGATGGCCTGATACAACTGCTGATACGACAGACCGCCGCTGGCCGAGATGATTTCTGTGCTGAGATCCGCGTTGGTGAGGAAACCATCATCCGTAGTATTACCGCTGCGCTGATAGACATTCACAGCGTTGCGGCGGTTGAGGAGGTTCTCGACGTAGCCATACGCCTTGGCATCCATGCCGAGGAGGCTGAAGCCCTTGTCAACCCGCAGATCCACCTGGAAGGTCCACGGCGTGCTCGACTGGTTGATCGATTCGAGAGGCTTGCGGTTTCTCGGATCAAAGCTGTTCAGGATGCCGCCATCTTCGGCGCCGCCCTGACCCAGTGAGCCTGTGGAGTAGGTGAAATTGTGGCCGCTGGTGAATGTGAACAGCGTGTTGATACCCAGCTGACTGAGGATCGCACCGCCCTCATCCGCACCCCAGCGGTAGTCGAAATACATCGAGCCTCGATGCGTTTCGTTGAAGTCCAGGGGCGAAATGATCGTCGGCAGGTCGGAGTCGTTCTCAATTCCGGAGATACCGGAAACCGTCGTCGAACCGGTGCCGCGCGCATCCGACATCGTGTAGTAGAGCTCGGAGCGCAGGCGATTGGTACGCCGAAGTTTGAAGACGAACTCGACGCCCTTCGTCGTGGCGAAGTCCCCGTTCTGCAGGTAGCTGAAGACCTCAGAGTTGACGGCTGTGGAAGCGACGTCCTGGCGGGCGATCTGGATCTGCCCCTTCACATCGCGATAGAAACCTGTGATGTCGAAGGATGCCACATCATTGAACTGGCGATCAAAACCGATCTCATACTGAGTCGTCCGCATGGGCTTGATGTCGAAGGCCGTGGGCTGGGGGTTGTAGTTCTGACCACCCAACTCCTGGGACAGCTGCGCCCCACCGGTGAACATGTCACGCATGGCCGGCATCTGCGAGAAGCGCCCATACTGCACGTGAAACACCGTGCGATCAGAGACCGGAAACGACATTCCCAGACGCGGGCTGATCTCGGTGTAGGTCGCCGTCTTCTCCATGGAACCGATATCGATCGTGTAGTTGGTGGCGTCGCGCACGGGCGAAGCCTGATCCTTGAAGCGCCAACTGTCCACATCGAAGTAATCGATACGCAGACCCGCGTTCAGAATCAGATCGTTGTACTCGATCTTATCCTGAATGAAGGCCGCGCCAAGGATGGGCTTGCGTGGCGCATCGAGACCGGACACATCTGTCTCGTTGCCATAGACATCGTAGCCGAAGTAATCATGGCGCATCGTGTTGCGCAGCAACGCCTGAAACTCGGCCTCATTGCCCTGACCGGCGGGCGTGTTCTGCGAGGTGGCGATCAACTCATCAAGAATTGCGCCCTGGGCGATCTCCCCGGCGTAGTAGCGGTCGTAGACCGCATCGAGGGCAGGGTAGGTGTTGAGAATCGCCGAGCGTACAGAGTTGAGCACCGCCTGGTAGCGCCGGGTCGTCCATTGCTGATAGTCGAAGCCGAACTTGAGTTCGTGGACTTCCGTCTGCTTCGTCAGGCTGCTCCCGACGCTCCAGTAGGTGTCCTTCTCGTCCAGGTAAAAGCTGCCGCGATCATCGCCGGAAACGAAGGATGTTGGCGTACCCGGTCGATTGAAGGGGAAGCCGGAAATATCCAGCGGTGCCGGATTGGTGCCTGCGTTGCTGTAGGTGGTGAAGTCAGGATTTGCATTGGCGACGGAGAAACTGTCGTTGTAGACCCACCAGTTGTCCTTGAAGATCGGATCGAAGATCTCCCGCGTCTGCGTATAACGACTGACGCTGACTTCGTAGAACATGCTGGGATCGAGCAGGTGGGTCGCCTTGAGGTTGATCAGGCTTGTGCCCTGATCGGCTTCCGGCAGGCGGGCCGTGTTCAACATATTGCGGATCGGGCCGGGGTTGAACTCCAGCGACTCGTCTGAGAACAGGCCGGTGATCTGCAGCTTCACCGGCTGATAGTCAAAGACCAGCGTGCCGTTGAAATCGTATCCCTGTCCTTCTGTATGATCGATGCTACCGCCCTTCAGATTCAACTCACTGAGGACTTCGGGATCGACCGTCCCGTCACCATTCGTGTCCGTCCAGTGGGTACGACCACCACGATCTCCGGTATCGGTCAGATTGATGCCGTTGACACCGTTTTCAAAGTGGAAGCCATCCCAGAACACGGGGGCGGAACCGACCCGGCGCTGGCTGGCGACGAAGGCGCGAATCTTCTGGTTGCCTGCAACCGGGCCCTGAATGGTGAACACCTGATTGCTGTAACCGTAGGAGTATGTATCGAGAAACTTCTTGCCATCTGAGGCGAAGTTGTCGGTTTCCGACATCACGCTCATGTGCAGGTCGGACGCACCGGTGCGCAGTTCCTGCAGGACAATGCCGGCATTGGCGCCGCCGTATTCGGCGTTGAAGCCTCCGGCCTGCAACTGCACTTCTTCGAGGGCCTCGTCGATCAGATTCACCGCAGTGCGGCCCGTGACGACGTTGCGCACGCTGGCGCCCTCGACGTAGTAGGCGATCTCATCACTGCGTGATCCGCGCACATGCAGTTGGCCCTCGTCTTCGACCACGCCGGCCTGCAAGGAGAGGACATTCTGTACACCCCGGAACGGCAGAATCTCAAGATCCTCCGAGCCGATGATGCGCACCGCGTTGGTCGCGGTCTTGTCGATGATGGGTCGCTCAGCGCGGATCACGACTTCATCGGTCGTGATCGCTACTGCCGTCGGACGAACCTTGAGGTCCGTCGTCAGATCGCCGGAGACGCGGACTTCCTGAATGACCAGAGGCGCGTAGCCGATATATGTTGCGCGAAGCGTATACGTGCCAGGTGGCACGTTAAGAATGTAAAAGTGTCCATCTTCGTCCGATACGGTGCCGAGCTTCGTCCCCTCAAGGGCGATGCTCGCACTTACGAGCGGCGTTCCATCCGCTTGATCGGTAACTGTACCAGTGATCTTGCCATTACCTGCCCAAGCCGTAGTTGTAGCCAAGGCAAGTATGCACGTCGCAAAGAATACGGCGTGCCATCGGGTCTTCCGGTCCATCGGCAGCTCCTCCCTGTAGAGAGCGATGACAATCGGTGATATCAGATAAACGTGCTTGTGTTTGGTCGAGTCCTGTTTTTTCTGTGGGTCCACAGTAGGCGCGTTTACGTGAACGAATTGAGGCTATCTTCGTGAAATTGTCACCAAAAGGCAACCCGAAGACAAACAGGACGGCCGCCCAATCTTCTGGATCCGCCCTGCCAAGTCCGGTGGCCAGGCTCGGCCGCGGTCGATAGCCAGACCATAAATAACTGTTTTATAACTGCTTTGGGCATAGACTCTGCCTCCGGGACCAGAGCGCGCGTCGATGCGCTGGGCTCTCAGGTCACCGGGATGATCTCAATCAGGCTCAGACGAAAGTGAGCCACCCATGCCGATCCTCTACCTCGGCGTTTATGGTTTCGAAGAATCGTGCCTGGATCTTCTCGGTGATCGGGCCACGTGTTCCATCACCGATCTGTATCTGATCGATGGCTCGAATCGGTGAGATCTCGGCTGCCGTACCGGTGAAAAACACCTCGTCAGCCACATAGAGGAACTCGCGGGGTATGGGCCTGGCTTCCACTTCAAAGCCCAGTTCGCGGGCGATGGTGATCGCCGTGTGCCGCGTGATGCCGGGCAGGATCGACTGGTAGGACATCGGCGTGGCGATTTTGCCTGCCTTGACTGCGAAGATATTCTCACCGCTCCCCTCGCTGACCAGTCCGTCCGTACCAAGAACGATTCCTTCATCGTAGCCATTGAGATTCGCCTCCATGCGAACCAACTGGGAATTCAGGTAGTTGCCCCCCGCCTTTGCCAGATTTGGCAGCGTATTGGGTGCCGATCGGTTCCATGAAGAAGTGCAGACGGACACGCCCTTCTTCAAAGCGTCATCACCGAGGTATTGCCCCCATTCCCAGACGGCGATCACAGTGTCAACAGGACACGTTGTTGGATCAACCCCCAATGAGCCGTATCCACGAAAACAGATCGGACGAACGTAGCAGGCATCCAGCTTGTTGCTGCGGATCGTCTCGAGAATGGCATCGCAGATCTGCTGGCGGCCATATGGGATCTCCATTCGATAGATCTTGGCAGAGTCGAACAGACGATCCACATGTTCTTCGAGACGAAATACGGCGGGACCCTTCTTGGTGTTGTAGCAGCGGATTCCCTCAAATACCGACGAACCATAGTGCACGACGTGGGCCAGAACGTGAATTCGGGCTTCATCCCAGGGGACGAGTTCGCCGTTGAACCAGATCTTGTCGGACTTTGGCATCGGGGGCATGGACGGGCTCCTGGGCGCCCGACACTGGGGCAGGCGCGGGACTAGGGTCAGAAAGTTCGGCTGATACTCAGGGAAAGATCGTCAAAGGTGCCGCTGCGTTGTTGGGAGCGACTGGCGCGCGCCGTCAGGCCCGTGTAGCCGCTGGGTTTGTATTCCATGTTCAGCGCTATGTTGCGATGTGCGTTGCGGAAGGCCAGATCGCGCTCGACGGCGTCCCGTGGATAGAAAAATGACCACTGACGATCCAATCGGTAGCTGGAACTGACACCAAGGCTCAAGGCAGGACTGGGCCGGTAGTTCATGGCCAGGCTGAGACGATGGTCGTTGTTGTCCTCTTCGACAATCTGCGATCCGTTTTCCACCAGCATCGTGCCAAAATCATCGGCGCTGAAGGAGTAGGTCGTGTTCAACTGCAGCGTCTCAAAGAGGGACCGACGAATGGTATGGCGCATCGACCAGCCTCGGCGGATGTTGCTGCGCCGTTTGATGGTGCTGGTGTTCACTTCGCGGTCAAAATCGAAGATAGTCCGACGTGCGGATATCTCAAAGTTATGCGAGATCTGGGTTGCCAGGCGATCGTAGCTGGTATTGGTCGACAGCCGCAATTCACGGGATCGCTGATTGTCGGCAGAGCGCGTCACATCCAGATTGACACGATGAGCTCGAGAGGACGAGAGGCCGATATCATACCTCATACCCCCATCTCGTCGTCCACGGTAGGTAACGGCCGCCACCAGATTGTAGCTGTCCCGATCCTGTTCGGTTGCACCGGGATTGTCGATCCGGTTCATTCGCGTCGAGCCAGAGATCTGCAGTTGATGCCCTTCGCTCACTTGCCAGTCCAGACTGCCCCCCACCTGCAGATTGCGATCCTCTCGGTCATCCGTCGGGTCTCGGAACACGCCTCCCGTGGGCAGCGGTACGCCGCGCCGCCGTTCGTCTGTTGCCGCCCACGAGAGCTTCGCCGAACCCGTCAGGTCTTCACGGAGACGCCCGTCGACATTGCCTGACAGATTCCATCGTTCGCTCTCTCGGTCACGTGCATAGAATCGGTTGCGCGGATCGTCATCATTGTTGGCTGAGTTTGTATTGAGGCCTTCAGACCACGACTGGCTCGTACGCACATTGTAGCCGCCCACCTTGGCTGTCACCGACGTACTTACCGACCGATTGCGGCGTTTGGACAGTTCCGCGACGACCGCCGTATCGGCACTGTCGACGACGGACCGAGTCACACCTGTCTCGGACCGCGACTCCGAGACAGACAGGTTCGTGCGCACACCCTTGGGCAGCGTATAGGCCGAACTGACGCGCAGATTCTCGCTGCGGCTCTTGTTGTTCTGCAGTGTATTGTCAGTCTTGCCGAGGGACAGAGATGTTGTCAGCCTCTCACCGAAAAGATCAAAGTCCGGCGATGTACTGATCGAGCCGTTGTACTGGAGCCCCGTCTCTTCAATCAAGCTGTCGGGGTTGGCCGGACTCGCCCGCCGTGCGGTAATGAGTCCTGGCACGATATTGACGCGAAGGTCATGGAAAAAACTCTCCGTACCGCTGAGTGGCTGGTACTGGAAGCGGAAATTGAAAGTCTGATTGCGCGTCTTCTGGTTCAGCAGGGTGGCGTTCCGACTCGACATGTTCGCCGTGATACCGATGGAGGCACGAGGTCCAAGAATCGGATACAGGACAGACGTGTTGATGCTGGCGGTTTCGGTCCAGTTGTTGCGCCCATCACGTTGGTCAAGAATTGCGTTCAGCGACATCGATGCATTGACGCGCAGCATGGATGTCGAATCACCGGATGCAGACAAGGTGACGGGCGTCGCAAAACTCCAACTGGGGAACGTCGGTCGCCAGGTCAACCGATCCGATCGCTGGCTGAAAGAGAGGGAGTAGGTCTGCCCCCAGGCGGCCGTGACCGTGAGGAGCGCGCCAAGCACGAGCCAGCGGGTCATCCCGACAGTCCCGCTGCCCCCAGGACCGACGCGAAGCGGGCAAACTGACCCACAGACAGATCTTCGGCTCGCAGGGTCAAGTCGATGTCAGCTTCGCCTGCCAGACGTTCGAGGGCCGCGATTTGGAGAGTTCCATCTCCATCAGGAGCTGGCAGTGAGCGGAGAGTGTTGCGCAGCATCTTCCGCCGCTGACTGAAGGCAGTCTTGACCACGGTCTGGAAACAGCGCAGGTCCTGGACCGGAATCCGTCCGGGCTGAAACTCCACCTCGATGACGGCGGAATCCACCTTGGGCTGGGGCCTGAAAGCTGTGTTGGGAATCTTGCGGACCATACTGATGCGCGCACATTGACTCAACAGAACCGTAATCTGACTGTAGGCTTTGGTCCCTGGTGATGCCACAAGCCGCTCGGCAACCTCCTTCTGCAGCGTCAGTACAGCGCGGCGGACGATCCCGGCGTGCTCGCGAAGACGAAAGAGCACCGGTGCGGTGATGTTGTATGGAAGATTGGCGACAACCAGCAGCGTCGAGCGCTTTTCTTCCGCCAGCAGCTGGGGCAGATCCAGCTGCAGCACATCACCCTCGATGATACGCATGCCGGGCTCGGGAAAGCGCTCCCGAAGATGTGCACACAGGTCGCGGTCGATCTCGACAGCGACCAGACGGTCAAGCCGTTGGCGCAATGGTGCCGACAGCGCCCCTCGGCCCGGTCCGATCTCAAGCACCAGATCCTCAGGTCCCGGTGTGACTCGTGCAGCGATATCCTGCAGGACACTGCCATCAATGAGGAAGTGTTGACCGAAGCGTTTGCGTGGTCGTGGCAGGCCATCCGGCCGGCGCCGTTCCGGGCCGGTCAATGGTTGACGGCCCCGGATCGCCGCAGTTGTTGCCAGAGCTCTGCCAGCAGCAGTTGGGGGTTCACATTGTGCCGCTGACTGTCGAAAGCAGCATCGAGGCTCTTGGCGACACCTTCGAGCCGGCGGGAGTCCACCCGTGTCGACCAGTCCACCAACCGGTCGACACGGTCCACGTTGGCGACTTGTGATGGCCCCTGCAAATCGACAAGAAACAGGTCACGCAGATACGCTGAGAACAATTCGAAGAAGCCCTCCATTTGCTGTTTATCGGGACGCCCACCCAGATCCTCGAGCAGAGCCCAGTAGTCCTCTTCTCGCCCCTGTACGGCGGAATCAATGAAACGTTCTACGAGATCACGCCGGCTGGCAAACTCATCCCCCCCCACGGCGACGGGGCGGATGCGATTGCCCACGCTCAGGCGCGCGGCAAGATCGGCTCGATCGGTGGCGACACCGGCGGCCACGAGTTGCTCGCGCACCTCGGATGCGACAAGGGCTCGAAGGGGCAGGCGTTGACACCGGGACACAACCGTTGGCAACAACCGATCGGAAGCGGCTGACACCAACAGGAAGACCGCGTGGCGCGGTGGTTCCTCGAGTATTTTCAGCAGCGAGTTGGCCCCGGCCCGCTGCATGCAGTCCGCCTCGAAGATAATGGCCACCCGCTTCGGGGCTTCGGTTGGCGCGAAGGACATCTCGCGCTGTAACAGCAGTATGTGATCCTTGGCCAGATTGCTGCCACTGCGAGCCACAGTGCCACCAGCCATATACTCAAGGGCTGCCTCTCGCAGAGCAGAAAACTGCTCTGCGTCGGTCGTGTTGCGAGGACCACCTGTCGGCAGGGGCAACAGTACGTGAATATTCGGGTGTGAGAGGCTATCCGCCTTGATGCAGGATGGGCAAGTGTCGCAGCCATCTCCAGGTCGTTGTCGACAACTGATAGCCTTGGCCAGTTCAAGAGCCAATCGCCGCTTGCCCACACCCTCCTGCCCCGAAATCAGCACCGTGTGGGGAAGTCGCCCTGAGGCAAACCACGCACCGATCTGGGCTTTGGCTCGTTCCTGTCCTGTGACCCGATTGAACGACAAGGAATCGACGGCTACGAGCGACGCAGGAGACTGACTTCGGTCTCAGGATCGAAGAAGTGGGCCTTGTCGATCTCCACGGCGAGTCGGACACGCTGCTCTACGACGGGAAGGTCCACAGGGTCGACGCGGGCAACGAAAGAGGATTTTCCCGTTGACAGGTAGAGTAATACCTCGTTGCCCATTGGCTCCACGACCTCGACCTGGGCATCGATCTCGACGGCCTCGACATCTCGTCCCATGGTGTCAGGGTCGTGAATATCTTCGGGACGAATTCCGAGCGTAAGCTCTTTGCCGACGTAATCCTTCAGGCGGTCATGTTGCGCCTTGGGCAATGGCAGGCGCAACTGTCCTTCGTCGAATATGAGGCGATCACCTTCCGCCACAAGCTTGCCTTGTACAAAGTTCATGGACGGGCTGCCGATGAATCCGGCGACGAACTGGTTGACCGGGTGGTTGTACAGATTCAGCGGGGTATCGTTCTGCTGAATCTGCCCATCCTTCATTACCACGATGCGATCACCCATCGTCATCGCTTCGGTCTGATCGTGCGTCACGTAGATCATGGTCGCATCCAGACGCCTGTGCAATTTGCTGATCTCGGTGCGCATCTGCACGCGCAGTTTGGCATCGAGATTGGATAGCGGTTCATCGAACAGGAAGACCTTGGGTTTGCGCACGATCGCACGCCCCACCGCAACCCTCTGTCGCTGGCCTCCCGAAAGGGCTTTGGGCTTGCGCTCCAGCAGATCCTGGATGCCGAGAATATCCGCTGCCTCCCGGACCCGTGCCTCGATCTCGTGCTTGGGATACTTCCGCAGCTTCAGACCAAAGGCCATGTTCTGATACACGGTCATGTGAGGATAAAGGGCATAGTTCTGGAAGACCATGGCGATGTCACGATCTTTGGGCGGTATATCGTTGACCAAGGTGCCATCGATGTAGATCTCGCCACTGGTGATCTCCTCGAGACCAGCTACCATCCGCAGAGTGGTAGACTTGCCGCAGCCCGACGGGCCAACGAGGACGACGAACTCACGATCCTTGATCTCTATGTTGGCGTCATCGACGGCGACGACGTCCTTGTCGAAGACTTTCCTTACGTCCTTGAGAACGACTTCAGCCATTATTTTCTCCTGCACTCATCCGTAGACCACGATAGGCTGGGGTTCCGGCTCCGCTGGCAACGGCCGACTCAGGAGCCAGGCGTCTTCCACCGGTTTGGTGTAGAACCGCCGTCGAACCCCGTCCACGGCGAATCCAAATTTCTGATACAGGTGCAGCGCCGCCATGTTGGAGTGACGCACTTCCAGTCGACAAGACCTGCATTTGAGTTCGGTTGCCCGATCAAGGACAGTCCTCAGTAGGCGACTGCCCCATCCTTGACGTTGACACGGCACATCCACAGCCAGGTTGGCAAGATGGAATACGCTCTCCTCTATGGTTCCGATCACGTAACCGACAAGATTCTCGCCCTGCCAGAGCCCGAGCTTGAGGCTCTGCTTCTCCTGTGACAGCCACTCAAGATCGGCCAACGTCCAGGGATGCGGAAACGTCCTCTCTTCGATCTCCAGGACCCGCTGAATCTCGGCCGAAGAAAGGTTAAGCACCCCCGCGGTGGTTGTCATAGAGCCGGCGTTACCGATGCTGCTGGCGCAAATGTTGGCGTCCGCACATAAACTGGCTCCACCAGGGCGGGATCCGCGTCCTCGGCGGGTGAACGCAGGCTTGCCAGCCAGGCCGCGGCGGCAGCACAGGGACGACGAACCGAAGGCGGCGCCAGTTCTGCGCCTGACACCCCGGACAGCAAATCCGACCAGCGGTCCACGCCATCGCCTGTGAACAGTACGTCCTGAAGACCCCAGTGCGCCAGTAGTCGATGGGGCTCATCCACGCACGGCGGATGGATCTGACGGGGTTCACCACCGGACGTGTCATAGACGGCGCCGTAGACTTCGCCACGTCGGGCGTCTAACAGGGTGCAGACCGGCATCCGACAGAAAGGCACCCTGGCCGCCAGAGCCGCAAGAGTGGACAGCGGAATCAACCTCGCGCCCAACCCCATACACAACCCCTTGGCTGCGCTGAGCCCGATGCGCAACCCCGTGAAGGACCCCGGACCCGTCGTCACCGCCACGCTGCGAATCTGCGCCCGCTGTCGTCCGGCATCGGCGAGAGCCGCATCGATTTCACCGAACAGTCTGCGCGAGTGCTCACGCGCAGCGTCGAACGTTCGCAAAGACAAGGTTCGACCGGACTCCTGAATTGCCACGCTACCGGCTGGAGTCGATGTATCTATGGCGAGCAACATCCTACAACATTCCCAACTGATCACCCCGGGTGTTGCCGGCGGGTGGCAGAGGCCTGCCCAGATGCTGATAGGCCTTGGGCATCGCCTGACGTCCACGGGGCGTCCTTTTGAGAAAGCCCTGCTGGATCAGATACGGCTCGTAAACCTCGGTGATCGTGTCCTCTTCCTCGCCAATTGCGGCGGCCAGATTGTTCACGCCCACGGGTCCGCCAGCAAACCTGTCGATGATGGTCGTCAGCAGGCGGATGTCGGTTTCGTCGAGTCCGAGTTCGTCCACTTTGAGGATTTCCAGAGCCGCTTTGGCGGCATTCCTGTTGACGACGCCATCCCCCTCCACCTGTGCGTAGTCACGAACGCGGCGTAGCCAGCGCTTGGCCAGGCGCGCTGTGCCACGGGAGCGTCGAGCGATCTCGTCCGCTCCGTCCTGCTCGACGTCGAAACTGAGCAGGCGAGCGTCGCGCTTGATGATTTCTGCCAGTTCGTCAGTACTGTAAAAGTCCAGGTTTGCCGTAATGCCGAAACGGGCCCGCATGGGTGCCGTCAGCAGGCCCTGCCGCGTCGTCGCCCCGACGAGGGTGAACCGTTCCAGATCGATCGTCACCGAGCGTGCCGTGGGTCCTGAATCGATGAGGATGTCAATGCGGAAGTCCTCCATCGCCGAGTAGAGATATTCTTCCACTTCGCGATTGATCCGGTGGATCTCGTCGATAAAGAGGACGTCCCGCGGACCAAGGGCCGTAACTATGCCCGCCAGATCAACGGGCTTGTCGAGCAGCGGGCCGGAAGTGGCATGTAACTCGACTTCCATCTCGTTGGCGATTACGTGGGCCAGAGTGGTCTTGCCGAGCCCTGGGGGACCCGAAAGCAGTACGTGATCCAGATTCTCGGACCGTTCCCGGGCGGCGGTGATGCCAATCCGCAGTTGTTCCTTGACCTTCGCCTGGCCAAGCATCTCTTCGAGGCGGCGAGGCCGTAGTGTTGTGTCAGTGCGATCCTCACTGCCGGCCTCGGGATTTACTGGACGAGTTTCCATGTCCCTCACCGTTCCCGCAGGGCGCCCTTGATCAGATCCTGCAGCGTCGGTGTCCCTTCGCCGTGTCTCCGTCGCGCCGCGGCGACGGCCTTGCTTGCTGATGCAGTGGCAAATCCGAGCGCCTCAAGGGCCAACATCGCTTCGTCACCCAGGGGATCATCGGAGATCCGTCCCGCATCGTTGTCGTTATTATCGGGGCTTGCCACCGGCATGCGGATTTTGTCCTTCAGCTCAACCACGACCCGCTGCGCCGTCTTGGTGCCGACGCCCTTTACTTGCGTGAGTTCAGCGACCAGTTCCCGATGGATGGCTCTCTGCAGGTCCGCAACAGAGAGCCCCGAAAGGATGGTCTGCGCCGAATTGGGACCGATGCCGGAAACTCCGATCAGCAACTCGAACATCTCTCTTTCAGCTGGGTCGGAAAAGCCGAAGAGCTGAAGACGATCCTCACGCACATAGGTGTACGTGTGCAGGAAGACCTCTGCCTTCTCTGCTGGCAGTTTGACGAAAGTATTGAGCGAAATGGAGAGACCATAACCGACACCAGCGACGTCGACAACGGCCTTGGTTGGCGATTTTTCTGTGAGCATGCCTCGTAGATGATGGATCAAACGACGCGCCGCCTCACCGCTGAACGACTCGGCGCAACAACGCCTCGACTTCGGGGCGCCGCCGGCGGTCCCCTGCCGACGTCGTCACTGCCGGGCCCCGGTGCAGATGGCAGATGGCGACGGCCAGCGCGTCTGAAGCGTCGAGAGGTTTGGGCAGCTCTGCCATCTTGAGCAATCGTGCAACCATTCCCTGAACGGCTTCCTTTGTTGCCTGGCCATTGCCAGCAACAGCTTTCTTGACCTGGGCCGGTGAATAGAGTGCGGTCTCGATGCCTGCCTGCACAAGAGCCAATCGCAGTACCCCGCGGGCCTCACCGAGTTTGCCTGTGGCGTCCGCGTCGCGGCCATGGAAGCTGCTCTCCAATGCTACCGCATCGGGGCGCTGCGCTTCGAGCAAGGCAACGAGCCCGTCATACATGACCTGCAGGCGCTCGGCGAAAGTCGCACCAGGTCGCGGGCGAAAACATCCACAGTCTTGATAGATATGCCTATGGCCCTGTTGGCGAACAAGGCCATAGCCTGTGCACGTACTGCTTGGGTCAAGTCCGAGGACGAGCAAGAGTCTTGGACGGTAGCCGGTCAGGCGAGCAGCTTGGCCAGCTCCTCCTCCTTTACGTCGAAATTAGAGAATACCTTCTGCACATCGTCGAGATCATCGAGTGCTTCCAGCAGTCGGATGATTTTCTCGATGTCCTCGCCCCCTACTTCCAGGAGGTTCTGTGGAATCCACGCCAAGGACGCCTGCGTGTAGGTCAAACCCGCCTCGTCCAGTGCGTGCTTGACTGCTTCGAAACTCTCAATCGGGCAGACGACCTCGTAGATACCATCCGCGCTTTGAATGTCATCACCACCTGCATCCATGACGGCGAGCATGACGTCCTCCTCGGTGACGTCGGTGCCGACGACCTCGATCAAGCCTTTCTGCTCGAACATCCACGAGACAGCACCCTTCTCGCCGAGGTTGCCATTGTGCTTGGTGAATGCGTGTCGGACCTCAGATACGGCGCGATTCTTATTGTCAGCAAGAGTTTCAACTATGATGGCAACGCCGGCAGGACCATAGCCTTCATAGACGGACGACTCATAGACGGCGCCAGGCTCGTCTCCCGTGCCGCGGCGAACCGCACGCTGGACCGTGTCCAGGGGCATATTCGCGCCGCGAGCGTTCTGTACAGCGGAGCGCAATCTGGGGTTGGCATCTTCGTCGCCACCACCTTCGCGGGCGGCAACGGTCAACTCGCGGATCAATTTTGTGAAGACTTTGGCGCGCGCAGAGTCAACGGCGCCCTTCTTCCTTTTGATGGTGCTCCATTTGGAGTGACCAGACATCGCGTTTTCACCCTTACCTGTAGATTCGGCCGAAGTTGCGTGAATCTACGGACTGGGTGAAACCATGGCAACAAAGTTGCCGCCTAACTTCCACGGAGACAACGAGTAATGGATCGACGAAACGATCGAACAAGAAAGGGAGACGAACCGTTGGGTTCGCCTCCCTGAAAGATGTTGACGCCGAGGATCAGGCGGCGTGGGCTTTTTCGCTTGCCACCTTCGCTGAGATGCGTGACTGCACGTCTCCTGGGACTTCGTCGTAACGTGCAAGTTCCTGGGTGTGCAGACCCTTGCCTTGTGACATGGACCGCAGTCGCGTGGCGTAGCGATCCATCTCAGCGAGTGGCACGTCCGCTTCGATCACCTGGAAGTGACCATCGGCGCTCGTGCCGCTGATACGACCGCGACGCGATGTGAGATCTCCCATCACCTCGCCGAGAAACTCCTCAGGCACGGTGATTCGCACACGACAGATGGGCTCAAGAAGGGCCGGACTTGCCTTGACGAAGGCTTCACGGAACGCATGCGATGCAGCGATCTTGAAGGATACTTCGTCAGAATCCACTGCGTGGTACTTACCGTCATGGACAGTGGCAGCAATGTCGACGACCTGGGAATTGCAGATGGGCCCCTGATTCAGCGTCTCCTGCAATCCCTTTTCCACGGCAGGGATAAAGTTGGTGGGGATGCTGCCGCCCACGACCTCGTTGCGGAACTCGAATCCGGCACCGCGCTCACGCGGCTCGACACGAAGAGAGACTTCAGCGAACTGGCCGCGGCCACCGGACTGCTTCTTGTGGCGATAACTCCCCTCGGCTCGACCTCGTATGGTTTCGCGGTACGGGATGCGGGGCGGTTCGGTGTCGACTTCGGAATGAAACCTTTCTCGCAGACGCTTGAGAATGGTCTCAAGGTGCAGATCCCCTTGGGCAGCGAGGACGGACTGGCGGATCTCGCCGTCGAAACGGAACTCAAAACTCGGATCCTCTTCGTGCAGTTGCTGAAGTCCTGATACCATGCGCTCCTCGCCACCCTTCTCCCGAGGGGTCACGGCGACACGAATCAGTGGTTCAGGGAAGACCACAGGCGGAAACTGCAGGTCAGTGCCCTTGGCGGAAATGGTATTGCCGGTATGTGTGTCCTTGAGCTTTACGAGAGCGACAATATCTCCCGCCGTGGCACTGTCCACTTCTTGCCGCTCGTGGCCGTTGATCTCAAAGATCTGACCGATGCGTTCGGCCCTGTGACGGGTGACGTTGTGGACCTCGTCACCGTGACGCAGCGTTCCAGCGTAGAGTCGCATGTAGCTGAGTTCCCCCACATGCTGCTCACCAACCGTCTTGAAGACGAACCCCGCCAGTGGGGCGTCGGCTGCGGCAACCAGTTGCTGCTCGTTGCCGTCCGCATCGGCAAATCCGAGACCAGGACTTTCCACTGGGGAGGGAAAGAGGTCCGCCACACTTTGCAGGAGACGGTCGACGGCAACGTTGTTGTAGGCGTCGCCAAACAGAACCGGAAACAATTGTCGGGACAGGACCGCTTTACGGAGACCGGCCTTCAGCGCTCCAGCGTCCAGGCCCCCATCACCGAAATAGGTCTCCATCAACTCTTCGTCGGTTTCGGCGACCGCCTCTACGAGATGTTCGTGCAGCGTAGAAGCCTCCTCTGCGATGGCTTCAGGGATGTTCCCCACTTCTGCCTTGCCATCGGCGTAGGTTATCAGCTTCATCTCAAGGAGGTCGACGACCTGGTGGAACCCTGGGCCCGAAGCCAGGGGGTGCTGGATCGCCACAGCCTCGCGACCGAATCGAGCCTGGATCTGGTCCAACAGATCTGCGACATCGATTTCTTCTCTATCCATCTTGTTGACGTATAACATGCGTGGCAGACGCAACTCGCTGGCATAGCGCCATACCCGTTCTGTGCCTACATCGATGCCGGCTACCGCATCGATAACGACGACGCTGCCATCAGCAACACGCAAGGCCGACAGGGTCTCGGGGATGAAGTCGGCGTAGCCAGGGGTGTCCATTACATCGAAGTGGTAGTTGTTCCACTCACCCGTCAGCAATGAGGTCTTGACGGACATCTTGCGCGCCACCTCTTCGCTATCGTAGTCGGAGATGGTTGTGCCATCTTCGATCCGCCCGATACGCGTCAGTTGCCCCGTATTGAATATGAGCGCTTCAGCGAGTGTAGTTTTTCCTGCCCCGTTGTGACCCGTTAGGGCTAGATTCCGGACCTGCTCGATTGTGTGCGACATTTACCACACCCCTTGTGGAGGAAGGCGCCGGGACGAGATGCATCCGTAACACGACGAGACTCGCTATCCAGTGCCCCGCCGTGAGCGGAGTCTTAGTGGGCGGAAACGTATGCTGATTCTTGCCTCGATGTCAAGCGAAATTCAGCGGCCGGCCAATTTCGACACGTGCGACGTAACGTGTTGTTTCTCAACATATTGGATGATTACATGAAGACTGCTTTCGCGACGTTTTTGATGCTGAATGACAACTATCTTCCCGGCTGCCTGGTATTGGCCGCAGGCTTGCGCCGACAGGGCGTTGACGCTCCGCTGATTGTTTTG
>ERZ890510.935-NODE-935-length-20870-cov-4.858179_pt1 | contig 20870 bp, 12 predicted proteins | sample MGYA00521265_ERZ890510 | MGnify/ENA primary metagenome ERZ890510 (study PRJEB32303, sample SAMEA104408624) | aquatic metagenome | biome: Brackish water; feature: Chemocline; material: water | place: Baltic Sea | collected 2014-10-26T21:54:00 | depth 110 m ...
ATCGTAGTCAGTTGCCCCTGATCGGCATCAACCAGCCGGGCGCGGACCGTGCCACCCCCGCGATAGATGCGTGTGGACAGCGATTCGAGATCGATATCAGCGGCGTGACGGAGCAGATCGGCCTCGATCTCCTTGAACAGCCCGTCCACCTCCTCGAGGCTGAAGCTGCGTTCCATCTCGACCGTCAAGTCCACGCTGCGCTCTTGCTGCCAGGGCGTACCCTGCTGCTCAATCGTGTTAAACAGCCAGATCCCCAGGCCCATCAGGCCAACGGCACCGCTGACGGTGACCGCCCGGTGATCCAGCGTCCAGGTAAGCAGACTCACATAGGATGACCGCATGCCCTGCTCGTGAAAGTGCCAGATGAGCCCCACGACACACAACGCGAAACCGACGAGAGCGATGGCGACACCGAGATCCATGTCGAGAGTTGTGTGCAGGACCCGCGCGCCCGTTGTCCGGCCCCAGGCGACCATGCCAGCCAGGCCGATATCATGCACCTTCCAACCCACACCAAACAGAACGCCCGTCGCCACCAGCAGCTTCAGCAACCCGTCGAACCGGTCCAGACTGGAACGAAACAGGCGCGAACTGGCGAGCGGGATGATCGCCAGTGAAACGATCGTCGAGACGCCGACGGCGAGACAGATCGTCAACCCGGCGTCGCCCATCCAGCGCGATACGCGACCGTTGGACAGAAAGAAAAAGGGAATGAAAACACACATCGTCGTCAGTGATGACGCGACGACCGCCATGCCTACTTCACCCGTCCCCCGGATGGCAGCATCCACGGGACCCTCCCCCTCTTCCTGCCGGCGGCGGAAGATGGACTCCAGGGTGACAACAGCGGGATCCACAAGCATGCCGACAGCAAGCATGAGCCCCATCATGGAGACCATGTTCAACGTGATCGGCGAGCCGAAGACTTCGCGGGCGACAAAGATCCCCGTGAACACACAGCAGACGGACACGGGAATGGCGAGGCCGATGACGATCGTGCTGCGAATGCTGCGCAGGAACAGGAAGATGATGCCCACGGCGAGCAGGCCGCCCAGCAGCCCGGAGTCCATGAGATTGTTCAGCTCACCCATTACCTGTTCGGCGCGGTCACGTGTGATGCGGATATCAAGCAGGCCGTACTCGGCGCTGATGCGTTCCAGTTCGGCCCGTGCCAGCTGCGCCACATCCACCGTATTGGCCGTGGATGCCTTGTAGACCTGGACCTCGACGGCATTGCGGCCGTTGAGACGCTCAAAGCGTTCCTGCTCCGGGTATTCATACGTCACTGTACCCAGATCGGCGAGGGTCAGATCCCGACCCAGAACTGGCAGTGCGCCGATCTCTTCGACGTAGGAGAACTCTCCACGGACGCGTGCCTGGTAGCGCAATCCGGCATCGAGCACACGCCCGAGAGAGACGTTGATGTTGTTGGCGCGCAGCTGGTTTGCCAGTTGTCCCAGGGAGACATCATGGGCCTCCAGCCGCTGCTGATCCAGCTCGATGATCAGTTGCTTTTCCTGAATGCCACCGATGTTGACGTTGGCAACTCCGTCCAGGCGCAGCAGGCGCGGCTCAACGACCTTGCGTACGATGTCGAATAACCGGCCCTCGTCCCCTTTCCATGCCAGATCCGCTTCGAGAATGGGACGGTCATCACTCTGCCAGCGGAACAGCGAGATGCGTTCCACATCGGCGGGCAGCAGTACCCGCGCCTGATCGACGCGATCCCGCACTTCCATCACTGCCAGATCCATGTCCGTGCCGGCGACAAACTCGATGCTGACATTTGCCGAGTTGCCGCCGGAGCGCGAACTGATGCGCTCGACGCTGCCGAGCATGGCCAGCGACTGCTCCAACGGCAGGGTGATCTCACGCTCGAGTTCCTCGGGCGAGGCAGAGGCGTAGTTGACGCCGACGCGAACCGATGACGACGAAATGCTCGGGAAGGACTCCAGTGGAATCCGCGTCACCGAAATCCATCCCAGCACGACCAGAGAAATCGTCGCCATGGTCAAGGTGACGGGACGCTGGACGGAGAAACTGGCGATCTTCATCCTCTACCTCCGGGAAGGCGCATCATTCACCACGGTCCAGCACCGTATACACCATTGGGATCACTACCAGGGTCAGCACCGTGGACAGCAACAATCCGCCAATGACGGTGATCGCCATGGGGGCACGGATCTCTGCGCCTTCGCCAAGTCCGATGGCCATCGGCAGCAAAGCCAGAACCGTCGTCGACGTTGTCATCAGAATCGGGCGCAGCCGGTGGCTACCGGCTACGCGCACCGCCTCGAGCTTGTTGAGTCCATCACGGCGGCGCAAGGTATTGATGTAGTCCACCAGCACGATGGCATTGTTGACGACGATGCCGGCCAGCATGATCAGGCCGATGAGGACAACGACACTTACCGTTTCGTCCAGCAACAGAAGAGCCATGGCACTGCCCACCATGCCCAGTGGGATCGTGAACATGATCACCAGGGGATGCAGCAACGACTCGAATTGCGATGCCATGACGAGATAGACGAGAAACACCGCCAACAGCAGGGCGAACTTCATGCTGTCGAAGGAGCGCTCCATCTCCTCGTTCTGCCCGCCAATGGCAAGGTTGAAGCCGTCCGGCAGGGGTAGACCGGCTGTCGCCCTCTCGATGTCGACTACGGCACTGCCCAGATCCCGCCCGGACAGATTGGCGGTGATCACGACAACACGCTCCTGATCGAGGCGGCGGATCTCCGCCGGACCTTCGACAATCGCGACGTCCGCCACGGCATCGAGTGCCACCGCCGTCGGATAGCCAGGCGGGCTGACGATCATGCGACGCAGATCCTCCACGGATCGACGCTCCTCGGGCACGGCTCGAACGCGCACGTCGATGTGTCGATCCTGGCGTATCAACTCGGTGGACACCTCGCCCTGCAGCTTGTTGCGCAGCAGTCCGCCGATGGCCTGAATGGTTGTGCCAAGTTCGGCGACGCGGTGCCGGTCAAATACGACCTGGATTTCCGGTTGCCCCCCCTCGGCACTGGACTTCACGTCAACCAGGCCCGGTATGCCGCGCATGCGTTGCGTCACATCGACAGCGATCGCAGTCAACGTCTCCAGATTGTAGCCTGTGATCTCCACCTCGATCGGCGTGCGGAAGGAGAAGTATGAAGGTCGCGAGAACTTGTAATCCAGATCGGGGACATCGCGCAGCAGCTGACGAACCTCATCCATGGCCCGTTCCTCGTCGATGACTGTCGACCCCGGTGTCAGGCGGATGAACATCTGTGCCAGATTCTCCTTCTTCTCGTCGGCGAAGCCGCCGGTCTGGCCACTGGCACCGACCTGACTGAAGGCGGTGATGACACCCGCGAGGTCCTTCACGCGGATGTCCAGACGAGCCACATGTTCCGTCGTCGCCTCCAGTGGTGTGCCCGCCGGCCATTCCAGATCGACGAGAAACTCACCCTGACTCATTTCGGGTATCAACTCGACCCCGAGAGTCCGTGCCTGCAGCAGCACCACCACTGACAGAGCGGCGAATCCGGCCAGTGACAACAACCTGTTGCCCAGACACCAGTTCAACACGCGCGGATACAGCGTTACGGTGGTGCCGTAGATTGCATCAAACAGCCAGTACAGCGGCGACAACAGCAGGAACAGAACACGGCCGATGCCGTGGAAACCGGACCGCAGCAGGCGCAGCAACAGGGCCGGGCCACGAACGGTGACGCCATCGGGTCGGGCCGCTTCGTCGTCGCTCAGGGGCCGCAGCGACAGCGACGCCAGCATGGGGATCAGCATCAGCGCCACCACCAGCGACGCCACCAGTGAGTACGTCACGGTGAGGGCCTGATCACGAAACAGTTGTCCGGCGACCCCCTCAACGAAGACGATGGGAACAAACACGCAGACCGTCGTCATCGTGGCGGCAACGACCGCACGGGCGACCTCGCTCGTACCCTTGCGTGCGGCTGTCAGCGGATCATCCCCGGCGTCGCGATAGCGCTGGACGTTCTCGAGGACGACGATGGAGCTGTCTACGAGCATGCCGATACCGAGGGCCAGCCCGCCCAGGGACATGATGTTGAGACTGACATCCGTGGTGAACATTAGAAAGAAGGTGGCCACCACCGAGATTGGGATGGCCAGGCCGATGATGGCGGTGCTGCGGATGTCGCGCAGAAACAGAAACAGGATGATGATCGCCAGAATGCCACCGACGAGCGCTGTTGTCAGCACTTCGTTGACCGATTGCTGGATGAATGTCGCCTGGTCGACAACGATCTCCACCTCGGCGTCGCCAAGCAGGTCACCAAATCGACTCTGGAACTCATCCAGACGTTCTCGAACGGTGGCCGACACACTGACGGTATTGGCATCCCCTTCCTTGAAGACGGCGATCTCCACCCCTTCGCGGCCGTTGATGCGGGTGACCACGTCGCGCTCCACATGGCCACGGACGACGCGACCCACATCGGCAAGCTTCACAGCGGCGCCACCCACCTGGGCGATGACGATCTCTTCCATGTCCTGGATGCTGGTGAACTCGTTCAGCGTGCGCACGAGGAACTCCGCCTCGCCATCCTTCAGCAGTCCGCCTGTGAGGTTCACATTCTCCGCTGCCAGCCGCTGCGTCACCTGGCTGATAGGTATTCCGAGTGAGGTCAGGCGCTGGGTTTCGACTTCGACATGGATCTCTTCCTCGAAGCCCCCCTCGACGCGCACGGCGGCAACACCCTCGAGGCTCTCGAAGTCGAGGCGGATGCGATCTTCGGCGACACGGCGCAGTTCCATCAGGCTGTTGCCGCCGTAGAGGGCGATGCGCAGGATGGGGTCGAGGGACGGATCGAAACGCAGCAGGATCGGTTTGCCCGCGTCCTGCGGCAGTTCGACCAGATCGAGTTTCTCGCGCACATCAAGAGAGGCAAAATCCATATCGGTGCCCCAACCGAACTCAACGATGACGTCGCTCAGACCTGGTCGGGACACGGAACTGACACGAACGACATTGCTGACAACCCCAACGAGCCCCTCAATGGGCTCGGATATGAGGCGCTCCACCTCAGCAGGGGCTGTCCCGGGATAGTCGGTGCGGATGGTAATTGTCGGATACGTGATATCCGGCAACAGGTTCACGGACAGGCGTGAGAAGCCCACCATGCCAAAGGCGGTGATGGCGACCATGATCATCGCCACCGTCACCCGGCGGGAGATGGAAAAGTCGACGAGCTTCACGAGGCTACTCGCCTCCGCCGCGGGATCCGCTACCGTCACCTGCGGCAGCCACCACCGGCGCCTCGGCACCGACGAGGCGCACGGCAGCATTGTCCTTGAGCCCCTCGTGGCCGACGGTGATCACCTGATCCCCCTGCTGAAGGCCGGCAAGGATCTGTACGCGATCGCCGTCGGTATACCCAAGTTCAACACGGACGCGTTCTGCCTTGCCGTCCCGCACGACGAAGACGTCGTCCTCGTCGGTTTCGAGAACCAGAGCTTTCTTCGGCACGATCAAGGCGTCGTTCTGGCTGTCGGTGACAATACGAACCGTGGCGAACATGCCCGGACGCAGAGCGCCGTCGGGGTCCACATCGAGAGTCACTTTGACCGTGCCACTCGCCGGATCCACACCAGGGCTGATCATACGCACCATCGCCGCAAATACACGGCCCGGCGCCGAGTCGACCGTGATCCGGGCCTCCTGCCCGGGGTGCACCTGTGACATGCGTTTTTCCGGCACACGGATCCGTGCCTGCAGGGGCTCGAGATCGGCAACGACAAAGACCACGTCGTTGCTGCGCACCAGATCGCCGCGTTCCACGCTACGGCGCATGACAACGCCGGCCAACGGGGCGCGGATGTCGGCATAACTGAGACGTAGTTGACCTTCGCGCAGCGCCACCCCCGCATTGTCGTGCAGGTTGCGCGCGCGCTCGAATTCCTCCTGGCTTACCAGTTGTCGGTCGTACAGTGTCTTCGTACGCTCGAAGGCGGATGTGGCTTGATCGAGAGCAACTCTTGCCTGCTCCACCTGTAACTGCAATTCCTCTTTGTCCAGCTGCGCGAGGATTGTTCCCGCCTTCACAAGATCACCCTCCTCGGCCGCCAGTCGCTGCACGAGGCCCTGAGCCCGCGACACGACCTCGACCCAGCGCTCGGCCTCGAGGCGTGCGTGTGTCTCGACGTAGCGTGTGATCTCACCCCGCGTGACCCTCTCAGTTTTCACCGGAAGAGCAGCTTCAGCGCGCGCCCCGGGAGCCCCCTGGGGACCGCGCCCGGCATCTGCTCCTGTGGCACCTTCTTCTGCACCGCAGGCCAGCAGCAGGCCCGCCAGCGCCGCCATGGCGGTCATGCTCCAACCCTTCACGAATTTTTTCCTGGTTCCACTCATCGCTGGTTCGCTCATCGCGTTGCTGGTTCTGGTGTGGGTCGGGCGACGCCATGCAGAAAAACGTGCACCACCTCGTCGACGATCTGGTCAGGGGGCAGCCGCGGCTCATCGAAGCGCATGCAGGCTCGGATCATTCCGAGCAGGATCTGAGCATCGGTGCGCAGATGTGGCGCCTCGGGGGCTGTCTGTGCAGAAACTTTGCGCAGCACTCCGGCGATGGTCTCAAGCAGGGCGCTGCGGTGGTGTTGCCATTGCCGGCAGAATTCGGGCCGATTTGAGCTCACGCCAGCATCACGCCCCATCTGCCGGAACATGAAACGGTTGCGGGTGAAAAAATGGACCAGAGCTCGAACGGTTCTCTCCAGGCGACCCACAGAATCGACTTCGGCACCTTCGTGCAGCATCTGTTCCTGCAGCGCTCCGAAGCCTGTGAAGATCACGGCAAAGTAGAGGGTCTCCTTGTCCGAGAAGTAACGGTAGAGCGTCCCTTTCCCAACCCCCGCCATACGAGCCACGTCTTCCATCAGAACCGCATCGAAGCGGCCCTCAGCGAACAGTTGTTCGGCGGCGTGCAGGATTGCTTGCCGCCGAAGGCACTGCGCCGGGGTCATGGTCGCATCAGGAGCGGGTGGGATCATTCAGGTCGGGGGATAGAGGGAAACAAAAACGGTACTGACCAGTCAGTCAGGAAAGTATTTCGGGTATCGGACACTGTCAACGGAGACTCTTCCTGGCTGCAGGACTCCGTGCCAAGCATGGTGAAATATTGTAGCTTCGTGATTTGCTGCTGCCTGCCTGCCCACGCCCAACACATCCCACGGATCATCGATGCGAGTTCTGCTTGTCGAAGACACAGATGGCATGCGCAAGATCGTGGGCGCCATGCTGATTTCCATGGGGTTTGAGAACATTGTCACCGCCGCCAACGGCAGGGATGCCCTTGAGCATCTGGAGATGGTGGACGTCGATCTGCTGTTGACGAATTGGTCGATGCCGGTCATGGATGGCCTGGACCTGGTCCGCGCCGTGCGGGCCCAGTCACGCAACGAGTCCCTGCCAATCATCATGTTCACCTCCAGAGCCTCACGCAGCGACGTCGTCATCGCCATGGAAGCCGGTGTCGACGGGTATGTAGCCAAGCCCTTCGCCCCGGTGCAGTTGCGCGAGCAGATCACCAGTGTTCTGCAGCGACATTCACGACGGCAGATTGAAACCGTCATCAATGCCCTCGATCCGATGCGCAGCGTGGACGAATATCCACTGCTTCTCATCGGCGAACGGGCGATCCGCCCGCAGAGTCTTGCGCGCCCGGAGAATCGCGGGACGCTCCATTTTCTGGCCCAGACCGTTGCCGCTGTCGCCCGCATCAACGGCGATGCAGACCCACAGCTTGTGGGCGTCACAGTATACGAAGATTCCACAGAACTCAGCCGCAGCCTGCGCAGCCTCGGTAGCCGCGCCAAGACGATGGTCCTGAATGCGAAAATGCCGGGTGCGCTGACGCTGGCACGACTGGCAGCGGTCAACAAGGCGTTCGATGTCGATCTCTTCGTTACCTGCGCGCGCAAGGCTGACATCCCCGAAAAAGTCCGCGAGGGCCTGCAGCGCATGAGCGTGACCGTCCTTGAGTACGACCGCCTCGATACGGACTCCATGCAGCAGTTGGTGCTGGAACACACAGTCGCTCCCGGGGGGGCGCCCCCCCCGGCGGAACTGCCCTCTCCGGCAGAGATCCACCGTCGCCTGCGCACCGACATTATGTCTTCCGTGACACTACCGGTCATGCCCAATGTCTTCCACGATATCGCCGAGCTGGCCCGGGATCCGGAGAGCGATATTCAGAAGTGGATCTCTGTGATCGAGGCCGACCCGCTCAGCAGTGCACAGGTCGTGCGGCGCGCGCACTCACCGGTGTACGGTTTCCGTGGTGAAATCGAACAGGCGGGCAAGGCGGTAATCCTCCTCGGCAGGAATACCGTGAAGGAACTGGTCGTTTCCGAGGCGGTACAGCGGGCCTTTCAGGTGCTTCAGCAGGACCAGTTCAACATGGAAGATTTCTGGCTGCACAGTGTCTGTGTTGCCCTGACAGCACGGCTCTTCTCGCTGCCCCTCGAACCGAGCCAACGCTCAGGGGAACAGCAGCAGGATCATGAGCTCTTTGGCTTGAGCGCCGAAGCATTGGCGACGCTGGGGCGATTGCAGGTCCCCACGAGGCTGCCGCAGGACGCCGGGGGCGGCCCCTTCACCGGCGGCATGATGCATGACATCGGTAAGGTGGCACTGGCGCACAGCTATCCGGGCCTGAACCAGGCGGTGTACGCTGAACTGGAACGCAACGACTGGAACGTACCCATGCGTCAGGCGGAAGAGATGATTGCCGGAGGCGCCGATCACACGGCCGTTGGCGGTATCCTGGCGGAAAGCTGGCGGCTCGGAAATCGAATCACCGGCGTCATCGAGAATCACCACGCGCCGGAAGCCAGCGATAGCCTGACATCCCTCATCGCGCTGGCCGACGTCATCGTCGGCGGCTTCCAACCATACCCGAAGGATGCGCCCTATCCGATGTTGCGCCTCGTTCGGGCCCGGGACACAGCGGTCGTCGACGAGGCCGCCATGGGATTCATGGAGAAATTCATGCCCCAGGATCTGTGCCGGCACCTGGGTGTGTCTGCAACAGACCTGATTAAACTGGCGCGACTTCTGGGGCCCTCAGTGAGCAAACGGGCACAGGATCTGCAGAAGAGCCTGTAGGGACCGGGATCGACCTGACCCATTCGGTCAGGTGGGCCGCCAGCGCAAACCCTCCTTTGCCAGGTAGAATTCGGCTCCCATCACCGTTTTGTCGACGCGACTCACCTGGCCGCCGAAGTCGAGATAGACGTCGCTGACGATCGTTCCAGCTCGGATCGTCCCCTTGGCGACGGCAGCCAGTATCTCTGCCTCTATCTTCGTTTTCGTTGCCTGCGCCTCGACCTTGTCGCGCTGAGCTCCTTCGATCTGGGCGACCTGCGCGTCAACTTGCTTGCGTTCCTCGTCCGTACGGCAACGGTTCTGACGGGCCTTCAAATCTTTCGGCGTCGTGCCACCCATCTTGAGAACGTCCATGAGTCGCGTGATCTCGTGATGACTCGAAGCCAGGGTGTCTTCGGCGGCAGACAACATCTGCTGTTGTTCCGGTGTCGAGCCGATACCGACGAGGGTCCGCGCCGTCTCCTTCGAGCCGATGTGCTTGGCCATCACTTGTCGGCCGGCGATGACCTCACCACCGAAAATCGACCCGGCGCGCTCACTGCCGCCCTCTTCGACGGTGATCGTACCACCGGCCCGCACAATGGCGTTGTAGATGTAGGACCCCACCGTCAGATCGCCCCCAAGCGTCACCGTGCTGTTCTGAATCAACTTGGTTTCCACGTCTCCGACTGCCGTGACTTGGGTCGTGTCGCCGAAAATGCCATTGGCGATAATGACATCCTCCGCCGCCATCACCTTACAGCCCGGTTCCAGGACACCACCGATGGTGACCGAGCCTCCGGACTTGACCGTGAATTCTGACTTCACCGAGCCGCCGATTTCGACATTCATCGGCACATCGATGTTGCCAGTCTCGAAATCGACATCGCCACTCACTGTGAAGGTCTCTTCCACCTCGATTGTGTCGCCTTTGACACGTAGAGTTCCATCGATGTCACTGTAGAACAGGGTAGCTCCGTCCTCATTCCTGGCGGACACATTGGCGCCGGCAACGATCTGCTTATCCTTACCATCTTTCGCCGGCAGCTCCTTGCCGAGAACGGTGGCGCCAGGTGTGCCCGGCGCCGCTGGTTCGAGTTTGCCGATACGTTGCCCTGACGCAATGCCGGTGGCAGCATTGCGCTCGCGATAGTCGATGCTGCCGTCGGCCCGGACCGCGCCGGCTCGTTTGGCCGGATTCCGGTCATAGTCGATATGTGTATCGTTGCCATCTTTTGCCGCGGCTCCCGCCGCCACCAGGGCCGCTTCGGCAGCGTTTGCAGCGGGCCAGTTGGCGCACAGGTCGGCGATGCCGGCTTCGTCGATCCCATGGGTGACGCCTACCACCGACAGGGTCGCCACGATCCATTCGGGCTCGTACGATTTGTGGCGCCGCAATGCAGGAAAATGGATGAGGTAGGCTGCGGTCCCCTCCGTGTCGATCCATACAGGAGGCACGATATCGAAGGACTCGCCGGACCCACGCAGGTAGCCGTAGATCTCAGCCACGAGTTGATCGCCGTCGAGACGGGTATGTTTCCCTGCCTCAAGAACTGCTGCTTGTCCTGGCATGGACAGAGGCTTGCCGTAGATATCCTTGCCGGGGGTTCCCTCCGTTGCCGGAAGCAGACGGGCGATCACCTGCCCCGGGATGACGGCGACACCCGAGGCCCCCGCCGCCAGGACCTCGTCGACGGTGGCAGACGCCAGCGCCTGCGCGTAGTCGGTTCTCAGAGCCTGGGCCAGGGCGTCCGCCGACCCTTTTTTGACACAAACCAGCTCGACGCGACCATCTGTTCCGGGTTCAGCGGGGGTCCCGCGCCCGATGAGAACCGGGGCCCTTGCCACGCCGGTCGCCGCCTGCTCGATCACCCGGCGCAGGGCCTTGCCATCGAAACGTCCCTGGAGTCCGAATGCCTGGCCCACGCAACGGGCCAGTTCCGTGGCGGTGATGACAAGACCTTCGAGCGCCAGCGCCGTAAGAGTGATCTGCAGACGGTCTTCCGACAGCTCCACCGTCGCCCAGGCTTGCTGCCCGTCAACAAGGATTCGGGCCCCCTCGTCCGGCGGCGCCGACACAGCCTCGGCTGGCTCTTCTGTATCGCTGGGCCGCGTCGCATCGACGGTAGCTGACCCCGTTTCATCCTCTGGCCTGGTCACGGCGATATCGGGCTGTACCGTGCTGGTGATCAGCTTCTTCGTCCGGCGTTGGCCCCCTCGTTGTGCCGCCATGTGCGATCTCTCAAGGTAGAATTCAGAAGCGGACGAGCAGTTGCATCCAGGTCTTGAAGGCCGGGTCCTCGCCCCCACTGCGCAGCTTCATGCCGTCTGCTGGCACGAAGATCGATCCACCCCAGTGATACTCGGTGACCTCATTGTAGGCAAAGGTAACGACTGCGTCGGCCTCCTGGCCGAGCGCCTTGTCACCGATCGTATCCTCCACGAGCACGAAGTTGTGCACGTGCAGGCCTACGCGCACTGTCTCCGATGCCGACATTTCACCGGCGATGCGCATGTCCATCAGGCCACCGTTGTTGCTGTCCGCAGGTAGAGCTCTGAACAGATCCATCTGGCCCAGAAATTCATGTCGCTTGGCGAAGAGATTGTCGAAAGCCTTCTGGTCGCCATCTGCGGGGTCGGCATCGCCGGAGTAGATATCGAAACCCAGACGGATTTCAGGCTGCGTCCAGGAGGGGCCGTGGTACCGGAGGGTGGCAGTTCCCATCCAGGCGAAGACATCCTCGAAACCGACTTCACCCGTCTGCAGGGCACCCTCCAGATCATAACCGAAGAGATGGCCCGTCTTGCCGGTCTTGGCACCGGTGAATCGTGTGCCCCCTGTCAGTCGCAGCAGGCGCTCGCTGCCACCGTTCTTGTCCTGCTCTACCAGCAGGTACGGTCCCACGTCGTGACCCTCAGCGAGAGTCAGCTGGCCCCACAGCCCGAAGAGGTTGCGGTCCTTTACGCCCTTCTCTTCGAGCTTGGTCGTGAACCCATCAACCCAGTTCGATTCACCCAGGCGCAATATCAACGCGTCGTACGCCCGCGGTGTGTTGCCCCAGTCGCCCCGTCCCATGAGGCGCTCACTGCCGTACACCAGTTCCTGTCGCCCCAGACGCAGACGTACAGGCTTGCCGAACACCTCCTGCAACTCGGCAAAGGCCAGATGGAAGTCGACCTGATCACCGCTGGCATCAAAGGAATTGAACTCGGAACCCCACAGCCGGCTGTCCTGAATCTCGACGACGACCCGGGTGTCATGCCTGGGGTTGCCCGTGAAGCGTACCTGTGTGCGCAACAGCTGGCGGACATCACCATCGCCAGCCATGAAGTCCGTGTCACCCCATTCGAGTCGGGTCCGGGTGTTGCCCTGAACATCGAATTTCGCATCCTCTGCCGTCAGCCGTTCGCGTGCCATCGCCTGGCGCAGGCGGTCGATCTCCTCCCGCAGGATACGCAACTCCGCCGCCAGTTCATCACCCGTCATGCCACCAATGGCGCCGCCCGCCAACTCCATCAGTTCGTCCTGTGGCTCCTCGCCAAGAACGTCCCGGAGCAGGCGCAACTCGCGGCGCAACTCCGCCTTCTTGCGGTCGACTTCATGGCGCAGTTCCTGCAGTTCCTTGAGCTGGCCGACGGTGCCTTCCTGCGCCTGGCCCCCGACGGGCGTCGGCAGTCCTGACGACACGAGAAGAAGGACCAGCAGGCGGGCAACAACCCGCATTGACCTTGTCACGATGATGATCCTGTCGGTTGCACTGTTTTTCTGGCGTTGGTGCGGGCTGTCAAACTACGAAAGTGACGCCCGCCTCGAAAGGTGAGCGCCCCGTCACGCCGACGTGCATGCAGGATGGCCTACTGGGCGAGGGTCATGCTCCGGCCCTGGCGGAGGCCGACACCCGGCATCTCCAGTCGATAGAGATACGTGCCGCTGGCGACGCGGCGACCGGAGCCGTCCGTGCCGTCCCAGGTCACATCGTAGACTCCGGCGCGATGGGCCCCATCCGCCAGGGAGCGAACCCGTTGGCCCGCAGCATTGTAGATCTGCAGAGTCATCTGCCCGCCCACAGGGAGCGTGAAGTGGATGCGGGTATCCGGGTTGAATGGATTCGGGTGGTTCTGCGCCAGGTCGAAACCGACGGGCACGGTGGCTGTCGCCGGTTCCAGCACGGCCGTGATGGGCGGCGGAGCCTCGATGATACCGTCACCTGTCTCCCAGATGGTCGACTCGGGCCAGTATGTGCTCCAGGCGAACCACATCGAGTTGTATGACGGCAATTGTTCGAGGCGGGACCCCGCAAGTGCTCCGTCCACGGCCACACCAAGCATGTCCCAACGGCTGCCTGTCTCCACGTCGCGGAATTCGACAGGTAGGTCACCCTCGGCCTGCACCTGGTAGAAGGTGAGCGACTGCCCGTCAACGACGCGGCTGTACGGAATCGACGTGCGCGACTCCAGATCGAAGAGGACGAGCAACTCATGGCCACCGAGGGTGTCGTTTATGACGGCGGCGGGGGCCATGTCGGCAAAGGGATAGGCGCGCAACTCGTCACCAAGACAGATACCGGTGATGACCTCTTTGGCGGAGTACGTGGACAGATCCGGACGGCCCGTCGTCACGGGTGCGATGAAGTACCCATCGTTGGTGCGGTAATCGCCATATGGATACGCCGCAAAGCGGTCGGCGCTCTGGTACTTGCTGCTCTGCTGCTGTGAGTAGCGTTCGAGACCCGTGCCGAACTGCGCCACCTGCGACTCGGGATACATCTTCTTCCACATGGCAAAAGTCGTCTCGATCGCCGGCAGCAACTCGAGTTGTTCGCCCTTGAACCGACCATTGATGCCGGTGTAGACCATCTGTGGGTACAGCGTCTCATTGTCGCGCCTGTCATACATCACCAGATTGCTGTTGATGAGCAGACCCGACACACCGAATTCGATCTGCGACCCATTGGCGGCAGTCGCATGGAACACCTGGGGTGTTCCCGTCAGCGGACACAAAGTCACGGTGACAAACTCACCGCCGATCCTGTCATTCACGATCTCGTGCCACCATCCCAGGTTCTCGGGATAGGCCTTGGCCTCACCGTTGCGCACGACACCGACAACAAGATCGGTATCGCGCACCCAGGAGGAAGCGACCTCCAGAGAGACGAATTCCGGGTTCGTCATGGCCGGTATGCCATCACGTGGTGGCCCGCCGGAGTTCAGATGATCGGTCAGTTCACCGATATCGGCGAACTGATCGAATACGCCTGCCGATGCGGGGATCGTCGCCAGCAACAGCAGCATGATGGTGGTGTGGGCCTTCATGATCGGACACCTTTCGGGAGCAATGGCCCCCAGGGGTGGTGGACGCGCCGGGGTGTGAGCCCCGCAGGCAGACCTCCTGCGCAGGCGGAAACTAAGGCCACGCCCTATGCCGGGGCGGTGAACAATTCACGGAAACCGTGAACCGATCCACGTATCCTTGCAGCAGGTTGTCAGCCCCACGAGAGAGAGTTCATGTGAACGGACTGTTCCGATACCTCCCTGGCGTATCAATTATGCTGCTGGCCACACTGAGCCTGCCCGGTTGCGACGACGACAGATCCAGCGGTGCCGACGGTGGCGATGTTGCGTTCATCAATCTGCGTGCCGAGGACGTGTCGAGCACGCGGGCCGTCATTCGCTTTGGCACGATTCGCCCCACGACCTGCGAGACCGAGTTTGGCCAGGACGCGGCGGCTCTGGATCGGTCCGCCACGGATCCGACGATGGGGCCCGAACTCTACGCTCTGGATCATCAGGTCCCCCTCGAGGACCTGCTGCCGGCGACACAGTACTATTATCGGGCGCGGGCGACCGATGAACAGGGGGTGATATTTCGCTCCGCGATTCAGCAGTTCGTCACCGAAGATGCCCCCGTGGCACCGATGCTGACCAACTTTGCCAGCCTCGATCAGGGATCCGTCCTCGCACCGTACAGCACGCCGGACCCCGATGTGCTGTACGGGTTTGACCTCGAGACGGCCATCAGTGCCCGTCGTGTGTTTGTCGAAGCGGTGACAACAACGGGTGGCAATACCGGCGCTCGAGAGATCCGCCTCCTGGGACCGACACCACAGGTTCCCTCACCCCCCGCCAGGAGCTTGTGACGTTGCACGTCGTCATCATTGGCAATGGCATCACCGGGGCAACAGCTGCTCTCGAACTGCGGCAGCTCGACGCCGACTGCAGGATCACCATGATCTCAGGTGAGTCGAAGTTCCACTTCTCGCGCCCGGCGTTGATGTACATCTTCATGGGCCACATGTCGTACCAGCAGACCAAGCCCCATCCCGACAGCACCTGGGCGGACAACCGCATCGAGCTGCTGCGTGATTGGATCACCGACATCGACACGGCGAGCAAGCAGCTGTCCCTGCACAAGGGTGGCACCCTGGACTACGACAGGCTGCTCATCGCCACGGGTGCGCGCTCCAACAAATTTGGCTGGCCCGGACAGGATCTGCAGGGCGTCCAGGGCCTGTACGATCTGCCGGACCTGAAGCGACTGCACGACAATGTCATCACTGCAAAGCAGGCGGTGATCGTCGGTGGCGGCCTCATTGGCATCGAGTTAGCCGAGATGTTGCACAGCTGCGGCGTGCCCGTCACCTTCCTCGTGCGCGAGAGTTCCTACTGGAACAATGTGCTGCCAGAGCCGGAATCTGCCATGGTCAGTCGCCTCATTCGGCAGGCCGGCTTTGGGTTGAAACTGGAAACCGGTCTCAAGGAGATCGAAGACGACGGCACCGGTCGCGTCGGCGCCATCATCACCGACAAGGACGAACGGATCGAGTGCCAGCTGGTGGGCCTCACCGCCGGCGTCAGCCCCAACATCCAGCTGGTCAAGGAGACGGCCATCGACACCGGTCGTGGCATCCTCGTGGACTGGAGCCTGCGTACGAACGTTGCCGATGTCTTCGCTGCTGGTGACTGTGCCGAGATCGTCACCGAGGGTGATGGTCGCAATCTGCTGCAGCAAGTGTGGTACACCGGCAAGATGCAGGCGCGCATTGCCGCCCGTGGGCTGGCCGGACTGGAGGCGACGTACGATCCGGGGATCTGGTATAACTCGGCCAAATTTCTTGATCTTGAGTATCACACCTACGGGCAGGTGAACCTCTGCATTCCTGCAGAGCAGAATCTGTACTGGGAACACCCCGATGGGCTGCACAGCATTCGCATCGTCTACCTGGCGGATCGTGTCATCGGTATCAACACCATGGGGGTCCGCTTCCGCCATCGCCTCTGCGAGGCGTGGATCGCAGAGCAACGCCCCCTCGAGTATGTCCTCGAGCATCTGGCTGAGGCCAACTTTGACCCCGAGTTCTGCCGTCGCTTCGAAGCGCACGCGGCGGCTCAATTCAGCAAGGCTGTCGCCTGATGCCACTGCCCGCAGATACACTCAGCTACGATTTCGACGAAGAGGGTGTCGGTTTCGGCGCGCCGAAGACACCCGCGGCGGCCCATGGGGACGGGCTTTCGGGGGCGCAGAAAATCGCTCTGACCATGGTCGGCCTCGGCCTGTTGTCCCTGGTGGCACAGGTCTCGGGTGGGTTTATAGCCGGCAGTTGGCTGGGATTGGCCACCTCCATCGGCCTGCTCGCTGTGGGCGCCATCCTTGCCTTCTGGTTGCAGCACCGCGACAGCGTTGCCGGGATCAAACACGACGGCATTTTCTTCAGCAGCCTGCTGGCTCGCGGCAGCGCCGCCTGGATCGCCGGCATCGGCATGACAGGGCTGTATGTGCTGCTCTACTGGTATCCGCAATACCTTGGCCAACCCGTCGTCGGCGGTGAGCCCACCGGATTGATCCGCGTCGTCGACCCCCTTGCCCGCCTGATGACGGGATATCCCGCGTCGCAGTGGTTTCTCTACGGTGTGCTCTACACCGGCGCGATCTTCGTCTTCGGCGTGCGTATGATCATGAAGTACCGACACAACCGCTACCAGCAGATCCGTACGGCCAGTGTTGCCTTCTTCCAGCTGGTCTTCGCCTGGTTTCTGCCCAATCTGCTGGTCCGCTTCCGCCAGCCCTACATGGAATTCAACGGTGTCTGGCCCCTCAAACAGAACTACCTGTGGCCGGAGAAGGCAGCAGGCCAGTTCCTCGATGCCGGGGCTTTTGGCATCTTCCTGCTCTGCTTTGCCGTCGCTCTGGTCGTGGCGACACCGGTCCTGACCTACTTCTTCGGCAAGCGCTGGTACTGTTCCTGGGTCTGTGGCTGCGGTGGCCTCGCCGAAACCCTCGGTGATCCCTTCCGGCAACTGTCGAGCAAGTCGACACGTGCCTGGCAGATCGAGCGATGGATGATCCACTCCGTGCTCGTCATCGTCCTGGTGGTGACGGCGTCGCTGTGGATCGACTACAAAATGACGGGCAATCTCTACGGCAGCTGGTCGGGCCCACTGCGGCAGTGGTACGGCTTTTTCATCGGGGCGGTTTTCTCGGGCGTTGTCGGTGTCGGTTTCTACCCGCTGCTTGGCAGTCGCGTGTGGTGCCGCTTCGGTTGTCCGCAGGCGGCCATTCTGGGCCTGTGGCAACGCTTCTTCAGCCGCTTCCGCATTACCACCAATGGCGGGCAGTGCATGTCCTGTGGCAACTGCTCGACCTACTGCGAAATGGGCATCGATGTGCGCGCCTACGCCGAGAAGGGCGAAAACATCGTTCGCTCCTCCTGCGTCGGTTGTGGGATCTGCGCCGCCGTCTGCCCCCGCGGCGTGCTCAAGCTGGAGAATGGTGGCACCCATGCGGATCGCTACGCAGGCGCCGCGACGCCCATCACCGCTTTTCTGGATGCGCTGGAGCACCGACCCAAGCTGGTCATGCCGGTGGCAGCCTCCGGGTCCCAAAGAGACGATCCAGCCGTCAAGAGAAAGTGACGCACACATGCGTAGAACACTGCTGCATCTTTTCCTGTTGTGCGCCGGGGCTACGATAGCCCCGGCACAACCCTTCTCCCACGATCTGCTCGATGGTGTGCTGCGGACCCACGTGGACTGCTCCGGGATGGTGGACTATGCCGCACTCAAGGCACACCCGGCATCGCTGGCCGCCTATATCGACAGCCTCGCCGAGACCAGTCCACACAATCGTCCGGAGAGGTTCCCCGACAGGTCCCACGAGCTGGCCTATTGGATGAATGCCTACAACGCGTTCGTACTCTGGGGTGTGGTCGAGGCCTATCCTGTGCCGAGCGTCAAGGACATCGGCATTCTCAGCGGCTTCTTCAACCGCCACGAGTTCCACGCCGGTGGTAAGGACATGACGCTCAACCACATCGAAAATGAAATCATCCGACCCGTGTACCAGGAGCCCAGGATTCACTTCGCCATCAACTGTGGCGCCTTCAGTTGCCCCTCTCTTGCGCAGCGGGCCTACAGCGGGGCAACGCTGGACGCGCAACTGGAACAAGCCGTCGTGCGTTTCACCAACGATGCGAAACACGTGCGTCTCGGCCCTGATGGCGAACTGCATCTGTCCAAAATTCTCGAATGGTATTCTCAGGATTTTGTCGATTGGTTTCCGGCGGAGCGGCCGAAGATCGCAGCGAAACCAAACGTCATCGATTACCTGCTCCCCTACCTGCCGGTGGCGACGGCGGCCCATCTGCGCCAGCACCCCGGTGTGCGCCTTGTCTACAACGACTACGACTGGGCTCTGAACGAGCAGAAATCAGCACCGAGCGCCAAGCCACGGTGAGCCACCGATACGTTGCCCCCAGGGCAGTCCTATGGCGAGATGGGGGTGTTCACCGGGTTGCGGCGGGATCCTTTCGGGCCAGTTCCTGCTGCTCTGCCGAGGGGATAGATCAGGCGATGGGGCACATCCCGTGGATAAGCCTCGATGCCCTCAAACCCCAGCCGTTGTGGTGCCTCCTGGTCCGCAGGCCAGTACGCGGTACGAAAGAGCCAGTCCCAGACACTCAACACCAGCCCGAAGTTCTGCCCACCCCGCCCATGGACCTCGGTGTCATGGTGCCAGATGTGCATCTTCGGTGAGTTCAGCAGGTAGCGCAGTGGACCGTAATCAAGCCTCACGTTGGCGTGGTTGAGATCCTGGGCCAGCGTCCAGATGATGGCGATGACAAGCAGCACACCACTGTCGATCCCGAGAATGACAAGCGGCAGGTAGGAGAGCGTCTTGTAAACGATGATCTCCGCCCAGTGGAAGCGAAAATTGCCGATCCAGTCCATCTGCTGGATGCTGTGATGCAGCTTGTGAAACTCCCACAGCCACGGCACGTTGTGCAGCAACCTGTGGATGTTCCATTCGACGAAGTCCTTGAGCAGAAAGAACAGGACGAATTGCAGCCACAGCGGCGCTCCGGAGAGCAACGCCAGCGACTCGGGAACGGGCAGGCCCAACTGACCGAGTGCTTGATTGAACCACACCACCAGGCTGCCGGTGAACAGGACAAAGAGGACGCCCAGATAGTGTCCGTTGAACACCAGCCAGAACAGATCCTGCCAGATGCCCTCACGCAGTACCTGCTGCTGCGGGCGCCAGGGCCAGAGCCGCTCCAGTACAAAACAGAGCAGGGACACCGCCGTCAGCCAGAAGTAGTACTGCAGGTAGATCGGCATAGTCGTTCAGTCGTCGAAGATTCGGTCGCTGCCGGCTGCCGTACGCACGGGCAGAGTGACCTGGGCCGGCGCCAGACACTGGGCGTCGTCGCAGGCCTGAAAGAGCAACGTCAAGGACAGGCGGTCGATGGCGGCGCCACCAGCCTCGCCACCAGGGTTTGGCGCGAGCCGGACCTGCGCGCGTATGACAACCGTATCAGCGTAGGCCGCCAGCGAATCCTCAGCGAAGGTGGGCCGCAGGATCCGCGCCTTCGGATACATCACGGAGGCCACCTCCACGGGCAGGTCGGAGCTGACCTGCAAGGTTGTCGGGATCAGAAAGTCATACGAGGCGGGGTTGGCGTTGATATGCCAGCCCGGGGCCACCACAAGACGTGCCGCCACCTCGAAGGTCGCCGCCGGCAGCAGACGGTCCACCGAAACAAAGGCTTCGGTGTCTACATGGTCGCGACTGTCCGGAAATGTCGTGGCCCGTACTGCAGCCGGTGCCGCTGCCGCCCCCGGCGAATCGTGCTGGCTGAGCTGCAGCGCCAGCACCATGCGGGAGAACCCTCCCGGATTGTTCGTCATGGCACCGGCGAAGGCCAGCAACGTCTGCTCCATCCGCCCTTCGTACACATCACGTCCCGTGCGTGCCGCCAGTGTCGCGAGCACATGTGCCGCCTCCGAATTGCCGGAAGGGATGGCGCCATCATATGTATGCTTTGACTGGGCGATCAGCGGCTCACTGCGATCCGTCATGTAGTAGCCGCCGTCCTCGGCGTCCCAGAACAGCCGGTCCATGATCGCTACGAGTTCTTCTGCCTGACGCAGGTACCGGGCCTCACCTGTTGCCTGATGCAGACCCAGCAGGCCACGCGCCAGCAACGCATAGTCCTCCTGGAAGGCGTCGTGACCCGCACTGCCATCCCGGTAGCTCCGCTGCAGATGGCCCTCGCCATCACGCATTTTTCCCCAGACAAAAGCCGCTGCCTGTCGGGCGGACTGCAGGTAGGCCCGCTCACCAAGGACCTCGTACCCGTAGGCGTAGGCGTCGATCATCAGCCCGTTCCACGCACTCAGAACTTTGGTGTCCAGCAGGGGACGCGGACGCTGCTGGCGAACACGGAGCAACCGTTGCCGCAGCGGCAGCAATGCCTGCTCC
>ERZ890510.936-NODE-936-length-20869-cov-5.815124_pt1 | contig 20869 bp, 20 predicted proteins | sample MGYA00521265_ERZ890510 | MGnify/ENA primary metagenome ERZ890510 (study PRJEB32303, sample SAMEA104408624) | aquatic metagenome | biome: Brackish water; feature: Chemocline; material: water | place: Baltic Sea | collected 2014-10-26T21:54:00 | depth 110 m ...
CTTCAAACCTTATTGCAGGAATATACCCCGAGTGTTGTGTGCCTTCAGGAAACGAAAACAGAGGATCAGACGTTTCCCAAAGAAAATATTGAACAGTTGGGTTATTCAGTTATTTATCATGGACAGAAGACTTATAACGGGGTGGCCATACTTTCCCTTGAGCAAATGTCTGATGTTCACATCGGCATCCCTGGTTTTCAGGATGATCAGGCTCGAGTCATAGCGGCAACCAGTGCTGCTGGTGTTCGAGTGATTAACGTTTATGTGCCGAACGGAGACTCGCTCGAGTCCCCAAAATTTCAATATAAACTCAGCTGGCTACGTGCATTCGTTGACTATGTCCGACGAGAAGTAAAGTCTTACTCTTCGCTTGCGATTTTAGGAGATTTTAATATCGCACCTAAAGAAGAGGATGTTTATGACGCAGATACCTTCCGTGAGAAAGTATTGTGTACGACGCAGGAGCGTGATTTATTTCAAGAACTTTTGAGTCTGGGCTTTCATGATGGACTAGATGGATTTTTGGGCGAGCAAGACAGATTTACCTGGTGGGATTATCGAATGAATGCGTTTAGACGTAAACTTGGTTTGAGGATTGACCACATATTGATGTCGGAAAACACTCACCAGAAATGCGTTTCAGTTGAGGTGCTTAAGTCATTCAGAAAATTGGAGCGTCCGTCCGATCACGCGCCGGTTATGGCCAGCTTCAAATAATGGTTTAAACCTAAAGCGATAGGTGTTTTGCCCGACAAGCCGGATTTACTTTTTGTCGAATGACAGGCCAAGTTCTGATATTTTTCGGGCAATTGTATTTCTTCCTATCCCCAGTAAGTTCGCTGCTTCTATCTTGCGACCAGAAGTAAATGTTAGTGCTTTTGATATCAGTACTTTTTCAAAATTTTTGGAAAGCGCTTCGTAGACTCCCGTCGTTCCGTTACGCAAGAGCTGGTCGACTTCTCTCCCCAACAATTGATGCCATCCTTCATTGATAGCCGTTGTTTTATCAACTTCTTGTTTGAAGTCCTTGGGAAGGTCGGATATATCTACCGATGCCCCAGGCGCCATGATGGTTACCCAATGGCAGAGGTTCTCAAGTTGACGCACGTTCCCAGCCCAAGGTTTAGTCTGTAAATAAACCAAGGCCTCTTCGGTAAATATCTTTCTTGCTACGTTTAGTTTTGAGGCATTCCTCTCCAAGAAAAAATCTGCAAGTAAGGGGATGTCCTCATGCCTCTCTCTGAGAGGTGGGACTTTGACCCTAATGACATTAAGCCGGTGAAAAAGATCTTCTCGAAAAAAGCCCTCCTCTACTCTTTGCTCTAAGTGTTGGTGTGTCGCTGCGAGGACTCGGACGTTAGCTTTTAGTGGTTCATGCCCCCCGACCCGGTAGTAGTGACCATCCGATAAAACCCTGAGTAGCCTGGTTTGTAACTCTGAAGGCATATCGCCTATTTCATCGAGGAATAGTGTGCCTCCCGCCGCTTGTTCAAATCGTCCTTTTCGGGTCGCTTGGGCGCCAGTGAATGAGCCGCGTTCGTGACCAAACAATTCGGATTCGAGCAACTCCTTCGGTATGGATGCAGTGTTAATAGCAATAAAGGGTTTATTTCTTCGTTCGCTGTGTTGATGCAGTGCCTGAGCGATTAATTCTTTTCCTGTGCCTGACTCCCCGGTAATAAGTACTGTTGCGTCCGTCTGAGACAAGCGCCCGATCGTACGAAAGACGTCTTGCATGGACTTTGCTTGGCCCAGGAGGCCATTGGGATTGGAGGTATTCTCGGACGTCGATGTTCGCTCATGACTTTTTTTTATGGCTCGTCTGATGAGTTCCACTGCCGTATCAATGTCAAACGGTTTTGCAAGGTATTCGAACGCCCCTCTTTGAAAGGCCGCTACCGCGCTGTCTAAGTCCGAGTGCGCGGTCATGATGATGGTCGGCACCTTTGGTAATTTTGCATTAATCTCATTCAGAAGATCTAGGCCGCTATCGCCACTCATTCGAATGTCACTGACGACCACTGAAGGTTTGTCTGAGGTTAGGGCGGCGCTTGCTTCCTCAGCGGAGGAGAATAAGCGAAAGTCAATATTTTCTCTTATCAATGTCTTTTCGAAAACCCATCGGATAGACTCGTCATCGTCTACAATCCAAACCTTAGCCATTCGCTCGTTCTCCTGAATTCTGTGAGGGTTTTATAGGGATGAGAACCGTGAAACATGTATGTCCCGGCTGTGATTCAACATCTATGGTTCCGCTGTGGTGGCTGATAAAGGTTTGTGACAATGACAAGCCGAGTCCGCTACCCTCATGCTTCCCTGAAATAAGCGGAAAAAATATTTTATCTATTAAGGATTTAGGTATTCCAGGCCCATTGTCAGAAATTTCTATTAACAGTCCTAATTTGAAAAATTGATTTGCCATTGTTACTCGACGAGTAACTCTTGTTTTCATTTTAATGAGGCCTCGACCACATAGTGCTTGAGCCGCATTGCGCGTTATGTTTAGAATCGATTGGGTGATCTGTTGGTCGTCACCCACTAAGTCGGGTAGGCTCAAGTCGTAGTCCCTCTCTATGCGGAGCCCCGATGAGAACTCTGCAAGAATTACGGACCGAACTCGTTCGAGTACCTCATGAATATTGAATTCGATCATTTGAGGGATCTTGTGAGGCGTTAGTAGCCGGTCAAGTAAGTTTTTTAGTCGATCAGCCTCTTTGATGATTACGGAGGTGTATTCGTGAAGCTCTTCTCGATCTAATTCGTGATCGAGAAGTTGTGCGGCTCCCCTAAGGGCGCCGAGCGGATTTTTGATTTCGTGCGCTAAGTTTCTTATTAATTCTCTGCTGTGGTTTGTTTCCAAGATGATACGTTGCTCACGAGCAATCTTTGTTTGCTGCGATGGGCAGGAAAACTCGATCAGAAACTCATGCTCGTTGACGTCCTCTACAGGGGTTAATGTAAAAGAGAGCTCAATTTTCTTTTGGTCGTGAATTTGAAATGGAATCTCATGTTGAATGTAGCTGCAGCGATACTTTCGTGCATGTTCAATACTAATTAGTAATGCACTTGGATTTAAGAAAAGTCTTTTTAATGACCATTGCTCGGCGCTCTTTCTGCTCACGTCGAAAAGATGTTCTGCCGCAGGATTGATATAGCTGATGCAGTTGTGTTTGTCGATCAGCACCACTGCCGCAGATAGGAGCTCAAGTCCGGGAAACGCAGAAAACTCTTTAAATGCGTTCATTTTTGACTCGAAGCATTAGTGTTCCGGATATTTTTTTGTATTGCATGTAAAAAATACCTAAGAAAAAAACGCTGCAGCAGTCTGTAGCCGCAGCGCTTTAATTTTAACGTTACAAGCTGTAATACATATCGAACTCAACGGGATGCGTTGTCATGTTGTATCGATTGACCTCTCCCATCTTGAGTTCAATGTAAGCATCAATCATGTCGTCAGACATAACGCCCCCCTTGGTTAGGAACGCTCGATCGTCACTCAATGCTTGCAGTGCTTGTTCAAGTGAGCCGCAAACTGTTGGGATTTCGGATAGCTCTTCTGGGCTCATAGTGTAGAGGTCTTGATCAACTGGTCCGCCCGGGTGGATTTTATTTTCGATACCATCGAGACCTGCCATCATTAACGCGGTAAACGCTAAGTACGGATTAGCCATGGCGTCCGGGAAGCGTGTTTCAATTCTTCGACCTTTGTCACTGGCGACATGAGGAATTCGGATGGAGGCAGATCGATTACGTGCGGAGTAGGCTAGATTTACTGGCGCCTCAAAACCTGGCACCAATCTCTTGTATGAGTTGGTGCTTGGATTTGTAATTGCGTTTAAGGCTCGAGCATGTTTGATGATTCCGCCGATGTAATATAGAGCAGTTTCAGAAAGGCCCGCGTACTCGTTGCCGGCAAATAAATTCTTTCCGTCTTTCCATATAGATTGATGCACGTGCATGCCAGACCCGTTATCTCCTACAATTGGTTTCGGCATAAATGTCGCTGTTTTCCCATAGGAGTGAGCTGTATTCCAAATGGTGTATTTTAAGATTTGGGTCCAATCGGCCCGCTTCACAAGCGTATTGAATTTAGTTCCAATTTCACATTGACCCGCCGCGGCTACTTCGTGGTGGTGCACTTCGACTTCCACGCCTTGAGCCTCAAGAGCTAGACATATGGCATTCCTTAGATCCTGCAGTGAATCGACTGGCGGTACAGGAAAGTAACCCCCTTTTGTTCTTGGTCGATGTCCGAGGTTCCCACCTTCCATTTCTAGTCCTGAGGACCACGGCGCCTCTTCAGAGTTAATTTTTACAAAGCTTCCGCTTGCGCTGACATCCCAAGCAATGCTGTCAAATACAAAAAATTCTGGTTCAGGTCCGAAATAGGCAGTGTCACCAATGCCGCTGGACTGGAGGTAGGCTTCTGCTCTTTTTGCAATTGACCTGGGATCCCGATCGTATCCCTTTCCATCTAATGGCTCGATAACATCACAACTGATGTTTAAAACAGGCTCGTCCGTAAACGGGTCGATGCGCGCCGAATCTGGGTCCGGTACCAATAACATATCGGAGGCTTGAATGCCTTTCCAGCCTGAAATTGATGAGCCATCAAAGGCATGCCCATCTTCAAATTGACTTGTGCCGAACTGACTGATTGGGACTGACACGTGTTGTTCTTTGCCGAGAGTATCCGTAAAACGAAGATCGACGAATTTGACATCATTGTCAGCGATCATCTTGAGTACATCAGAGGGTGATGCCATTTTGTTCTCCTAAAGCTTTAAATTATTGAAATATTTGAGTAAGTCGGTATTTATTCACCACACTCTTTTAATGCATAAACTATGCCAGGCTATACTAACCACAATTTCTAGGGCAATATAGCCCTTTGGATGTCTCAAAGATGATGTTTTCGCACTAATTTAGTGCGGAATAACTTTTTATGCACCAATATAGCGCTTTTTGAAGTGGTGCGTGTATGGAATTGGGTGAAAATGGACCTTAATGTCGTGATCGAGGGTATTAAAATGCGGGGGCGGAGCTCGAGTCTGAGCTATTTTGGTGCGTCAACACCACTCGAAACTCAGTTTATTCTTGAAAATGAATCGTCCGCATGTGTTGTGGATGTTCGAACCAGAGCAGAATGGGCGTACGTTGGCGCTGTCCCTGGTTCGGTTCAGATTGAGTGGCAGTCTTTCCCAGCCGGTGAGCTGAATGAAGCTTTTTTAACCCATCTCCAGAAAACGGTTCCCAGCGATGCCTATGTTATGTTTCTGTGTCGCAGTGGTGCTCGATCGCACGCCGCAGCATCATTGGCGGCCAGTGTGGGCTACACAAAAGCCATAAATATTCTCGATGGATTTGAAGGGGATAGGGATTCTTCCGGACACCGTGGAACGGTTGCAGGTTGGAAGTTTTGTAAATTACCCTGGATTCAGGGTTGATCCATCCGTAAGGAACGGCATCTACGTTAGACTGATGGCCAGTCTATGAGCCCCGACTCCCACGTGAGAAGAATCATAACGCCAAAAATTATTCTGTAGTACCCAAAGGGTTTGAAGCTGTGTTTTGACACAAAGTTAATGAGAACCTTGACTGTCATCAGTGCTGTGATGAAGGCTACGCAAAAGCCCAAGGAGAGTGCGGGTAGCGCTGATGCCGTTAACAGTTCTGGAGTTTGCATCAGATCAAAAATTGTAGCAGCAAACATCGTCGGAATCGCTAACAGGAAAGAGAATAGCGTAGCAGTTTTCCGGGACAATCCGATGGTCAGCCCACCAATGATCGTGGCTCCCGATCGAGAGACTCCAGGGAAAATCGCCAGCGCCTGAAAAAAGCCAATTTTTATTGCCTGAGTGACTGTTATGTCCGTCGGTTCAATTACAACAGGTGTTTTATTTTTATGCTCTACCCAGATGATAATGATGCCACCCAGGATAAGGGCGCAGGATACAGAAATTGGTGAGAATAAATAGGTTTTGACCAGATCGTGAAACATCAATCCAATACAAGCCGTGGGTATAAATGCCGCAGCGATTTTTGTGGCGAAGCTATCCCATTTTTTGTGGGGTAACTCCTTTACGGCATTGCAGATGGTTAATCGTTGATGCCAACAAACCGCGAGAATAGCCCCTAACTGTATGACTACGAGAAAAGCTTTAACTTCGGCTCCATTAAGGGAGAGAAGACTCGATGCAATGATTAAATGCCCCGTGCTGGATATGGGGAGGAACTCAGTCAATCCCTCCAGTATTCCGATTAAAATAACGGTGACTGTATTGTCCATGCTCAGCTTGGTTCAAAGTTTTTGCATCGAGTGGCGCCAATGAAAGCGCCCAATGGGCAGTTTTTCAGGCGGCATTTCACCTTAGATTAAGCCTTTTTATAAAGCTCACTTCCTGACTCGACGAATTCCTTGGATTTTTGCTTCATCCCCTCAGCTGCTTGTTGATTGGCATAGTCCCTAACATCTTGCGAGATTTTCATCGAGCAAAAATGTGGACCGCACATCGAACAGAAGTGAGCTAGTTTCGCCCCCTCTTGAGGGAGGGTCTGATCGTGGAAATCTTTAGCCTTTTCTGGATCTAGCCCCAGATTGAATTGGTCTTCCCATCTGAACTCGAATCGTGCTTTAGACAACGCGTTGTCTCGCATCTGGGCTCCAGGATGCCCTTTCGCAAGGTCTGCCGCGTGAGCTGCCAGTTTATAAGCCATGATGCCTTCTTTTACGTCGTTTTTATCAGGAAGACCAAGGTGTTCCTTTGGTGTGACGTAACAAAGCATGGCAGTTCCATACCAGCCTATCTGCGCAGCACCTATCGCTGATGTGATGTGGTCATGTCCCGGGGCAATATCAGTCGTTAGCGGCCCAAGTGTATAAAAAGGAGCTTCGCCACAATGTTCGAGTTGAAGATCCATATTCTCTTTAATCATATGCATAGGAACATGCCCAGGACCCTCGATCATAACTTGGCAGTCATGCTTCCAAGCGATTTGTGTGAGTTCGCCTAAAGTTTTAAGTTCAGCAAACTGAGCTTCATCATTTGCATCATAAATCGATCCAGGACGTAACCCGTCCCCCAGGCTAAATGACACGTCGTAAGCTTTCATGATCTCGCAGATGTCTTCAAAATGTTCATACAAGAAGCTCTCTTGATGATGCGCTAAGCACCATTTAGCCATAATTGAGCCACCGCGCGACACAATGCCCGTCATCCTGTTTGCGGTCATCGGAATATATGGAAGACGCACTCCTGCATGGATGGTGAAGTAATCGACACCTTGTTCTGCTTGTTCTATCAGGGTGTCTTTAAAAATTTCCCAGGAAAGCTCCTCTGCTTTGCCATCAACTTTTTCTAGGGCTTGATAAATAGGTACTGTGCCGATGGGTACGGGTGAATTTCGTACGATCCACTCTCGTGTTTCGTGAATATGTTTGCCCGTTGAAAGATCCATGACTGTGTCGCCACCCCAGCGGGTAGACCACGTCATTTTATCAACCTCTTCTTGTATTCCGGATGAAACTGCAGAATTACCAATATTGGCATTGATTTTCACAAGAAAATTGCGACCAATGATCATTGGTTCTGTTTCAGGATGGTTGATGTTGGCGGGAATGATCGCCCTCCCAAGAGCGACTTCTTGCCTCACGAATTCTGGAGCTATACTCGATTGAATATTTGCCCCAAATGATTCCCCGGGATGTTGCTTTGCAATGAGTGCGCGTTGTGATTCTGAGAGCCTGGATAAATATTTTTCTCTTTGCAGATTCTCTCTTATGGCCACGAACTCCATTTCTGGCGTGATGATGCCGCGGCGAGCATAGTGCATTTGGGTAACATTTTTGCCTGCTAGAGCTCGGCGTGGCTGTCTATGCAATTTAAATCGCAGTGCCGCCAGTTCGGGATCATTGAGTCTTAATGTGCCGTATTCTGAGGTAGGGCCATTGAGTGTTTCCGTATCTTCTCTTGATTCGATCCATCGCTTGCGTAATTCGGGCAGACCTTCCTGAATATTAACTTTAACTTCTGGGTCGGTATAAGGGCCCGACGTGTCGTATATAAAGAAAGGGGGGTTTTCTTCATCACCCTCAACCCCGGCTGTGGATGACTGCCTGACTTCTCGCATGGGCACGCGAATGTCGTCTGCTGAACCGGCCGCGTATACTTTCCTAGAATTAGGGAAGGAAGATGTTGAGGCTTTATCAATTTCAGCCTCTGAGTTGAGAAAATTAGGGTTCGCGTTCATTTAAAACTCCTTAAACCGGAACGGGCTTTGCAAAAAAAAATGTGTGGTGACGTGACAGTATAGTGCAGACTCGTGAACATAAGTTGGACTTATAATTTGAGCAAGTATAAAAAAGTGAAACATTGCCCAAAAAGCTAATTATTTATCGATTACCTGAGTTTACATGGGCATAAATTATTATTGAGGTTTTAATAAAATTTAAATCAACCGTGGATATCAAAAGACAAAAAAATCAACTAAGAAAAAAAATTTTACATGAGCGTGACTGCTTATCCGAGACTCATCGAGCGGAAGCATCTCGAGGCATCTCTGAAGTCATCTTAGAGTTACCGTCTTTTCAACATTCTAAAGCTGTAGCTATTTACATGTCATTTGGTAGCGAGTTTCAAACGCATATCCTTGTTTCTGAGGCGCTGCGTTTGGGGAAAGCTGTCGCGCTCCCTAAAATTGAATCGGCAAGTCATGTTATTTCATTCCGCAGCTGGAACGGAAAAGCTGAGGAACTTTTGGAGGGGCGTTGGGGTATTCGTGAGCCTGATCCGGTGCGAAGCGAATTGGTGGAGCTACGGCATATTGATTTTATCCTTGTGCCGGGCGTTGCTTTCACTGATCAAGGTTCCAGGCTGGGATATGGCGGTGGATATTACGACTCAGCAATGTCTAAGTTGCCTGAGTCCTCTGTCTCAGTGGCTGCGGCGTTTTCTCTTCAAATTGTCCCCGAAATCCCGATCGAAGATCACGATTTAAGCGTGCACTCAGTGATATCAGGGTGACAAAGTTTCGTTATTTGGCGCGCCAAGTTTTTCGTTGCGTTTCCAAATAATTTATTGTTTTGAGAAGTGCTCCAACATTCTCGTTGACGAATCGCATGGCGGCGGCTTTTTTTATGCTTGTCGCATCCCGATTTGACATTAATTCGTTGACTGACGACATGGCCATATTGCTATTTTTAACAGCACTAATAACGCCTGCTGAGACCCCTTTTTCTATGATGTCGCTGAAGTTGAACGTGTGAGGCCCTGTAATGACGGATTTTCCAACCGATAAGGCTTCGAGAGGGTTTTGTCCGCCGATTGAAACGAAGCTTCCCCCCATGATAACCACATCCGAACAAGAATAATAACTGTACATTTCACCCATTGAGTCACCTAGAACAACCTGGCAATCCGCTGGAACAGGTTGCCCCGAACTCCGTTTGACTACCTTCAGACCTCGATTCTGGATAAGCCCCATCACAATGGGGAAGCGTCGGGCGTGTCTGGGGATTAGAACCAAAAGGCAATCTGTTGAGCATTGAGACATAAAGCTATCGATGATTGCTGCCTCCTCCCCTTCATGGGTGCTCGCCGCAACCACGATGCGTCTTTTTTCTCCGAATAATTCGCGAAAATACTCACCCAGTTTGAGTTGCTTGGAAGTGGCTCTTCTATCGAACTTGAGGTTGCCGGTGACGAGTATATCTTTTCCGCCGATGCGCCTCAGTCGTGCTGCGTCATTTTCCGTTTGAGCCAAAATACCCGACACGCATCCAATTGTCTGTTGGCTTAGCCCCTTGAGCTTTAGATAACCGCGCATGGATTTTTCGGATAATCGAGCGTTCAACATGAAAATAGGCACCTCATATTTTGAACATTTTGCGTAGAGGGTTGGCCAGATCTCAGTCTCCATTACCAAAAGGCATATTGGTTTGGTGCGTCGAATAAAGGTTGAAATAAAAAGATTGATATCAAAGGGTAAGTAAGCAACGCTCACTCTAGGAGAGGTAAATTGCTTAGCAGTTTCTCGCCCGCCAGGAGTTGTGCATGTGATGAGTATATTAAATTCTTTAAATCTGCTCTCGAGGTGTTCGACGAGCTGTTGGCATGCGAGCATTTCGCCGACTGATACTGCGTGCAGCCAAATCACCGGCTTATCTTTTTTCGGTTTCAACAGCCCAAAACGTTCAGATAAATTATTGCGGTAGCTGGGTTCTGTACGACTACGCACAAAGACTCGAAGAATGGCTATCGGCAGAAGGATCCAACCCAATATTTGATATAAAAAAAACATCAATTTAAGTCACTCATCGCGGAAGATAGTCTCTATGGTAGCTATTGCGGACTTGACTTCGTCGGCACTAGGAAAGCGGTTTTTCGAGCCACATTTTTGTATGATCCCATCTCCTCTCGGCCCTGTTTTTAAAGGGTCAGATGCGCCAAATATAGAAATCAAAGGCACTTCAAGTGCTGCTGCGAGGTGTAATAATCCGGTATCGAGCCCGACTACTAAACGAGATTGGTTCACTAATCCAGCAACTTCACCCAAATGCATTTTAGGCATTATTTCACCTCCAGCCGAGGATGAGATCTGCTCACAAATAGCTCTGTCTGTCTGATTTCCCCATGTGAATTGACAGTCAAACCCCAAGGATCTCAGGTAGTGACAGATTTCGATCCAGCGATCCGTAGGCCATAATTTCTTGACTTGGGCTGATGAGCAAAGAATAAGAGCTTTATTGCTTTGGTTGTCGGATGTGTTGTTTTTGATCAAGCCATAGTTCGGTTTTTCTGGGGCTTGATAGCTTAAAGCCGAGGCGGCTAACTTGCGACACCGATCCAGCATATGTTGGTCGCGGTCAATCTTTATTCCAATGTCATAGCTCATTCCGGCCAAACTTTCTCTGGCGTACCACGCGCCAAATCCGCAACTCGGACCCCTAGCGAGTTTTGCGAGGACGGCACTTTTAATTAACCCTTGTGAATCTATAACTAGATCGTACGAGTGCTTCTTGATTTCGCGAATGCAGCTTCTGACTTCTTGCCAGGTTGTTCTAGAAAAAATGGATCGTCTCCATCGACGTAAAGAAACAGGAATAATACGGTCAACTGACGGATGTAGCTTGACTAACGGAACGTAAGCTTCTTCAACAAGCCAGTCTATTGTGCATGCTGGAAATTTGATGTTGATATCGGAGACCATTGGGAAGTTATGGATAACGTCACCCAATGAGGAAGTTTTAATAATAAGGACTCGCGTCGGCGCGTTCACGGCTAATCGGCTGCTCTGTCTTGTTAGAAATTTTTCAATCATTTTACTCCGAGGACGATCAATTGCTTAAAATAAAGCCTCATCTAGATAGATTTGGTTTTGATAAGGGTTCCAAAATGTCACTTACAGTTGAGACCAAGGTATGGGAAAAAGATTGGCGATTCATATTGAAGTATGGATTTATCAAACAGGTAATGCTTGGGGTAGGTCGAGCTGCGACCAAGCGATTACTTTTAATCAATAATGTTGATAGCCCAACGTTAGTTGCTCGTTACGCGGAGCAGCTTATTAAGGATGGGGTTCTTGATAATTACGTTTTTGTTGATGACTATGCCGCATCAGCGTTAGAGTTTTTTGGTCTTAGAAAATCCGAACTGGGTAAGGGTTATTACTATTCGATAGCTGAGTTGGTATCCATTTATCTATGTGATACGGACTATTTGGCTCATTTTTCTGGAGATGCAACCGTGCCTAAAGGGGCGCCAGCCTCTTGGTTTGAAGACGCTATTTCCTTGTTGAAGGAAAGAGCTGATGTATCCGTCGTTAACTTAGCGTGGGACTATAAGTTTAAGGAGGTTGATAAGGATTCGATATTTGTAGATGACGAGTTTGCTTACGGCTACGGATTCTCTGACCAAATGTACGTCATTAGAACGGCAGAATTCAAAAGTCGTATATATGGCTATTCTCATCCAGAGTCTGACCGATACCCCAAATATGGAGGTGATTTATTTGAGAAGCGTGTCGACTCTTGGATGAGAGTAGAGAAAAGGCTTAGGGCCACTTCTAGGAAATGGAGTTATCGACATTCGAACTTCCCAAATTGGAATTCCCTCGAGGGAGTCTTATTGCGTATGCGTCGGGCAAGATAGCTGCCCGAGGTTGCTACTTGTAGCTCCTGTCTCAGTTTGGTTTCTGAGGCATTAAAAACTCATTGTATCTTTCCTGGTCGTTTCTCATGGGCTCTGGGAATGAGCTGTCTATTTTTAAAGTAACATAGTGTTTTTTAGGATCTTGAAAATCCCTGTTGGCGTGTATCGTTTTTTCCAAGAATGATTTATCTCTGAATCTCGGATCATCAAAAGTGTGAGCGGTACTGTCCATTTTTTTAATAATATCGTCCAAGGACAGCACCCATGTAAAGTGCCATCCTCCCTCCTCAATGTTTTGAACGTGATGCGTATTGAACCAGGCTCTTTTTAAAGATCGTAAGGGACCGCTTGATTTATAGTGTCTGACGCTTGTTGCATTAGCGCGAAAGAAGTGATTGAAGTGTTCAATGGTTGTTATTTTTGTTCCTCTCCAGATGACCCCGGAGAAATTTTCAGCATTTATTGGGCTTGGATCGTTGACCCAAAGGTTATTTAAGTAGTAACTGTAGTAGTTTTGGAGAAAATCACCGCGTAGGAATTTGGGATTGTAGTTTGATATTTTTTTCGGATTAGGTATTTCGTCGAGATCGGATATGAGTATCAGATCTTCTGGTTTCGAGTCGTATAGCCCGCTAGTGATATTATTCCTGATGAAGTTTTCATTCTTCCAGAATTCATTCACTCCATCTGGTCTTTTTTCCAGCACTTGATAACGAATTTTAGATTTATACTTTTCAAACTTATTAATGTCGAAGACAGTTTTTCTTGGGTGCCCTTTATGAGTGTAATTTGCCTCAGAGATGACAAAGTAGTCAACGTGGTCCCAAAGCGTGTCCATGCGAAGTTGGAGCAACATTTCTTCGTTAAAAAAACAAAAGCAGTCGTAAATTTTTCGTTTTAGCACACTTGAAGGTTTAGACTTAAATAAGATGTTATGAAATTTATATGAACGCTATTCTAATGGACGCGCTTAAAAAAGGGCAGTGTGAAGATATGCATGATTACTCAATGACCTTCGCTTGCTATAACTCTGTCGAGTATACAAAAAAATGTGTTGATAGCCTGATTCAGTCGGGAACGCCTATGGATCGGGTGATAGTGGTGGACAATGGCAGCCATGACGGCACACGAGATTATTTAAAGACTCAATCATTTGGGGGGGTCATATTAAATAAATCCAACCTTGGCTGTGGCATTGCTTGGAATCAAGGCGCTTTAGAACAACAGGCGGATTGGACCATCATTATGAATAATGATGTTCTGGTGACAAAGCGCTGGGCTGAACGACTTATTGAAGCAGCGCAAAGTCTAGATGTCAAAGTGATCAGCCCAGCAATGATTGAAGGAGCTTTGGATTATGATTTTCAAGAGTTCGCACAAAAAGCCGAAGTGCGTATGGCTGCTGTCTCCCGTATGGGAGCGAAGCATTTAGTTTGTTTGGCGGTACACAAGAGCGTTTGGGCAGATATAGGGTATTTCACTCCAAAACCTCGGTTGCTCGGTTATGAAGACACAATCTTTTTTCACGAACTTGAAAAGGCAGGTATTCAGACAGCGATTACGGGCGCTGTGTGGTTGCACCATTTTGGTTCTGTAACGCAAGATCAAATGAAAAAAGAAAAAGGACTTGCTGCGTCTCATGCTCTTGGCGATCGCAAGAATTACAAAACATTAGGATTGAATTGGTTCGAGAGAAAAATAAGACGTTTCAGACGAAAAAATCTGGAGTCTTCATGGCGAAGGAAGGAAATGCAGGCCTTCGATATGACCATGCATGGATTAAGACAAAATGGCAATTTTGTGTGGTGTTGAGTGATTGGGGCAGTGATGAGAGAGGTGTTGAAGGGGTGAGCGATTCAATAAGTATCTCTGTGGTGATTATCACGAAGAACGCTGAGCGCACAATCGCCAATTGTCTTGATGGCCTCAATTGGGCCTCAGAAGTTGTCATATTGGATAATGGTAGCGATGACCAAACTCCTGACATAGCGCGTGCGAAGGGCGCCATATTTCATACTTCAGATTGGTATGGATTTGGTCCGCAAAAAAATTTAGCTATCGATCTGGCGGTATCACAATGGGTTTTATCGGTCGACTCGGATGAATTTGTGACGTCTGAATTGGCCGCTGAGATTGTTCGCATAATTGGGTCGAGACCAGATGAGGACGTTTTTGAAATATCCAGAATCTCAAATTATTGTGGCAGAGAGATGCGCCATTCCGGTTGGTTTCCTGATTACGTCCCAAGGTTGTTTAGAAAGGGGAAGGCTCGGTTTAGCGATAGTCTTGTGCATGAGCGTCTATTATTTGAGGGTAAGTCTAAGCAGCTAAGGAGTCATTTAATGCATGATTCATTCCATTCCCCGGATGATGTTCTTGAGAAGATGAATCGTTACTCCTCATTGGGGGCTCAGCAGCTTGCTCAAGCTGGTAAAAGCTCAAGTTTGATGACAGCAGTGTTTCATGGGTTTGGTGCTTTTTTTAAAACTTACGTGATAAAAGCTGGATTTTTAGATGGGGTTGAGGGGTTTTTTCTCGCGGTGTCTAATGCTGAGGGGGCGTATTACAAATACGTCAAACTTTATTATTTAAATAAACAGAAACGTTGAAAACGACTGTTATCGTCACTACGTATAACCGCCCAGACGCCCTCGAGGCAGTCGTGCGTGGGTTCTTTTTTCAGCGAGACTTGAATTTTGATCTCATTATCGCAGATGATGGATCTGATCGTCGAACTAGGGACGCAGTCTCTAAGCTGAAGTCCGATGCTCCGTTTGATATATTGCACGTTTGGCATGAGGATCTCGGGTTTCGGGCTGCAGCCATCCGTAACAAAGCTATCAAGGCCGCTAATGGTGATTATTTGATATTCACTGATGGTGATTGTGTTCCTCGGAGAAATTTTGTGTCGAATCATAAAATTCTGGCAGAAAAAGGTTGGTTTTTATCTGGGAATCGAGTGTTATTAAGTCCACGACTCACAGCGGAAGTCTTGAATCAGTCGATTGATGTGGGGTGTTGGAATGCGCGGACTATATTGCGACATTATTTAGCCCGAGAGATCAATCGTTTGTTGCCGTTCTTAACAAAACTTCCACTTTCTCTATTCAGGAAGTCTGCCCCTGCCCGTTGGAGAGGTGTAAAGACCTGCAATTTCTCAGGTTGGAAGTCTGATCTTATTGCCGTAAATGGTTTTGAAGAAGAATATGAAGGCTGGGGCCTTGAGGACTCAGATTTGGTTGTTCGACTTATAAGAAAAGGAGTGAAACATAAAAGCGCGAGGCAAGCTACTCCAACGCTGCACCTTTGGCATGATGAAAATGATCGAAGCAAGTTGGGCCAAAATGAAGAAAAGCTTAATGCCATATTGGATTCGGATCGAGTTATGGCCAGCATTGGCCTTGAACAGAAGGTTCTATAGAGATCTCTAATGATCTTTTAGGAGGGAGTAGGTTGAAAATTTTGGTCATCTGTCCCCGGAGGGTAGGGGATGTTTTTTTAGCAACATCCGTTATTCACGCATTGAGATCTCGCTATCCTAATGCTCAATTAGACATGTTGGTGTTTCGCGGCACCGAGGCTGGAGTTCTATCAAACCAGGAAATTGATAATGTGATTTCAATGCCAATGCGCGGCAGTTTCGGCTTGCATCTCAGATTGATACTTCAGCACTATCGTCGATATGACATCTCGATCTCGCTATTACCTGGTGATAGGCCGGTTTTTTATGCGTGGTTGATGGGCAAAAAACGGTATGGCACGTTAACGACGAACAAGAAATATTTTTGGAAGAAGTGGGCTTTTCATAGCTGGGTCGAGTTTGACGGTTTAAGGCGGCACACGTTAGTCATGTATCACGACATTGTGGCTGATTTGGTGGGCAGATCTAAAATTGAGCCTCAAATTTCCAAACATCTGATTGAAGAAGAGACTCAAGTCGCTGCATTTAAGCATTGGGGTTATAAAAATCGTTATGTGGTTATGCACTTGACGCCTAAGTTTAAATACAAGGAATGGCCACTTTCGAAGTGGCGATCCTTAATTCAAGCTTGTCTTGAGCGTGACCTAGGTGTTGTCCTTACGGGTATGTTTGATGAGCGAACTCTTGAAGGTTTGAAGTGTAACTATGCGGATGACCCGAGAGTGCTCAATCTTTTAAATCAAACATCTATTGATGAATTGGTAAAAATAATCCGATCTGCAAATTGTTATGTTGGAACCGATACCGCGGTCACGCATATGGCTGCGGCAACCGGCATACCAACAATCGCAATTTTTGGCCCCTCCAGTCCATTGGTTTGGGGCCCATGGCCCAAGGGTTATTTGGGCGGTGCGAGTGCCTGGTCTCAGACTGGCTCACAGACAGTTGGTAATGTAACGTTGATTCAAGGCCTGGGGTTGTGTGTGCCATGCCTTCAAGAGGGTTGTTCTCGACAAGTAAATAGCGTTAGTGATTGCCTCGTGGAATTAGATCCGAGCAGAGTGTTACAAGCCATACTCAGTTGTCTTGAGCGATAGTCGCGTCAGCTTGTTCGTCAGCATGGTATGACGAGCGGACCAATGGCCCGGATGCGACATGCTTAAACCCTATTGAGAGTCCTAATTGTTCGAATCGTCGAAATTGATCGGGGTGGACATAACGCTCAACGGGCAGGTGTCCTTTGGTTGGTTGTAAATACTGCCCAATCGTCACCATGTCTACTTCATGTTTTTTTAAGTCGTGCATGACCTCGATGATTTCATCGTCGGTTTCGCCGAGCCCAACCATAACGCCAGATTTAGTGATTACGCTAGGGTTTGTTTTTTTAAATTGCTGAAGCAAGTTAAGAGAGTGTTGATAGTCGGCTCCAGGTCTGGCTTGCTTATACAGCCGAGGGACGGTCTCTAAATTATGGTTCATAACATCAGGTAGCTGGGTGCTCAACAAACGAATTGCAGTGTCAAGGCGACCTCTAAAGTCAGGGGTAAGTATTTCAACTTTGATGTTTGGCGAGGCCGTGCGAATGGCTTTGATGCAGTTGGAGAAGTGCGCTGCACCACCATCTCTGAGGTCATCGCGATCCACGCTCGTGATGACCACGTACTTGAGTTCCATATCTTTAATGGTGCTAGCGAGCCTGCCTGGTTCGGCCTCATCAACGACATTGGGCCGACCATGCGCGACATCGCAAAATGGACACCTTCGGGTACATAGGTCTCCCAAAATCATAAACGTAGCCGTTCCTTTAGAAAAACATTCTCCGATGTTTGGGCAAGTCGCCTCCTCGCACACGGTGTGTAGGGAGCTTTTCCGGAGTTTGTTTTTGACCTCTTGAAATTTGGTGCCCGTATGAAGCTTGATGCGTATCCAATCGGGCTTCCTGATCGGATCAGTCGGTGTTATTTTGATCGGATTTTTTGCAGTTTTCTCTAACCCTGTTTCTCTAATTTTTTTGGTATTCATATTCATACTAATTTTTATCTCCAAACAATACGAGAAATTGATCAACCCACCGTTGACTGATTTCGTCAATGGAGAGATTAACATCCAAGTCTTTGAGTTGCGTGACGCTTAGATTGGCATATCCGCAAGGATTGATCTGCTCAAACGGGCTAATGTCCATATCAACATTTAAAGCTACACCATGATATGAGTATCCGTTTCGAATTTTTAGTCCCAAGGATGCTATTTTTTTTCCTTGAACGTAGACTCCAGGTCGTACTTCGTCTCCATTAGCATTAATGCCGAGTGACAATAATAGATTAATAACGGTTTGTTCCAATAATCTGACGGCTTCTCTAACGGATAGTTTCAATCTTCTAAGGTCAAGCAGTGCATATATGATGATTTGACCGGGGCCGTGGTAGGTTATTTGTCCTCCGCGGTCAGATTGAACCAAAGGGATACGTTGCCTAACTTGAGGAAGATGCTCTGGCTTTGTTTTCAGCCCCATGGTGTATACCGGAGGATGTTCGACGATCCATAATTCATCCTCTTCTTTTTGAGAGCGTCTAAGTGTGAATTCCTGCATCCTCTGGAGCGATTCCTCGTAATCTATTAAGCCAATTGTTTTAATAATCACAATTTCAATATTCCAAAATGAAATTGACTGAGAGGATAGCTAAAGAACAATTGAAACGGATGGGCTGGCCTTAAGTTCGGCATAGATGGTCTCTAGGTGGCTCAGTGACTCAGCGCAAAAGGTGCATGTCAGACTGACGTACGTTTTATTGTTACTCATGCTGGTGGTTACCTCGTGGTCATCGACATCGGGTGCATGTTTTCTAAGAATCTTGAGCACATCTTCCTCAAATTGAGGTGTTGAATGCCCTATAACTTTAATCGGGAATGAGATTGGGTATTCGATACCCTCGGTTTTTTGAGTTTGGGGAGAGTCCATGATAGATGGTCCGCTTTTAGTCTATGTAACTAGTGATCGTTTTAGGACCCTATTAATTGCAATACAAAAGATTTTAACCCTTTCCAACCTCTAGCTAAAATTCCTGCTTGTTGTACTTCTTTTAGGGCGATGAGATCTGCAGTTAAGATTGTTCTCTCTTCCAATCGTACGATAAGCTTGGCAACAATATCCCCATATTCAATGGGTGCGATGAGAGGTTGAATGCTTTCGACGTGCACTTTTAGGCTTTCCTTCGTGCCTCTAGGAATCGTAACGAGTATGTCTTTGAAGGATCCGATGCTGATAACTTCATCTAGCCCTTGGGCAGTCGCGACTTGAGTAAGAGGCGTGTTCGACTTAAACAGAAAGATCGTTTCAGAGGCCTCAAAACCGTGATTTATTAGATTTTGAGCCTCAGCAGCAAAAGCGCGGTCAGGCTCTACGCCACCCAGCACTACCAGTATCCGACGTCCATTTCGATCGCTAGAAATAGAGCCAAGCAGCCCGATGCCTGGTATTGCCCCTAGTATGAGCCCGTCATTGTGTGGATCTCTATCCAGTAAAGTATTGGGGCTGTATTGGGTAATGCTTTGCCATTCATGTTTTTGTAATTTGAAGTAAGGGTAATATTGAGGAAAGTCTGTAATGATGGCAGCAGATAGCTGATATAAATCCGATGCGGTAGTGCTGCGATTATTCACCGCTTGCCCAATAGCATCGTCGAAGCACGAAGTTCTTAAACCAATTGACTTTGCTTTGCTGTTCATTGTCGCCACGAATTTAGATTCTTCACCTGAAATTTCTTCAATAAGTGCCATTATTGCGTCGTTAGCGCCATAGATTGCTATGGCTTTGATGAGGTCCTCGACTTTGACTTGATCTCCTTCGGACAGGAGCATGCGCACCCCGGGCACGTTAGAAGCCATTTTGGATATTTTTATTTTGTCGTTAAGACGAATGTCTCCAGACTCGAGGGCGGAGAAAATGACATATAACGTCATCAGTTTCGTCAAAGGCCCAGGGGTAATGGTTCGAGATGCGTTCTTCTCGCTGATGATGATCCCGCTCGACAGGTCGCCTAGGATATAAATTTGAGCCGTGGAGCTTAAATTTATATCCTGTTTGGCGAACACCATAATCGGCGCGAGTAAGCAGAACAGCAATAAGAAAAAACGTCTATTATTCATGCGCGTAGAAAATATGTGTTTTAAAAGTGCCTTATTTTAAACGGGTAAGTAGCGTAATAGTGGGTATTAGCTCGAAAGACGCCAAGTCGGTTAAAATTAGAACGCCACGAAAAGTCATTTAAACAGGAATCCTACTAATGTCGCTAAATACTGGAGAGGCGCACAAGAAGGCTCAAATATTGGCAGAGGCTCTGCCATACATAAAGCGCTTTCATAAAAAAACTATTGTCATCAAGTACGGCGGGAATGCGATGGTTGATGACAATTTAAAACGATCTTTTGCGCGAGACGTAGTGCTGTTGAAGCTTGTTGGCATGCATCCGGTAATTGTCCATGGTGGCGGTCCGCAGATTAATGACATGTTGGCTCGCCTTGGCAAAGAGGGAACATTTATCCAAGGTATGAGGGTTACGGATAAAGAGACCATGGATATAGTTGAGATGGTCCTTGGGGCTCACGTCAATAAAGACATTGTTAGCTTGATCAATAATGCTGGTGGTCTAGCCGTGGGTTTGACTGGTCGGGATGGTGGTCTTATTCGAGCTAGAAAACTTCAGATGGTCGTTAATGGAGAGTCGCTGGATTTAGGGCAGGTCGGCGAGGTGGATTCGGTGGATCCGCGAGTTATTTCCACATTAGAAATGGAGGGCTTTATTCCAGTGGTGGCACCGATCGGTTACGGAGAAGATGGGCAAGCGTATAACATCAACGCTGACCTTGTGGCCGGGAAGTTGGCGACGGTACTTAAAGCGGAAAAATTAATATTGATGACTAATACGGCTGGTATCCTTGATAAGAATGAACAGTTATTAACGGGCGTTACCCCTGGCGATATCGATCGCCTTATTGAAGATGGAACGGTTTTCGGAGGCATGCTGCCTAAGATCTCATCGGCGCTTGATGCGGCAAGGAGCGGTGTGAATAGTGTGCATATTATCGATGGTCGAGTGGAAAATGCAGTATTGCTGGAAGTGCTCACCGACCAAGGTGTTGGGACGTTGATTCGCAGTCGCTAGAGTGAAGTTTCTCGCCGAGGCATGCCGTCAGATACAACAATCCGAGATTAAACCGGCAGCCTGGATTTTTGATTTTGATAACACTTTGTTCTCGTCGGGAATGGAAATATTCCCACTCATTAACGAAAAAATGACTC
>ERZ890510.937-NODE-937-length-20809-cov-7.048617_pt1 | contig 20809 bp, 20 predicted proteins | sample MGYA00521265_ERZ890510 | MGnify/ENA primary metagenome ERZ890510 (study PRJEB32303, sample SAMEA104408624) | aquatic metagenome | biome: Brackish water; feature: Chemocline; material: water | place: Baltic Sea | collected 2014-10-26T21:54:00 | depth 110 m ...
CGGCCAACCTCAAAGGGACTGGTACCACCAATGGCAATCCTCGACCCCGGCTTCAACCTCACCCTCAGGCCGATGCAATACCCCGACTTCTACGAGATGTACAAGAACGGGATACGCAACACCTGGAACGTCGAAGAAGTCGACTTCTCCAGCGACCTCAAAGACCTCAACCAGAAGCTCTCTGCACCAGAGAGGCACCTGGTGCAACGTCTCGTCGCCTTCTTCGCCACCGGCGACTCCATCGTCTCCAACAATCTGGTGCTCAACCTCTACAAGCACATCAACTCGCCGGAGGGACGGCTTTACCTCTCCCGCCAACTCTTCGAAGAGGCCGTCCACGTTCAGTTCTACCTCACCCTGCTCGACACCTACATCCCCGACCTTGATGAGCGCCACGAGGCCTTCCGGGCCATCGAGACCATCCCATCCATCAAGCGCAAAGCAGAATTCTGCTTCCGCTGGCTTGACTCACTTCACGGCACCGAAGCTCTAGACACCGATGCCCAGAAGCGTCAGTTCCTGCTGAACCTCATCTGCTTTGCAACCTGCGTCGAAGGCCTCTTCTTCTTCGCCGCATTTGCCTACGTATACTTCATGCGCTCCAAAGGCCTGCTCAACGGCCTCGCATCCGGGACCAACTGGGTGTTCCGTGATGAAAGCGGGCACATGAACTTCGCCCTCACCGTCGTCCAGACGGTGCGTGACGAATACCCCGGTCTCTTCGACGACCGTATGCGCGAGCAGATCGTGCAAATGATGGAGGAGGCGGTCGACTGTGAGACACAGTTCGCTGAGGACCTTCTAGAGGGTGGCGTCGCGGGCCTCACCGTCAAAGAAGTGCGGGGCTATCTCGAATACGTCGCCGACCAACGTCTCTCGAATCTAGGGATGCCCAAGCATTTCGGCACGCGCAACCCCCTGTCCTTCATGGAATTGCAGGACGTACAAGAACTCTCGAATTTCTTCGAGAGGCGTGTCTCCTCCTACCAAGTCGGCGTAACAGGTTCAGTCAACTTCGACGAAACGTTCTAACGGATAGGCGGGGCCACCAGGTGCGCCCTAAGAGCGAGGGTCTGGCTACGTGCCAGACCACGCCTCAAGCTCCTCGGCCCCCATCTCCACGCCGACCCCGGTAGCCACCGCTGCTCTCGCGACCGCGTAGGCTACGCGTCGGTGCACGTCGAGATCCAGCGGGTTTGGCATCAGCTCGCCTTCAGGAGCAAGCTCCGCCAAGCACTGGCCCACCGCCACCAGCATCTCGCGGTTGATTTCGGTCGCCTGGCTACGCAACGCGCCGCTCCAGATTCCCGGGTAGCCCAACACATTGTTGACGGAGCGCCCATCGGCCGCCAGCCGCGCACCAGCACTCAGTGCCACCTGCGGGTCGATCTCCGCATCAGGATTCGAAAGCGCCAGGATGATCTGGCCGGGCCGGATCATCTCCGGCTTGATCAGATCTTTCACCCCAGTGGTAGCCACCACCAGATCTGCAGTCCTCATTATCTCTTCTATGTCAGATGGGATACCACCGTGAGACTTGTGCCGTTCCAGGCTCTCACCGCTCAGGTCGGCTCCAAGCACAGGGTTATCGGTAGTGTGCATCAGCAGGTCGGCCACCGCCTGCCCTGCCGCACCCAGCCCGATCTGTCCGATCCTAAGCTGGCGCAAAGGAGATTGAGTCGCCTTACTCGCCGCCAACACCGCGCCCAACACCACAGCCGCCGTGCCATCCTGGTCATCCTGCATCACAGGCATGTCCAGCCGAGCACGTAGTCGTTCAACAAGCTCGAAGCAACCAGGAGCGGCCACGTCCTCTATGTGAATACCACCAAACGTAGGCGCGATGCGCACCACCGCCTCCACGAACTCATCGATCGACGATACGTCCATCAGCAGTGGGACACCGCTCACTCCCACGAATTGGTGCAGCAGCGCAGCCTTCCCCTCCATCACCGGCATCGACGGCGCCAGTCCGATATTACCCAGCCCCAACACGGCTGAACCATCGGTGATGATCGCCACCGTACGGTGAATCGTCGTGTAGAGACGGGCGAGACTAGGGTCATCCGCGATTCGCAGGCACACATCAGCGACACCCGGCGTGTACACCTTCCGCAGCGTCGCGATCGAATCCACGGGGTGTCGGCTGACCATCTCTATCTTTCCGCCGCGATGCAGCCCCAGCACCTCATCCCTCGTCTCAAGCACGTCTACATCGTCGAGTGAGTTCAGGTTATAGAGCACGTCCGCTAAGTGAGCCTCATCGTTCACCAGCACATCGATGTCACGCACCACGTGATTCTGGCTGATGTGCACCGTAACGATGTTGCCGATGTTCGCCCCTGCCTGGCCCACAGCCGTTGCAAGAGCTCCAAGCACGCCTGGCACATTCGCGTTGCGTACTTGGATGGTGCGGATCAGACCGTACTGTGTCGAGACCATACGTAAACACCTGCTTCTGGGAATCGGGGTCAAGTATCGCATGACCAGACTGGCTGCGGTGCGCCTCAAGCGGCGATACAATTGCCCCTCACCGAGGCGAGGCAACGCAGCCAATCAAGCCGAGGACAATCTAGGCACTATGCCAGGCGCGAATGCCAAGCCAGATGCCAAATGGAGAAGACGTGATGCCAACCGCACTCTTGGATGGGGTTCAGATAGCGTACGAAGATGTCGGATCAGGCATCCCTATCGTCTTCTGCCACGAATTCGCGGGCAGCATGGAGAGTTGGAAGCTCCAGGTCAACTACTTCTCCCGCCGCTACCGAACCATCACCTACAACGCGCGTGGCTATGTCCCATCCGGTGTCCCCGCGTCACCTGAGGAGTACTCCCAGGACCACCAGGTGGAGACCCTCTACCAACTCCTCCTCCACCTAGGTATCGACCAAGCCTACCTTTGCGGGCTTTCCATGGGCGCCCATTGCGTCTTGAATTTTGGCTTGGCCCACCCCGAAATGTGCCGTGGCATCATCGCAGCGGGCGCAGGCACTGGCAGCGCCAACGCTGACGTGATGAGGAGTGAATCTGAAGAGCGTGCCGACAAGTTGATAGCGGGCGGTATGGGAGCCCAAGAAAACTACCTCACGGGCACGACTCGTATCAGGTTCCGCGAAAAAGACCCCACAGGGTGGGCAGAGTTCGCGCGTCTTTTCTTGGCGCACTCCCCAGAAGGCTCCGCCAACACCCTTCGAGGCTTTCAGGCACGACGCCCTACTCTTTACTCACGTGCAGACGAATTCGCCAAGATGGAGGTCCCCACACTCGTCATGGTTGGCGACGAAGACGACCCCTGCTTGGAGCCATCACTCTTCCTCAAGCGGACGATACCCCGAGCGGGAGTCCTCACGCTTCCCCAAACAGGTCACGCGTGCAATCTAGAAGAACCTCAGATGTTCAACCAGGGGATCGCCGAGTTCCTAGCGCAGGTGGAAGCCAACCGCTGGGGTCCTCGCCCCACGGGTAGCGGAGACTCATGGCACGTCGCCACCCCCTAGCCCATCACTCCCCGAAGCCAATCGTCGAAACTAATCGTCGAGAACAGCCTCGGCCTCAATCTCAATCAAGAAATCTGGATGCGCCAGCGCCTTCACGATGAGCATCGAACTCGCCGGTAATTCCGCGACACCCCAGCACTCGTTCTGGGCGGCCCGCGCCGCGGGCAATGAGTCTTCAGAGGTCAGAAAGATCGTCACTTTCACGATGTTGGCGAACGTTCCGCCCACCGCACCGATGGCGACCCTGAGATTGTCGTAGACCTTTTCTGCCTGCGCCTTCGGGTCACCGACGCCAACGTTCACCCCGTCGGCGCCGCGCGCAGTCTGGCCAGCGATCCATGCCCGATTACCCCACCGCACCACATGCGCGAAGCGATTGCCCGGCGGCGGCGCGAGTTGAGGGGGATTGATACGCTCTATCTCTGCCATGCCAACTCCTTAAGAAACGGCCTCGCTGACGCTCACTCGAACGCCCACGGGCCCGAACTCACTGTCAAAATGCGCCCATATCTGGGGATGAGTCACCGTCACCTGCGCTCCCCTGGACAGCAGTACGGGGGGCGTCACCTGTGATCGAAACCCACTGCGACCAAGCCCATCAGGGATGTTTGACGTGATCAACGCCACGAAATTCAGAATCGTGGAGAACACCTCTGCGTCCAGGTCATGCTTCTCATGTCCACTGAGCGCGCTAGCCAACGCGAGCGAAGTCTCATCGGGGAACTCGTAGAACACATTCCCTTCGACCCGACCCGACACCGCTATGACTGCGCACAGTTCATCCGTCGTGAACACGCCAGAAACCGGCTCGGCCTCGCGAAACGTAAGTTCCGCAGACAGCTTTGCTCTCCACGTCTCCACCACCGGGTTCAGGAATGCGTTAACGAAATCTGCTTTCATCACCCTACACTGCGGCCACCAGCTGTTGAGGTGCCCATTTCCCGCACGCACGATAGCTGATTACCCCACGCGCGGCCAGCGGCATCCACATGCCATTCATGCTCGGTCGGCCTGGCAACCACCCAGACCGCACGGATCGCCGCACCCCCAAGCCTTGTGCAAGCAACGCATGGGCCGCGAGGATGGGCACAACCACGCTCGATTGCCCCGCAACCACCCGTACCTCAATGGGCCACCGCACCGCACCCGGCAAGCCTTGCGCAAGCAACGAATGGGGCCGGGAGGGAGGGCACAACCACATTCGCCCCCTTGGCGCGCTAGCGCTCGCTGTCCTGCCCGCGGACCGTACGGGCACCAAAGCGCCCTGCGACACTTCCTACTTACACCATCGCCGCCCAACCCAGTAGAGTAGACGCTACCCCCCCACGCGACTGGTCACCACCAGGAAACCACCGTCCAGCCCCCCTTGCTTTACCGAGCATTCGTGGACGGTACTCCAGATCTCTGGCGCTACGTCGCCACCTACACCCAGTGCCGCACTACGCCCGGTTATGCACCGGCACCGCGGCCCCTGTCACCGCCCGCGCACGATCCGACGCCAAAAACACCATCACCTCAGCCAGGTCCGCCGGAGCCACCCATGCCCCGAAATCCGCATCTGGCATCGACACACGATTCGCAGCAGTATCCACGATGCTCGGCAGCACCGCGTTCGCCGTGACACCGTACGCCTTGCTCTCCTCGGCGACCGTCTGGGTCAACAGGATCACGCCCCCCTTGCTCACCGCGTACGGTGCGACCATCGCATCACCCTTGAGCCCGCTTCGCGCTGCGACCGACACGATACGACCGTACCTCTGCCCCTTCATGACAGGCAGCACGTGCTTCATACACAGGAAGGCCGACTTTAGGTTCAGATCCAACAGTGAGTCCCAGTCCGTCATCGCCAACTCATCGACCGCCGGGCCGTACTTGAACCCACCCGCGACGTTGAACAGCGCATGCACTGTCCCCTGATCCGCAGTCACGCGCTCGACCAACGAACGCACCGACTCCTCGTTCGTCACATCGGTCTCAACGAAACTCAGACGGTCCTCGACTCGCGCAAGTGCCGAACGCCCCGCGACTACCACCGTGGCCCCTTCATCCAGAAGCAAACGAACCACCGCCTGACCGATCGCGCCTGACCCGCCCGTCACTATCGCCACCTTGCCCTGCATCTCCACCTGATCCTCCATTCCCTATGTTCCCTGGAATCAGAAAGGCCCGCGCCTGCTCGAAAGCGCTGCGCGGGCCCCTCTCCTAAGTTCGGGAACTGGTCTACTGCTCGAGCGTTGCCTTCGCGAACACATCCTCAAGCTTCGCCAGCTTGGGCGTCAGCCCCTGCTCAAAGCTGTACTGCGCCGCTGTCTCGAGAACCGATCGGTTAGCGACCACACCATGCTGGATCAACGGATTCGCCAGTGCGGCCTTGGAGTCCCTGGCGATCACGCCAGTCTCCAGGTACTCGTCGATCTGAGCCATCCGGCGTTGCCCTGCGATGTCGTTGGCCTTCTTGAACGCCTTGTACACATTCAGGATCGCCCAAGGGTGCTTCTCCGCAATCTCCCGCTTCATCACCATGCCGTGATTGATGGGGTACAACCCCGTCTTCTCATAGAACCGCAAGCCCTCCGCGTATGCGTCGGGGAAGATCGGCTTGATGTCCGGGTGATTCCAGAGATCCGCCGTGCTGCGGTCGATCAGGTTCGGGTCCACGATGTACAACAGCGTTGCATCCAACTCGCCGGAGATCATCATCGAGCCGATGCTCTTGTCCAAGGGAATCTGGTTGATCGTGACGCCGGCGGGGGGCTTGAAGCCCGTGGCGCCACCGTGGCTCTGCTCCGGCACCCGCTCCATGAAGAAGGTCATGTCCTTCGGTTCCACGCCGAACTCGTGCTGCAACACGCCCCGGGTCCAAAGGGCCGCCGTCTGCTGGTACTCCGGAACGCCGACACGTTTGCCCTTCAGGTCTGCGGGGGTTTCGATGCCAGCGTCTCGCCGAACCAATATCCCCGTGTGGAAAAAGCGGCGAGTCGTGAATACGGGAAGGCCCACCCATCGATCATCGCCACCGGCCATCGCCATGATCAACGATGAGAAGGACATCTCGGAGATGTCAAAATCAGCGAACTTCAGTTGGCGCCAGAAGAGCTCGGACGCGTGCACTGGGCTTGGGATCAAGTCGATCCCATCTGCCTTCACCGTACCGTCAAAGATCGGCCAGGTCCTCGGGTTCGAAGCCATGCCGACGCTAAGTTGGATATCCATCTAGGTCTCCTTCTTGAGGGTTCTACGCGGTTCATCGGCCACGACATCAGTCGTGAGGAACAGCGAGCCGTATCTAACCCTGCGCCACCGTCGGTGTCAAGGCGACGAGGGCAGCCTCGGGTGCTACGAATGGCCACCAGCGCCTGATACCAAAGAACGATGGAATCCGACAGGGCCCGCACCATACTCAAGAATCCACGCGGGCGCACGTTGGGAAATTCCCCACTCGGGATTGGGTGCTGGCACGCTGCCAAGCCGCTCCTAGAAACGTGACAATCGCTTGGACGCTGGAGCGGGGTCCGACCACTCCAGCCGGACGCGACCCTGAATCGGGAATCAGGAACGTCCGAAGGCTACTACCGGAGGTTCAGAGATGGTGATGTCTCAGGCGGCGATCGATGCGTTGATGACGCAGAACGCATCTGAGCAAGATGAGGCCGAGGACGACGAGCTAGACGCTATCGTGCTGGCCGAGGACAACGACACTACCGCTGCCGCTCCTGTGGTCGCTGAAGCGGAAGCGACTCCTGCTGCGTCCGCTGATGTTGACCCCCTCGGTGACGATCCGGCCATCGAAGAACCGCTCGGAGCGCTGACGGAGGAAGAACTCGCGGCTGTAAAGGCTCTTGCTGCGGATGACTCTATACCGGTCGCCGATCCTCCGCAGACGATCGAAGCCGGTGAAGAATCGGAGGACGCTGCTGGCGTGAAGATGCGCCGCTGGTCCGCCTCGTCCACCAGCGCCAATGACCAGATCAAGGAGCGCGTCCAAGACCTCGAGGACAAGCTCACCTTGCTGGAGTCCAATGGGATCGGCGCTCCGCCAGCCGAGAGCGTTGACCCTCAGCAGCTCGTCGAAATGAAGCAAACGCTGGATGCACTAACTGCGAGCGTCCAAGGGATCGCGGCTACACTCCAGCAACTGACCGAGGCATCTCAGGCCTCGCTGGGTTTCGCGGCCAAGCAAACATTCGACTGCCCTGAGTGCCAGAGTCACGGCACAGTTTCGGTTCCGATCACGTGCACCTACTGTGGCTTCGAATCGGAGTGGGGTTTCTACCCGGAGCAGTAAGCTCTCTGCTTGGTCCCCGACGAGTTAGTCCCCGACCAGCCGGAAGACTTCCGCGATGTTATCGACACTTGCGGCCTGCCCAGCCTCAACGCGGTGAGCGACCTCCGTCGCTGCGCGACAGAATGGCGTGTCGATCCCATGCGCGGCGCCTTTTTCAGCGATGAGCCCTGAGAAGAAGTCCACCTCGGTCTGCCTTTCGCGCAGCACGTCCTGGAGCATGGATGTCGTGGCGCTTTCGCTCACCAACGCGGCCCTACCGGCCAGCCCCTCATCGACAACATCGGAGCGTCCCTCCGCGCCAGCGAAGATATCTGCCGCTGAGTAGTCGCCCATGAGGGTTTCCAGTGGGTATCCCTCTCCTTCGGCCACACGCAGCGTCTCGGCAGCTATCTCAACGATAAGGCGTCGAGCCTCAGGTGTTCCCAGCGCTAGCTTCGAACGCAAACCACTGATTGCGCTCACGGTATTCATCATGGTGTTGTTCGCTAGCTTCGACCAACGCTCGTGCATGAGGTCGTCGACGGCGACGGCAGGCCACACTGAGTTCAGCAAGGCCGCAACGCGGCGAGCTTTCTCTCCGGCGGGCCTTTGGTACTCGCCTACGTAGACACCCGGCAGATCGCGGTTTGCGGCACTCGCGCGACTGACTGAAGAGGTCAATGTCACGTGACCCGGCTCCAGGAGTACCGCGTTGATCAAGATGACCCCGCCGACCGTACGATCGACGCCCACCACCGGTGCGATCCACTCCTCGTTCACGCTGTTCTGCATGCTGACCACGAGGCCGTCTGTTGCCAGGTGCGGCAGCACGTTCTCCAGCGCAGCCAGCGTGTCGAAGGACTTCACGCACAGGAACAGGGTGTCGATGGGCCCAGGCAACTGATCAAGTTCATCGGGAGCGATGACTGGAGGGTTGTAGTGTTCGTCCGGTCCACCTTCCATCTCGTTGTGGACGGTGATGCCTGACTGCTGCATGGCCTGTCGCTGAGGCTCCCAGGGCTCGACCACGGTCACGGGGTGCCCCGCACCGTGCATCCGGCCAGCGATCTGTGAGCCGATAGCTCCTGCGCCATAGATCACGATATTCTCAGTCATTCCTCTTGCTCCAATCTGTATCTACGGTGTGGGCGGTTGGTCGCGTGCGGCGGTTCAGAACGCTCCCTGGCTCTTACGCGAGTCCACCACCGCTTGGGCGCGTGGGCTTATCTGGCTTTGCACCATGATGTTCAGCAGCGCTGGCCGACCGGCAGCGAGCGCCCGCTCCAACGCAGGGGCGATATCTTCAGGTTGCTCCACCAACTCACCGTAAGCGCCCAATCCCTCCGCAACGATGTCGTAGCGCGAAGGTGCCAGGTCGGTGATGACGGCTTTGCCATAGATGCCGATCTGGAGATTCTTATCGATCCCCCATGCCGCATCGTTACCCAACACCACCACGATGTTCAGCCCTAGCCGAACGGCGGTGTCGATCTCCATCGCGTTGAATCCGAAGGCGCCATCACCGGTGATGCAGAAAACGCGAGAATCGGGTTTGGCCAACTTGGCGGCCATCGCAACCGGCACGGCGGAGCCCAGCATTCCTAAGTTCGGCAGGTAATACCAACTCCGAGGTGCCCGAGCGGGCAGCGTGGCTCGTCCGAAGTAGGCGTAGTCGCCGCCGTCGAACACCAACACGTCGTCGGGGCGCAACTGCGCAGCGATCACAGCGTGGACGCGCATGGACCGGAGCGGAACCTCGTCCGTAACGAACGCGTTCATACGCTCGGTGTGGCTGGCAGTGAGGTCACGGAAACGTTGCACCCACGGCAGTTCATCCCACGGTGATTTCTGAGCCTCATCCGCGAGCTGGGCGACTATAGGCCCAACGTCGCCGACGATGCCGACGTCGACGCCTCGGTTGCGTCCGATCTGCGTGGCTGATGGATCAACCTGAATCACCTTCGCATCCGCAGCGATGATGGGAGGCAGGCCATAGCCGATGGTGAAGTCGATCATCTTGCCGAGCAGAAGCACGCAGTCTGCCTCGCGGATCAGGTTCGCTGTTTGGTGCTGCGACAGGTCAAAGAACCCGAAGCAGTACGGGTGATCGTCCGAGACCACGCCACGCGCTGCTTCCTCTGTCATGAACGGCATATTGGTCGTCTCGATGAAGCGTTCGTAGATGTCGGTCCACTCGCCGTAGGCTGCGGGGGTGCTTGCAACGATCAGAGGACGCTCTGCGGCCTTCAACAGGCGTACAGCCTCCGTGATCTGGTCCGGCGCACCCAGAGCAGCGCTGCTGCGCCGAGTTGACGCGGTCGTCGGCCAACTCACCGAGGTTTCATCGAACAACTGCGATTGGACATCGACAGGGATCGTGAGGTGAGTCGGGCCACGCCGTCCCTCGAAACATGTACGTGCCGCAAGCGCGATGAAGTCAGGGATGCGTGACGCCTCATGCACCAGCCACGCCCCTTTGGTGACGGGCTTGGCCATGTTTATCTGGTCGATTTCCTGCATGATCCCGCGTGAATAGTTCTTCATATCGGCAGAGCCTGATATGTTCAGCACCGGGCTTTCGGTGGACATAGCATTCGCCAGCCCAGGGATCGCGTTGGCGTGCCCTGGAGTAGTCACCGCCGTCACACCCAAGCGCCCAGTGATGCGGCCCCAAGCGTCGGCCATGTGCACTGCCGCCTGCTCGTGCCTACAGTCGATCAGCCTGAATCCCTCGTCCGCTAGCACGTCCAACAGGGGCAAGATGTGATCGCCCGCCACGGTGAATATGGTGTCCACGCCTTCGAGTCGGAGCGAACGGGTGATGGCTTGAGCGCCGGAGATGGTCATATCGGGGCCTCTTGTCTGTCTCTGATGTGGTACGAGCGGGCGCCGCTATTGAACGCCGCAGCCTAAGTCTATGCAAATTGGAGATGAAACCGGCACGCATCACGCCAAGCCTATAATCCCCATACTTCCCTGAGGAGACTCTGCGCATGCCACTCGCCGACGAGCCCATAACCCTGGCCCCGAAGTCCAGCCCACGTGAGATCGCGTTGCTTTCCAAGGAGGTCGAAGGCTGGTCGATCACCGAGGACAACATGACCAAGCTCCGAAAGAAATTCACGTTCCCGACGTTCGCCGCCGCGATGGTCTTCGTCAACAAGGTCGGGGCGGTCGCTGAGAACGAAGAACATCACCCTGAGATCACCCTTTCGTGGGGTGAAGCGATCGTTCGCTGGTGGTCCCATGACCGTGGAGGCATCACTCGCGACGATTTCATCATGGCTGCGAAGACCGACGTCGTCGCCCAGGGGTAGATAGAGAGAGCAAGTCCGCTAAGACGGCTTATCTCGCGTGCGTCTTGATGTGTTGCATTTTGTAACATTCTGTTGCGTTTGCTCCTGGGTTCGACTCAAAGCGACCCACGATCGAGATTGGTGCGAGCCCTCGGATCTCTTGGCGTTGCCGCTGGGACTAAAGGTCGCTCGGCGCTCCGGGAACTCCCCCGGCTCGTTGGTGGGCTCGGTCGTGTAGCAGGTCGGGGCTCGCCCTCGGACCTCTTGGCATTGCGCGTCTTGATGTGTCTCAAAACGTCTCATTTTGTCTCATTTACCTCTGGGGTCTGAGGAGTGTGGTTTGTCTCTTCGGGGCGCCACTACGTGTTTGGCGTAGGTCGTTCGGGGGCAGGATAATCCGTCACATGGCGAACGCGATACAGGTGATTGTCACAGTTATGGCAATCCATCGATCGCGGTCCTCGAGCCATCCTAGGCGCGTCGTTTGGTTTGTTGTTATATTCGGCCCATGAAGGTGCAACGTTGATCGCGATGATATCTGGGGCCATTCAAAGCTTCGCTTTCGAAGCCGGAGAAGGCCAGGAAGCCAGGTCTGAAAAGAACGCCATCCTTTTGGTGGCCTCGTCTTGCTGTGTGGCTGGCCTTGGTTGGGCCGCTATGTACGCTGTGGTCTATGGCTTTTCCCTTGTCACTGCGCTCCCTCTCTTCTTCGTGCTGGTGGTTGGGGCTTCGATCCTGTTGTCTCATCTGACCAGGAAACACAAGATTGCCGTCTATGCGCAGATAAGCTCGATCATGCTGGTGACCGCCGCGATCCAGTGGACGATCGGCGGGATGTTCGACTCTGGCGTCGTGTTGCTCTGGGCATTCATAGGACCGTTGGTCGCTCTGATGTTTCTGTCGTTCAGGGCCGCGGGATTCTGGATCATCGTCTACTTGCTGCTCGTCATTGCCACGGTGGTATTCGACGGGTACTTGTCATCGCCAGCGGATCCTTCCAGTGATGCCCTCAGGCGTTTTTACTTCGGGCTAAACCTTGGTGTCGCGTCCCTGGTAGTCTTCGCGTTCGCTGGCTACTTCGTGACCTCGACGTTGAGAGAGCGGGCGTTAGCGAACCAACTCTTGCTGAGCGTTCTTCCGCCATCGATAGCCGAGCGGCTGAAGAGGGATAGCGGCCTGGTGGCAGACAGCTACGCATCGGCGAGCATCCTGTTCGCGGACGGCGTTGGCTCCACCCCGTTATTCGCTCAGTTCCAGCCGACAGAGGTTGTGGACTGGCTGAACGAAGTGTTCACGAGTTTCGACGAGGTGGTGGAGCGCCATGGCCTGGAGAAGCTTCGGACCATTGGGGACGGGTACATGGTGGGCTCGGGTGTCCCTGTAGCTAGAGAGGATCACGCTCCAGCCCTGGTGGCCTGCGCCCTCGATCTGATTCAGGCGTCGGCGAATATCCCCGCGCGCAACGGGCAGCGGCTGGAGTTCCGGTTCGGGATCAACTCAGGGCCGGTGGTGGCTGGCATAGTCGGAACATCCAAATTCCACTACGACCTGTGGGGCGACGCCGTGAATGTGGCGAGTCGCATGGAGTCGACGGGGGAAGTCGGTAAAGTGCACATATCCCAAAGCACCTTCGACCTGGTTGAGGCCGACTTCACGTGCATTTCCAGGGGCGTTATCCCCGTGAAGGGCAAGGGCGAGATGCAGACCTGGTTCGTCGAGGGTCGCCGACAGGTCTAGCGCGATTGGTTCCAGGTGGTTACCACGTAATTACGAGGTAGCCCCTCACTAGCTCGCCGTCTATACTGCGGCCCCCGCGAGCGGGGCTCTTAGGAATCTAGGGGGAATAGAGGGACAATGCCAAACCTATCTAAGACTGCGGCCATCGTTGGAGTCGCGGAATCGGACGAGATCGGGATCGTGCCCGGTAAATCCGCGCTGATGATGCACATGGAGGCGGCGCGCAACGCGCTCGCTGACGCTGGCCTCACCAAAGACGATGTAGACGGCTTCTTCACGGCTGGCTACTGGAACTACGACGTTGCCGAGTTCCTAGGCATCAAGCCAACGTACACCGACAGCACCAGCGTTGGTGGGTCGTCGTTCGTGATCCACGTGGCGCACGCCATCGCCGCGATCAACGCAGGCTACTGCGAGGTTGCCCTCATCACGCATGGCCAGATGGGGCGCAGCGCGCGAGCACCGTACGGACGCGACCCCAATCTTCCTTCCGCTCAGTACGACTCGCCTTACGGGATCATCGGGCCGCCGGTGAACTACGCGATGGCGGCATCACGCTACATGCACCAATACGGTGAGGAGCGCACGCGCCAGGCGTTGGCTGAGATCGCGGTGTCGACCCGCAAGTGGGCTCAGATGAACCCTAAGGCGATGATGCGCGACCCGATGACGTTCGACGATTACCACAACTCAAGGTGGATCGCTCGGCCGTTCCACCTGCTGGACTGCTGTCTGGTTACCGACGCTGGCGCAGCCGTCGTAGTGACGTCTGCTGAGCGAGCGAAGACGCTGCCGAAGGCGCCCGTGTACGTGCTGGGAGCGGCCGAGCACCACGATCACTCGTTGATCCACCAGATGCCCGACCTGACGGTGACTCCTGCCGCAATCACAGGGCCAGCGGCCCTGGCGATGGCAGGGGTGACGCACAAAGACATCGACCTCACGATGATCTACGACTCGTTCACGTACACCGTCCTGGCGACGCTGGAGTCGCTGGGCTTCTGTGGGCCAGGCGAAGGGCCGGACTTCCTGGCCAACCAGCGCAGCGCCCCCGGAGGCGACTGGCCGCTGAACACGAGTGGTGGCGGCCTCTCTTACACGCACCCTGGCATGTACGGCATCTTCTTGATCGTGGAAGCCGTTCGACAATTGCGTGGTGAGACGGGCGAACGACAACTCAAGGATCCGAAACTTAGCCTGGTGAACGGAACCGGGGGATTGCTTTCCTCCACCGGCACCATCATTTTGGGGGTCGACTAATGGCTGACTACAAGCTACCGCTACCCACGAAGCAGCCTGAGTCTGATTTCTACTGGGAGAAGGCTCAAGCCCACGAGTTGTGGCTTCGCAAGTGCAACACCTGCGGCGATGCGTACTTCTACCCGCGCGACATCTGCCCGAAGTGCTACTCGAACGACGTGTCGTGGATCCAGGCCAGCGGCAAGGGCACGCTGCACGCGTACTCGATCGTTGAACGTGGCCCTATACCGCCGTTCCGGGACGCCGTGCCCTACGTGGCCGCGCTGATCGACCTAGACGAGGGGCCTCGTATGCCCACAAACCTGGTCGGGGTCGAGTTCGACGACGAGCACATCAAGATAGGCATGGCCGTGGAAGTGACGTTTGATGACGTGACCGATGAGGTCACACTGCCGAAGTTCAAGCCCGCGTCCTAGAGCAAAACCCAGAAGCAACCGGACCGCGAGTCGGTCCATGAGTTCAAACAGGAGGCAGACATGGTTTCCCAACGTTACGAGCCCTGGACCCACACCCCGTTCGAGAACTGGATCGTGAGCGAAGGCCTGCAGGTGGTGCATGGTCAGGTCGTACACGACGTCTACACCATGGAGACGTATCCCTGGGAGCGCACGGGCACCAAAGCGGTGCTCCTGGACCTGTCCAATCGCTTGATGGATGGCGCGCTTGTCGACAACCAGGGCACGACGCGCTACGTCTGCGATATCCCAGCCGGTGGCAAGTACAACGCCGAGAAGCACATGTACGAGGAGATTTTCTTCGTGCTCAAGGGCCGTGGCGCCACGACCATCTGGCAGGAAGAGGGCGGCCCACGCCAGACGTTTGAGTGGAAAGAGGGCAGCGTTTTCTCTATCCCACTGAATTCCTACCACGAGATATACAACGGCCAGGGCGATCAGGCCGCACGCCTGTACGCTGCGATCAGCGCGCCTACGGCATTCAACCTCTACGCGAGCCCAGAGTTCGTATTCGGTTGCCCGATGGTCTTCCCCGATCGATTCGACCCAACCGACGAGCTCTATTTCAGCGGCAAGACCGAGAAATTGGCCGATCGGTTCATGGAGACCAACTTCATCCCGGACGTGCAGACAGTCGGACTAGACCGCTGGAAGAGTCGTGGTCCGGGCTCGAACATGATGATCTCGATGGCTGGCGGGCACTACATCTGCCATCTATCCGAGTTCCCGGCCGGAACGTACAAGAAGGCCCACACCAACGAAGACAATAAGGGGCGCAACGGGCTGATTTCCGATGTCGCCTACATGTTCTTGAGCGGCGAGGGATACGACCTTCAGTGGCCCGCCGGCACCGTGCCTGGTCCGGATGTCCCGATGGAGAAGATCGACTACAGGGGCGGTAGTTTGATGTCGTCCGGCACGGGCTACCACCAGCACTTCAACTGCAGCGGAGAAAACATCCGCTACATCGTCCTGCGTTACGGCAACCCGCGCTACGCAGGTGCGGTGGGCAAGCGAACGAAGGACACGGGCGGTACGAACGTCGACTTCGAGGACGAGGATCCACGCGTGCTCGCAACGTTCGAGGCTGAGCTCGCCAAGCGCGGTGTGCCGTCGCACCAAGACCAGGCTTTCGACGACTAGGCGTACGTGCAGGGTGAATCGCGGAAGCTACTCACCCTGCACTGCTGGGCGCTAGTGGACTTCGCGGCCGCCGTTGACGGTGATCATCTGGCCTGAGATGAAGCGAGCATCGTCGCTGAACAGGAACGCCATTACGCCCGTGAGGTCGGACGGCACGCCACGTCGTAGGAGCGACGCCTCGGGTTCGTCGAATGCCTCGTCTGACGTGAGGGCTTCTTCGCGGTCGGAGGTGGTCGAGCCTGGCGCCATGGTCACCACGTTGATGTTGTGCGCGCCCAGTTCGCGGGCCACACCACGGGTGATGCCGACGATCGCCGATTTCGACGACACGTAGTGCGGGTTGAGGTCATCGGCGGCGCGGGCGATGCGTAACGTGCTACCTGACGACACGTTCACGATGGTTCCGCTCTTCTGCTCCTTCATGTACGGAAAGACAGCCCGGATGCCCAGGAACGTGCCACGAGCGTTGACGGCGTAGACACGATCCCAGACGTCCATGTCGACGTCCATGAGGGAATGAACCGCCAAGCCACGCATGATGGCCGCGTTGTTCAGCAGGCCATCGATGCGCCCATACTGGTCGAACGTTCGACGGGCCATCTCCTTGGTCTGCTCCTCAGAACTAACATCGATCACCAGAGGCAGCGCTCACCGCCTACGGCCTGGATGCGCTCCACGGTCTCCGAGCAGTCCTGGACATCCACCACGGTGAGCTTCGCCCCCTCTTCCGCCATTCGAACCGAGTACTCGCGACCAAGGCCTCCTGCGGCCCCAGTCACGATGATGACCTTGGCGTCGAGGCGGCCCACTACTTGCCGCCGCTTGAGAGCGGAGACTCTAGACCATATAGGCGGGCCGTGCCTTCCCAGAGGATGCGATCCTTCGCGGTCTGCGGCAGGTCCGTCCGGTTCAGCACGAACCTGGCAGAGTCGGGCTTGCGGTGGGCGTGCGGGATGTCGCTGGCGTAGACCCAGCAGTCGGTGCCGTATTTGTCGACCATGTAGGGCAGGAGTTGGTCGTCGATCTCAAAGCCGATGAAGATCCGTCCATCCTGGATGTATTCCAGCGGGGTCATCTGCGGGAGGCCACGTTCCACTGTCGCTTTGTGCTCAGCGCGGAGCGAGCCCAGCTTGATGCGGTCGCGGATGTTGTCGAGGGAGAAGTCCATGACCTCGCCAGCGAAGTCCACCCAGGTGCAACCCGTCTCCAGGAAGGACACCTTCACGTTCGGGTAGCGGTCGAGGAGGCCGGAGCCGCAGATCGACTTGTAGCCACGCACCACTGACATGAGGAATTGGTCGCTGGCGACGCTGGGGAAGGCCTTTGCAGCGTCGAGCGCACCCATGCCGGGGTGCACGTTGACGGGCATACCAAGCTGGTTGGCGGTGTCCCAGAGGGGCTCAAAGTCAACGTGGTCGAGGGATTTGGTGGAGTAATCGCCGAGCACCATCACACCGACGGAGCCCATCTCAGACGTCCGCTCCATCTCACGCGCAGCTTCTTTAGGGTCGCTGAGGTCGATCACGGTGACCCACTTCAGGCGGTCTGGCGACTGATTGGAGATGTCGGCAACCCAGTTGTTGTACGACCGGGATAGGGCTTGGTTGAGGGCGGGGTCACCAGCGACGGGCCAGTGGAGGAAGAGCGTGGGGTAGTTGACGGAGAGCCAGGTTTGCTCCGCATCCATCACTGCCAGCCGATCCTCGGCGGAGTGGAATTCGCCGCTCTCGTGGGGGCCGCGCCACGGTGCCATGATCTCGTACTCCGTGGAAACGACGCCGCCTCGGCTCGACGGCGAACCGCCAACACGCTTGCGTTCGCCGTCAATCTCCCAGATGTAATCGTGCTCAGCATCACCGGTCTCGATCACCTTGGGGCGTCGGTCACGGAAAGCGGGTTCTAGGTACTTGTCAGAGAACGTCTCTTCCCACTCCTCAACGTGTCCGTCACCGTCCCAGGCCTTGATCTCGTTGGTGTCACCCATGTCATGCTCCTTCTCGTCCAATCGCATCTGGCTTGTACGACCGCGCCTAGCTTGTTCGTGGAACGTACGCAGTACGCAGGGCGCTGTCAAGCGGGGCGTTGTCGGCGTCCGCCGCTGGATATAGGATGTCGCCGCCCAGAAACACGCGCGAGTATCCCTAAAAGGGAACTGCAACTGAACAGGCGCGCGACAAGGAGAATCACACATGAGCCATCGACAGTGGGATGAGGTCAAGTACGAAGTAGCAGTCGCTAACCGCGTATTGGCGGAAACGGGTTTGGCCACGGGATTCCGTGCGTCACTCGGTCACGTGAGCATGCGGATACCCAGCGATCCCGACAAATTCGTGGTGAAGGGCCGGGGCTACGCCGTCGACTCTCTACACTCGGTGCGGCCTGAAGACATGATTGTCGTTGACCTCAACGGCGAGTTCGTTGATGGCCCCGTGGGATCAAGCCAGTGCTTCGAAGTTAAGATGCACTCCTCGATCTTCCAGGCACGCCCGGACGTGAAGTCCGTGACGCACGTGCACCCGCACTTCATCGTGCTGGCCACCACCCTGCGCCAGAGGCTGCGCCCGATGAACCAGGAAGGCGTCGCTCTCGTCAAGGATGAGCTTCCGGTGTGGCCCCACATCAAGACGGTCCAGAACGATGTGGAGGGCAAGGAAGTCGCTGCGTTGTTGGGAGACGGCAAGGCAGTCCTGCTGCGTGGCCACGGCGCCACCACTGTGGGCAACAGCCCCGAGGAATCAGTGATGACCATGCTGAACCTCGAAGAGCAGGCGAAGATGAACTACTACGCTCTCTCAGCTATGGGTCAAGACCACCCGTACATCGAGGATGAACTCATCGCAGAGATGACCGAGCGCACGGCGATCATTGATCTGCCCCACTTCGCGAAGGTATTGCCTGCGGGCTGGCGTCCTCGCGTCGGTGGCGTTTGGCAGTACTACACGCGAGTCGTGCAGAACGACCCTTCTGCCGCTCCTGAGATGAACCGGCCTTCGTAAAGGCGACCGGTCGCTACGAAAGTCCGTTGACGATTGCCTAGTGGACTGCCTACGCTATGTCGCGTAGGCAGTCCCGGCTTGCAGGCTAGACCGAATGGGGAGGAACGAACCGTATGCTGAACGCGCAAGAGAACGACGCGCTTACCCGAGTGGGCAAAGGCACGCCGATGGGTGAGTTGATGCGCCGCTACTGGCAGCCCATCGCCGCATCAGGCGAGCTGGACGAGCGACCGACCAAGTCCGTACGCCTGCTGGGCGAAGACTTGGTGCTCTACAAGGATCGCTCAGGGACGCTGGGGCTCATCGACGCTCTTTGCCCTCACCGACGCGTGGATCTGTCCTACGGCATCCCCGAGGAGCATGGCCTGCGCTGCATGTACCACGGCTGGATGTTCAACGAGACCGGCCAGTGCATCGAGCAGCCATTCGAGGAGACCGTCCACCCGGACGGACGCTTCAAGGAGAAGGTCAAGGTCAACGGCTACCCAGTTCAGGTGCTTGCCGGTCTGGTCTTCGCCTACCTCGGGCCGCTACCTGCCCCGTTCCTACCCCAGTGGGAGCCGCTGACGTGGGGTGATGCGGTTCGCGACATCGCGATCTCTCACCTGCCCTGCAATTGGCTCCAGTGCCAAGAGAATTCCGTGGATCCGGTTCACGTTGAGTGGATGCATGTTTATTTCGGGCGCTACTCGGCCGAGGGCGGTAATTGGAGTGGCCCGAAAGCACTCTTGGATCTCCCCGGTCACCAGAAGATTGGGTTCGACGAGTTCGAGCACGGCATCATCAAGCGTCGTGTGTTCGAGGGTTACACCGAGGAAGACGATGACTGGAAGGAAGGTCACCCGATCTTCTTCCCGAACATCTTGATGGTCGGTAGCGAAGTCTCGGTGACGTTCCAATGGCGGGTTCCGATCGATGACGAGCACACGCTGCACATCTCACAGTACATCTGGCACGCCGCGCCTGGTACGACGGCGCCCACGCAAGACGTGGTGCCCTACCGCGAGGTCGCTCTGACAGACGACGAGGGACGTTGGATCACTGATCTGGTGTTCAACCAGGACTACATGGCGTGGATGACTCAAGGCCCGATCGCGGATCGCACCAAGGAAGTCTTGGGTGAGTCCGACCGTGGCGTGATCATGTTCCGCAAGCAGCTTCGGAGGGAACTCAACGTGCTCGCCGACGGCGGAGAGCCCATGAACGTCTTCCGGGACGCCGAGCGCGCAGCATGCGTGGTCGCGCCCTTGGAGCACGTCAAGTTCGGCATGCGTCGCCCCAAGAAGTACATCCCAGGCGAGTCAGGGTTCAGCAAGGACTCTGACAAGATCAACGAGGTCATCAAGACCTGGAACGATCTGCCTGAGATGGCCAACGCTCCCGGCTCGGGAGAGGGCGAATAGCCTTCCTCCTCGGATAGAAGACACAAACGGGGCTCCTTGAGGAGCCCCGTTTTCGTATGCCTAGATTTTCACGGCCGTGCCCCTCCACGTTCACAGCCGTTTCACGCCCCTCCCCTAGCATGGCTTCAACGTCACTTGGGAGGAGAAGCGCCATGCTTTCAGTCGAACGCAACCATGAATTGACCGCCGTCGGTAAGGGCACGCCCATGGGTGAGCTGATGCGGAGGTACTGGCACCCGATAGCGGCGACCGCTGAGCTTGATGAGCGGCCCACCAAGTCGGTACGTCTGCTCGGTGAGGATCTGGTCCTCTATAAGGACCGATCGGGTACGTTGGGGCTCATCGATGCCCTTTGCCCTCACCGGCGTGTGGACATGTCCTACGGCATCCCAGAAGAGCATGGGTTGCGTTGCATGTACCACGGGTGGATGTTCAACGAGACAGGCCAATGCATCGAGCAGCCCTTCGAAGAAACGGTTCACCCGGATGGACGCTTCAAGGAGAAGGTCAAGATCGCCGGTTACCCCGTCGAAGAACTGGCGGGGCTAGTCTTCGCTTATCTTGGGCCGCTACCCGCACCGCTAGTTCCTCGCTGGGAGGCGCTGACGTGGACCGACGGCTACAGCGACATCTCACTGGCGATGCTCCCCTGTAACTGGCTTCAGTGCCAGGAGAACTCACTAGACCCGGTTCACTTGGAGTGGAACCACGGCTACTGGAGCATGTACCAGATGGGATTGTTAGAGCGGGAGTCGACC
>ERZ890510.941-NODE-941-length-20691-cov-7.240793_pt1 | contig 20691 bp, 17 predicted proteins | sample MGYA00521265_ERZ890510 | MGnify/ENA primary metagenome ERZ890510 (study PRJEB32303, sample SAMEA104408624) | aquatic metagenome | biome: Brackish water; feature: Chemocline; material: water | place: Baltic Sea | collected 2014-10-26T21:54:00 | depth 110 m ...
TCCTGCGGAGCGCTCCTCAGGATGAGGTAAGTACTGATCGACTCGTTCCATTTCGGGCCAGCCTCCTTCGCGTGAGGTGTGTCCAATTCCGATGGGTCGTTCCTACGACTGCAATACGCCGAGCGCCTTGAGCCGCGCGATCTCGTCGGCGGTGTAGCCGGCGTCGTGCAGCACCGGTTCCGAATGCTGGCCGACGGCAGGTGCGCGGCGCGCGGCAACCTTGGTCGCGCCGTCAAGGTCGAAGGGGCTCGACACGGTGAGGCCGGCGCCATCGGCGAAGGGAACCAGGGCGCCGATCTCGCGCGCCTGGCGGTCGTCGGCGGCTTCGTTGACCGAGAACACCGCACCGAACGTCACGCCGGCCTTTTCGAGGATCGGCCGCCATTCGGCGAGGTCACGCCGGGCGAAGATGTCGTCGAGGATCGCGGTCAGGGCGCGCGCGTTGGCGCGCCGCTCCGGCGCGGTGGCAAAGCGTGGATCTTGCGCAAGATGCTCGGCCTCGATGGCCTTCAGGAAGCTCGCGAGCTGACGGGCCTCGTTGTGCAGCGCCATCAGGAACCACCGCCCGTCGCGACAGCGGTAGTGATTGGCAAGCGCGCTCGGCGCCTCGGTCCGCGGCGGCCGGTGCACGACGTGCTCGCCGAACAGCCGGGTCTGCACGAAGCAGCCGTTGGCCCACAGGCCGTTCTGCAGCAGCGAGGTCTGCGCGACGCCGCCGAGTCCCGTTTTCTCGCGCCGGTAGAGCGCCGTCACGATGGCGGCATAGAGCGCCGTCCCGGTGGGATGGTCGCCCATGCCCGGCATCGACCGTGCTGGCTCCGTCTCGGCCGTGGCCGTCACCATGTCCATCAGGCCCGAGCGGGCCCAGTAGGCGGTCGCGTCGAAGCCGGTCCTGTCGGCTTCTTCGCCAGTTTCGCCATAGGCGGTCATCGAGCCGTAGACCAGCCGGGGATTGATCGCCAGGAGATCGGCGGCGGCGATTTTCAGGCGCGCGCGCACCGGCAGTGGGAAGTTGGTGATGAAGACGTCGGTCGTACCGAGCAGGCGGTGAAGCACCGCCAGTCCCTCGGGGTGCTTGAGATCGATGGCGAGGCTCCGCTTGTTGCGGGCCGTCAGCTGCCACCAGTAGTCCACGGTCTTGCCGGGAACCGGCGGCGAGGCCCGCCACGGATCGCCGGCACCCGGCGGCTCGATCTTGATGACCTCGGCGCCGAAGTCCGAGAGGATCGTCGCCGCCGCCGGACCGGCGATCCAGCTCGCGCAATCGATTACCCGCAGCCCGGCAAAAATTCCGTCAGTCATCCGAGATTCCCCTTGCTGGGAGGATCATGCCATTGGCGGCAGTGCGTGAGGTGCGACATCCAGCGTAGGGAGCCCTGCAATACTGTGCGGCGCTTGGGCTTCACGGAAGACCGAGGCGATATACGCGGTTGGCCGTCCCGCTGAAGATCGCCGTCTTCTCGGCGGGCGATGCCCCGGCGACCATCCGCTTGAAGGCATTCCAAAGCGCCGCCGAGCCGATACCCATTTTCTCGACCGGGAAGTTGCTTTCGACCATGCAGCGATCCGGACCGAACAGGTCGATGCAGGTCTTGACGTAAGGACCCCAATGCTTCGCGAGTTCGTCGGACGAGGGCGGCGCGGGCAGCTTCATGTAGTCGTACGCCGCCAGCCGCATCATGACGCCGCCAAGTTTCACCGACACGTTCGGGCAGGCGGCTAGTTCCTTCATCGACGCCTTCCAGCTGGCGAAGACTTCGTCCTTCCTGCCGGCGTAGGGACCGTATCCCAGCGGGCCGCCCATATGGCACATGATGATGTTCGCCGTCGGGAAGGCGCGCGCGAGATCGACGGCTTCTGCAAGCTGCGGATGGAACAGCCACGCATCGAGCGACAGATTCAGGGCCGCGAGGCGGCGCATGCCGGCGCGAAATTCCGAACTGAGATAGAGGCCGGGGCCCGACATCCCGTGACTGTTGCCAATGATCGGATCGGCATCCCAGGCGGCGGAATGCCGGACACCGCGAAAGCGGCCGCCGCCGGCGGCAATCTCGGCCTCCAGCACGCCGGCGGCGCGATCTCCCAGCGTGAGGTCGGCAAAGCCTACGATACCGGCGCATATCCGGGCCGCGCCATATCGCCCGCTGTCGCTCATGGCCGCGACACCGGCGACGAACTCGACCTCGCCGACCGGTTTCATTTCCTCGGGTCCGTTGGCGCGATACATCGCGTGGCACTCCTCGAACACCGTTGCCACGACGTTGTGCCCGGACCCCAGATCGGCCAGGAACTCGTCCAGAAGATAGCGATGGTCCGGCCTGTCCCAAAGATGATGGTGGGTGTCGACGATCGGCAGGTCGGGCTCGAGGATCGGCTCCGGCAGGCTCTTGGCCAACCAGATATCGTCAGGCGTGAAGATGCGGCCGAAGCGCGTCGGCTTGTTGGGATCGCGCGCGCCCTGGAACATCGAACCGAGGGACGACGCAGTCTCTTTGCTCACCATGGTCATCACCTTTTCGCATCAACTTCATCGACAAGGACGTCGATCGCCCGCACCGAATTATCCTCGCCCAAATAGGCCTGAACGGAAACGTCTGATATTGAAGATGGACCAGACAAGCGGTGGACATCACGAAACTGGCGCGTTTCACCCAACCGAGACATTGCCTCGTTGAAGAGACGTCACCGTCTGCACCTGCCCGAGGTAACGGTACTCCACGAACCTTTGCGTCTATCTTGCGCGAAGGCCGGGAAGGCGTGAAAATTCGCGCCGGTTCAGGAGTCACCCCGGGGAATCCCAGACAAATGCAATTTGATGACGTTATCCTCGGTCGCCGGAGCATTCGTGGTTACAAGCCTGATCCAGTACCCAGGGCGCTGATCAAGGAAATCATCGGTTTGGCGATGCGCGCTCCATCGTCGATGAACACCCAGCCGTGGAATTTCTACATCATCACCGGCGAACCGCTGGATAGAATCCGCGCCGGCAACACCGAGCGGATGGTGGCGGGCATTCCGCAGTCGCGCGAGTTCCGCACGGGTCAGCCCTTTGCAGGTCGGCACCGCGATAGGCAGGTCGGCGTCGCCAAGCAACTGTTCTCCGCAATGGGTATTGCGCGCGATGACAAGGACATGCGCCAGGACTGGGTCTTGCGCGGCTTCCGTCAGTTCGATGCGCCAGTATGCGTGATCGTGACCTATGACCGCGTGCTGGACGGCAGCGACGATACGCCGTTCGATTGCGGCGCCGTGGCGACTGCCTTGGTCAATGCGGCCTGGTCTCGCGGACTGGGCGCCGTGATCAACAGCCAGGGCATCATGCAATCACCTGTGGTGCGTGAGTACGCGGGAATCGCCGACGACCAGGTCATCATGAAAAGTATTGCGCTGGGCTGGCCGGATGAAAGCTTCCCGGCAAATGCGGTCGTGTCCGAGCGAAAGTCAGTCGACGAAGCCGCGGTGTTCGTCGGGTTCGACGATTAGGAGCGTGGTCTCACGGACCTGTAGATGCTGCTTGCCTGCGCCGGCCGTTTGATCGAGTATTCCTGCCGTAGATTGCGGGCACCAAGGACAGTAGTGGTAGGCGGGCCAATCCAATGCCCGTTGGCACGCGATACACTCCACAGCCACAAACTGATTCTTGCCGGATCGCTGCTGAACTTCGTCAACGATCCATGCGTGGGCAGGCGGACCCCGCGTTCTGCGGTTCGCGTGCGAATTGAGCAGTACCGGGCAATCGATGGCGTTGGCTTCTGTCGCCACTAACAAGGCGATTGTTTGTCGATCAGTGTCGCGTCGGTACTTATGAGACCTGTCTCCGTATCCCGAGGATGTCGGTTTATGGCGGCAGACCGGAAGTCATCAGTGCACCCTTGGAACAACGTGTTTGACCCGTGACGGGCGGGACCTTGGAAGTCAATTGCCCATCCGGTGGGGTTCACTTGAAGATCATGGTCTGTCTGGCCTTGGAGGATATATGACGATCGGGCCTGACACGGTAGGCAAGCTGTCGAATGAAGAACTGACGCGCCAGCTTGCCGGAGCCTTGGCCGAGCGGGACGAACTGCAGGCCCAGCAGGCCGCGACGGGCAGTATCCTCAAGGAGATCAGCCGCTCGACCTTCGATCTGACGAAAGTCCTGCAATCTCTGCTCGACAGCGCAATGCACCTCGGCAAGGCCACCAGCGGCGGCATGTTCCTGCCTGAAAGCGACGGCGGTTACCGGATGGCCGTGCTCGCGGGCGAAGGGCCGCAAGGCAGCGACCCCGCCCTGGAAAAGACCCTGCGCGACAGGCCGATCCGTCCCGGTCGTGATACGACCACGGGCCTCGCGCTGCTGGAGCGGCGCACGGTGCATACGCCCGATATCAATGCCATGCCCGGATACCGTCCGGACATTGTCGCGGTGGGGGCCTACCGGACGAACCTGGCCGTCCCCATGCTGCGCGACGGCGAGGTGGTCGGTGTGATCGTGCTCACGCGCGGCGGTGCGGTTTTGCCCTTCACCGACAAGCAGATCGAGCTGATCGAGACATTCGCCGCGCAGGCCGTGATCGCAATCGGAAACGTTCGCCTGTTCAACGAGTTGCGCGACTCTCTGGAGCGCCTGAAGGCGGCCCAGGACAACCTGATTCAGGCCGAGAAACTGGCCTCGCTCGGTCAGCTCACTGCCGGCATCGCCCATGAGATCAAGAATCCGCTCAATTTCGTCAACAATTTCGCCGACCTGTCGGCCGAGCTGGTGGGGGAATTGCGCGGGGCGCTTGATCCGGCAAAGACGGAGCTTGGCGCCGAGGCCCGGGCCGACGTCGACGAATTGACGGAAATGCTCACGGCCAATCTTGCCAAGGTTTCCCAGCACGGCCGCCGTGCCGACAGCATCGTCAAGAACATGCTGCTGCATTCGCGCGAGGGCGGCGGCGAGCGGCGCCGCGTCGATCTCAACGCCAGCGTCGAGGAAAGCCTGAACCTCGCCTATCACGGCGCGCGGGCGGAGAAACCCGGATTCAACATGACGCTGGAGAAGGACCTCGATCCGGCGTTGGGGGAGGTCGAACTCTATCCGCAGGAGTTCGTTCGGGTCCTGCTCAACCTGATCTCGAACGGATTCTATGCCGCGCACCAGCGGAAGATCGACAGTGCCGACGCCGCCTTCGAGCCGACGTTGCGTGTGACCACCCGCGCCCGCGGGGACCACGCCGAGATCCGGATCCGTGACAACGGCACGGGGATTCCGGACTCCGTGAAGGAGAAGATCTTCAACCCCTTCTTCACGACCAAGCCGGCCGGCGAAGGCACCGGTCTCGGCCTGTCGCTGAGCTTCGACATCGTGGTCAAGCAGCACGGCGGCACGCTCGATGTCGAGACCGAGCCCGGCACGTTCACGGAGTTTGTCGTGACAGTGCCCCGCCAGCTTGCTGCTGGCGCGGCGCCCGCCGCGGTGCCGTCGCCATGAGTGCCGCCATTCTCGTCGTCGACGACGAGCAGGACATAGAGCCGTTGTTCCGCCAGCAGTTTCGCCGGGAGTTGCGCCAGGGCGCCTTCGCCATGGAGTTCGCATTGTCGGCTGCCGAAGCCCTGAAACGAATCGAGACGGTCGATGCAAGTGAGGTGGTCTTGATTGTGTCCGACATCAACATGCCTGGAATGAACGGGCTCGACCTGCTGGAACGCATCAAGACCGATCGGCCGGAACTGGCGGTGGTCATGGTGACGGCCTATGGCGACGACGATACACGCCAGGCAGCGGCGGATCGCGGCGCGGACAGCCTGCTGACCAAGCCCGTCGACTTTGCCGTGCTGCGGGCCGAGATCGTGGTCCGGATGGCGGAGCGGGGGATTGGCGCATGACGGGAGCATCGGAATCCGTCGCCACCCTGGCTCCCCTCATTCTCGTGGTCGACGACGAGCCGGATCTGGAAGCGCTCGTGGTACAGAAATTCCGGCGCGAGATCCGCGACGGCAAGGTGCGCTTCCTGTTCGCCCACGACGGGGTCGAGGCGCTCGATATGCTCGGCCGCCACGACGATGTCGCGATGGTGCTCAGCGACATCAATATGCCGCGCATGGACGGGTTGACGCTGCTGCTGAAGATTGGCGAGTCGGTCGATGCACGGTCGACCATCATCGTCTCGGCCTATGGCGATATGAGCAATATTCGCACCGCGATGAACCGGGGCGCCTTCGACTTCGTCACCAAGCCGATCGATTTTGCCGATCTGCAGGCGACGATCGACAAGACCCTTCGCCATGTCGGTGCCATGCGTGAATCGCGGCAGCGCCAGGCCGAGGCCGAGCGCGCGCATGCCGCCCTGTCGCGCTACTTCTCTCCGAACCTTGCCGAGCAATTGGCGGCGGGAGGCAGCGACGTCGACGTGTCAGGGCAGCGGCGCGAAGTCACCTCGATGTTTACCGACATCGCAGGCTTTACATCGCTGGTGGAGACGCTCGACCCGGCGACCATTGCGCCTTTGCTCAACGACTATCTCGGTGGCATGACCGATATCGTATTCGCCCACGGCGGCACGGTGGTGAAGATCGTCGGCGACGCGATGCATGTGCTGTTCAACGCGCCGGCCGACCAGCCGGACCACGCCGAGCGCGCCGTTGCCTGCGCTCTCGAGCTCGACGTCTGCTCTGAAGCCTTTCGCCGGCGTTGGGCGAAACGTGGACTGGAGATCGGAGTCACGCGGATCGGAATCCACGCCGGGCTTGCGAGTGTCGGCAATTTCGGTGGTGGCCGTCACTTCGACTACACCGCCTACGGCGACGCCATTAACACTGCAGCCCGGCTAGAGACGGCAAACAAGCAACTTGGCACGCGGATCTGCGTCAGCGAGTCGGTGGTTTCGCTCCATCCCGATTTCAAGGGACGCCCCGTTGGTGACCTCGTGCTGCGCGGCCGGGCCGAGCCGATCCGGTCATACGAGCCGCTATCGGCGGAAGTCTACGCGGAGACCGCTACCGCGACCTATCTTGACGCCTTCCGCAAGCTCGAGGCTGGCGATCGTTCGGCGATGCCCGCATTCGCCGCCCTGGTCGGGCTGCACAGCGAAGACCAACTGGCCGGGTTTCATCTCAAACGGCTGCTGAACGGTGCAACAGGCTCGATCATCGATTTGGACTGAGACCGGCGACCTTGCGGTTGTGCCGCTTGCTTCCGGGTTTGGCACGAAACGGCGGTTGAGGGTCGGACAGAGCATGTCCGCTCTGCCCGGGTACTTCAGACGTCAACTTGTTCCGCTATTGCCAGGGCGTCATCAACTTCTATGCCCAGGTATCTGACCGTGCCTTCAATCTTGGTATGTCCAAGCAGAAGCTGAACGGCCCTGAGATTTCCGGTTCGGCGGTAGATCAGGGTAGCTTTTGTGCGTCGCAACGAATGGGTCCCAAACAGCCTCGGGTCCAGTCCGGCGCTCCCGATCCACTCCGAAACAAGGCGAGCATATTGGCGGGTCGTCATATTGATTTGGGGACCACGACGACCCGTGAACAGGAACTCGCCGGATTTTTTGTTGGTGGCCTTTAGGTAATCATCGATGGCTTGGCGGGTCTGCTCGCTCAATTCAAATCGGATTGGCCGTCCCGTTTTCTTTTGTCGAACCGTTGCACGATCCGCCGTATAGCCGCCGGCGGCGACATCTTCGACCCGGATGGCGACAACGTCACAGCCGCGAAGCTTGCTGTCGATCGCCAGATTGAACATGGCAAGGTCGCGAACACGGCCTTCGATCTGGAGCTTGGTCCGGATCGCCCAGACGTGTTTTGGTCGCAGCGGCGGCTTTGCTCCTGTCAGCTTGCCGTTGTTCCAGGGCACACGCTTTGGGCACGTCGGGCTAACGATCACTTCATTGTGCATGGTCATGCTCCTCGGTTGCAGACACCGAGGAGCATGGGACCGCTGGCTAAGGCATTGGAATCAGGTCAGCTCTTGGATCACTGCGGACTTGGCCGACAGCGTCGCCGAATGCGACCGGTAGCGTTTGACCCAAAGCGGACGTTCGACCTCATCGTGGCGGCGTTTCCGACAGCTCGCACCTTGATTCCAAACCGGCTGCCAGTCATCCAAAGAGTACTCGGACTGAGTGAGGGCGGTACTCGAACCGTGTTGTTCGAGCGTGAATCTTTTCACCCAGTTTCTTAGTAGGGACGGTCGCCACGCACCAGCATCCGATACAGGCGGCGATGCTGGCTGTGATCGTAATCGAATCCGGCCTTATGCAGTGAGGCGCGGTCATCGATGATCAGCAGATCGCCCTTTTTGTACTCGTGCGCATAGCAAAATTGTGGCTGCGTGATCTTACTGGTCAAATCCTGCAGAAAATCCTGGGTTTCTTCGGGCGACATGCCAGTGACCGTCTCGGTCTTGCTCTTATGAAACCACGCAGCCTTGGTGCCAGTCTCCGGGTGGGTACGAACCAACGGATGCATCGTCGGCGATTTCGCCGCCTCGATCTGGGCCTTCACGATATCCGGATTGCCTGTCTTCATCCGCGCGCTGCTGATCAGCGTATTCTCAGTCTTCGCATCGGCAATCTTCAGTTTCACGTCGTCTGGAAGTGCTTCGTAGGCGGCGCGCGAGTTGCAAACCGATGTCGCGCCACCCTTATCCGGCACTGCTACCGCATACAGTATAGTGAACTTGGGTGGCAATTCCTGGTTGGTGTGGTCGGTGTGCCAAGTGGCATTGGTGCCGACTTTTGCGAGTTGACCCTTGCTGTCCTTGTGACGGTTGTCGAGCACACTGATCAACGGAAATCCGTCAACCAGATAACGCCGGTTCTGGTCCTCCATCAGCTCGCCGAACATTTCTCCAGCGGCTTGCAACTGACCTGGGGTGAGATGCTCTTGCCCACGAATCACAAGGACCACGTTTTCGACGACTGCGTCGTAGAGCTTCTTCTGAGTCGCGCAGTCGACGGGATACGCAAGGTCGATACCCGAGACAATGGCGCCGATGTGCTCCTTAACCTTCTCAATCTTCATAGCCTGGGTGGTAATCCTCGACGCGGCGGCGCTCATGATCTGGCTCCTCAAGTCTTGACCCGCAGATTGTGGCGGGCGCGTGTAGCATTCCAGAAAGGCACTCTCGCAATAGGATCGGCCGAATATTCGCATCTATCAAGTATTGCCGGCCGGCAAGGGGATAGGGCGGACGTCCGCTTGTGGCACTTTTGAGACATGCCAAATGAGTTCCCGATTGTCTGCTTCCTAGGCATAGCGGACTCTGAAAAGCCGTCCGGTGGCGAAGCCGCGCGCGACGAAGGCGCTGGCGGAATTTCAAGGCCGCTGAGGCAGAGTTGCAACTTCAGCAGGAAAATGGTAGGAAAAAGACTAATCTGGCAGAATGCTATTCCGCCGATCCAAGGCCCGCCCGACCACCCCTTACAGGGGTGCGCGGCGGGTTTTTTCATGCCCCCATTCCCCGAAGGATACCGCCATGTCCGCTTCGCCCAAACGCCGCCGCCGCGACGCGCCCACGCCGCGCCAGCTCGGCACTTTTCTGCGCCGGCTCGCCTGTACAGGCTCGACGAGCGATGCCGCGCGGGCGATCGGCGTCAGCCGCAACACGCTCTACCGGCTGCGGCGGTCCGACGAGGACTTCGCCGCGCGCTGGCGGACGGCGCAACGGCAGGCGCTCGACTCGGCCTTCTCCGAGGTCACCCACCGCGCCGTCATCGGCACGGAGCGGCCGGTTTTCCATCGCGGCCGGCGGGTGGGCGCCATCCGCACTCACGACAACAAGCTGCTGATGTCGCTGCTGCGCCTGCACTGGCGGAATTCCTATGGAATCAAGGCGGTATGAATTTACCGACGATTTTTCCGACAAATTTCCCGACAGCCGAAAGTGACGGACCCGTGTCCTCTTCGGGCCTCCCTATTGGGCGCCGATCGGCGTCCCGGCCAGCCGCCGGACGTGATGCATGCGGGATAATCGCGCTATGACTGGCGCGGCGACGTGGGACAGAATGAGGAGCCGAAACCGTCGCCCCGGGAGATCGTCATGTCGGACCTGAAACCCCTGTCCTTCCATGTGCCGGCACCGGCGGTGCGGCCCGGCGGCACGCCCGACTTCAGCGACGTGCAGATATCCCGGGCGGGCGAGGTGCGGCGGCCGGAAGTGGACGCCGCGCCGGAAGAGCTGCGCGATCTTGCCTATTCGATCATCCGCGTTCTCAACCGCGACAGCGAGGCGGTGGGCCCGTGGGCCGGGCTCTTGAGCGACGAGGAACTGCTTGAGGGGCTGCGGCACATGATGATGCTGCGCACCTTCGATGCCCGCATGCAGATGGCGCAGCGCCAGGGCAAGACCTCGTTCTACATGCAGCATCTCGGCGAGGAGGCGGTGAGCTGCGCCTTCCGCCGGGCGCTGGAGCCCGGCGACATGAACTTCCCGACCTACCGCCAGGCAGGCCTCCTGATCGCCGGCGGCTATCCGATGCTCGACATGATGTGCCAGATCTATTCCAACGAGCTCGACCCGCTAAAAGGCCGGCAGCTGCCGATCATGTATTCGTCGCGCGAGCACGGCTTCTTCTCGATCTCGGGCAACCTTGCCACCCAGTTCATCCAGGCAGTCGGTTGGGCGATGGCCTCGGCGATGAAGCGCGATACCAAAATTGCCGCCGGCTGGATCGGTGACGGCTCGACGGCGGAGTCCGATTTCCATGCCGCGCTGGTGTTCGCCTCGACCTACAAGGCGCCGGTGGTGCTCAACATCGTGAACAACCAGTGGGCGATCTCAACCTTCCAGGGCATCGCCCGCGGCGGCTCCGGCACCTTCGCTGCCCGCGGCCTGGGCTTCGGCATCCCGGCGCTGCGCGTCGACGGCAACGACTATCTCGCCGTCCATGCGGTGGCCAAATGGGCGGTCGAGCGCGCCCGCCGCAATCTTGGGCCGACCCTGGTCGAGTACGTCACCTATCGCGTGGGCGCGCATTCGACCTCGGACGATCCTTCGGCGTATCGGCCCAAGGCGGAATCCGATGCCTGGCCGCTGGGCGATCCGGTGCTGCGGCTGAAGTCGCACCTGATCCGGCGCGGCGCCTGGTCGGAAGACCGCCACAAGCAGGCCGAGGCGGAGATCATGGCCACGGTGATCGCCGTCCAGAAGGAGGCCGAGGGCCACGGCACGCTGCATTCGGGCCCGCATCCCTCGGCCCGCGACATGTTCGAGGGCGTTCAGGAGAAGATGCCGCCGCATCTGCGCCGCCAGCGCCAGCAGGCGGGGATCTGAGCGATGCCGCGCAAGACCATGGTCGAGGCGATCCGCGACGCGATGGATGTCGCCATGCAGCGCGACGACAATGTCGTCGTGTTCGGCGAGGACGTCGGCTATTTCGGCGGCGTCTTCCGCTGCACCCAGGGTCTGCAGCAGAAGTTCGGTTCCAGCCGCTGCTTCGACGCGCCGATCAGCGAGCTGGGCATCGTCGGTGCGGCGGTCGGCATGGCGGCCTACGGGCTCCGGCCCTGCGTCGAAATTCAGTTCGCCGACTATATGTATCCGGCCTACGACCAGATCGTTTCGGAGGCGGCGCGGCTGCGCTACCGCTCGAACGGGCAGTTCACCGTACCGATGGTGGTACGCATGCCGACCGGCGGCGGCATTTTCGGCGGTCAGACCCACAGCCAGAGCCCTGAGGCGCTGTTCACGCACGTGGCCGGCCTCAAGACAGTCGTGCCCTCCAATCCCTACGATGCCAAAGGTCTGCTGATCGCGGCGATCGAGGACAACGACCCGGTGATCTTTCTCGAGCCCAAGCGACTCTACAACGGTCCGTTCGATGGCCATCACGACCGGCCGGTGACGCCGTGGGCCAAGCATGCCCAGGGCGAGGTGCCGGACGGCCACTACACGGTGCCGCTGGGCAAGGCCGCGATCCGCCGCGAAGGTTCGGCCGTTACGGTGCTGGCCTATGGCACCATGGTGTTCGTGGCCGAGGCCGCCGCTGCCGAGACCGGCATCGACGCCGAGATCATCGACCTGCGCACGTTGCTGCCCTACGACCTCGACACCATCGCGGCGTCGGTGGCCAAGACCGGGCGCTGCGTCATCGTGCACGAGGCGACGCTGACCTCGGGCTTCGGCGCTGAACTGAGTGCGCTCGTCCAGGAGAACTGCTTCTACCATCTCGAGGCCCCGATCGAGCGTGTCACTGGCTGGGACACGCCCTATCCGCACGCCCAGGAGTGGGACTATTTCCCCGGCCCAGCCCGCGTCGGGCGCGCCCTCAAGGCCGTGATGGAGGGCTGAGATGGGCATCCGTATCATCAAGCTTCCCGACGTCGGCGAAGGTGTGGCCGAAGCCGAACTGGTCGAATGGCACGTCACGGTCGGCCAGTCGGTGCTGGAGGACCAGATCCTGGCCGCCGTCATGACCGACAAGGCGACGGTGGAAATCCCCTCGCCGGTCGCCGGCACCGTCGTGGCGTTGGGCACCGAGGTTGGCGGCGTCCTCGCGGTCGGCGCCGAGCTGGTTCGTCTCGAAGTCGCGGGCGAAGGCAGCGAAGAAGTGGCCGCTGCGCCGCGGGAAGCAACTCCCGCACCCGCCGAGCAGCCGTCCGCGCCGGCCAAGGCCCCGGCGGCCGAGTCCGCTGCTCCCACCGCACCCGTTGCGCCTGTTGTCCCCACACCAGCGCGCGTGACGTCCGGGCCGCCGCGCGCACCGGGCGAAAAACCCTTGGCCTCTCCTGCGGTGCGGCGGCGCGCCCGCGATGCCGGAGTCGATCTACGCCAGGTGCGTGGCAGCGGACCGGCCGGACGCATCGGCCACGACGATCTCGACGCCTTTTTACGCGGCGGAGCGATGCCGGGAATCCCCGCTGCCAAGGCGGCCAATACCGGGGTCGAGACGGTCAAGATCATCGGCCTGCGCCGGCGCATCGCCCAGAAGATGGCGGAGTCCAAACGCCGGGCCGCGCATTTCGCCTATGTCGAGGAGGTCGACGTCACCGCGGTGGAAGAACTGCGCGCCACCCTCAACGCCGAAAAGCGCCAGGACCGGCCGCGGCTCACGCTGATGCCGTTTCTGATGCGGGCGCTGGTGAAGGCGATCGCCGATTTTCCCGAAATGAATGCACTCTACGACGATGAGGCCGAGACGCTGGAGCGCCACGGCGGCGTCCATGTCGGTATTGCGACGCAGACACCGTCGGGCCTCATGGTGCCGGTGGTGCGCCATTGCGAGGCGCGCGGCCTGTGGGACTGCGCGGCAGAAGTGTTGCGTCTGGCCGCTGCGGCGCGCGACGGCACGGCGACCCGCGCCGAGCTGTCGGGATCGACCATCACCATCACCAGCCTGGGGGCGCTGGGCGGCATCGTGAGCACGCCGGTGATCAATCGACCGGAGGTGGCGATCCTGGGCGTCAACAAGCAGGCGGTGCGCCCGGTCTGGCAGGGTGCGCAGTTCGTGCCCCGCACCATGATGAATCTTTCGTCGTCCTTCGATCACCGCGTCATCGACGGCTACGTCGCAGCGCGCTTCATCCAGCGCATCAAAAGCCTGCTCGAAGCGCCGGCAACGATTTTCATAGAGGAATGAGATGGCCGAGATTTCCGCCAAAGTACTGATCGTGGGCGGTGGGCCCGGCGGCTACGTCTGCGCCATACGCGCCGGTCAGCTCGGCCTCGACGTCGTGCTGGTCGAGCAGGATGGCCCCGAGGGTGGACTGGGCGGGACCTGCCTCAACGTCGGCTGTATTCCGTCGAAGGCTCTCATTCACGCCGCCGACGCCTACGAACGCGCAACCGAGCAGGCGAAGTCGGCGCCGTTCGGCCTGCGCGTCGAGCGCCCGACCCTCGATTTCGTGCGGACGATCGAATGGAAGGACGGGATCGTCGGCCGCCTCACCGGCGGGGTCGCCGCCCTGCTGAAGCGGCACAAGGTCAAGATCCTTCACGGCCGCGCCGAGTTGCTCGACGGCAAGACCTGCCGGGTCGAGACCGACACCGGTCCGCAGACGGTGAGGGCCGAGCATGTCGTGCTCGCAACCGGCTCGGAGCCTGCGGCGGTGGCGGCGCTGCCGTTCGGTGGCCGCGTCATTTCCTCCACCGAAGCCCTGTCGCTGGCGTCGGTGCCAGGACGGCTGGCCGTGGTCGGCGCCGGTTATATCGGCCTCGAACTCGGGACGGCCTTCGCCAAGCTCGGTGCCAAGGTCACGATGATCGAAGCGGAGGGCCGCATCTTACCCGCCTACGATACCGAGCTCGTCCGGCCGGTGGCGCGGCGCCTGCGCGCGCTTGGGGTAGAAGTATTGACCAGCGCGCGGGCGGTCGGTCTTTCCGAGGCAGGCGGCGCCCTGCGGGTCCAGCCGGCCGGCGGAGCGGAGCGGAGCGTTGCGGCCGACAAGGTGCTCGTCGCCGTTGGGCGGCGCGCCCGCGTCGCGGGCTTTGGTCTCGAGCGGCTCGACCTCACCATGAACGGCACCTTTGTGCAGATTGACGAACGCTGTGCGACGTCGATGCGCAACGTCTGGGCGGTCGGCGACCTTACCGGCGAGCCGATGCTGGCGCACCGCGCCATGGCCCAGGGCGCGGTGGTGGCCGAACTGGTTGCCGGCCATCGCCGGGTGTTCGACGGTGCGGTGATCCCGGCAGTCTGTTTTACCGATCCCGAAATCGTCACCGTCGGGCTCTCGCCCGAAGCCGCACGCGCCACTGGCCATGAGGTCGTTGTCGGCACTTTCCCGTTCCAGGCCAACGGCCGGGCGCTGACGCTGGGGGACGAGGACGGTTTCGTGCGCGTGACCGCGCGAGCCGACAATCATCTGGTCATGGGCATCGCCGCCGTCGGCGGAGGTGTCTCGGAATTCGCCGGAGAATTCGGGCTGGCTTTGGAGATGGGGGCACGGTTGGAGGACATCGGCGGCACTATTCATGCCCATCCCACGTTGGGCGAGGCCTTTCATGAAGCCAGCCTCCGGGCGCTGGGCGAGGCGATTCATATCTAGCGGGCGGACGACAAAGAGATCGAACCGGGCTGGCCGGGAAGTCTTGCGCCCGTTCAGTTGTGGCCGCGCACGCGTACCGGCGGACCGTAAGGGGAGGTGATGCCCATGGAACTCTCGAACGAAACCGAAGTGCCCGAGAAAGACGCACCGTTACGCTACGACATCAGATTGCTCGGGCGCATCCTCGGCGACACGGTGCGCGCCCAGGAAGGCGAGCGGGTTTTCGAACTGGTTGAACAGATCCGCCGTACCGCCGTCCATTTCCATCGCGACGCCGACGAGTCCGCCCGGCAGGAACTGCAGACGACGATGAGCGGACTGCCGACGGATCAGGCTATCCGGATAATCCGAGCCTTCGGCTACTTCTCGCACCTGGCGAACATTGCCGAGGACCAGCACCATATCCGCCGCACCCGCGCCTATGCCATTGCCAAAGCGGCACCGCGACAAGGCACGATCGCGTATGCACTCGAGCGCGCCCGGCGCGCCGGCATTTCCCGTGCTCATTTGCAGGCGTTCTTTGCAAACGCTTTGTGCAGCGCCGTTCTGACGGCTCATCCAACCGAGGTCCGACGCAAAAGCTCGATCGACCGCGAGATGGAAATTGCCCGACTGCTGGATGAACGGGACCGCATCCAGTTCACACCGGAGGAGTTGGCTGCCAACCGCAAGGCGTTGCGCCGCGCCGTGCTCACGCTCTGGCAGACCAGCATCCTTCGCGATGCGCGTCTGCGCGTCATCGACGAGGTCGCCAACAGCCTCGCCTACTACGACCACACGTTCCTGCGCGCGCTGCCGGGATTTTACGCTGCGCTCGAGGACCAGCTCAGCGCCACCGATCCGGCGTGGCGGGATCTCGACGTGCCGTCGTTTCTTCGCATGGGAAGCTGGATCGGTGGCGACCGCGACGGCAATCCCTACGTCACGGCCGACGTATCGCGTGAGGCGCTCACGATGCAAAGCCAACGGGCGCTCCGCTCCCATCTTGAGGAACTCAATCATCTGGGCGCCGAGTTGTCGCTGGACGATCGCCTGGTGCATGTCTCGGAGGCTCTGCGCCGCTTGGCGGACCGCTCGCCGGACCACGCGCCGGAGCGCCGGGATGAACCTTATCGGCGGGCCATCTCGGGCATCTATGCGAGATTATCCGCCACGGCCGTGTCGTTCGGCGGGTTGGAGCCGCCGTATCCGCCGGTCGGGCCGGCGCCGGCATACGAAGCCGCAGGTGAGTTGAAAGCGGATCTGGATACGCTCCACGAGTCGCTGGTGGCCAACGGGTCGGCAAGTCTGGCGCGCGGGCGTCTGCGGTCGCTGCGACGGGCGGTCGACGTTTTCGGATTTCACCTTGCGTCGCTGGATCTACGACAGAACTCAGATGTCCATGCGCGGGTCGTGTCCGAGCTCCTGGTCGCGGCCGGAAGCGGAGTCGACTACGGGACGCTGTCCGAAGAAGCGCGCGTGGCGCTGTTGATCGGGGAGTTGAGCAACAGCCGGCCGCTGGTGTCGCGGCATCTCTCGTATGGCGATGAAACCGCCGGCGAGCTGGCGATGCTGGACGTCGCGGCCGATGCCCATCGGCGCTACGGGCGTGCCGCCATGCCAAACTACGTGATTTCCAAGGCCGACAGCGTCTCCGACATTTTGGAAGTGGCCGTGCTGCTCAAGGAAGTCGGGCTGCTCGATCCGCGCGAGGGTCGGCTGGAGGTCAACATCGTGCCGTTGTTCGAGACAATTGGCGATCTGCAGCGTTGTGGCGGGATCATGGACGATCTGTTCGCCCTGCCGACGTATCGTCGGTTGCTCGCCTCGCGCGGCGGGGCCCAGGAAGTGATGCTGGGCTATTCAGACAGCAACAAGGACGGCGGCTACCTGACCTCGACCTGGGAGCTCTACAAGGCCGAGCTGATACTGGTCGATACCTTCCGGCGCCACGACGTAGGCCTTCGCCTGTTCCATGGCCGCGGCGGCACTGTCGGCCGTGGCGGTGGGCCGAGCTACGAGGCGATCCTGGCGCAGCCGCCTGGTGCGCTGCAGGGCTCCATCAGAGTTACCGAACAGGGCGAAGTGATCGCAGGCAAGTACTCCAACGCTGAGGTCGGCCGGCGCAATCTCGAAACCCTGGCGGCGGCCACATTGGAGGCGACCTTGCTGGAGGCGGATCGGCCCCCGCCGCCCGCCGAGTACCTCGCCGTGATGGAGGAATTGTCGACTCATGCGTACCGTGCCTATCGCGACCTGGTCTATGAGACCGAGGGTTTCGACCGGTATTTCCGCGAATCCACGGTGCTGCAGGAGATTTCCAGCCTCAACATCGGCAGCCGCCCGGCATCGCGATCGAGCGATCCGCGGATCGAAGATCTGCGCGCCATCCCCTGGGTATTCAGCTGGGCGCAATGCCGGCTGATGCTGCCCGGCTGGTATGGCTTCGGGGCGGCGGTCGAGGCCTGGAGCAGGGCGCATTCCACCGACGGAATCGCGACATTGCAGGCGATGCATGATGGCTGGCCGTTCTTTCGGACCATGCTGTCGAACATGGGCATGGTGTTGTCCAAGAGCGACATCGCCATCGCCTCGCGCTACGCCGAACTGGTAGTAGATGTGAAGCTGCGCGAGTCGATCTTTGCGCGCCTGCGTCGGGAGTGGCAGGCCTCGATCGACGCAGTATGCGCGGTGACGCGGCATAAGACGTTGCTCGAGGGAAATCCGCTGCTGGCGCGCTCGATTCGCAACCGCTTTCCCTACATCGATCCGCTCAATCACGTGCAAATCGAGTTGCTCAAACGCCATCGCGCAGGAGACGCAGGATCGAGTGTCGTGCAAGGCATTCACCTCAGCATCAACGGAATTGCCGCCGGCCTGCGCAACAGCGGGTAGGTAGCCTCGGTCTCGCTCGACCTGATTGGCACGGGTTGCCCGAGGGCACGCAGCCCCATTCGGCGTGAAGTGGTGCGGGGTTAACCCAGAACAAGAAGGATGACACCATAGGCTGCCAGTAACATGCCGCCGGCCAGGCCGAACCACCGGCCGGATGGGAACAGCTTTTCGACCAGTACCACGGCAGTAAGCAGGGCGACCCAGGTCAGGTTCATGACGCCGCCGACGAACAACAGCAGCATCAGGATCCAGCAGCAGCCGAGGCAGTAGAGGCCGTGGGCAAATCCCATGCGCAGGGCGCCACCGGCGCCGTCTCGCCAGTGATTGACGACGAAATCGAAAGGAGAACGGCAGAGGCGCAGGCAGGCCTGCTTGAGTGGCGTCAGCTGGTAGAGTCCTGCTGTGATGAACAGCAGACCGCCCAGTAACGGACTGGTCGTCGCCATGTTCAACGGCGAAAGCAGAGCGACCCTTTCCAGGCTCCATTGCGCCAGGGTTGCCGACACACTGAAGCCGCCCCATGCCAGGAGATAGCCGGCCGCGAACAGGGCCGTCGGCGCATAGGGCTGCGAACGGGCGCGCCGACGCCGGCTGATCGTGGCGAAGGTCAGGATCATCGGTGCCGCGCTCGGCAACATCATGCCGATCATCATGACACACCACATCGCCAGCAGCAGGACGAAATCGATCGCGCTTCTCGGTTCGGTGTGCATCGGCATGGCCATGTCGGCCATTGCCGACATATCGGCCGCCATGACGAACAGGTAGAACCAGGAAATCGCGACGAGGCCGGAAAGTGCTGCAACGATCGCGATGCGCTGACGGAGCAACAATTCCAGCAGCGGCGAAGCCGGAGGCGAGCCGGACTGGGTCACCGGATGCGGTCAAGCCGCCCAGGCAAAAGGCGCGAAGTGCCCGTTGTTGCCCTTGCCCAACATGCTGAGGCCGAGCCCGAAACCCTGCACCTTGGTCTTGCTGGCACGGGCAAGAGCGAGCCGGCGGTTGGCCGGATGGGCAGTGTTGTCGATGTAGAAAGGCTCGCCCGAGCGATTGCGCGAAGCCACGCCTTCGATTTCGAAGGCAAGGATGCCGGGGATTTCCGCTGTGCGGCGGAGGCCGTCGGCCTTGAAGTCGATCGGGCGGAACTCGACGCCACGGAAATCGCTTACCAGGTTGTCCCGGATCATCTGCGGTGGCCCACCGGCTTCACCGCTCACGATACCGGCCAGGGCTTTACGTTGCGCTTCGTTCGCCGCTTCGTCGACAACGCAGCCGAATACCCAATCTCCGTCGGACATCACCGGCTTGGACCGGATGACCAGGGCGAACTTCAGGCTGTCGAGGGAGACGTCGCCATGGTGCCCGCGGTCGATGCGGTAGACCATCAGCGCAATGCAGTTCTCGTGCGTGGCCGGCGCTTGCGGGTTTGTGAAGATGCAGGGACACAGATAGTCGCAGTTGCAACTCTCCATGTACTGCCCGCTGATCTCCCAGGTCTTTTCTGCCATGTCGATCTCATTCGTTTTGCTTGCCTATTATAGCCGACAAGACCCGGACAGGCGACCGCCCATGGTGTAGGGAAAAACGATGGATCAACAGCTTGTCGACACGATTTTCACCGCGTCCACATGGGTGGTGCCCGTCCTCCTGGCGATTACCCTGCACGAGGCGGCCCACGGCTTCGTTGCCCATCGATTTGGGGACGACACTGCCTGGCGCCTTGGCCGCGTGAGCTTCAATCCCCTGAAGCACATCGATCCATTCGGCACGGTCCTGTTGCCCGCGCTTCTGCTTTTCCTTCACTCACCCTTTCTTTTTGGCTACGCCAAGCCAGTACCGGTCAGGTTTGCCGCCCTGCGTAACCCGCGTCGTGACATGGTGTGGGTCGCTGCAGCCGGGCCCGCCACGAACCTCGCGCTAGCGACCATCGCGGCACTGCTGGTGCATGGCGTAGCGCTTCTGCCGGCCGGGACCCACGAATGGGTTCTGCAGAATCTCAGGAACGCGATTGTCATCAACGTGGTCCTGGCGGTCTTCAACATGATCCCGCTGCCGCCTCTCGATGGCGGTCGGGTAGCTGTCGGCCTGCTGCCCGATGTGTTCGCCCGGCCGCTCGCCCGGTTGGAGGGCTACGGCATGTTGATCATTATCGGGCTTATTTTTCTGTTGCCGATGGTGGGTACACAACTCGGCATCAACATGAATGTCCTGGGTTGGTTGCTCGGCGGACCGGTCGACGCTGTGATCGATGCCATTCTCCGGATTTCCGGCAACACATGAGCGTGCGGCACGGAGGCTGCGGAAGAGGATGATCGGCCTCTCCTTCGATCCGGGGTCGCCGGAAGCGGTTTAGGGAATCGTATAGCGCTGGGCGCGTTTGGGGATACGGTCGGTGCCGTCGTAGCAAACGATCTCGGCTTCGTGTGCCATGTTGCCCTTGCCGTCCGACTTGTAGGTCGTGACGACGCCCTGGTAGCTCTCCGTGGCGAGCCGGTCTCGCACCGCCTGCGGCGTGACGGGCCGGCCCGCCGCGCGCTGCTCGGCGATCACCTTGCCCAGCATGCCAACCGCATCGAACTGTGCCGCGGCAAACGCATCGGGTTCGCTCTTGTAAGCGGAACGATAGCTGTCGAGGAAGGCCCGCATCGGGCCGTTAGCGGCGGAGATCGGCGAGGCCGCGGTCTCGGCGCATACGCCCTTTAGTTCGGCAGGTTCGAGTAGCGCCGCTGTCGCCGGCTGGTGCATGGCCGAGCCGGCCACGATCGGCAGGCCGGGCAGGAGCTGTCGCGCCTGACGTATTGCGAGAACGGTTGAAGCCGCGTGAAGATGGAGCACGATCACGTCGGCGTCGGCGTTCCTGGCGCGCAG
>ERZ890510.944-NODE-944-length-20670-cov-6.398593_pt1 | contig 20670 bp, 19 predicted proteins | sample MGYA00521265_ERZ890510 | MGnify/ENA primary metagenome ERZ890510 (study PRJEB32303, sample SAMEA104408624) | aquatic metagenome | biome: Brackish water; feature: Chemocline; material: water | place: Baltic Sea | collected 2014-10-26T21:54:00 | depth 110 m ...
TCCTATACAGTCAGAGTTCAGCGTCAAGAGCGTTAAGCAACTGATTTATTTCGGCTTTGGTTGTGTAATGCACAAAGCTCAAACGTAAAACACCATGATCCGGGTCTTCGCCCAAGGCGCGGATCACCCGCACACCGTAAAAATCGCCGCCTCCGGCCATGACGCCGTGTTTTGCAAGACGCGCCGCGACGGCCGCTCCGGGTTCGCGCAATGCAACAGCAACAGTCGGTGCGCGTTTACCAGCGTCCGTCGGGCCGATCAGGCGTACGGAGTTTTTCGATTTCAGATAATCCAGCAACGGTTGCAGCAGTTTCACCTCATGCGCTCGCATCAGATCATGGGCCTGCGCACCGCGTTCCGTCGCACTGGCGGTAGGTCCGCGATGATGCTCGGCCAAAGCGTCGATGTAATCAATCATGCCAGCACAAGCCGCGATTTGTGCGTGATCGGGGCCCGCAGGCGTGAAGCGTTTTGACAGCGAACCTTCGTTGAAATAATGCCCCTGATTGGGCAAAGTCATTCCCAAATCGCGTCGGATCACCATAATACCCTGATGCGGCCCGTAGGTTTTATAACTGGAAAACAGATAGATGTCCGGGCCCAGCTTATCCACATTCGGAATACCGTGCGGCGCATACGAAACCCCGTCAACACAAGTGAAAGCTCCGGCTGCGCGCACGATTGTGGCAATTTCGGCCACCGGATTGATCTCGGCCACGACGTTCGAGCAGTGCGGAAAACAGACCAGTTTGACTTTACCATCCAAAAGCCATTTCAGCTTTTCAACATCCAGATGCCCGGTATCGGGATCTATCTGCCATTCACGCACTTCAATCCCGGCATCGGCCAATCGCCGCCAGGGGCCGGTATTGGCCTCGTGATCCTGATTGGTCACAATGATCGCATCGCCCGGCTTCAGGAATTGCCGAAAAGCCTGCGATAAAACATAGGTGTTTTGCGTAGTTGACGGGCCAAAAGACACCTCGTCATTCCCGACCCCCATCAACGCGGCAAGGCGCGCACGGGCCTCGTCCATTTCAGCGCCTCCAAGGCGCGAGGCTTCATATGGCCCGTAAGGCTGCACTTTGCGTTGAGTATAGAACCGGATCAACCGGTCGATGACCGGCTTGCAGGTATAGGACCCGCCAGCGTTTTCAAAGAACGCCTGGCCTTGCAGGCTGGGTTCAGAGAATGCTGGAAACTGAGCGCGAACGTAATTTATGTCTAGGGTCATTGCGGCCTCCGGTTATGCGAGACTATCTCTGACGGCGCCCGCACAAATCGTCAAGGTGCGATGATCGGTTGCGCTTTAAGATCGCTTTCCTGTGTTTCAATGCCGGTGAAAACCGACCCTTCTTCAAACCACGACCGGGGTGCAGGTGCGCCCCAAAGGGTTTGGCGCTGTGGGTCTTTCAGATCCCAATGGATCGGTTCCAGATCCGGGTCGACGGTTTGGTAATCTGAACAGTAAATCTCGATCCGATGATTATCCGGATCACGGACATAAAGGAAAAACGCGTTGGAAATGCCATGCCGCCCCGGGCCGCGTTCGATATTGCCGACATAACCGGTCGTCGCCATCAGATCGAGCAGGTCAATAATGTTGAGCGGTGTCGGCACCCAAAACGCGGTATGGTGCATTCTGGGACCGGTGCCGTTGGTAAAAGCCACGTCATGCACGCCGCCTTTGCGGTGCATCCATGCTGCCCAAGTACGACCGGTTTCAGCATCCGAAGTATATTCCGTTGTGCGAAATCCAATGGCATTATAAAAAGCAACGCTTTCATCGACGTTCGGCGAAAAGCAGTTGAAGTGATCAATCCTAAGAGGTTTGACCCCGTTATAAAGCGCGTATTGCTGATGAATTGGCGGCAGGCGATCCATGCGGGCATAAAACTCAAGCGGTATACCGTGGATGTCGGATGTGGCCAATGTGCGGCCTTGGAAGGGGCGACTGACCCATTCGACCTTGCGGCCAACGCTGGCAAAATGGTCGGCGGCCTTGTCCAGATCACCCTCGTCAAACACCTTGAAGCTTAACGCATCTATGCTGGCGAACTGCGCCTGTTGCAGCACCAAACAGTGATGTCCGCGTTCTTCCATGGCGCGCAGATATATCCGCCCCTCGCCCTCGCCGGTGACTTGCAAACCCAGTGTGTCAACGTAAAATGCCCGACTGGCGGTCAAGTTTGTGACGTTAAACACAGTGTGGCTGAGGCGGACAATGTTGAAGGACGGGTAGAGAACTGGCGCGGGAAGGGGCATGTTTTTTCCTATTGAACGGGAAGAATGACGTTGGTTTGACCGGTGCCCGAGGACGGGAAATAGTCGGTGACGATTTCGGCCTTGGCGGTGTATTTATCCCAGCCAAGGGCGGCAAGAACCATAACGGTATCGTGCATCGAGCCTTCTCCACAGCACAGATCGGCATATTCCGGCAGCATTTTTATGAACGTATCCCAATTACCTGCGGCCCAAAGTTCAAGCACGCGCAGATCGACCTGACGGTTGAATTCCTTGCTGATCGTGAAGGTGCCGTTATTGGCGGCGTAATCATCATTCGGCCAAATCCGGTGACTAAGCGAGCCTGAAGCGACCAGCAGAACTTTGCTGTCACTGGCCTCGATCGCCTCGCGGATCGCCTCGCCCAGTTTGCGGTTACTTTCGTGACTGTGGACAGTGCACCAACCAGCAACCGACACCACCTTCATTTCGTGCTCGCGCGCCATGAAATGCATTGGCACCAGCGTGCCATATTCCAGTTCTAACGAGTCGATTTGGTGGCTGAGGGTGTAAACCCCTTTGGCCTGTGCTTTTTCGGCGATCAAATCGCCAAGGGCAGCGTTGCCTTGGTAGTCGTATTCAAGGTTCTGGATGAATTGCGGGAATTCGTTTGAGGTAAATATACCCTTAAACCGGTGGTTGGCATTGACGTGATACCCGGCATTGATCACCCAATGGTTATCTACAATCACCACGGTATCGGCCCCTAACGCCTTGGCGCGGCTCGCAATTTCAAGATGGCCGTCGATGGCTGCCTGACGTTTACCTTTTACCGGGCCGGGTTGTTCTGACATTAACATTGTCGGCACATGGGTCATTTTGGCGGCGAGGAGGATTTCCCCCATTGGTCTATCCAATTTGCGATACGCAGCCCCGGACTTGTTCCGGGGCCTCTAATTTCGGTTACGCGAGGTCCCGGCGCTAGGGCCGGCACAGCACTTGTTATGCCCCTAGGCGCGGGATTTTGTGGTCACCCAGCGCAAAGCCGATGTGTTTTTGTTCCATGTAAAACTCAAATGACCAATCGCCGCCGTCGCGCCCCATTCCGCTGGCTTTGACGCCGCCAAACGGTGTCGGCAAATGGCGGACATTTTCGGAATTCACCCACATCATCCCCGCCTCAAGCTGGCTGGTGACACGCAACGCGCGGCTAAGGTCGTTTGTCCAGACATAGGCGGTTAACCCGTATTCAACGCCGTTTGCTTTGCTGATTGCATCGGCCTCGTTGTGAAACGGAATGACTGTCAGGACGGGGCCAAAGATTTCTTCCTGCGCGATGCGCATGTCGTTGGTGGCACCGGTGAACAGGGTTGGCTGCACGTAACATCCGGGGCCGTCGATCGCTTGGCCACCGACATGCACGCGGGCACCGTCGGCCTTGGCAATATCAAAGTAGGAACAAACTTTGGCAAGGTGTTCGGGCGCAATCAACGGCCCAATTTCTGTTGCAGGATCAAGTGGATGCCCAACTTTCAGGTTTGCAACCCGCGCTGCCAGTTTTTCAACAAACGCGTCATGGATATTGCTTTGCACCAGCAAGCGCGACGACGAGGTGCAGCGTTCGCCGTTCAGTGAATAGATCATGAAAATCGCGGCATCCAGCGCGCGGTCAAGATCAGCGTCGTCAAACACGATGCAGGGGTTTTTGCCGCCAAGCTCGAAATGCACCCGTTTTAAGGTTTCTGACCCCTGACGCATGATCATACTGCCGGTGCGGCTTTCGCCGACAAAGGCGATGGCTTTGATATCAGGGTGTTCTGTCAGCGCGCAGCCCGCGTCTTCGCCAAAGCCGTTCACAAGGTTCCAAACCCCCGGCGGCAGGCCAGCACCTTCGGCGATTTCGCAAAGAAGTCTGGCAGTTAGCGGCGAAAGCTCAGCTGGTTTATGAACCACCGTACAACCCGCAGCCAAGGCCGGAGCGATCTTCCAGGTGGACAACATAAAGGGTGTGTTCCAAGGTGTGATCACACCAACTGGGCCGATTGGCAAACGCGTGGTCACATTCATCAAGGTCGGGCTGGGCAGGTTTTTACCGTCACGGGCCGAGGGTGCAAGATCGGCAAAATAGCGAAAGTTTTCGGCCCCTCGCAAGGCAGCCTTGGACATAAACCTAAGGGCTTGACCGGTATCAAGGCATTCCAGAAACGCGATTTCTTCAGCGCGGGCAACAATTGCGTCGGCAATCGCGTGCATAATCGCCTTGCGCTCTTTGCCACCCATATCGCGCCACGCCGGAAACGCGGCTTTGGCGGCCTTGGCAGCGCGGTCCACTTCGTCAGCGTCCGAACGCGCAACTTTGGCCAAATGCGTGCCGTCAATAGGCGAGGCGCTGTCAAACCACCCTGCCCCTTGGCTGTCCTGACCGCCGATCCGGTTCAGCACGCCTTTTGCAGCCAGCGGTTTCAGATAGGCCTGCGCCTTGGCGATATTGCTGTCACGCTCAGACATTTTCGGCTCCTCTTGCCAGCAATGCGGGGCGGATTGTGTTCAATCTTTTTTCCGCAAAAGGGTAATTGATTTCAACAAGTTCCAGTGACAACGCGAAGGGCATTGTGATCTGCGGGCGCACCCAGTTTTCCAACGCAGCATAGACGGCTTCGACCACCTGCAGGCGCGTGGCCTCGTCGCGGCCTTTGCCCATGCGCAGGATCAGATCGGCAAAAGCCAGATCATCACCGCCGTCACCTATGGCCACATGATCGGCACAATACGCCCGCACCCGGACGCCGGCTAAGGGAAACGTACCTGACCCGGCCATGGCTTGCCGGGCGACTTCGCAAAACGCCGCCATATCGACCTGACGTCCCAGATTTTCAGAATATTCGATTGACAGATGCGCCACAGCATTGACCTATTATGATTAACACGTTAACTATCTACTTAACACGTTAACTATCGTCAAGTAAATTCTGAATCAAGCTGCGGAGAACCAAGTGAAACTGATTACTTTTAACGAAAACCGGATTGGCGCCACTGATGGCAAAGCAGTTTTTGATCTGACCGCGCGGCTTGGCTTAACGGACATGCGTCATGCGCTGACCGATCTTCCCCGCGCGGCGGTTGCAATGACCGGTTCGCCTGATTTCGGGCTGGAAGATGTCACACTGGACCTGCCGATTACCAACCCAACGCGGATTTACTGTATTGGCGTTAACTATATGAACCGTAACGAAGAATACAAAGACAACTCGGCCGCACCGCAATATCCCAGCCTGTTCGTTCGAAACCCGAAATCGTTCGCGGCTCATGGGCAACCGGTTGATATTCCGCCTGAATCCGAGCAATTGGATTACGAGGGCGAGATCGTTCTGGTGATCGGCAAACAGGGTCGCCGGATCAGCCAAGCCGATGCGATGGATCACATCGCAGGTCTGACAATTATGAACGAAGGCACGATCCGCGACTGGCTGCGGCACGGAAAATTTAACGTCACTCAAGGCAAAAACTGGGATAACACCGGCGGTATAGGGCCGTGGATTGAAACCGATCTCAGCCACATTGACGTGACCAATATGACCGTGGAAACCCGCGTAAATGGCGAGGTCCGCCAGTTTGACACAACGGCGTCTATGGCGTTTCCGTTTGCGCGGATCATCGAATATGTCTCGACTTTTGGCACGCTGGAACCCGGCGATCTGATCGCCACCGGCACCCCGACCGGGGCCGGAGCGCGGTTTGATCCGCCGAAATGGCTGCGGGCTGGTGATGTGGTTGAGGTCAGCGTTCAGGGGGTTGGCACCCTCAGTAATTGGGTCCGTGCCGAGCCATGAGCGAACGCCTAACGTCCGCCGAAAAATCCTTGCCAATCATGCTGTTGCGCGCGCGCGAGGCCGTGATGCAGCGGTTTCGCCCGATGTTGAAAGCACATGGCATCAGTGAACAGCAATGGCGGGTTTTGCGGGTTTTGAACGAACAAGGGCCGACCGAACCCACCAAACTGGCCGAGCAAAGCGTTATCCTGACGCCCAGCCTGACCCGTATCCTGGACAATCTGGAAAGTCGCGAACTGGTCAGTCGCAGCCGCCATCCCGATGACGGACGACGACAGGTGGCGGTTTTAACGGACAAGGGCCACGCGATGATCGCTGAAATCACCCCGGAAAGTGCGGCGATTTATCAGGCGTTGGAACAAAGCTTTGGCCACGAGGAAACTCATGTGTTGATGAGGGCCCTGCGCGCGCTTGCCGCGATTTAACTGCCGAGCAGTTGTGCGAAAACCCGCCAGTTCGGTTCATCTGCCGACAGTTGACTTTGCAACACGAAATTATTATTCGCGAAGCGTGACAATTCGATTTTCATTTACGGAGAACGGCTTTGATAGGAGCATTTTGGCAAAAAGAGCCAACTGAAACCATCGCACCGTCACCACGATCGGAAGAACACCGAACCCCTTTCAGTAAAATCTCTGAAAACAACAGATTGAACAAATACAACAAATGGATCGACACCGCCGGAAACAATGAATTCAGCGCTCAAGCCCGGTTTCAGAACGAATTTTTCTATGTCAACAGCAAGCCGAAATTTCTGTTCAACAAAGACGACGGATTTTTTGGAATCGGATCATGTTTTGCCCGAAACATTGAACACTCTCTGAAAGAGCGCAATCTGAATTGCCTGACCGATGGCATAAAAATTCCTGCGGGCTATTACAATCAGGACCGTGACCCGCGCGCAGCGATGAACAAGTTCAACATCCCGTCGATGATTGATGAAATCAATCGAACATTTGACGGATCAAAAGATGAATCCGCGCGATATATTGAAATCAGCGAGAACGCTTTCTTTGATACCGCAACATCAGGGATCGACCTTTTATCGCTTGATAAACATGCCGAGGTCAAAGCGGAAATCGCCCGCGTTTTCCGCCGTTTGGCCGACGCCAATGCGGTTTTCATCACTCTGGGTCTGGTTGAAATGTGGCTTGACAATAAAACGGGCCTTTACCTGAATACGTCTCCGCATCCTACGGCCATGCGCCAGGAAATTCGCGCTGAAAAGGCCAGTTTGGGTACCTATACCAACCGGTTCGTGCATATGCGGCCTAATTTCATGTTCCTACGGGAAAAAATGCACGAGTTTGTCAACCTGCTGTTGGTGCACGCGCCCAAAGCCAAATTGGTGGTGACGGTGTCGCCGGTACCTTTGCAGACGACTATGACATCGGATGATGTCGTTGCCTCGTCAACGCTTTCGAAATGCCTGTTGCGGGCAGTTGCCGAGGATGCGCGCGAGTCCTTTGATCATGTGGATTATTTCCCATCTTATGAAATGGTGATGAACTCACGCCGGGATGCGACATGGGCAACCGATGCCGTTCACGTGACCGATCACATTGTCAAACAGATCACCGACGGGTTCATCAACGAGTGGATCGTCTGACATCGGGCAAAACGCTGACTTATGGGGCGGGCTGAAACCAGATCGGAATAAACCCGTCCTTGCTCAGTAAACCTGCCCTTTGGTCGAGGCCACTGCCCCGCCCAGATATTTTGCCGCAAGGTTTTTCGCGCCATTCGCCAATATGGACACATCCGAACCCACCGCGACGTAAAGCGCACCAAGTTCGATGTAACGTCGGGCTTTGGTTTCGTCCGCCATAAGGATGCCGGCGGCTTTACCCGTGGCGCAAATACGCAGGATCGCGTCCTCGATCACAGCCTGAACCTCGGGATGTCCGGGGTTGCCGATATGGCCCATGCTTGTGGCCAAATCCGACGGGCCGATAAACACGCCGTCAACGCCATCAATGGCGCAGATCGCTTCGAGGTTATTGACCGCGGTTATAGTTTCGGCCTGCACCAACAAGCAGGCCTCGTCATTGGCATTGGTCAGATAGCCCGGCGTACGACCGTAATCTGACGCCCGTACAACCCCGGAACCATTGCCGCGAATGCCTTCAGGCGGATAGCGCATTGCTTTGGCCATCAAAGCCGCGTCTTCTGCTGTGTCCACCATCGGCACCAATATTGACTGTGCGCCTGCGTCCATAACCCGTTTCACTTGCACGACATCAACTCCGGAAATCCGCACGACTGCTTGGCTCGGGGAAGGTCCGACGACCTGCAATTGGTCGCGGATGTCGCGGATTTCGTTTGGCCCGTGTTCGCCATCAAGCAGCAACCAGTCAAAACCTGAATAGGCGCTTATTTCGGCGGTGATGGTGGTCCCTAAGCTTTGCCAGAAACCGATTTGCAACTGGCCGTTGGTTATAGCTTTCTTGAAGGTATTTATCGGGGCTGGCATTGGGTGATCCTTATGTGAAAGAGATACTGACCGACCCGAACGGGCCGAAATCAGCGTGAAACTGCGACCCGGAAGGGGCCTCGATTGCGCGAACGAAACTGCCTGACAGCACCACCTCGCCCGCGCGGATGTAATCGTTATGTTCGGCCAAGCGGTTCGCCAACCACGCCATCGACAATAACGGATCGCCAAGAACACCGGCGCCAAGGCCAGTTTCCTCAACTACGCCGTCGCGGGTGGTGATCGCACCGACCCATTTCAGATCAACCTTATTTGGATCGCTGTGCTGCGTCCCCACAACGATACCGGCATTCGCGGCGTTATCCGAAATCGTGTCAAAAACCGTGCGGGTCTTGCCCGTCACCGGGTCTTTGCGAAAAATCCTTGTGTCAAGAATTTCAAGCGCCGGGGCGACGGTGGCAGTGGCTGCCAGAACCTGCGCGGGTGTGACATTCGGCCCCTTAAGGTCTTTCGCCATGATGAAAGCGATTTCCGCCTCGATCCGTGGCTCGATAAACCTGCCGGCCGGGACAATCGCGCCGCCATCAAAAAACATATCGTCAAACAGAATGCCGCTGTCGGGGATATCAATGTTTAACTGGCTTTGCATCGCGCGACTGGTCAAGCCGATCTTGCGGCCCTTGATTTTGCGCCCCTGTGTCAGCTTCAAATTCACCCAGGCATTTTGGATCGCATAGGCGTCGGCCATTGTCATCAAAGGGAAATCCTGACTGAAACAGCCAATTTGATGGCCAAGCTGTTCGGCATGGTTCAATCGTTCAGCTGCTCTCGTGTGGTCACGTGGGGTCAATTGTCTGCCTTCTGAAAGCGGTGCGTTAACGCTAGTTAAATGCAAAACATCGGCTTTGGAAAGGCCTCAATCCCATATTTCGGTGACTTGCAGCCCAACTAACCAATCGCCAGAAAAATCAACGTGCTCAACCCCCATAGCAGCAATTGGAAATGACTGTTCTGCCCCCATTCATGGCAATACCAGTAAACCCAGTGGTTCCCGAAAATCAAAAACCCCGCCCAAACCGATGTGAATAACAGAACACCCATCAGGGCCAGACTGCGCGCAATATCGGGCGAGATAACCCCGACCAGCGCCAGCCCCATTGCGACGGTTGCAATCACCAAGACGATCAGCGCCAGAGTTTCCCAAAGCACTATCAGCCAGAAAATGGCCCGGTGAACTCGGTCGCTCTCAACCCGGCGGTGTTTGATTTGCGCGTATTCCTGCGGGAAATTCAGTTGCATCTTTTCAATCCGCAGGATCACCCCAACGACGGCACCGTTAAGGTCGGGATGAAGCCAGTTGTCTTTCACGCCGGTAAACATCCAAGCGGCAAGAAATCCGGTTGCGGCGGTTTGTGCGACCAGCAAAGCCGTATCAATCATATCTGGGCCTTAGGTGGTGAAAACGCGTTAATTTCACGCATCAGTTCAATGAATCCTCGAATAGATCCGGCCAAATCAAGTTCTCCAAGGGCTGCGGTTGCCTGACTTGCATCACCAACAACGCCTTGCGGATTAAGATCACCTGACAGCCACGCGATGTTGGCATTCCCACTGTGAAAGGCCAGATGTTTGAACCGCTGTTTAAGGCCGGTTTGAGCAGATGAAAAATTCTGTGCTTTAGTCATATCCACAAGATCAGGGCGCAAAGCCAGCATGACCGAGGTCTCGGAAAACCCTCCATGAATATCAATAGTTTCCGGCCCGACATTATAGACGGATTGCCAGTCGCCCAGCCTGCCCCAGCTGGTTGTGATCACAAGCATGTCGTGGCGTTCGCGCAGGTCACGCGCGACAATATCCATTGGCGCCACATTGCCGCCATGCGAAGTGACCAGCACCAGCTTCCGCACGCCCGCGCGCGCAATACTTTCGCCAATCGCCTGCCAAGCCGCAATCGCGGTTTGCGCATCAAGTGTCAGCGTACCCGCAAAACGGACATGCTCGTTTGATTTGCCAATTTGCTGCACCGGTAAGAACGTAACTGGGAGATCGGCGGGCATATCTTTGGCGGCGCGATCGATCATGCCTTCGGCTATGATGCTGTCCACACCAACCGGCAAATGCGGGCCGTGTTGTTCTATGGCGGCCACCGGCAGCACCACGATCCAGTCGCTGCAGTCGACGTAATCTGTGGTCGCCATGTCGCGCCAAAAGGGTTTTGGGTGCATCAGGTTATTCCCGCAATCGCTTCTATTTCAACAATAAATTCCGGCCTTGTAAATCCGGATACGATGAGCAATGTAGAAGCAGGCTTAATGTCGCAACTTGCCAACCAGCGATCGCGCGCCGCCATATACCCGGTAATAAATGCGCGATCCGTCACGTAAGCGTTCAAGCGCAGGATATTTGCGCGGCCCAGCCCGGCTTCGGCCAAAATCGCGCCGATATTTGCCAAACATATTTCTGTTTGTGCTTCTATGCCCGCAGGAATTGAACCGTCTCTGGCCATTCCTAACTGGCCTGAGGTCAGAACCACGCGTGCGAAAATCGCCTCAATACCATGAGAATACGCGCCAAAAGGCGGGGCAATCGTGAAGGGCGTTAAGGCACGCATGGTTTCACCTGCATTTGTGGGGCGTGGTATCCACCTTTCATATCATAGATATAATCAGGATTGTCCCAACCGATCAACTTGCCAGGGTTCAGCAAACCTTTCGGGTCATTTTCACGCTTCAAGGCGATTTGTGAGGGGTCTGGATTTCGGTGATTGCCTTCCTCCAGCGTGTAAGCATGTGGATTCCAGTTTAATATCCCGATATCAGCTAGTTGCGCCACGATCATGTCCATCCGCAATTTGCTGTGGTACCGCAGGAGCGGCAACATCGACGCCCGCGCTTTGCCTTGACTGCGGGTGAATTCGACGTGATTAATAATCTCGTCCGGGAACATCTTTGCGACATCGGTGATCGAGTTCACCTCATCCCCATCGCGGGTTCCCAATTGCAGATAAGTAACCTCGGGATCGATCTTCAAAGCCCTGAGCGTTGTGTGATTCCAGCACAAGTGATGCAGGTGCGGCAGCCGCTTTTTATCGTCGTCACTGGCAGTATCTGACCGGTACACACAGCGACCAGCGGTAAGCGCTAGAAAAGATTCAATCCACCTATCGGCCACAAGTACGCACAATAAACTGCTGTTTTCTTGCAAGAATTTACGATGCCGGACAAAATAACAATACGGTGCCGGCGTCTGGATCGCGGCAAGTTGCTTTAGGATCACATCCGGATCATCCAATATGTCCCAGCCCGCCGCCACACATGCCTGCCAGTCATCGAAAGTCAGCAGAATTTCGACCCAGTTCTCCGCCTTTACCAAGGGCATTTCGACTTCTGTGATCACACCTGTCACACCGTAAGCATGATGCACATTGTTAATGTCGAGTCCGGTCAAATCGATCAAACGAGGGCGCGCCTCCATCGTTGCAATTCGCACGCTTCGAATGTTACCGGGTTCGTGCAACATTCCCCAACGCACCGATCCTACCCCGCCAGAACCACCGGCGATAAACCCACCGATGCTGGCGGTTTCACGGGTCGAAGGATGCATTCGCAATTCCTGACGTGTGGCCGCAAGGGTTGCTGTTTCAATATCTCCCATCAGCGCTCCGGGGCCGCAAATTAGCACACCATCATCGATACGGGTGATCGCATTCATCAGGCTTGTGTCCAGAACGACACCCCCGGCAATGGGCATTGCCTGACCGTAATTTCCGGTGCCCGACCCACGCGGGGTGACAGGAATATCCAACTCAAAACAGGCCGCTAGGGTGCGAACAACATCATCTTCGGTTTGGGCCATCACCACGGCTTGGGCTGTCACGTGATCCAAAGCGTCCTTCAGAACCGGAGAGTACCAAAAGAAATCCCGACTTTTTGCGCGCACTGCTTTTTCATTCGTTATCAGGCTGATACCACCTAATCTTAAAGAAAGTTGGTCAATTCTGCTCATGCAGTCATTCCTTCCAGCCCGTCCAGTTCACTAAAGTCCGGCGGTGGAATCTGGATTGGCGCGCCGTTTCGAACGACTATGCGATCACTTTGTGGGCGCGCGACGAACTCGTTCCAGTTTCGGGCTTTGAACAGGATGAAATCTGCTGGTCCACCTTCCCGCAACTGTCCAAGCGCGGGCCGGCCAATTGCTTCGGCGGCATGATTGAGAACGGTTTGCGGCCAGTCCCCGACAGGATGATCCAGATGCATTATTCTGACCGCGTCGCGAAACAATTCCGGCATGTCCAGGTCCCCATAAGAGTGAAACCCGTCGCGGCTGTTATCGGTTGCGAAAACCACCTTTATGCCGCGCGCCCGCATTTCATGAACGGGCGCGACACCGCGCAAACGGGGGGTGCAACCTTGCCGCGACATAAGATAGGTGTTGCACATCGGCAGGCTGACAATGTTAAGCTTGGCTTGGGCAATCAGATCCAGCGTCCGGTCAAGTTCGGCGGGTGATTGCACAGATAAGGAACAGCAATGGCCGACAAGAACTGCCCCCGCAAACCGGTTTCGAAGGACAGCTTGCGCCACGGCCCGCGTGCAGTTTGATGTTGGGTCAAGTGTTTCGTCTGCATGAAAGTCCAGAGCAAGACTGTGTCGATCTGCCAAAGACATTACCAGATCAAGAAACCCCGGCAAGCCGCTGCATTCATACAAAAATACACTAAGAACACCACTTGTGGAATGCCGTGCAATCAAGGCAATTTCTGCAATCCTTTCCGGCGGCTCTTCAACCCCAATAAAGGGTGCAAGTTGGACATCCAAACGCCCGGTCCAGTCTTGCGCCAACTCGCCCAGAACGGAAAACCGGTCGTGAAAGCCGTCTGCTGTGTCCACATGGCTGCGCAAGGCAACTGTGCCGTGACTAAAGGCTGACCGAAGGGCAAAACCGGCGCGACTGCGCAAGTCATCAAGGCCCGGATAGTTTTGCCGATCACGCGCTGCCGCCTGTTGTGCGCCCGTAAATGTACCGTCTTTATTTGGGCTTCGGTTGCTGACCTGACCTTTGTCGATATGGGTATGGGCATCGATTGGGCATGGCCACAACATCGCTCCGCCGAAACCGCCGCCTGACCCCGGCGAGATTTTGGCCAAACGCCCGCCTGCAAGCGTAATGTCGCAAGCTACCAGCCCATCAGAAACCACAGGCAACCCCGCAGGTGCCACGCAAGCCGGAAGCCTGACATTTCGCAATACTGCGATGCCGTCTTGGTTTAACTTTGATAGAATTTCGGGCATCCACACCATATCCGCACGCGTCCTTTGCGTTTGCGGCCCGGTTCCTGTGCCAGTGGTGCGGGCAGCGTGCCACGAATTTTGAAACGCATCAATCCTTAAACGATGGACAAGTCATCTGATTCCTGATTTGAATTTCGAAACAACCGGAGCTGTGCCATGTCCCCGCTTAAAACCCTTAGAACAAAGCCGCTTTCACCCCGTTTCGGTGTCGAGGTTCTGGACATCGACCTTGCCACAGTAGACTTTCTCGATGTTTTTCCCGCCATTCGGGCTTGTTTTGAACATCAATCGGCCTTGCTGTTTCGCAATCAAAAGCTGCCAGCGCAGACGCACATGCGTCTTGCTGAAATGTTTGGCCCCTTGGAAGATCGCAAAGCCGATGAAAAACTGCCCAGTGACCCGTTCGAGATATCGCAATTAAGCAATGTCACGGCCAATGGCGGCGTGACCGGGGCGATGGAATTGCATACGCTCAGCCTCAAAAGCAATCAGCTGTGGCACACCGACAGCACGTTTTTACCGATCCCGGCGCTGGTGAATATTCTGACCGCCAAAATCGTAACGGAAACCGGCGGCGAAACGGAAATCGCCTCGACCAGGCTGGCGTGGCACGATATGCCCGAAAGCCTGAAAAGGCGGATCCGAGGGCGCGGAATTCACCACCGGTTTTCACATTCCCGTGCCAAGATCGATGCCGAACTTGCGCGCCAGCATGCGATCATCAAATGGCCTGACACGCATTGGAATTCGATTTGGCGCAACCCGGTAACCGGCGAGGACGCGCTTTATATTGCCTCGCACGCGTTTCGCATTGATGGCATGGACGAGGCCGCCAGCGAGGTGTTGCTGACTGAATTGACCGAATTCTGCACCCAACCTGAATATGTCTATAGCCATAAATGGACGGTCGGCGATGTCCTTATCTGGGACGAGCGCGCCACAATCCATCGCGGTCAGCCCTGGGATTATTCTAAGCCACGTGCGCTGGCCAGCATTTGTTCTTCGGTGACCGAGGCGGACGGTTTAAGCAGTATGCGTATGGTTTAAGGGCTTGCGCGCAACGCCCCTGTGTCCTTGACTGGCCAAGCTGTCAGGGGAGAGTCGGCCATGCATATCGTTACGCAATTTCCGCATAAAATTGTCGAAGATCAGGATATGGGCGTGCCGATGCCTGACGGATGCAGATTGTCTGCACGCGTCTGGATGCCCGAAGAAGCCTCCGAAAAACCCTTCCCGGCGATTATGGAATATATCCCATACCGCAAACGCGACGGCACGATTGGGCGCGACGAGATCATGCACAAATATTTCGCCGGGCGCGGCTATGCAGTCGTCCGGCTTGATATGCGCGGCAGTGGTGAAAGCCAGGGTTTGATGGCGGACGAGTATACCCAAGTCGAATTAGACGACGCGGTTGCCGCGATTGCTTGGATTGCGGCGCAGCCGTGGTGTGACGGCAATGTCGGTATGATGGGCAAAAGCTGGGGCGGGTTTAACTGCCTGCAAACCGCCGCGATGAACCCGGATGCTTTGCGCGCCATCATCACGGTTTGCTCGACCACCGACCGGTATGCCGACGATATTCATTATAAAGGCGGATGCCTTTTGAACGACAATTTCGCGTGGGGCAGCCAGATGTGGTCGTATTCCTCGCGCCCGCCAGACCCGGCGCTGGTCGGAGATAAATGGCGGGAAATGTGGATGGAACGGCTTGAGGCTGAACCATTTTTGGCGGCGACGTGGCTGGCACATCAAAGACGGGATGAATACTGGAAACACGGATCGGTTTGCGAGGATTACAGCGCGATCAAAATACCGGTGTTAAGCATTGGTGGGTGGGCCGATAACTACATGAACACCGTCAGCCAACTGGTTGAAAACCTTGATGTTCCGGTGAAAGGCATCGTCGGTCCGTGGGTGCATCAATACCCCCACACGGCTGACCCCGGCCCGCAGATCGGATTTTTGCAAGAGGCAGTTCGCTGGTGGGACCATTGGCTGAAAGGGATTGCGACGGGGGTGGAAAACGACCCGGCCTACCGTGCCTATTTGCAGCAAACCGTCAAACCGGCGCGGATGCACAAGCACCGCGATGGGCATTGGCTGGCCGAGTCGGTCTGGCCCTCCGAGCGGGTTTTGACGCAGGTTTTACCGTTGTCAGGTGCAGGCGTTTTAGGTGGAAACGGCGGTGCATTTGAAACGCAGGTCAACTCGCCACTTGATTGCGGGTTCGGGGTTGGCAGCTTTTTCCCAATGTCGGGAGACGTGCCGCAGCATCACGCCGATCAACGCGACGATGACGCGCGGTCTGCTTGTTTTGATACCGACGTTCTGCAACAGGATTTGGATATTCTTGGGGCGCCGTTTATTCGGTTGCGCCTATCCAGTGACAAACCACGCGCACAAATCGCCGTTCGTTTGTGCGAGGTCCATCCGGATGGCGCCTCGGGGCGGGTGACTTACGGCGTTTTGAACCTGTGCCATCGCAACGGCCACGAGGCGCCTCAAGATATTGTGCCGGGTGAAGCCTTTGAAATTGCGCTGACTCTGGATCAAATGGCCTATCGGATCAAAGCCGGAATGCGGCTACGGGTGGCGATCAGTTCGGCCTATTGGCCGTTCCTGTGGCCGGTTGCGGAACGCGCCACTTTGACCCTGTTGGAAGGCGCGCTTGAGCTGCCAGTTCACACCGGGTCTGAAAAAAACGAATGGCAATTTGACGAGGCCGAGGGTGCGTCGCCTTGGGAAGCCCGCGTTTTGCGGCCGGCTTTGTATGAAAAAACGCAGGAGACGGATCAGACTACTGGCGAAATTCGTCTGATTTTGCACGATGATCTGGGATTAAACGAAGATCCGATGCATGGGCTGCGGTCTGGCACCGTTACCCGCGAGGTTTGGCGCATTCATCCTGATGATCCGTTATGTGCGTCGGGCGATATCCATTGGACACAAGAACTTGCGCGCGGTGACTGGTCAATTCGCACCGAAACCACTGCGAAAATGTGGTCGGACGCCGAGACCTATTATCTGGCCGGACGGCTAGAAGCTTTTGAGGGGGATGTACTTGTCTATGAGCGCGACGTTGAAACAACTGTGCCACGGGATTTCACATGACGGAATTTGATTATGTGGTGATTGGCGGCGGCGCTGCTGGCTGCGTCATTGCCGCCGGTTTGGCGCAAGACGGGCGGTTCTCGGTCGTACTGATCGAAAGCGGCGCACGCGACAAAAGCCCGTGGATCCACATACCGGCGACATTCTTCAAATCCATGGCCAGCCGGGATGTTGCGGCTGTGGTTTCCGAACCTGAACCAAGCCTTGACGGCAACCGGTTTGCGGTGCCGCAAGGACGGGTTCTGGGTGGAGGGTCTTCGGTCAACGGTATGATTTATATGCGTGGCCAAAAACGCGATTATGACGATTGGGCCGAGGTTCACGGCTGCACAGGCTGGGCCTATCAGGACGTCTTACCGGTTTTCAAATCGCAAGAGGCGAACACGCGGCTTGGCGATCCTTTTCATGGTCAATCAGGGCCTTTGATGGTTGCCGATCCGATCTACAAACACCCGTTGGGCGCGGCAATGATTCAGTCAGCAATTGCCACCGGGTTGCCTGCGAATGAGGATTTCAACGGGGCGCAACAGGAAGGCGCTGGTTGGTATCAGATCACCGCCCATAAAGGACGGCGCAAATCGGCAGCAGTGGCGTTTTTGCGGCCTGCCCTGCATCTTGAAACCCTGACGGTGTTGACCGGTCATCAGGCGCAACGCCTGAAATTCAAGGGACGCCGCGCCGCCGGGGTTGAGGTAATCGGTCCTGAAGGACCAAAAACGATCCTTGCGCGCAAAGAGATTATTTTAACCGCAGGTTCGTTTCAAAGCCCTAAACTGCTGATGCATTCGGGCATTGGACCAGCCCACCACCTTACGGCCCTTGGCATTGAGGTGATCCATGACGCACCCGAGGTTGGGGCAAATTATCAGGATCATGTTGGCGCGCCGGTTACGATGCGTCTGAAACATCCAATCGGGGTTCATGGGGCAGATAAGGGGCTGAAAGCGCTGCGCCATGGAGCCGAATACGCGCTGTTTCGGCGTGGTTTGCTGGCGTCAAACCTGTTGGAAAGCGGTGCTTGTGCCGACACAACAGGCGAAGGGCGGCCTGACGTTCAATATAATTTTACACCTTTTGCGCCGGGGCCACCCGGCACGCCGCCTTTGGAGGTGCATGCGGTTTCCGTTAACCCAATGACAATGCGGCCTAAATCGCGGGGGCGACTGGCCCTGAAAGACGCTAACCCGGCCAGTGACTTGCATTTCACCGCCAATCCATTGGACCGGATTGAGGACTTGGATACATTGCGGCGCGGCATTCGACTTGCGCGCGATATTTTCCGCCAAAACCCGCTGGCCGAGCTGGTCACCGATGAGATTTGGCCGGGTCCGGATGTTTCAAGCATTGCTGGTTCAAACACCCTTGATCCGGCAATCCGAAAACATGCGCGCACGATATTTCATCCGTCCGGCACCTGCCGAATGGGGCCAGGCCCAGCTTCTGTGGTTGATCTGAACCTTAGGGTGAACGGCGTTACCGGCCTGCGGGTGGCTGACTGTTCCGTGATGCCGTGCCTGACATCCGGCAACACCAACGCTCCGACAATGATGATCGCCGGGCGGGCGGTTGGTTTCATTTTGGCCGATGCGTGAATCGGTTGCGGCAATTCAACTTTGCGGTTTGTGGGACGGATCACCTAATGACGCAACGAAACCCACACCCACCGCAAAGACCTCATTAGGCTGCACAAATCTGAAATGAGTCGCGAAAATCTGATGCCCGAGCTTCACCCACTTGATATCGCCACAAGCTTGATCCTGACAGGTGACGACACTTATCGCGGACAGACGACCAAAACTTATGCAAATGTGATCGGCCCATATGGCGGCATAACTGCGGCCTGCCTGATGCAAGCGGTTTTGATTGATCGGCGATTGGCCGGAACCCCGGTTTCGCTGACGGTGAATTTACTGGCGGCAGTTGCGGATGGTGAATTTGATATCACTGTCAAACTGGCGCGAAGTGGTAAGTACATTCAACACTGGTCAGTTGAGCTGGTCCAAAACGGGCGTATTTGCAGCAATGCCAGTGTGATTACTGCCCTGCGCGAGGCTGGATTCGATCATCAGTCAATCGACGCACCGGCCATTGGCCCGCATACGGATTTCGACCGCTCAACCGGTGTCTTCCCGTTGCCGTGGCTGAACGCTTACGACATTCGTTTTGTTGAAGGCGCGCCGGCATTTGCATCCGCCCTTTGCACGTCCAAGCTGTCCACCCGGTCGGTGCAATATGTTTCAGACAACCCGCCCAGACCGTTGGATTATCTATCACTCACCGCAATCGCTGACAGTTTTCTGTTAAGGATTTTCAATGTACGCGCGAAATCCACCCCCATGGGCAGCGTATCAATCACCACGCATTTCACCGGAGCACCCGAAGACATCGCCGCACAAGGCATCGAACCGGTGCTGGGCGTTGTCGACGGGATACGGTTTCATGGAAATTTTCACGACCAGAACATGCAAATCTGGGGCCGTGGCGGCAAATTACTTGCGACCGGCAGCCAATTGGTTTGGTTCAAGAATTAGCCGGTTCAGGTTTCCGCGCGGGCCTTAAGAAGATTGGTCAGCCAATTGGGGTCCATTTCAGGCACCGAGGACAGCAAAAGCTTGGTATATTCGGGATAGGGCGGCTCCATTATCTTATTCTTAAGCCCCTGTTCCACAACTTCGCCTTGCAGCATGACGACGATTTCGTCGGAAATCGCCTGCACCGTTGCGATGTCATGCGTGATGAAAATATAGCTGACGCCAAGTTCATTCTGCAGGCGCAACAGAAGCTTCAGAATGCCTTCCTGCACAATCTGATCCAACGCCGAGGTCACCTCGTCGCAAATGATCAATTCGGGATTAGCCGCCAGTGCGCGCGCAATACAAATCCTCTGCTTTTGGCCGCCAGACAATTCGCCCGGCAGACGATCCGCAAAGCTTTCATCAAGCTCGATCATTTCCAAAAGCTCGATAATCCGTTTGTTAAGATCAGCGCCCTTTAGGCCAAGATAGAATTCCAGCGGGCGGCCGATGATTTCCCTGACCGTGTGGCGCGGGTTCATCGCGGTGTCGGCCATCTGATAGATCATCTGAATACGGCGCAATTGATCTTTGCTGCGGCCTTCAAGTTTTGGCGGCAAAGCCTCGCCGTTAAACAAAACCTGCCCGGCGACTGGTGGCAACAGGCCGGTGATAACCCGCGCAGTCGTCGATTTTCCCGAGCCGCTTTCGCCAACGATTGCCACAGTGCGCCCGCGTGGCACCGAAATATTGACGTTGTGCAAGACGTTCATACCTTTGCCGTAAGCTGCATCAACGCCTTGAATTTCAAGGATATGATCGTCTGACGTTTCAGGTTCCTTATAGATCGAGCGCACAGACCAAAGCGATTTGGTGTAGGGGTTTTCAGGCGCTGTCAGCATTTTGTTGGTTTCGGCCTCTTCCATCTCGACGCCGTAACGCAACACTTTGATCCGGTCAGCCATCTGCGCCACCACAGCCAGATCGTGGGTGATATAGATTGCGGCGGTGTTAAACCGTTCAACCGCATCACGCATCGCCGCCAGCACTTCGACCTGGGTTGTTACGTCAAGGGCTGTTGTCGGCTCGTCAAAGATAATCAGATCAGGGCGGCTGGCCATCGCCATCGCTGTCATGGCACGCTGTAACTGTCCGCCGGAAACCTGATGCGGATAGCGAAAGCCGATTTTCTCGGGGTCTGGCAATTGCATGGCCCGATAAAGTTCAATCGCATCCGCTTGTGCGTCTTTCACCGAGAACAT
>ERZ890510.946-NODE-946-length-20640-cov-7.039349_pt1 | contig 20640 bp, 17 predicted proteins | sample MGYA00521265_ERZ890510 | MGnify/ENA primary metagenome ERZ890510 (study PRJEB32303, sample SAMEA104408624) | aquatic metagenome | biome: Brackish water; feature: Chemocline; material: water | place: Baltic Sea | collected 2014-10-26T21:54:00 | depth 110 m ...
GGATCTGCCACGAGGCGGATCGTGACCGGCGTTTCCAGAACGTGACGGCCATGCCATCCGCCTGGGTGTTCCTCGCGCTCGGTGCGGATGGCGAGCCCGTGGCGTGTTCGCAGTTCGTGGCAGTAGGCCGCGAACCTGTAAGCCCAGGTGGCGGCCTCCAGCGCCGTCACGCCTCGGTCGCCACCATTCACCAAGGCAATCAGCGCCTTGGCAGTCTGGCCCCGCACCACGAAGGGGCGGTCGCCATCGTGAGACAATGCGACGGCCTCGACGTAGAGGCGTGCCGTCATCGGTCATCTCCGCACTTGAAGCCGGCCGCCAGAGCGACATGAAGCGCGGTGGAGGCCGGCAGTCCGTGCCCTTGAGCAAGCCGCCGGGCGGCGAGAGGCAGGGCGCGCACGCGGGCACGGTCGATATGGTCAAGGAGGGGTAGAGGGGTAGCGTGGCCATTGCGAGAACGTCCGCGTTTGCGTACCGTAACCATGTTCTTTCTTTCTCTTGGTCGGGATTGAGGGAATGGCTTTGCCCCGGCGCGGTCTCGAACACCGTGACCGGGGCATTTCGTTTCAGGCGGCTTCAGATGTGTTGCGCAAAGCGCATTTGGCCCAAGGCTCGGCCATGCAGCCGAGCGCAGCAAAAAATGCGGAAGCCGGTGATGGCAATCGTATTGGATGCTACCGCAGGTCGCATCGACGCCGCGCTCCCGCGCTGGCCGATCCCGGCCCGCCTTGGAGTACACGCAAGGATCTCCCGCTATGCTTCCTTGGGAGCGGAACGCTTCCCGGCTTCCCACTGCTCAATATCAGCAACAGGCCAGGCAGTAACGCGTTCGGAGAGCTTCACCGGCGCAGGAAATTTGCTCTCCTGAACCCAAAGCCAAATTGTCGATTTGCTGACGGGTACACGCTTAACGAGGTCGCGAAGGCGGATGTATCCTACTTGAGTCATTCAACTTCTCCTTCTGCATTGCTTCTCGCCATCGTCCTCCCGTCAGAATGGCGTGTCGGGTGCATGTAGAAACACTATATCGGTCCGCATTCGCCGCGCCACAGGGCATAGCGGGGAATTTCTTCCCCGTGTCACGCTTAAAAATTGCCGCAGTTAATTCACCGTTGGACTATATCGGACGGAACAAAGCCTGCTTTTCCCCGATATTCCCATTAAGAAAGTCGAAGAATTTTTTTTTCATTTTGATCTTAAATGAGTGGATATTTCATCCCTTAGCGCACGCCCCTATTCCGCGCTCGCCACTCCCACGCCGGCACACAGTCGTGAGCGTGAACGCCCAAGCCCTTGGCTTTGGCCTCTTCCTCCACCGATACCAACTCGACGGAGTATCGGCGGAAGGCCCAGCCCCATCCGGCCGCCACCATGAGCATCGACAGATCCGCGCCGCCGGCATAGCAGCGCGCCACGGTGCGCCCGTAGCGGTCAATTGTGATCGGCCTGCACTCGACGGGGCGGCCGGCAATGAAATCAGCAAGGGCCTGCTTCGCCAGTGGCCCCGGATGCCAAGCCCCACCGTCGCAAGTTTGATCCGCCTCAGGCGCGTCGAATGCTTCCAATCGATACGTCGTGCCGTCTTGCTTCAGGGTGTCACCATCGCAAACGAAATTGCAGGATTGACGGCTTTGGGCGCTGGCGGCGACGAAGGCAGACAATGCGACCAATAACGCGCCGAGGTAACGCATTGCGGCGACTACGCGACACGGCCCTTCCTGAACGCAATCACATTCGGACCCGCCCCCTGCTGAGCGTCGAGAAAGTCCGCCCAAGCCTGCATCATTGTCTGGCGCTCATCGAGATACTGGCTGCGATGGTAAGCGGCCCGGACCGCATTTTTTTCAATGTGTGCCAGTTGCCGCTCAATCACGTCCGGTCGGTAGCCCATTTCGTTGAGCGTCGTTGATGCCAGCGCCCGGAAGCCGTGCCCTGTCATACGGCCGTGATACCCCATTCGATAAAGCGCGAAGAGCACGGTATTTTTGCTCATGGGCGTGGTCGGCGCGCGGCCGGCGAATACCCAAGGCCACTTGCCATTCATCGCCTGAAGCTGCCGGAAGGCCTCCACCGCCTGCTTGGACAGAGGAACATGGTGTGCCGCCTTGGTCTTCATCCGCTCGGCAGGGATTGTCCAGTCCGCCTTGTCCAAATCGATTTCGGCCCAGGTCGCGCTGCGCAGCTCGTTGGTGCGAACAAATGTCAGGGCCAGCAAACGCAGTGCCAGCCGGGTCTGCAACTCGCCATCGTACTCGTCGATCTTGCGGAGGAAGTCCGGCAGCTCCGATGCTGGCAGGGCCGCCATATGCTTCGGCTTGGGGCGGGCCTTCAAGGCTCCCCGCAGATCGGCGGCGGGATTGCGGTCGCAGCGGCCGGACGCGATGCCGTAGCGGAAAACCTGCCCGCAGGCGCGGGCCACCTTGTGCGCCGTCTCCACCGTGCCCCGCGCCTCGATCTTGCGCAGCAGGGCCAGCAACTCCGGTGCGGCTACTTCCGCAATGGGGCGGCGGCCGATGCCGGGGAACACATAGGACTCGAAGCGCGTCAGCGTGTCGGAGTGATAGACGGCGGCCCACTTCTCCCGGACGTTCTCCAGCCACTCGCGCGCCATCGTCTCGAAATCGTTGGCGTTGGCTTCGCTTCTCTCCCGCTTCTCTTGCTGGCGGGCAACGGACGGATCAACGCCCTGTGCGAGCCTCTTGCGGGCGTCGTCGCGGGCCTCGCGCGCCTTGGCGAGCGACATGTCGGGATAGGCACCCAAGGCCAGGAGCTTTTCCTTGCCGTCGAAGCGGTATTTGAACCGCCACAAGCGTCCGCCAGCAGGCGTGAGGAACAGGTACATGCCGCGCTCATCCGCGAGCTTGGTGGACTTTGGTGGCGTCTTCGTCTTTCGGATCAGCGTTTCCGTGAGCATTTGGGGGTATCTCCGCGTCGGCCGGCTTCGTACCCCCATACATACCCCCAAATGGGGGTACCTTCCAGTGGACGGCCGGGGACTGTGCTGGACAGTCAAACTAGCCAAAATGGCCAATTATCGGCCTATACTGGGTGTCCGCGGATGCTATCGGATGGGAATTGGCGGAAGAGAGTGGGAGTCGAACCCACTAAGAACCGTCTGGCGGCCCTCTCTGGCTTTGAAGGCCAGCCGCCCCACCGGGAGCGCTTCCCCTCCATTCTCGATCATTCCCCAGAACCCGCGCGCTGTCACCTACCGTCCCCGGGACCCTGCTTTGCCGGTGGAGGTCCATACTGCTCGAGCTTCAGTGGCACCGTCCGGCGCAAGTCGCCACGGCGGACCGTAACGCCATGACGGTCGAAGAATTCCAGGATCAGGATGGCGACCTTGCGGCCATTGTCGAGCTTGTCACGAAATTCGGCAGCGCTGAAGTCGCGGCCGAAAGCGTGGGCGATGGCGATCATTTCGGCCACAACGGGGCGAAGGAAATACTGATCGGGTGCCACCTCGATGACCCGGCCCAGACGGGCGAGCCGCTGCAGCAACTTGCGCGTCTCGGGCTCCGGCGCGCCGTAGGTCTGGGCGAAGTCGCGCACCCGCGGTGGCTTGAAGCGCTCGCGATCGAGGTCGGCCGAGATCTTCTTCCACAGCGCCTCGTCGCGCGGCGTCAACGTAAGCGAATGCCCGGGCAAACGAAGAAACGGGCCGTCGACCATCACTGTCTTGGCGCGAACCTCACGGTCGAGCAGGGTGCGGAAAACCGGCACCGGCCAGCGCTTCTTCAGCGTCACCCGCAACCTTTCCGGTTGCAGTCCCGGTGCATCGGCCTTGGCCTGATGGAAGGCTTTCAGGGTCTCGACGATATCCAGTCGTGCCGCCGCGAGCGTCTCGACGAGAAATCCATAACCCTCGAGTTTATCGCCACCGGCCGCCTGCAGAAGCTTGTCGACTTCGGCCGGCCGCAGATTGCGCGCCGTACCGAACCGGGCCGTCTCGACGAAACCGGACTCCAGCCGCAACAGTTTGGGAAGAACCTCCGCATCGGCGCCGCCCAGCGCCGCAAGTTCGGCCAGCCGGCGTCCGGACCGTCGGTTGCGCGATGGCCCGAACGGATCGATGACCGTGGCACCGGCAATGGTGCGCGTGGCCGAGGGATCGCGCAAAATAATATGGTCACCGGCCAGCGCGCCGACCTTTTCCTCGAGCACGAGCTGCGCCAGCCCCGACGCGCCAGGACCGAGAGTGTTGCCTTCGAGCAAGGCGATCCGGCCCATGACATGGGCGGCACCCAGGTGGACATGAACCGGCGACCAATGCTTCAGCGACGAACTCTCCGACGCGAGCAGCTGCAGGCGCACGTCGGGACGGTCGGTCGGCACGTGCAGTTCCGGGCTCACCACCCAGTCGCCGCGGCGGACTGACTCCTTGGAAAGACGTGGCCCCGTAAGGTTGAGGGCGCAGCGCTCGCCCGCCCGTCCGATCTCGGCTGGCCGATTCTGCGCGTGCAGGGAGCGCACCCGAGCCTCCAACCCGGAAGGGGTAAGCATCACCCGGTCGTCGACCCTGATCTCGCCGGCGTGGATCGTGCCGGTGACCACGACACCCGCGCCCGGAAGCACGAAGCAGCGGTCGACTGCAAGCCGCGCAAAGCCGGTCGTGCCCTTGCCACTTTCGCCCAGCGCCAGAAGCTTGGCCTTCAGCTCGTCAATACCCTGGCCCGTCAACGCCGACACCGGCACGATCTCCGCGCCTGCAAGCGACGTCGAGGCCAACAGGGTCTCGGCTTCCGCCATGCGCTCCAGAAGCTGGTCGTCATTGGCAAGATCTGCCTTGGTCAGCGCGACGATGCCGCGATCAAGACCGAGCAGGTCGACGATCTGCAGATGCTCGACGGTCTGCGGTTTGATGCCTTCGACTGCCGACACCACGATAAGCGCGGCGTCGATACCCGTGGCACCGGCCAGCATGTTGTGCACGAAGCGCTCGTGGCCCGGGACATCGACGAAGCCGAGCTGGCGGCCATCGCCGAGATCACTATAGGCATAGCCAAGATCGATGGTTATGCCGCGCGCCTTCTCCTCCTTGAGACGGTCGGCGTCGACACCCGTCAAAGCTTTGACGAGTGCGGTTTTCCCATGGTCGATGTGGCCTGCGGTGCCGACGATCATGACGTGGACTGCCTGATGTCGAGCTGGTCGAGCTGGGCCACGAAAGCCGACTCGTCGTCGAGCGTGCGCAGGTCGAACAGCAGCGAGCCGTCGGCGATGCGGCCGATGACGGGGATCGGCAGATGGCGAAAAGCATCGGCCAGCCGATCCAGACCCTTGCCTCGCATCGCCAGAGCGAACGACGGCAGCAGATCGACCGGCAGTGCACCTGAGCCGATCTGGCCTCGCACCGGCTCGATTCCGACATCGGCGGCGGAGCCCAGCGCCTCATGCAGTCGCGGCAACAGGCGCTCGGCCTGGGCCCGGATCTCGGTCGCCGGCCGCGCGAGCGACCGGATCGTGGGCAGGCGTTCGGCCAGACGTCCAGGGTCGCCATAGAGTCGGAGCGTTGCCTCGAGCGCAGCCAGCCGTACCTTGTCGAGACGAAGGGCGCGCTTCATCGGATTGCGTGCGATGCGGTCGATCATGTCCTTGCGGCCGACCACGAGGCCAGCCTGCGGCCCTCCCAGCAGCTTGTCAGCGGAGAAGGTGACGACATCGACGCCGGCTTCGATCGCCTCACGCGCCGTCGGCTCGTGCGGCAGTCCCCAGGTCTCGAGGTCGACCAGCGTACCGCTGCCGAGATCCTCGATCAGGGCGACGCCCTTCTCGCGCGCGAGCGCCACGAGTTCCGCCGCCGGCACCGACTTCGTGAAACCCTGGATGGCGTAGTTCGACGGATGGACCTTCATGATCGCGGCAGTGTCGGGGCCGACCGCCGCCGCATAGTCCTTGAGGTGAGTCCGGTTGGTCGTTCCGACCTCGACGAGGCGGCAGCCGGCGTGTGCCATGATGTCGGGGATGCGGAAAGCGCCGCCGATCTCGATCAACTCGCCGCGCGAGACGATCACCTCGCGGACCTTCCCATCCCGAGGGCCCGCCAGCGCGTTGAGCACGAGCAGCACAGCGGCGGCATTGTTGTTGACCGCCGTCGCCGCCTCGGCGCCGGTAAGGCGGCGCAACCACGGTGCGATGTGATCGTCACGTTCACCGCGCGCACCGCCCGAAAGATCGTACTCCAGGGTCGTCGGCGAGCGCATGGCGGCGACTGCCGCGGCGATTGCCTCCTCGGCAAGCAGCGCCCTGCCGAGGTTGGTGTGCAACACCGTGCCAGTCAGATTGAAGACCCGCCGCTGCGAGGGAGTCGCCAGACCCGACAGCCGCGCCTCGCACCAGCGCGCGCAGGCAGCCTCATCGACAACATCGGACATGCCGCGCCTGGCTTCCGCCCATATCCGCAACGCCTCGACAACCAGCGGGCGGCCGGCGCGCGCAACAAGCGGTGCCAGCGCAGGCCAGCTCGCCATGCGGTCGATCGACGGGGGACGTCCTGACAGTGGAGGAACGGATGGTGCGCCTTTGGCGCGGTCGTCACGCGACACGGGTATTCCCTCGGAATGGCAGGGTCGGACGAAGCGTCCAGCAGACTGGCAAGATGGCTCAGCTCGGCTCGTCAATCAATCGGCGGACTGACCGTTGAAACTGCCGGGCGGTACGCCTTTCCTGCCCTATTGGCCGGCCATGGCCACTCCGATACGCGCGAGAACGAGGACCATCGACGACGACAGACCGATCATGACGGCGAGCTTCGCGGACGAACCGGCGGAATCGCACGCAAACAGCAATTTGAAAACGTTCATGTGCCCCCCAAGTCGCAACCCCCGCCAGCCGAGCAGGCACCATCACGGCTTACGCTGCAGTCGCCAGGTCTCGGCCAGCAGTTGCCCCATCCGGGCCGCGATCAGCCGGTTGCCCCGGCTCTCGCCCTGGGCGTCTCGTAGGAAATGGATGTGATCGGCGTAGATCGTGCCGGTTTCCCCCGCAAACACATCGCCCAGGTCGAATATCGCCATGCCGCGCTCCCGGAGCGTCAGCATTCCTTCCACGATTCGCCGATACAGGTCGCGATAGGAGAGGTCGCCGACCACGCGCTTCTCTTCTTCGGTGAGCGCCTTGTTCCAGGCTGGCGACGGCTGCATGAAGTAGCTGGTCTTCACACCGTTGTCGCGGGCCACCGCCTCGATGCCCCGGGCGTATTTCTGGTAGAGGCCGAGCTGGACGGCGAAGGCGCGGTCATGGTCGCGGCGTATGTCTTCGGGCATCTTGAAAATGCCGTTGAGCGTCGTCTTCTTGTTCGACTTGAAGCTGTCCTTGCCCTTGGCGGCGGCCTCGATGCCGCGGATCACCATGTAGGCGGCGTGCGACTTGCCGAGAATCGGGTTGAGCGCGAGCGTGCCTGCCAGCCGCCCCATCACCCAGCCGATCGCCGCGTCGCCGAAATTTTCGTCGGCGACGAACGGGTTGACGTCGATGAAGTTGCTGAGCGGCCGCTCGAGGCGTTCCTCGGCGCCCGGCCAGAAGAAGTAGTGCTCATTGAAACCATCCAGGGTCACCACGGCATCGACCGATGTCGCATAGAGCGAGAACAGGATGAACGCCTGCGGCTGTTTCCAGGCGCCATCACCACCATTCAGCACCAGGAACGGCTTGCCGTTCGGGCTGACATAATTCTTGTTCAGCTCCTCCTCGAGATAGCGCGGCGCCGGCGGCGCCGCGTTCTGGCCAAGCTGCGAGGCGACCGATCCGCCGGTCAGCAGGACAACGTAGCGATCGGGCCGCTTCAGGACGGTGAAATCGTCACCGAACAGGCCAACGTTGTTGACGAACGGAATCCCGCACGGGGGATTGGCGTGGTGGACGAAGGCGACATACGGATGCGGATAGAGGGTGTCGACATAGCGGCACGCCGAACCCTTGGTCGCGTCGCGAACGTAGGTGTTCTGGGTGCGCTCGTAGAGTTCGGCTGTCGGCGTGTAGCGGCCATCCTCGATGTACAGCCAGACAATGGCGGTAACCTCGACGACTGCCACCGCGAGAACGATGCCGATCAGGGCCGACACCCAGCCGAATATGCGTTGTTTCATCGCCCGCCCGTCATCTCTTGGTGCCACGAATCGCCTGCCACACGCGATGCGGTGTCGCCGGCATCTGAATGTTGCGCACGCCAAGCGGCCATAGCGCATCCATGATGGCGTTCATCACCGTGGGCGTCGAGCCGACCGTGCCGGACTCGCCGACCCCCTTGGCGCCCAGTGGATTGGTCTTGGCCGGCACCGAATCGTCGAGCGTGTTGTTGAAATCGGGAAAAGTATCGGCGCGCGGCATGGCGTAGTCCATGAAAGACCCGGTAATAAGCTGGCCGGTTTCGCGGTCGTAGACATTCTCCTCGAGCAATGCCTGACCGATGCCCTGGGCGCAGCCGCCCTGGATCTGGCCGAACACGATCGGACGGTGCAAGGGCCTGCCGACATCGTCGACCGTCGTATAGCGCTTGAGTTCGACCTGGCCGGTGTCCGGATCGATCTCGACTTCGCCGACGTGGGCACCGTTCGGCCAGGCGATCCCTTCGACCGAATTCACGTTCTCGATGTAGATGCGCTTGTCGGGCTGTTTCGCCGCGAGCTCGGCGAAGCCGATGCTGCGGTCGGTGCCGGCAATGGTAAACCTGCCGGAAGCGTAGGCGATGTCGGCAACGCTGGCCTCGAGCGCGTCGGCGGCGAGGTCCTTGCCCTTGGTCACCAGTTTCTCGCTGCCGACCAGCACGGCGGAACCGCCGATGTAGGCCGAACGCGAGCCCATCGAGCCGACGCCACCGACACGATCCGAATCGCCCATTGCGATCTCGATCTGGGAGGGGGCGATGCCGAGCAGTTCCGAGGCGAGCTGGGTAAAGCTGGTCTGCAAGCCCTGCCCCATGCCCTGGGTACCCATCCAGATCGTGACCTTGCCGTCGGCCTTGACCTCGTAGTGGGCCATTTCGTTCATGACCATGGCGCTGGTCCACTCGACGTAGGACGCCAGGCCGCGGCCGTAGAGCCTGCCGCGTCCCTCGGCTTCGGCCTTGCGCGCCGCAAAGCCCGCCCAGTCGGCCTGCTCCAGCGCCCGGGTGAGAAGCAGGTCGAAATCGCCCGAATCGTACTTCTCGCCCATCGCCGTGGTGTAGGGCATCTGCGACGGATTCACAAAATTGCGTCGCCGCAGTTCGCCCGGATCCATGCCGAGCTGACGGGACGCGGTGTCCATCAGACGCTCGAGATTGAGCAGACATTCCGGCCGGCCGGCGCCGCGATAGGCGCCGATGGTAGCCGTGTTGGTGATCACGCAGGTGATCTTGAGATCAACGACTGGAATGTCGTAGGTGCCGGTCGTCACCTTGGGACCGACGAACAACGGAATGGCGATGCCGGCGCGCGCCGGGCAGGCACCGATATTGGCGAACGCCTCCATGCGCAGCGCCAGGATCTTTCCGTCCTTGTCGAGTGCCAGCGACACCTTGTGGAACTGATCCCGGCCGGCGGTCGTGGCGGCGAACTCCTCGCCGCGCTCGGCGCGCCACTTCACGGGACGCTTCAGCACCTTGGTTGCCCATACCACCACCGACTCATCGGGCTGGATGCCAACTTTCATGCCGAAGCCGCCGCCGATGTCGCGAACAATCACGCGTACCTTGTCCTTGGACATCTTGAGCACGACCTCGGCCAAGGTATCACGCGTGACGGAGGGATTCTGGCTGCCGATATGGACAACGATCCGGTCGCCGTCCCATTCGGCCATCACCGCGCGCGGTTCCATGGCATTGACGATCAGCCGCTGGTGGACGATGTCGAGCGACACGACATGGGCCGCTGCCTTGAACGCGGCGTCCGACTTGGCGGCATCGCCGAAACGGTTGAAGCCCACGACGTTGCCCGGAGCGCCCTTCCACACCTGCGGTGCGCCGGGCTTCAGCGCATCCTCGATCTCGGTCACGGACGGCAGTTGATCGTACTCGACCTCGACCAGCTCGACGGCATCCTGCGCTTGTTCACGCGTCTCGGCCACAATCGCCACCACCGCTTCGCCGACGTAGCGCACGGCTTCGTGCGCCAGCGACGGGCGCGGCGTCATCTCGGGCATGCTGCCGTCGGCGTTGGGGAACATGGCCGGGAACGAGAAATCACCGGCGCCCTCCTTGGCCATGTAATCCCCGGTGAAAACCGCAATTACGCCCGGCGATTTCCTCGCCGCGGCCGTGTCGATGCCGACGATTTTCGCATGCGCGTGCGGCGACCTGACCAGGACCAGATGGGCCAGGTCCGGACGCGTCAGATTATCCGTGAACTCGCCGGTTCCCGTCAGAAGCCGGTTGTCCTCGACGCGCTTGATATATTGGGCCTTGCCGAACGCCGCCATACGCTACTCCTGCCGCTAGTACGCCCTCGATTCGGGCGGACTATAGCGGCGAGGCGGCGTCCGACAACCCGGCGCGACGGATGGTCCTAAGCTGGTTCCGGGCCGCTATTTCGCCGCCGCGGCTCCCGCCATGGCAACGACGGCATCCTGTTCGGATGTCACGCCCGAAACGCCGATCGCGCCGATGATCTTGCCGTCAACGACGATCGGCACACCGCCCTCCAGCGGCATCAAACCGGGAACCGCCAGCAGCCGCAGACCGGCACCACCCTGGGCGATCCCGTCCTGCAGGGCCTTGGTCGGCCGCCGGAGGTTGTTGGCCGTCACTGCCTTGCCGATCGAGATGTCGACGCTGCCATGCTGGGTGTTGTCCATCTTGGAAAACGCGGCGAGCCTGCCCGAACTGTCGACGATGGCGATCGCCACCGGCCAGTTGTTTTTCTTGGCCTCGGCCTCGGCTGCAGCCAGCGCCTTCTTGGCGGCATCCATTGAAATTCCCAGCCCATAGGCCGGCGGCGCCTGCGCTCCGGCGGCAAGCGGTAACACGAGCAATACGGCGGCCGCGGCCGCCACGATGAACCTGTTCATAATGTCAACTCCCGGTTGTCCAATCTCTGCGGATTGTGCCGGGACTATGGACCTTGCAGGACCGCCACACAGGCCCGCCACGGTCACATTCTGGTGAGAGGGTCAGTGCCTCAGGCTGGGCAACTCGGGCAGCGCCACGATGCGAATGCCCGCCGCCTCCAGGCCTTCGCGCACCGCCTTGGACACTGCGACGGCGGTCGGTCCGTCGCCATGGACGCAGATCGAATCGACATCGCAGGGGATGCGCTTGCCCGAGGTCGAATAGATCGCCTGTTCGTCGACCATGCGCCGCACATGGGCCACGGCCTGGGCGGCATCCTTGATCATCGAATTGGCCTCCTTGCGCGGCGTCAGGAAGCCGGCATCGGTATAGGTCCGATCGGCGAAGACTTCCTCTGCCGCCCGCAACCCGACCTTCCGTGCCGCCTTGCCCTGCTCGGTATTGGCCTGGGCCAGGAAGATGATGTCGCGGTCGATCGCCCTGGTCGCCCGGGCGATTGCTTCCGACATTTCGGCGCTTTCCGCCGACATGTTGCCCATCATGCCGTGCGGCTTGATGTGCGTGACCTTGGCGCCGTTCATGGCGGCAATCGCCTGCAGGGCACCGAGCTGATAGGCGATATTGGCCTCCAGCTCCTTGACCGACAGGTTGATCGCGCGGCGGCCGAAGCCCTGCAGATCGGCGAAGCTGGGATGGGCGCCGATGCTGACGCCGTTCGCCTGACAGAGAGCGACGGTGTCCACCATGACCACCGGGTCGCTGGCATGAAAGCCGCAGGCCACATTGGCCGACTTGACGATTTTCAGCACCTCGGCGTCGTTACCCATCACCCAGGGTCCGAAGCTCTCGCCGAGGTCGGAGTTGATGTTGACGAATCCGGCATTGGTGGCGGCCATGGGAGACTCCCTGAATCGAAGGCGCTATCCTAGCAGATGTGAGCGTTCGATACCTATCCTGCGGCGACACCGCCTTTACCGTCGAATTCGGCAACGAGATCTCCCCCGAAATCAACGGCCGGGTGATGGCCCTCCATGCAGAGATCGCGCATGCTAGGAACGCCGGCACGCTGGAAGGCGTCACCGAAACCGTGCCGACCATGCGCTCGCTGATGGTGGCCTATGATCCGCTCGCCACCTCGCGTGCCGACCTGCAGCCGCGGATCGATGCCCTGATCGCCCGTGGCCTGCCGACCGACATGGCGAGCCGCCGGGTCGTCATCCCGTGCTGCTACGACGATCCCGAGTTCGCGCCCGACCTCAGCGAAGTGGCGGAGCGCACGAAGCGGACGGTCGACCAGGTGATCGCCGCCCACCTCGCCTCGCCCTTCAAGGTGTACGTCCTGGGCTTCATGCCCGGCCTCGCCTACGTCGCTGGCCTCGACCGGGCTCTGTATCTGCCGCGGCGTGCGCAGCCGCGTGTGCGCGTACCGCGCTCGTCGGTGGCGATCGCCATGGACATGACGACGATCTACCCTTTCGAAAGTCCGGGGGGCTGGCATCTGATCGGTCGCACGCCGCTGTGGATGTTCGATAAGCGCCGCGAGCAGCCGGTGTTCCTCGCGCCAGGCGATTCGCTGGAGTTTCAGCGCATCGACCGCAAGGCCTTCGACCGTATCGCCCGGCAGGTCGAAGCCGGTGCCTTCGACTGGTCAGCCCTGGTGAACCCATGAGCGCGTCGCTGAAAGTTGTTCGGCCGGGACTGTTCGACACCGTCCAGGACACAGGCCGCACGGGCTACATGGCACTCGGCATCCCGACCGCCGGCGCGATGGACCGCATCGGTCTTCGCCTCGCCAACGCGTTGGTCGGCAATCCTCCGGATACCGCCGGTATCGAGATCGGCGTCATGGGACCCGATCTGCTGGTCGAAGCCGACAGTGTGCGCGTGGCCCTTGTCGGCCGGCTCTCGCCGTCGTTGATCGAAGGTCCTGACGCGCCGCCCAAGCCGCTGGAAGCCGACCGCACGCACCTGCTGAAGCGCGGCCAGATCCTGCGCGTCGGCATGATCGAGGGCGCCAGCACCGCCTATCTCTCTGTCGCCGGCGGCCTTGCCCTGCCCCCGTTCATGGGCAGTCTTTCGACTTATTCGCGCGCCGGTATTGGCGGCTTCGACGGCCGCAGGCTCGCAGCCGGCGATAGCCTGCCATTGGTGCTGGCGAGCGCCGCGCCCGGCGACGAGCGTAAGCTCGGTGTGGCCTTCGACTACGGCCGCGGCCCGATCCGGGTCGTATGGGGTCCACAGGACGAATACTTCAGCGACGAAGGCAAGCGCACCTTCATCACCGCCGAGTATCGCGCCTCCAAGGAAGCTGACCGCATGGGCATCCGCCTCGAAGGCCCTGTCATCGCCCATGCGACAAGTGTCGCCAGCGGTGGCGCCGACATCATCTCCGACGGCATCGCGCCCGGCGCAATCCAAGTGCCGGGCGCCGGCCTGCCCATCGTGCTGCTGGCCGACCGCCAGACCGTCGGTGGCTACCCGAAGATCGCCACCGTCACGTCGGTCGATCTGCCGCGGCTCGGCCGCCTGCTGCCAGGCCAGACGGTGCGATTTGAGGCGGTTTCCGTCGAACAGGCCGAGAAACTGCGGCGTGAACAGGAAGCGCAGCTCCTGCGCGCCATCGCTGGCCTCACCACAGCGCGCCCAGTAGGAGGCATCGACCTCGTCCGGCTCTACGAGGAAAATCTAATCGATGGCGTCATATATGATCCGACGGCGGTCTGAGCGTCTCGCGATCACTGGCCACAAGACGCCGCGCCACCAGCAAAACACTATTGCTGCCCGTTTCGTCCATCGGCTGCGCTCTTCCGCTTCGGCGCTTTCAGTCTAGCCGGTCGCGAGCGGCGTTGGTACGACACGAGACCGACCTGAATTGAAACAACGGTACCGGGGAACGACAAGATGAGCTGGCAACCGGAGATGGACGAACTGCGCCGCCGCCAGGAGTTGACGAAGCGCATGGGAGGCGCCGACAAGGTCAAGCGCCAGCACGACGGCGGCCGGCTCACTGTCCGCGAGCGCATCGATCGCCTGCTCGACAAGGATTCCTTCCGCGAACTCGGCAGTATCGCCGGCAAGGCCGAGTATGACGGCCGCAACGACCTCGTCGACCTGACACCGGCCAATGCCGTAATGGGCCGGGGAAAGATCGACGGCCGGTCGGTCGCCGTCACCGGCGACGATTTCACGGTTCGCGGCGGCTCGGCCGATGCCACGATCAAGGAAAAATCCAACTTCATCGAGCGCTACGCCAACCAGTACCGTGTGCCGGTCGTCCGCATGATCGAGGGCTCGGGCGGCGGGGGTTCGGTAAAGACCATCGAGACGACTGGCCGCGCCAATGTCCCCGGCGTCAGCGGCTGGGAATGGGTGGTGCAGAACATGGGTACCGTGCCGACAGTCGGGTTGGGGCTCGGATCGGTCGCCGGACTGGGCGCCGCCCGGCTTGCCGCCACGCACTACTCGGTGATGGTGAAGGAGATCTCGGCGATGTTCGTCGCCGGTCCACCGGTCGTAAACCGCCTTAGCCCCAAACAGTACGACAAGCAGGAACTTGGCGGTTGGGAGATCCAGCTGCGAGCTGGCGCCATTGACGAAGCGGTCGACAGTGAAGACGAGGCTTTCGCCGCCGCGCGCCGCTTTCTCTCCTACCTGCCCTCGTCAGTCTACGATGCGCCACCGCGTGGCCCTCGAACCGATGATCCGGCGCGGCGCGAGGAATCGCTGTTCGACGTCATCCCCCGCGACATTCGCAAGGTCTACCGCATCCGGCCGATCGTCGAGAAGATCGTCGACCAGGGCAGCTTCTTCGAGATGGGCAAGCTCTACGGCCGCTCGGTTGTCACCGGCTTTGCCCGAATCGACGGCTGGCCGGTCGCGGTGATGGCCAGCGACCCGATGTTCTATGGCGGCGGCTGGACCGCCGACGCTTGCCAGAAGGTGACGCGCTTCCTCGACATGGCCGAGACCTTCCATATGCCGGTCGTCTATTTCTGCGACTGCCCGGGTTTCTTGATCGGGCTCGAGGCCGAGAAGAGCGGCGTCATCCGCCAAGGCGTCCGTGCCATGTCGGCGATGTTCCAGACCACGGTGCCGTGGTGCACCTTCATCATCCGCAACGCCTTCGGTGTGGCGGGCGCGGCGCATCAGAACGGCGCCCGGGTAAATTGGCGCTACGCCTGGCCGTCAGGCCGCTGGGGATCGCTGCCGCTGGAGGGCGGCATCGAGGCCGCCTATCGCGCCGACATTGCCGACGCACCAGACCCCAAGGCGAAGATGGCGGAGATCGAGGAGCGCCTGAACAAGCTGCGCTCGCCGTTCCGCAGCGCCGAGACGTTCTGGATCGAGGAAATCATCGACCCGCGGGACACTCGAAGGATCCTGTGCGAATTCGTCGAACTGGCCGCCCCGATTCGTGGATCGGGCCGCATGGCGGCATGGATGCGGCCCTAGCTGCCCCAGCCGTACCCGCCAAGTTTCGGCAGCATGCCACAGGCCGGCTCGAACGGCGGATTGCTGAGATAGTCCTGGTCGGAAACGACATAGGCTTTGCCGGGCGTCCGGCTGATGACCGCAGCCAGGGCCGGGAACGACCAGTCCTGAAAGAACAGCTTGTTCGGCCATTCGTGCAGCGGCAGCGTCTCTGCGCGGACGATTCCGGCGCGGCCATCGACGACAATGCGCAGGCCCTCGAGGTAACCACTCCAAAGCCGCGTCAGAGCGATATCCGGGACCGCCGCGGCGAACGTCAGCGCGGTTAGCAATGCAACCATTCGGCGCGAAACGGGCTCAAGGCGCAGGACAACAAGCACCGCCGGCGGCCTCTCCCGCCGGGCGACGATGAGCCACATACCACCCAGCAGCAGTGCGAGCAGAATCCCCGCTGCCTGGCGCGCCACATAGTGAGAGGGCGGATAGAGGATCGAAGCCGGGTGCACGAGGCGCCACCACGGCGTCAGAGCAAGCAGGACGGCAATAACCCCCAGGACGACGATGGGCCCACGCCCCTGCAACCAGGCCGGATTGCGCAGTGCAGCCACGCCGCAAATCGCAAAGCCAACGAGAGGGATCGCGAACTGGATGTTTTGCCAGAAATCGACGCTGGTCGACCTCACCTTGAGGAAATGCGGATGGTCCCAGTAGTCGACGATCGTCGACATTGAAACCACCGCCGCACCAATGAAGGCGAGTGCGGCGATGGCATTGAGCACGCGGAGCCCGAGATCGGCGCTCGCGGCACGGCGGGACGCCCAGATGACCGCAGCCGCTACCAGCGGCCCCAGGTAAACCATGGCCTCGTAAGACCGCAGGCAAAGCGCCCCAATCGCGCAAAGGATCACGGCGTCGCGAATGCTCCGGCCGTTCGTCGTGAGAGCGACCATCATGGCGGCCGTAACCGCCGCAAAGGTCGGACTGTACTCACCGACGATGAAGAACGACGTCGGCAGATAGACCACGATAACGATGGCTACGACGACGGCGAGAAGCGAAGCGTCGTGTCGCACGCGCGCAAGCGCGAAATGATAGAAAGCCACCGGCACCGCGAACAGCGCGGCTGAATAGACCACCGCCAACAGCCTGGTATCCCGTACGCCGAACTCGGCCACTGCCAGAACCGGCAACTGCGTCAGCCAGTCAATGTGGGCACGGGCGGCGTAAAAGTCATGAAACCGCTCGTGGTCGAGCAGGCTCACCAGGAAAGCCGAGCCGTCCCAGAAGAGTCCGCGGGAAGTGACGGTGTCGTAGGCGGCCAATGCCCAAAGCAGCAGAACGACACTCCGATAGGCTGCGAGTTGGGAGATCGCGCGCATGCCTAGTCGCGCCACATGTAGGGGCCAAGATCGTACGGTTGCCCCGGCGGAAACGGCTGCCACCCCTCGAAGGCCCTGGGTGGCGCGACGATGCCGTCGCCGCGCTTGGCACGTAAAGCCAGACTGAGGCTCGGCAGGATCCAGGCTTCGACAAGGAGGAGGTGGGGATTCCTGGCCAGCGGCGTGTCCTCAAAGGCGATCACTCCGTCCCGCGCTCGTACCTCCAGGCGTATCGTATCGAGATATGAGATCCAGGTTCTGGTGAGATAGATGTCGGACGGCAAACCTGCCAGCATCATCGACAATGCAAAGGCGATGAAACGCCGCGACGCCTCGGGTGTCCTCAGGACCACAAGAGCCTGCAATTTGACTTGCAGGCTCGATCGATAGACCCAGATGAAGGCCACAATCGTCGCGATCACCAGTCCAGCCGCCGTGCGCGCCACGTATTGCGACTTGGCCAGCGGTCGGACCAGCGTATCGCTGAGCGCCAGCAGCGGCGACAACGCCAGGATCGCCAGAAACAGCCCGGCCCACCAATAAGGCCTCGCCACGAGCAACGCCTGTGGTTTGAACAATGCCCACCCTACGACCACCAGGGCGGCCGCCAGGGCCATGTCGAACTGGAGATTTTGCCAGAAGTTCGTGGCCGTCGCGACGGTATCGCTGAGATGTTCGACGGAATGAGGTTTGAGAATGGACCCCGTCGCCACGACCATGCCGGCGAGGAACAGGCCCGCCGCCACAAGGTGCAGCCCGGTCGCGAAAACCGGCCGCGACGGCGCCCTGCGAATTGCCCAGAAGATCATCGCTGCCAGCAAGGGACCGAGGTAGATCATCACCTCGTAGGTCCGCATGGCGGCAAATGCGATGGCAGCCAGCACCAAGCCATCGAACAGAGTAAGTCGCTCGGCCGTGGCCAACCGGACCGCGGCCAGGATCACGATCGCATAGGCAGTATTGTATTCACCGACGATGAAGAACGAGGTCGTCATGAACACCACGGCGATCGCTGCCACGACGGCCGCGAGCAGCACAGGATCATTCTTCGCCCGCATCAAGGCGAGGTGATAGAGAGCGGTCGGTACGGCAAACAGACCAAATGACAGCAAGCGTGCCAGCAGGTGCAGGTCAGTGACGCCCAGGAACAGTGCGGCCAACATTGGAATCTGGCCCATCACCATCGCGTAGAGACGCGGCGCGTAAAAGTCGAAGAACCACTCGCGGCGGACAATCTGGACGAGGAAAGCCGAGCCGTCGACGAAAAGCCCCCGGCTCTCCCAGCTATGCCAGAGTGCCAGTCCCCAAAGCAGACCGATCGTCGTTCGGTAGGCGATTACTGTCGTTGGCATGCGCAAGCGAGCGGGCTCTACAGGACCGTTGGGACGGACGCAAGCGGTCCCGGCTTGCGGTCCCAAGGGGGCGCTGTTAGCAAGGCGCCGCAAACGAGGGCCGACGATGCTCAGTTGGGAGAAAATTGACGCAATTCCGGGCTGGTTCATGTTCCAGTCCTATTGTGTGTGGCGTGCGCTGCTCGATCAGCAGTCCGGGGTGACCGGGGATCTGTTCGAGATCGGCGTGTGGCGCGGCCGGTCGGCCTCGGTACTGGCCGCCTATCGCAAAGGCAGTGAAAAACTCTACCTTTGCGACCTCAGGTTGGACGAGCCGGCGGTGCAGCGTGCCATCCAGTCGGTCGGCGTGGAGCCGGCCAACGTCGTGCCCCTTTCCGGCCCGTCGGCCGACCTGCCGGCAAAGCTCGACTTTAGTGCCATGCACCAGACCGTGCGCTGGCTCCACATCGACGGAGAGCACACCGGCACTGCGGTCTATCGTGAGCTCGAATTCGCCAACCGGATCGTCAACGCCGACGGCATCGTGGTGATCGACGACTTCTTCTCGCCGCGCTATCCGGCCAACACGACGGAGGTGATCCGCTATCTCGAGAAGAATCCCTTTCATTTCCGGTTGCTCGCCGTAGGCTTCAACAAGGGTTACCTCTGCCGCCCCGAGAGTCTGCCCAGGTACATGGATTTCATGGCGTCGGGAATGTCACGAGCGCTCGGCTCCTATGGCGCCAAGACCACGATCTTCAAGACCACCGGTCCGTGGGACACCGATGCCGTCGGCATCACCGACTATGTCGAGGATGCCGGCCCGGTCGCCGGCCCCGACAACGAACCGCAGCGCTGGCACATGATGCGCACCCGGCACATCTGGACGCCGTGGCGTCACGTCCAGAACGGCTGGCGCATGCTGCGCGGCGGCTGAGCTCAGGACGGCTTTGCGATCTTCATCTGATCGTCGAGGTCGTCGGCGATAAAGTGACGCACGACCTCGTCGAGGTCCTTATCGGTCTCGAACCCGAGCGCGCGGGAGCGTTTCGAGGCGATCCCTTGAGGCCAGCCGTCACAGATCTTCTGGATGGCGGGATCATGTCGCCAGGTCACCTTGCCGACTTTTCGGTTGCCGGCATGGCGGCCAACGGCGGACTCCAGTTCCTTCGCGGTCACGTTGATGCCGTTCAACAGGAGCGTGCGGCCCGGTCCGAACGCATCGACCGGCAGGTCGTGCAGACGCGCAAACGCATCCACCGTTTTGCGCGGACTGAGCACGACCATGATGGTTTCCGGTGTCACCGGGCAGACGACGTCGATGCCGGTGAGGGGTTCGCGCACAACCGAACTGGCCCATGTCGAGGCTGCCTTGTTGGGCAATCCCGTGCGGACACAAATCGTCGGCAAGCGTACCGAAGTCCCGCGCAAGAAGCCCTTGCGGGTGTAGTCGCGGACCAGGAATTCGCCGATCGACTTTTGCGCGCCATAGGAGGTCTGCGGCGTGAGCGGCGTATCGTCGGTCACGGCCGGCGGCAGGTCGCCGCCGAAGGCTGCCAGCGAACTGGTGAAGACGACCCTCGGGTTGGTACCAAGCGCGCGGCAGGCTTCCAGCACATTGCGCGTGCCGTCGAGATTGACCCGGTAGCCGAGGTCGAAGTCTGCTTCGGCGCCGGCGCTCACGACGGCGGCAAAATGGAACACCGTGGCGGCGCCCTGCACGATCGATTGCACGGTGGCAAAATTGGAGATGTCGCCGGCCACGGCCTTGACCCTCGGATCGTCGAGGCCCGGCCCGCTCGCCATGGCGACATCGAACAGCAACAGTTCACTCACCTGTTCGGCTGCACCCGACGGCCCGGCCAGCGTGCCCTGCTGCAGGATTCGCCGGGCCAGCTTCTTACCGAGGAAACCCGCGCCGCCGGTGATGACCACTTTCATGCCGTCTCCATCCCGATGTCGTTTCGTCAAGGAAAGTGTGCACAGATCGCCCGCGCAGTCTATGTTGGTGGCGATGGCAGGATCGAATGAAATCGTCGTCTTCAAGGACGCTTTGATCCTGCTGGGCACGGCCGCCGTCGTGGCCCCTATCGTGCACCGCCTCAAGGTCAGTCCGGTTCTGGGCTTTCTTGTCGTCGGTGCCGTGCTCGGCCCGCATGGGCTCGGCAGGCTCGCCGAACATTCACGGGCCATCGATTGGCTGACGGTAACGGGCGAGAAGCAGATCGCCTTCATGGCCGATCTGGGCATCGTCTTCCTGCTGTTCTTCATCGGCCTCGAAGTCTCGATGCGGCGACTGCTGACCATGCGCCGCCTGGTGTTTGCCCTGGGTGGCCTCCAGACGTCTCTGACGGCAATTGCCATCAGCCTCGCGGCGCTGTGGCTCGGCCAGCCGCCGGCGGCAGCCCTGATCATCGGCGCCTGCCTTGCCCTTTCTTCGACGGCGATCGTGATGGAACTGCTTTCGGGCCAGCGCCGCATGATGTCGACCACGGGCCGCACCAGCTTCTCGATC
>ERZ890510.958-NODE-958-length-20498-cov-7.119258_pt1 | contig 20498 bp, 17 predicted proteins | sample MGYA00521265_ERZ890510 | MGnify/ENA primary metagenome ERZ890510 (study PRJEB32303, sample SAMEA104408624) | aquatic metagenome | biome: Brackish water; feature: Chemocline; material: water | place: Baltic Sea | collected 2014-10-26T21:54:00 | depth 110 m ...
CAATCATGGGCTGCGACCTCGGGATCCGGTGTGAAGAAGAGGCGGCATAGCCACCGCCAGTAAGTTGCCGTCGGTCGATTGGCTGACCCTGCTGGTCCAGAACGAGCAAGGTTACCTCAACCTGATGCGGCTGGTCAGTCGAGCCCATCTCGACTTCAAGACCGGGTCGGTGTCGGCACTGCCGCTGGCCGAACTGGAGGGCCACAGCGAGGGTCTGCTGGCGTTCACAGGCAGTGCGAGCAGCGGCGTAGGCCGACTGCTGGCCGCCGGTCAGGTCCCGGCGGCGGCCCACATGCTGGAGCGGCTGCAGAAGTCGTTCGATAACAGGCTCTACATCGAATTGCAGCGCCATGGCGAAGATGGCGAACGGCGCCTCGAGGAGGCAATACTAGATCTCGCCTATACGCGGAATCTGCCGCTGGTTGCCACCAACGACGTGCACTTTCCGAAGGCGTCGATGTACGAGGCGCATGACGTGCTCCTTTGCATTGAACAAGGCGTTCACATCGAGGATCCCAACCGGCGGCGGTTGACGCCGGAGTACTACTTCAAGTCGGCGGCGGAAATGCGCAACGCCTTCTCGGATTTGCCGGAAGCCTGCGACAATACCCTGACGATTGCCAGGCGTTGCGCCTACATGCCCGAGCCGCGCAAGCCGATCCTGCCGCGTTACACGAAGCTTGGCGGCCGCGCGGAGAAAGATGCTCTGAAGGAGATGGCCGAAAATGGTCTTGCCGCCCTGAGGGCGGGAAGCCGGCTGGCCGACGATATCGCTTTCGAGCGCTACCAGGAGCGCCTCGTCTACGAACTCAACATGATCGAGAAGATGGGCTTCTCAGGCTATTTTCTGATCGTTGCCGACTTCATCCAGTGGGCAAAGGACAACGGCATCCCTGTCGGACCGGGCCGTGGCTCAGGCGCAGGTTCTCTCGTGGCCTGGGCGCTGAAGATCACCGACCTCGATCCGCTGCGGTGGGGACTGCTGTTCGAGCGGTTTCTCAATCCTGAACGCGTATCGATGCCGGACTTCGACATCGACTTCTGCCAGGACAAGCGAGACCGGGTGATCCGCTACGTACGCGACGAATACGGGCACGACCGCGTCGCCGCCATCATCACCTTTGGAAAGCTTCAGGCGAGAGCGGTGTTGCGTGACGTCGGGCGCGTGCTCGGCATGCCCTATGGCCAGGTCGATCGCATCTGCAAGCTTGTGCCGAACAACCCAGCCAAGCCTGTGACACTGGCCCAGGCTCTCGATAGTGAGCAGCTCCTGAAGGAGCAGTATCAGGCGGATGACGAGATCAAGAGGCTGATCGATCTCGCGCTGCAGCTCGAAGGCCTGTTTCGCAACGCTTCCACCCATGCCGCCGGAGTCGTGATCGGCGACCGTCCGCTCGAAGAACTGGTACCTCTCTACCGCGATACCGATAACAAGGAGTCCTTGCCGGCAACCCAGTTCAACATGAAGTGGGTCGAGACCGCCGGTCTGGTAAAATTTGACTTCCTCGGGCTGAAGACGCTGACAGTGATCGAAAAGGCCTGCGGCCTGATCGGAAAAGACAAGATTCAGATCGACAAGATTCCGCTCGATGACGAACCAACCTTCAGGATGCTGGCCAAGGGCGACGCCTACGGGGTCTTCCAGATGGAAGGCAGCGGCATGCGCGACATCCTCAGTAAGCTGAAGCCCAACCGCTTCGAGGACCTGATCGCGCTGGTGGCGCTCTACCGTCCAGGCCCGATGGACGACATTCCAACCTACATCAGCGTCAAGAATGGCCAGGAGAAGCCGGATTATCTCCACCCCTCGCTGAAGGGCATCCTGGAAGAGACCTATGGCATCATGGTCTATCAGGAGCAGGTGATGCAGATTGCCCAGGTGCTCAGCGGCTATTCGCTGGGTGGTGCAGATCTTCTGCGTCGCGCCATGGGCAAGAAGATCCAGTCCGAGATGGATGCGCAACGGACGACGTTCATCGAAGGTGCGCGAAAGAACGAGGTCGAGGACGCGCGCGCCTCGATGATCTTCGACAAGGTCGCCAAGTTTGCAGGCTATGGCTTCAACAAGTGCCACTCTGCGCCGTACGCACTGGTCGCCTATCAGACCGCCTACCTCAAGGCGAACTATCCGGTCGAGTTCTTTGCCGCGTCAATGACGCTCGACATGGGCAACACCGACAAGCTTGGCAATTTTCGGCGCGAACTGGAACGACTGCAGATCCCTCTTCTGGCGCCGGACGTGAACAAGTCCATGGCGGAGTTCGCGGTCGAAACAACGCCGGAAGGCAAGCAGGCGGTTCGCTACGCCCTGTCGGCAATCAAAGGTGTCGGCCGCGAGGCCATGATCCGCCTTGCCGAGGAACGCCTCGCGGAGGGACCGTTCAAGGACCTGTTCGATGTTGCCGAGCGGCTGGATCAACGCGTGGTGAACAAGCGGCTGATCGAGAGCCTGGTGAAGGCGGGCGTCTTTGACTCGCTAAACAAGAACCGTGCTCAGACCTTCGGTGCGGTGGAGGCGCTGACGCGCCATTCACAAGCGACCCACGAAGCGCGAGGCAGCGACCAGAACAGCCTGTTCGGCGACGATACCGCGCAACGCCGGCCGCAGTTTCCCAAGACGCCTGACTGGGCACCGATGGAGCGACTGCAGCATGAGTTCGGTGCGATCGGGTTCTATCTTTCGTCGCACCCGCTGGCCGCCTATGAGCGAAGTCTGCAGCGGCTGGGGGTCTGCCGCGCTGCGGACTTGCCGGCGCTGCTGATGCGCGGCACGCCGGGCCGTATCAAGCTTGCGGGCACCGTCATCGATCGAATGGAGCGGACTTCGGCCAAGGGGAACCGCTTTGCCTTCGTGCAGTGTTCGGATCAGTCGGGTGCCTTCGAATTGACGGTGTTCAGTGAGCTGCTGGGCAGTAAGCGCAATCTCCTGGAGCCGGGGCAAGCCGTGTTGGTTTCGGCGGATGGGCGGCTCGACGGCGAGCAGGTGAAACTTACGGCGCAGTCCGTCGAGAAGCTCGAAGACGCCGCGGTCAATTCGGCTGCCGGCCTGCGCATCATCCTTTCCGATCCGTCTGCTCTCGAAGCGCTCCGCAAGACGCTCGACGGCAAACGAGGGCGGGGACGTGTCACGTTGGTTGTTCCGATGTCCGACGACGCGGAAGCTGAAGTGACGCTGCCGGGGACCTATTCCATCGCGGGCGGCTTGCGCGATGCCATCGGAAGTCTTGCGGGCGTGGCACAGGTGGAGGAGATTTGAGCCGTCAGGCCGGCCTCTTTGAAGCGCCCGGCCCGACCAAACGCCGTGCGCCGGGCGCGAAAGACGTTAGGCCGGCTTTGGGATCGCCCTTGCTTCAAGCGCCGGCTTTGCCGCCCGAAATTCATCTTGGGACTTCATCTTGGTTCTTTCCTGGCTGGCGCGGGCTGGTCTACGAGGGGGTTCACCCGCAGACGACGCTTAGTCGGTATGGGCTTGCTGCTTACGCCGATATCCCGCTGCTGCGGACCGTGAGCCTCGACCGGACATTCTATGCACCGATTTCGGCCGTCGAGTACGCGCGCTACGCCACGCAAGTGCCGGACAATTTCAGTTTCGTCGTGAAGGCGCCCTCGCTGGTCTGCGATGCCGTGATGCGCGATGAGGAGGGACGAGGGAAGGTTGCCAATCCGCATTTCCTCGATGCCGCCATCGCCGCCCGTGAATTCGTCGTGCCCTGTCTCGAGGGCCTGGGCGCCAAAGCGGGTCCTCTTGTCTTTCAGGTCTCGCCGTTGCCGCGGGAGTTGGTTGCTGATCCAGCCGCGTTGGTCGAGCGGCTGGCGGCCTTTTTCGCCGCCCTGCCGCGCGAACTCGGCACGCATCGGCCGCTCTATGCGGTCGAACTGCGAAACGCCGAACTGCTGACCCCTCGCTTGATGCGCATGCTGGTGGCCGCGGATGTCCGCTATTGCATCGGTCTGCATGACAGAATGCCCGAGGTCGAGCGTCAGGCGGTGGCGCTTCGGATGCTCGACGGCGACAAATCCGGGCCGCTGGTGGTCAGGTGGAACCTGCACCGCGGGTTTCTCTACCAGGCAGCCAAGCAACGGTATGAACCATACGACCGGCTTGTGGACGAAGACCTCGAAACCCGGCGTGTCCTGGCTGGCATGGCGGCCGATGTCTTCAAGGCTGGGCAGAAGGTCTGGATCACCGCCAATAACAAAGCCGAAGGGAGTGCTCCGCTTTCAATCCTCAAATTGGCTGGGGAAATCGCCCGGGCGATGGTCTAAGGCCTTGATTTCATTGGTGCTTGCAATTCCGGGCATTAGCCCCTAGAAACACGCCACTTCGCACGCGGGTTTGCGGTCGACGGGGAGACATCCCGCCGCTCGCTCCGGTGTCTGGAAACAGACGACGCCCGCGGAGGCCTAACCGGAAAAGGAGAACGGCATGGCTATGCCGACATTTACGATGCGCCAGCTGCTGGAAGCTGGAGTCCATTTCGGCCATCACACGCGCCGCTGGAATCCCAAGATGAAGCCGTACCTGTTCGGGGTACGCAACGGCGTCCATATCATCGATCTCACCAAGACGGTGCCGTTGCTTGAGCAGGCGCTGCTGCGGGTCCGCGAGGTTGTGGCCAGCGGCGGTCGCGTCCTGTTCGTCGGCACCAAGGCCGCGGCCTCCGAGCGCGTCGCCGAAGCCGCCAAGCGTTGCGGACAGTACTATGTGAACCATCGCTGGCTCGGTGGAATGATCACGAATTGGCAAACCATCTCCGCCTCGATCAAGCGGCTGCGCGAGCTCGACGAACGCCTCAAGGGCGATGTCATGGGCTTGACCAAGAAAGAACAGCTCGATCTGACACGCGAACGCGACAAGCTCGAGCGGTCTCTAGGCGGAATCAAGGAGATGGGCGGTACGCCTGACCTGTTGTTCATCATCGACACCAACAAGGAAGCGATCGCCGTGCTGGAAGCGCGCAAGCGCGGCATTCCGATCGTGGCGGTCCTCGACAGCAACTCCGATCCCGATGGCATCGACTTCCCAATCCCCGGCAACGATGATGCAATTCGTGCTGTTTCGTTGTTCTGCGAGCTCTTGTCGGGTGCAGTGCTCGACGGCATCCGTGCCGAGATTGCGGCGTCGGGTGGCGATGTCGGTGCACTCAGTGAGCCGCCGGTAGAGGAAGCGCCTGCGGCATCCGTTGACGTTGCTGCCGAAGCGACGCCGGCGGCTTAAGGGCAGGCCCTTACGACGAAGATTGACGGGGCCGGTCGGAAGACCGGCCCTTGTTGCACCACACGGGCGCACCAAACGGAGCAGAACATGGCTGAGATCACCGCCTCCCTGGTCAAGGAACTGCGCGAGAAAACCGGCGCAGGCATGATGGATTGCAAGAAGGCACTGGGAGAAACGCAGGGCGACCTTGAAAAGGCGGTCGACTGGCTTCGCACGAAGGGGCTTTCGGCCGCCGCCAAGAAGGCCGGCCGCATCGCGGCAGAAGGACTGGTTGGCGTGATCGCCAGCGATAGCCGCGGCGCTGTCATCGAGGTTAATGCCGAGACCGACTTCGTCGGGCGCAACGACATCTTCCAGAAATTCGTCTCGGCCGCTGCACGCTCCGCACTTGATTCCGGTGGCGACATGACAAAGGTCGCTGCGGCGCCGTTTCCCGGCACCGGCCGCGACATTCAGGGCGAACTTACGCATCTGATCGCTACCATCGGTGAGAACATGTCGCTGCGCCGGACGGCGTCGATTTCAGTGTCGGACGGCGTCGTGTCCAGCTACGTCCATAATGCCGTGGCTCCGGATCTCGGCAAGATCGGTGTCCTGGTTGCGCTCGAGTCAACGGGTGACAAGGCCAAGCTTGCCGTCCTGGCAAAGCAGATCGCCATGCATGTGGCCGCAGCCAATCCGCAGTCGCTGACCGTGGCGGACCTCGACCAGGCAGCGATTGAACGTGAGCGGGCAGTGCTGGCGGAAAAAGCTGGCCAGGCCGGCAAGACCGCCGACATCGTCGCTAAGATGGTTGAGGGCGGATTGCGCAAGTTCCATCAGGAAGTGGTGCTGCTCGAGCAGGTCTTCGTGATTGATGGCAAGAGCCGTGTCTCCAAGGTCATCGATGATGCCGCCAAGCAGGTCGGCGCACCGGTGCGGCTGGCCGGCTTTCTGCGGTTTGCCCTGGGAGAAGGAATAGAGAAGAAATCAGAGGACTTCGCCGCCGAGGTGGCTGCCCAGCTCAAGAAGTAGTATGAATTCGGTACCGGTGCGCGGGCAGGAAGCCCGCGCCGCCCAAGAACACGTACTCAGAGGCATCTGATGCCATCCGGTCCCCGTTATCGTCGCGTCCTTCTCAAGCTCTCGGGAGAGGGCTTGATGGGCAGTCGGGATTACGGTCTGGACCCTGCCATGGTTGCCATGGTTGCGCAGGAAGTGAAGGCCGTGCATGACATGGGCGTTCAGGTTTCCCTGGTGATTGGCGGGGGCAACATCTTCCGTGGCGTCTCGGCCGCCGCCTCCGGCATGGACCGTGCCAGCGGGGATTACATGGGGATGCTGGCGACCGTCATCAATTCGCTTGCCATGCAAAGCGCGCTGGAGCGCCAGGGCCTGCAAACCCGGGTCCAGTCTGCCATTCCGATGACGACGGTATGCGAGCCTTACATTCGCCGTCGGGCCGCTCGACACATGGAGAAGGGGCGGGTTGTGATTTTTGCTGCTGGCACCGGTAACCCGTTCTTCACCACGGACACCGCAGCGGCGCTGCGAGCCGCCGAGATGGGGGTAGATGCGCTGCTGAAGGGGACCCAGGTCGACGGGGTGTACTCAGCAGATCCGCGCAAGGACAGGAACGCCAAGCGCTACGAAACATTGAACTACATGGAAGTTCTGTCGCGCGATTTGCAGGTAATGGATGCGTCGGCAATTTCGCTGGCGCGCGAAAATCACATCCCGATCATCGTGTTCGACATCCATAAATCCGGTGCGTTCGCCGCGACGATGCGCGGGGAGGGAACCTTCACCATCATCAAGGACGGGGACTGACGATGAGTGCGGATGTCAACGAACTCGAGAAGCGCATGCAAAGCGCCATGGACGCTTTGAAGAAGGAATTCACCGGTCTCAGGACCGGTCGGGCGTCGGTCAATTTGCTCGATCCCGTGATGGTCGAGGCCTATGGCCAGCGCATGTCCCTAAATCAGGTTGGAACGGTCAGCGCTCCTGAGCCGCGCCTGCTTACGGTCAGTGTTTGGGACAAGGGCCTGGTCGTCGCCACGGCAAAGGCCATCCGCGAAGCCGGGCTCGGCCTCAATCCGGCACCCGACGGCCAAATGATTCGCATTCCCATTCCTGAACTGACCAGCGAGCGGCGAGCCGAACTCGCCAAACTCGCGCACAAGTACGCAGAACACGGCCGGGTCGCCGTCCGCAACGTGCGGCGCGACGGCATGGACGCACTGAAAAAGGCCGAGAAAGACCACAAGATTTCGCAAGATGAACATCGCCAGAAAGCCGACGAAGTGCAGAAGCTTACCGACCGCTACGTGAAGCTGGTCGACGAGTCGCTTGTCCACAAGGAAAAAGAGATCAAGACGGTTTGATGTCGACCGCATCGCTACCCGCCAACCCAGATCCGTCGCCAGGTCCCAATCACGTCGCCATCATCATGGATGGCAACGGCCGGTGGGCAAAGGCGCGGAGATTACCGCGCGTGGCGGGACACCGGCGGGGTGCGGATGCGGTGCGCCGTGTCGTCCGCGGCGCTGGCGATCTCGGCATTCCGATGTTGACGTTGTTTGCTTTTTCCACGGAAAACTGGACCCGGCCTGCCGACGAAGTCAGCGATCTGATGGGACTGCTACGTCACTACTTGCGGAGTGAACTAGAGGAACTACGGAAGAATGGCGTGCGGCTGCGGGTCATTGGAAACCGCGACGGTCTGGCATCCGACATCGTGGGCGACATCGCCGATGCCGAGAGCATGACTCGCGGCAACAGCCGGATCGACGTCAACATCTGCATCAACTATGGCTCACGCGACGAAATTCTGCGGGCCACGCGTAGTCTGGCGCGGCAGGTCGCGGCCGGCGAACTCGCCGCCGATGGAATCGACGCTAACCTTTTCGAGCGTGAATTGTTGACAGCGGGGTTGCCCGATCCGGATCTGTTGATTCGGACAAGTGGAGAGCAACGCATCAGCAATTTTCTTCTTTGGCAATGCGCCTACTCGGAATTGGTATTCGTCGATACGCTATGGCCGGATTTCGGCAAGGAAGAGCTGGAAAAGGCAATCATCGAATTCCGGCGGCGTGAACGGCGTTATGGCGGCGTCAGCGGCTGACGCTCCAGTGGTTCGTGAGGGGCGGTTTCGCGGTCTGCTGCTGCGGGTCCTGTCTGCTGCTGTCCTGGGACCGTTGCTGTTGGCGGCAGTTTGGTACGGGTTTCCCTGGATCGATTTCATCGCGGCGCTGGCGGCACCGCTTATCATTCTCGAATGGATCCGGCTGACCCGAGGGCGGCAGGTAGTCAGGCTGTTGGTCTGTGTCTACACGCTGGCCGCGTTGGCGGCACTCTTGTGGCTACGCCACCAACCTGCGCTTGGCCGGGAGACAGTGATCTGGATCCTTGTCTGCATCTGGGCGACCGACATAGGGGCCTATTTTGTCGGCGTCTCGGCCGGTGGCGCCAAACTCGCCCCGCGCATCAGCCCCGGCAAGACGTGGTCGGGCCTGATCGGCGGAATGGCATGGGCGGCGATGGCTAGTGCCATGGCAGGACTTGCCTTCGGACTGGGAGAGACGTTCAAGCTGGCGATGATCGGCGCTGGTCTGGCGGTCGTCGGACAACTGGGAGACCTGCTCGAATCGGCGATCAAACGTGGGGCCGGAGCGAAGGACAGCGGTAATCTGATTCCAGGGCACGGCGGGCTGCTCGATCGGGTCGATGGCCTGGTTGCGGTTCTGGTCGCGGTAGCGCTTGTACGCCTGACAGTTGGTGGAACGTGGCCATGGACCTGACACGCTGGTCGGCGCCTTCGCATGACCGGCCGCGTGGCGTGACCATTCTCGGTTCCACCGGCTCAGTTGGGCAGAGCACCGTCGATCTCATTGCTCGCGATCCGGCGCGCTATCGAGTCGAGGCGCTGGTTGCCGGGTCCTCGGTCGAACTGCTCGCCGAGCAAGCTTGCCGGCTGCGCGCCAAGTTTGCGGTCGTCGCTGATCCCGAGTGCTACGGCGCTCTAAAGGAAGCGTTGGCCGGGACCTCGACCGAGGCCGCTGCCGGGCCAGAGGCGGTCACGGAGGCCGCGCTACGCCCGGCCGAGTGGGTGATGGCGGCAATCGTGGGCTTTGCCGGACTGGCGTCCACGCTGGTTGCTGCGCGCCGCGGCGCCATCGTGGCGTTGGCCAACAAGGAGGCTCTGGTCTGCGCAGGCCGTCTGCTGATCGACGCGATAGAGCAATCGGGCGGCGTTCTGTTGCCGGTTGATTCCGAGCACAACGCAATCTTCCAGGTCTTCGAGCCGCGACAGCGCCATGCGATCGATCGGTTGATCCTGACGGCCTCCGGCGGCCCTTTCCGCAATTGGTCTCTGGCCGACATGGCTGAGGCAACGCCAGAGCAGGCGCTGGCCCATCCCAACTGGGACATGGGCGACAAGATATCGATTGATTCTGCGACTCTGATGAACAAGGGCCTCGAATTCATCGAAGCGCACTTGCTTTTCGGCCTGCCGCCAGAGCAAGTCGAAATCATTGTGCACCCGCAATCCGTCATCCATTCGATGGTGGCCTATCGCGATGGCTCGGTGCTGGCCCAATTGGGCACGGCCGACATGCGTGTGCCGATTTCCCACGCCCTCGGCTGGCCGTCGCGAATCGACGGGCCGGCCGCGCGGCTGGATTTCGCGAGTCTCTCGGCATTGACGTTTGAACCGCCCGATTCCGGCCGCTTTCCTGCCCTACGGCTGGCGCGTGAGGCATTAGTAACCGGCGGACTTGCGTCCATTGTGCTGAACGCGGCCAATGAAACAGCGGTTGCGGCGTTTCTGGCGCGTCGAATTGGCTTTCTTGATATCGCTCGCATCGTCGAGGATGTGCTGATCGGTTGGGCCGGCCTGGGGACGCCGGTCGAGGCACTGCAGCATGTTCAGGCGGCCGATCGCGAGGCCCGCGGGCGCGCCGAGGAAAGTTGCCGGCGGCGCTCTCTAAGTAATTGAAATAGCATGACAATAATGATGTAGTGAGCCATGCAAAGCGTCATCAGCCTATTTACGACATATCTGCCGTACTTTGTTCTGGTCTTGACGCTGCTCGTGTTTATTCACGAGTTCGGCCACTACTGGGTGGCCCGTCGTTTCGGCATTCACGCCGAGGTTTTCTCGATTGGCTTTGGACCGGAGTTGTTTGGCTGGACCGATCGTAATGGCACTCGATGGAAAGTCTCGGCGGTGCCCCTGGGCGGCTATGTGAAGTTCCTGGGTGATAGCGACGAGACCAGCGCAACGCCATCCGACGTTCCACTTTCTGCCGAGCAAAGGCGCGGCAGTTTCTTCGCGCAGCCCCTGTACGCGCGCGCTGCTGTCGTGCTGGGCGGGCCGGCCGCCAATCTACTGTTCGCGTTTCTCGTGTTGACCATCGTTTTCTTCGTCGCTGGCGAGCCCTACTCACCAGCAACGGTCGCAGTCCGGGCCGACGGGCCGGCGGCGAGGGCGGGGCTTCGAAGCGGCGATGAAGTCGTCCGTCTGGCTGACAACAGGATCGATCGCTATGAGGACATCCAGGAGGCGCAGTTTCTCTACTGGGCGAAGCCCATGGCAGTTGAGTTCCGTCGCGGCGGTCAGTTGCTGCGGGGCGAAATCATCCCTCAACTTTGCGAGCGCACCGATCGCTACAATAACACGCTGCGCTATGGCGAATTGGGACTGGATCAACTGGTCCGTCCGGTAGTCGGAGGGTTTTCACCAAACGGGCCAGCCGAGGCGGCCGGTCTCAAGGTGGGCGATCTGCTGCTTGAGATCGAAGGCGAGCCCGTTGAGTATTTCGCGCGTATCCCAGAGATGATCGGCGCGCGCGCTGGCCAGCCTCTGGTTGTGAAGTACGATCGCGAGGGGCAGCGCCAGGAGACGACCATCGTCCCGGTTGCCGACAGAATGGTCGACTGCACCGGCAAAGAGCAGCTTATTGGCCGCCTCCGCGTTCGGCCGGCCGGGATCACGGAGCTCCGTGGTCATGGCGTGCTGGGGGCCATGGGAGCGGGTGTACGAGCCGTTTGGGGCATGACGACGATGTTTTATACGTCGATCGGCCAGATTCTGACCGCGACGCGGCCGGTCGACGAGTTGGGCGGACCGATCCGTATTGCCAAGGCAGCCGGCGAGGCCTCGCATGCCGGCTGGGTCGGAATTCTCAATCTGGTGATTGCGCTTTCCGTGGTGCTTGGAGTGTTCAACCTGCTCCCTATACCAATGCTCGATGGCGGCCATTTGGCGATGTATCTTTACGAGGCCGTGCGGGGAAAACCTCTCAGCCTGAAAGCGCAAGAGTTCGGGCTTAGGGTAGGATTCGCACTGGTGGTGGGTGTGGCGTTGATCGCGACGTTCAATGACATCAAGCTATTGCTGCGGTGATTTCATCGGTACCTGGATAGTCGGGGTGGGAGACAAAAAGGGTGGCTAAGTCGTTGATCCCGGTCTATGAAGCGGCGTTCCTGAATGTGTCTATCGGCAGGTCTGGACAGTGCCGGGAGTGAGCTTGATCGTTCGTTGGGTCGTATTGGCTGTTGCCGCAGTTTTTGCATTCGGTACGACGGCGTACGCCCAGCGTGGCGGAGCCGCCGCCGGTGGCACGATCGCGGCTGTTCAAATCCAGGGCAATGTTCGCGCCGAAGTAGAGACGGTCCGGTCATATCTGCAATTGAAGGTAGGCCAACCGTACGACGCGGCTGCGGCCGACCGTTCCCTGAAGGCCCTGTTCGGAACCGGTTTGTTCTCGGACGTGGTGATCGAGATGCAGGGCTCGACGCTGGTCGTCAAGCTCACTGAAAATCCGATCATCAATCGCGTCGCCTTCGAGGGCAACAACAAGATCGACGACGACAAGCTGCGCGACGAAGTACAGTCCAAAGCACGGCAAGTATTCACGCGGGCCCGCGTGCAATCCGACGTGGACCGAATACTGACCATCTACCGTCGGAGTGGCCGGTACAACGCGTCGGTCGAACCTAAGGTCATCAGGCTCGAGCAAGGCCGCGTTGATCTCGTTTTCGAGATCAACGAAGGCGACGTGACGGGTATCAAGCGCATTACTTTCATTGGCAACGAGGCGTTCAGCGATGGGACCTTGCGTGGCCAGATCAGGACGGCAGAGAGTGCCTGGTGGCGGTTCCTGGCATCGGACGATCGCTTCGATCCAGACCGGCTAAACCTCGACCGCGAATTGTTGCGCAAGTTTTACCTCACTGAAGGTTACGCCGACTTTCGGGTGGTTTCGGCCGTTGCCGAACTGTCGCCAAGTCGCGACGGGTTCTTCCTGACGTTCACGATCAGCGAAGGTGAACGCTATAAGTTCGGCGAGGTTGACGTGTCGTCCCGGTTTCAGGGGCTGGATGTCGACGTACTGAAGCGTTACCTCCTGATGGCGGAGGGCGACTGGTACGATTCGACCGAGATCGAGAAGACCATCAAGGAACTGACGGAACTTGTAGGCGCTCTGGGCTACGCATTTGTCGAGGTCCGCCCCAATATCCGACGTAATAAGGATACCAAGACGATCGATGTGACTTTCGACGTTCAAGAAGGTCCCCGCGTCTATGTCGAGCGCATCAATATTTCCGGAAACACTCGAACCCTCGACAAGGTGATTCGGCGTGAATTCCGCCTCGCCGAAGGAGATGCGTTCAGCAGTGCCAAGCTTCGCCGCACCCAGGAGCGTCTGAAGGCACTTGGCTTTTTTGAGAAGGTTGACGTTTCGGCGGCGCCCGGCTCGGCGCCGGACAAGACCAACCTCGAAGTCCAGGTTGTCGAGCAGAGCACGGGCGATATCTCATTCGGCGCGGGCTATTCCAGCACGGCGGGTATCCTGGGTGATATTTCGATCAGGGAACGCAATCTTCTTGGCAAAGGCCAGGATCTTCGCCTCGGCTTTTCCATTGGTACGCTGAGCACGAATATCGATTTGAGTTTTACCGAGCCTTACTTTTTGGATCGGAATATGGCGGCCGGGTTCGATATTTTTCGGACATCGAATGATCGCCAGGCGGTCGCGAACTATAGCGACGCCAGTGTCGGCTTCGCTTTGCGCAGCGGCTGGGCCTACAGTGAGTATGTCCGGCAAATCGTTCGATACACCTTACGGCAGACGAATATCTATAACGTCCAGCCGTGGGCTTCGCCCGTCGTTCAGGCGCAGCAGGGCTATGCGACGGTTTCGGAGCTTTCCGAGACTCTGTCATGGGACACGCGCGACGTGCGGCTCAATACGACAAAGGGATGGCTGCTGCGCAACACCATTGCGGTCGCAGGAGCCATCGGAACCGAGCAGTACTTCCGCACGACCGCCGATGCGGTGTATTTCCATAGCCTCTTCGAAGACATTGTCGTGTCGGTCGGTGGTTCTGCCGGCATCGTCATGCCTTTCGGCACCAGCAACCTACGGCTTAACAATCTCTTCTTCCTCGGTGGCGACAACCTACGCGGATTTGCAGTCGCCGGCGTCGGTCCCCGTGATGCTGGGACCGCCGACTCCTTGGGAGGGCAGTTCTTCTACGCGACGACCGCCGAATTGAGCTTCCCGCTCTATGGTATTCCCAAAGAGCTTGGGCTGCTCGGCAAGGCCTTCGTCGATACTGGTTCGCTTTGGGGCAACCAGGCGACCAACCTTGGAGCATCGATACTCGATAGTCAGCTGATGCGTGTCGCCACCGGGGTTGGCATTCAATGGATATCGCCGTTCGGGCCGATCCGTGTAGATTATGCTTTCCCGCTTGTCCAAGACCCTTGGGATAAAACGCAGAATTTTCGTTTCAGCTTCGGCACTCGATTCTAAGCGGGTGAAGGCGGCGGCATGAACATCCAGACCGACAAGACCGGCCTTTCTGCAGTTGCCGCCGTCGATATCCGGCGCATTTTGCAGATGATCCCGCATCGTTACCCGATGTTGATGGTCGATCGGGTGGTCAATATGGAACTTGATCGCAGCGCTGTCGGCATCAAGAACGTCAGCATCAACGAACCCTTTTTTCAGGGACATTTTCCGTCCGAACCGGTGATGCCTGGCGTTCTGATTGTCGAAGCAATGGCCCAGACCGCGGCCGTTCTGGTAGTGGCCACGTTTGGTGCCAAATCGGAAGGCAAGCTGGTTTACTTCATGTCGATCGACGGTGCGCGATTTCGGCAGCCGGTGACGCCGGGCGACCGCCTCGAACTACACGTCGAGAAGATCCAGAGCCGTTCCAACGTCTGGAAGTTCGCTGGCAAGGCGATGGTCGACGGTAAGCTGGCAGCCGAGGCGACGTTCGCTGCCATGATCCGAGACCGGTAGGAGTGACAGAAATGGCCGATACCTCAGCCAATTACCGCATGTTGCACACGATGATCCGCGTGATGGATCTCGACAAGTCGCTGGCCTTCTACACGGGTCCGATGGGAATGAAACTTCTTCGCAAGCGGGACGTCCCAGGCGGAAAATACAGTCTCGCCTTCGTCGGCTACGGCGATGAAAAAGAGCACTGCGTTGTGGAACTGACGCACAACTGGGACCAGAGCAAGCCCTACGAATTGGGAAGTGGCTTCGGCCATCTTGCCATTGGCGTACCGGACGTTTATGGCGTCTGCGATCAAGTCACCAAGGCCGGAGGCAAGGTCACGCGTGCGCCTGGGCCCGTGCAGTTCGGCACGACCGTGATTGCCTTTGTCGAGGATCCCGACGGCTACAAGATCGAACTGATCGAGCGGAAGTAAGTAAGGCCGGCTTTCTAGATTACCCACCACACGAAGAGCGCGAGCAGCGCCGTCGCGACTCCGAGCTTCAGGAGGCGCGTCAACGCGCCATGCGGGCGGTAGTTGTCATTGGCGGGCCTGCCGAGCCGCACCACGTGCGGCCTCGGCTTCGGCTTCTGCGTAACCGCCCAGGTCGCTGCCCGGTTCGGCCCATTCGATGATCTCGCCATATCCTCTCGCTTTCCTCCCCGGATCGCGAACTAGCTCCGCATATGCAGCGGCTTGTAAGGCCGCTCGGTCTGGCCGTTGTAGAGCTGGCGCGGCCGGCCGATTTTCTGGTCGGGATCCTCGATCATTTCGTTCCACTGCGACACCCAGCCGACGGTGCGCGCCACGGCGAACAGGACGGTGAACATCGAGGTCGGAATGCCGATCGCCCGGAAAATGATCCCCGAGTAGAAATCGACATTGGGATAGAGTTTCTTTGAGACGAAGTATTCGTCCTTAAGTGCGATCTGCTCCATCTCCATGGCCAGTTCGAGCAACGGATCATGAGCGACGCCGAGCGAGGTCAGCACCTCGTGGCAGGTCTGGCGCATCACCTTGGCGCGCGGGTCGTAGTTCTTGTACACGCGATGGCCGAATCCCATGAGGCGGGTATGGTCGTTCTTGTCCTTCACGCGCGACAAGAAGCCCGGGATGTTCTGCTTGCCGCCGATTTCGTTCAGCATGTTGATCACGGCTTCGTTGGCGCCGCCGTGGCTGGGGCCCCATAGCGAGGCGATGCCGGCGGCAATACAAGCGAACGGGTTGGCGCCAGACGAACCGGCCAACCGCACCGTGGAGGTCGAGGCATTCTGCTCGTGGTCGGCATGGAGCATCAGGATGCGGTCCATCGCCTTCTCGATCACCGGATTGATTTCGTACTCTTCGGCCGGCACCGAGAACATCATGCGCAGGAAATTGGCGGCATAGGACAGATCGTTGCTCGGATAGACGAAGGGTTGGCCAACTGAATACTTGTACGCCATAGCCGCGATCGTCGGCATCTTGGCGACCAGGCGGTAGGACGCCACCATGCGCTGGTGCGGATCGTTGATGTCGAGCGAGTCGTGATAGAAGGCGGAGAGAGCGCCGACCACGCCGCAGCAGATCGCCATCGGATGGGCGTCGCGACGGAAGCCGCGGTAGAAGTGACTGAGCTGCTCATGAACCATCGTGTGGTTCGTGATGTCCTTGTTGAACTTTTCCTTCTGCGCCTTGTTGGGCAGTTCGCCTTTCATGAGCAGATAGGCAACTTCCATGAAGTCGCTCTGTTCGGCGAGTTCGGCGATGTTGTAGCCGCGGTGCAGTAGAATGCCCTGGTCGCCGTCGATGTAGGTGATCTTGGAACCGCACGAGCCGGTTGAAGTGAAGCCGGGGTCGTAGGTGAACATCCCGGAGTCGCCATAGAACTTGCGGATATCGACCAGTCGCGGCCCGATCGTGCCGTGGATGACCGGCATTTCATAGGTCTTGCCGGTTTCGTTGTCGGTCAGGGTCGCAGTTGATTTGGCCATGGGGGAACTCTTTTCAGCTCGATTCGGGCAAGGTACAGGACCGCGCGAAGGCGGTTGCACCGGGTTCGCGGGCACCCTAACAAGCCGCCCCCGGGGGCGCAATTGTACCGGCAGAGCGCTATTTCGCGGCGCGTAGCAAGGATGCGATCCGGCCGTCGATTGCCGCCAGGCCGACGCCGATCAGGGTCATTCCGGCGAAGTGCCGGCCCTCGAGGCGCTCCCCCAGGACCGCGGCGCCAAGCAGGATGGCCGTAACCGGTATCAGGAAGGTAACAAGCAGCAAGTTGGTCGCGCCGGCGGCGGCGAGGATACGGAAATAGAGGACGTAGGCGAGGGCGGTCGACAGCAACGCCAGTCCGGCCAATGCCGCCCACACGACAACCGAGGGAGGGGCGGCCAGCTCCCAGGGCCGGTCGACGATAAGCATGATCGGTAGAATCAACGTCGTACTCGCGGTGACCTGTCCGGCCGCCGCCTGCATCGGCGCCACGCCCATGGCCTGGAAGCGACGGCCGTAGACGCCGGCGAAGGCGTAGGAGAGGGCGGCGGCCAGGCAGGCGATCTGGCCCCAGATACCTCCGCCGAGGTCGGGCCCAATTAGGATGGCGACGCCTGCGAGCCCCGCCAGCACGCCGAACAGTTTCCGGACTGTCATCCGTTCGTCAGGGGTGAGGGCGTGGGCCACCAGCACGGTGAAGAGCGGCGTCGTGGCGTTCAGGATCGAGGCGAGGCCCGAGGTGATCGTCGTCTGGCCCCAGAAGATCAGGCTGAAGGGCAGGGCGTTGTTGAGCGCGCCCATGACCACGAGTTCCCGCCAGGGCGTGCTGGCCCGCCATAGACTCTGCCCGACGACCGATGCCACGACGTTGAGCGCAAGTGCGGCAAGGCCCACGCGAAAGAAGACGACGGTGAAAGGCCCAAGCTCGGCCAGCGCCACCTTGGCGAAGAAGAACGAGCCGCCCCACAGGATCGACAGCAGGATGAGGAGAGACCATTCGCGGGCGCGCATCGCCCGCTGGTCTCACGGCGGCCGGCTTCGATCTATCCGTTGGCCGCCAGCAATCGCGTCTTGCTCTCGGCGAGGCTCAGCACCGCCAGCACTCCTAACTCTGCACCTGCACCTTCGCCCAGGTGTCCCGCAGTTCGATCGTGCGGTTGAACACCAGAGCGTCCGACCGGCTCGCCAGGTCCGGGCAAAAATAGCCCAGCCGCTCGAACTGCACGGCTTCCCCAGCAGCCATCTCCGCCAATGAGGGCTCCAGCAGAGCGCCCGACAGGACTTCGAGCGAGCCTGGATTCAGGTCGGCGTCCAGATCGCCACTGGCGCCCGGGTCAGGCCGATTGAAGAGCGTGGCGTACAATCGGACTTCGGCGGGAAGAGCGTCCCGTGCGGACACCCAGTGCAGGGTGGCCTTCACCTTTCGACCGTCCGGCGCGTTGCCGCCGCGGCTCGCAGGATCGTAGGTGCAACGCAGTTCCACGACGTTGCCGGCGGCATCCTTGACCACCTCGCGGCAGGTGACGAGATAGGCGTAGCGCAACCTGACCTCTCGTCCCACGGCCAGCCGGAAGAACTTGTTCGACGGATTCTCCATGAAATCGTCGCGCTCGACGAAGATTTCCCTGCCGAAGCGAAGGCGACGCGTGCCCGCGCCTGGATTCCCGGGATGGTTGACGGCCTCCAGCTCTTCGACGTGGTTTTCGGGGAAATTCTCGATCACGAGTTTGAGCGGCCGCAGGACAGCCATGCGCCGCTCAGCCGCCTGATTGAGATGATCGCGTATCGCATGATCGAACATGGCCAGATCGACGACGCTGTTGGCCTTGGACATGCCAATGCGCCGAACGAAGTCGCGGATCGCCGCCGGCGGTACGCCGCGGCGGCGCAGGCCTGCGAGAGTCGGCATGCGCGGATCGTCCCAGCCACTGACGATGCCGCGCCGTACAAGATCCGTCAGGTAGCGCTTGGAAAGGACGGTGTAGCCGATATTGAGACGGGCAAATTCGGTCTGGCGCGGGCGCGCCGGCACCGGCAAGTGGCCAAGGAACCACTCGTAAAGCGGACGATGGTCCGCGAACTCCAGCGTGCAGAGCGAGTGGGTGACGTGTTCCAAGGCGTCGGACTGGCCGTGCGCGAAATCGTAAGTCGGGTATATGCACCACTGCGTCCCGGTGCGCGGGTGAGCCACATGCAGTATGCGATACAGCACTGGGTCGCGTAGGTTCATGTTGCCGGACGCAAGGTCGATCTTCGCCCGCAGCACGCAGGCGCCGTTGGCAAACTTGCCGGCGCGCATATCGCGAAACAGGGCGAAATTCGTTTCCACCGAGCGGTCGCGATCTGGCGAGGCGCGGCCCGGTTCCGTCAGCGTGCCGCGCATCGCCCGCATCTCGTCGGGCGGCGTGTCGTCGACATAGGCGAGGCCGGCGCGAATGAGGTGCTCTGCCCAGTCGTACAACGTCTGGAAATAGTCCGACGCATGATACAGGTGCTCGCCCCAGTCGAAGCCAAGCCAGCGTACGTCTCGCTTGATGGCGTCGATATATTCCTGCTCCTCCTTCACGGGGTTGGTATCGTCAAAGCGAAGGTGGCAGCGGCCGCCAAATTCGGTCGCAAGTCCGAAATTCAGGCAGATCGACTTTGCGTGGCCGAGATGCAGATAGCCGTTCGGCTCCGGTGGAAAGCGAGTAACGATGCTCTGCACTTGTCCGCGGGCGAGATCGGCTTGAACCAGGTCGCGAATGAAATCCCTGGCCTCTTCGTTCGCAGCGGCCTCCAGCATCGGCTTCTTGTCATCCATTTACCTGTCACCTCCACGCGGCCACGTGCGCGAGCAAGCCAATTGTAACATTGCTAGCGCGGTCGGCTATGTCTCGACCACTCCTGTTCAAGCACAAGGGTGCCGCGGCGTTGTTCTATCCGGCAGCCGCCAGTAATCGCTCCTTGCTCTCGGCGGGCCCCAATACGGCCAGCACTTCGAAGATGCCGGGCGACGCGGTTGAGCCGGTCAGCGCGACGCGGAGCGGCTGAGCGACCTGGCCGAGCTTCAGCCCGTTCGCCTCGGCGAATTTGCGCACGGATTCTTCGATCGCCTTTTCGCTCCAGTCACACGCCTGCAGCTCCAGCGCCGGCGCGAGCTTGGCCATGAGGGCACGGGCGTCGGGCGTCAGCAGGGCGCGCGCCTTGTCGTCGGAGATCGGCGGCGCGCCGGCGCGTGCATAGAAGGCAAGACTGTCCGCGAGTTCGACCAGGGTGCGCGCGCGCTGCTTGACGCCGTTCATGCCGCGCAGGATGCGCTCGCGCGCGTCGGCATCGACCGGCACGCCGAGCTTGGCCTCGACCATCGGCATGACCAGCGGCAGCAGATCGGCGTCCGGCGTCTCGCGCAGATAGTGCGCGTTGAGGTTGGTGAGCTTGGCCACATCGAAGCGCGATGCCGAACGGCCGACGCCGGCAAGGTCGAACCATTCGATCGCCTGCTCGGTCGAGATGATCTCGTCGTCGCCGTGGCCCCAGCCCAGCCGCAGCAGGTAGTTGCGCAGCGCCGCCGGCAGGAAGCCCATGTCGCGGTAGGCATCGACGCCGAGGGCGCCGTGGCGCTTGCTGAGCTTGGCGCCGTCCGCCCCGTGGATCAGCGGGATGTGGGCATAGACGGGCTCTTTCCAGCCCATGGCGCGGATGATCTGCAGTTGGCGGAAGGCATTGTTCAGGTGGTCGTCGCCGCGGATGACGTGGCTGACGCCGGCATCGTTGTCGTCGACGACGACGGCCAGCATGTAGGTCGGCGTGCCGTCGGCGCGCAGCAGGATCATGTCGTCGAGCTGGCTGTTCTCGACCTTAACCTCGCCCTGCACGGCGTCGGCGATTACCGTCTGGCCGGTCTGCGGCGCTTTCAGGCGGACGACGGGCTTGATGCCGGCCGGTGCCTCCTTGGGGTCGCGGTCGCGCCAGCGGCCATCGTAGCGCATCGGCTTGCCGGCGGCCTTCTGGGCGGCGCGCATCTCGTCCAGCTCCTGGGGC